>JADMIO010482528.1_pt1 | contig 10612 bp, 9 predicted proteins | sample 8958161 | NCBI WGS metagenome assembly JADMIO01 (sample SAMN16585339, study PRJNA669376) | soil metagenome | isolation source: Crop rotation soil | place: USA: Cullars Rotation, Alabama | collected 2011
CGATCACCGCATCGCCCTGGCGCTCGAGGAGGATACCCGCAAGCTTGGCGCCGCCGACCAGCAAATCGTTAGGCCATTTGATCCGGGCGGCCGGCACGTGGCGGTCCACGACCTCGTGCAGGGCGACGGCGGCGACCAGAGCCAGGGTCGGCGCCGGTGGGTCGCCGGGTTGGAGCCGGACCAGGGTCGAGGCGTGGAGGTTGCCGGGGGGCGATTGCCATGCCCTGCCCTGCCGGCCCTTGCCGCCGGTCTGCCGATCGGCGCGGAGCCATGTGCCTTCAGGGGCGCCTTCGCGTGCCAAAGCGGCGACATCGTCGTTGGTGGAGCCCGTCTCGTGGACGGTGCGGATCAGAACAGGGCCTGCGCGGCGTTGTTGGTGGCGATGTCGAGCGCGTTCCAGGCGAGATAGCCGAGCGGCGAGACGAACACAGCCGAGCCGAGGATGATCGCGGCGCCGACCGGCTCCCTGGTCGGGGCGAAGGCCGGAGCGGGCTCGTCGAAATACATCAGCTTGACGATCATGATGTAATAATAAGCGCCGATCACCGAGGTGGCGATGGCGATTGCGGCGAGCCAGGTGAGATCCGCCTCGACCGCGGCGGTGAACACCATGAATTTGGGCACGAAGCCGAACAGCGGCGGAATGCCGGCCAGGCTGAACATGAACATCGCCATGGCGAGCGCCAGCATCGGCCGGGTGCGCGACAGGCCTGAAAGGCTGGCGATGGTCTCGACCGGCTGATCATCGGCGTCGCGCATCCTGAGCACGACGAGGAAGGCGCCGAGCGTCATCACCACATAGACGCTCATGTAGAAGAGGACCGACGCGACGCCGGCGGCGGTGCCAGCGGCGAGGCCGACCAAAGCGAAGCCGACATTGTTGATCGAGCTGTAGGCGAGCAGGCGCTTGATGTTCTTCTGGCCGATCGCCGCGACGCCGCCGAGCACGGTCGAGGCCAAGGCGGCGAAGATCACGATCTGCCGCCAGGCATCGGTCGCGGGGCCCATCGCGTCGACCGAGACCCGGACCAGCAGAGCCATCGCTGCGACCTTGGGCGCGGAGGCGAAGAAGGCGGTGACCGGGGTCGGCGCGCCTTCGTAGACGTCGGGCGTCCACATGTGGAACGGCACCGCGCTGATCTTGAAGGCCAGGCCGGCGAGGACGAAGACGATGCCGAACAATTCGCCGGTCGAGACGCCATCGCCGAGCGCATGGGCGATGCCGCCGAACTGGGTGGTGCCGCTGAAGCCGTAGAGCAGGGAGATGCCGTAGAGCAGGATGCCCGAGGCAAGCGCGCCGAGGACGAAATATTTGAGGCCGGCCTCGGCCGAGCGCGCGTCGCTGCGCTGGAAGCTGGCGAGGACGTAGGCGGCGAGGCTCTGCAGCTCGAGCCGACCGCCGAGAAGAGGATCAGGACCGGATATTCGGCGCGATAATCGCGGTCGCGCCCGAACCAGCCCATCGCGGCGACCATCGAGACGGCGGCGGCCGCGTAGATCACGATCTTGGCGAAAGCGGCGAAGCCATCGGCGGCGAACAGGCCGAAAAAGGCGCTGCCGGCTTCATTGCCGAAGCCGAGGCCGGGCAGCAGGACGGCGGCAACCGCCAGCAGAAGGATGGCGAGCCAGGTCAGCGCTTTCGCCGAGCGGTCTCCGGCCCAGGCCGCGGCCAGCATCAGCACCAAGGCGCCGATGCTCAGCACCTCTTCGGGCAGGACCAGGAGGAAATCCCTCAGCATCAGTGATGCCCCTCCGCTTCGTGCGCCGCGGCCGGCGCGGGCGTGCCGGCGGTCGGCTGCGCGTCGCCCTGCGGCGCGGCGCGCTCGATGCGGGCGAGGAGCAGATCGACGTCGGCGCGCATCGGCGCGATGAAGCTTTCCGGATAGACGCCCATCCACAGCACCGCTGCCGCAATCGGCGCGAGGATGGCCAGCTCGCGCGGGCTGAGGTCGGTCATCGCCGCCGCTTCGGGCGTGCGGGCGGCGCCGAAAGCGATCCGCCAGTAGAGATAGAGCATGTAGGCGGCGCCGAGGATGATGCCGGTGGTCGCGACCGCGGCCACCCAGCTATTGGCCGCATAGGCGCCGACCAGGCTCAGAAACTCGCCGACGAAGCCGGATGTACCGGGCAGGCCGACCGAGGCCATGGTGAAGACCATGAACAGCAGGGCATATCGCGGCATATTGTTGGAGAGGCCGCCGTAAATGGCGATGTCGCGGCTGTGCAGGCGATCGTAGACCACGCCGACGCACAGGAAGAGCGCGCCCGACACCAGGCCATGGCTCAGCATGACGACGAGGCCGCCCTCGATCCCCTGCCGGTTGAACGCGAACAGGCCGATGGTGACGAAGGCCATGTGGGCGACCGACGAATAAGCGATCAGCTTCTTCATGTCCTGCTGCACCAGGGCGACCAAAGACGTGTAGACCACAGCGACCATCGAGAGGCCGAAGATGATCCAGATCAATTGGGCCGAGGCCTCCGGGAACATCGGCAGCGAGAAGCGCACGAAACCGTAACCGCCCATCTTCAAGAGCACGCCGGCGAGGATCACCGAGCCCGCGGTCGGCGCCTGGACGTGCGCGTCGGGAAGCCAGGTGTGGACTGGCCACATCGGCATCTTGACCGCGAAGCTGGCGAAGAAGGCGAGCCAGAGCCACGTCTGCGCTTCGGGCGGGAAATCGGTCGCCATCAGGTCGGGGATGAAGGTCGTGTGGGCGAAATTGACCATCCACAGCATCGCGACCAGCATCAGCACCGAGCCGAGCAATGTGTAGAGGAAGAATTTATAGGCCGCGTAGATGCGCTCGCGCCCGCCCCAGATGCCGATGATCAGGTACATCGGGATCAAACCGGCCTCGAAGAAGATGTAGAAGAGGTAGAGATCCTGCGCGCAGAAGACGCCGATCATCAGCGTCTCCATGAGCAGGAAATTGGCCATGAACTCCGGCACGCGGCTCTGGATCGAGGTCCAGGAGGCGGCGATGCAGACAGGCATCAGGAAGGCGGTGAGGACGATCAGCATCAGGGCGATGCCGTCTATGCCGAGCGCCCAGGCGAAGCGGCCGAAGACCGCGTGATATTCGGTGAACTGCCATTGCGGCCCGCCCACCCGATAGGCGGCCCACAGGCCGATGCAGAGCAAAAGGGTCGCCAGGGTGGTGATCAGGGCGATCCAGCGCGCGCCGTTGGCGCCGCTCAGCAGGCAGGCGAGCGCGCCGAGCAGCGGCAAGGCGAGGATCGCCGAGAGGATCGGGAAGCCGGCCATCATCGCGTCATCGCCCACGACAGGGCGCCGGCGACGCCGAGCAGCATGACCAGGGCGTAGGTGTAGAGATAACCGGTCTGGATGCGCGCCGTGACGCGGGTGCCGGCGACCACGGCTGCGGCGGCGCCATCGGGGCCGAAGCGGTCGATAATGCCCTCGTCGCCCCGCTTCCACAGCAGGCGGCCGAACCACATGGCCGGGCGGACGAACAGGATGTCGTAGAGCTCGTCGAAATACCATTTGTTGAGCAGGAAGCGGTAGAGGACTCCGAACTGCTCGACGAAGGCGGCCGGGAAGGCCGTGTTGCGGATATAGGCGTAGAAGGCGATCGCGAAGCCGGTGACCATCGCCGCGCTGGCCGAGAGCTTCACCCAGAGCGGGACGAGGTGCGAGGCGTGCATCAGATGCTCGTCGAAGGCGACGCTGCCTGCCCAGAAGCGCGCCCCCTCCTCCGGATCGAGGAAGGCGCCGTGGAAGACCAGGCCGGCCGCGACCGCGCCCAGCGAGAGCAGGCCGAGCGGGACGAGCATCGTCCATGGGCTTTCGTGCGGGTGATAGCCGCCCGTGCCGGTCTTGATCTCCTGCGCGCCCGCTTCGTGGACATGCGTGTCATGGCCGGCGTCCTCGGCATCGGGATGATCGTCATGCTCACCATGAATCGCGTGCTGGATATGCTCGGAGGCGGCCCAGCGCGGCTTGCCGTAGAAGGTCAGGAATATCAGGCGCCAGGAATAGAAGCTGGTCAGCAAGGCCGCGAACACGCCGATGAACCAGGCGAAGCCGCCATAGGCGCTGCCGCTCGCATAGGCGCTCTCGATGATCGCATCCTTGGAGAAGAAGCCGGCGAAGCCGAGGCTGGGCAGGCCGGCGACCTGGATGATGCCGACGCCGGTGATGGCGAGCGTGCCGATCAGCATCGCCCAGAAGGTGAGCGGGATCTCCCTGCGCAGCGCGCCGTAATAACGCATGTCCTGCTCGTGGTGCATGGCATGGATCACGCTGCCTGCGCCGAGGAAGAGCAGGGCCTTGAAGAAGGCGTGGGTGAAGAGGTGGAACATCGCCGCGCCATAGGCGCCGACGCCGGCGGCGAAGAACATGTAGCCCAGCTGCGAGCAGGTCGAATAAGCGATCACCCGCTTGATGTCGTTCTGCACGGTGCCGACCGTCGCGGCGAAGATGGCGGTGGCGGCGCCGACGACGGTGACCACCGCGGTCGCGGTCGCGCTGGTCTGGAACATCGGCGACAGCCGGCAGACCATGAACACGCCGGCGGTGACCATGGTCGCGGCGTGGATCAGGGCCGAGACCGGCGTCGGGCCCTCCATCGCGTCGGGCAGCCAGGTGTGGAGGCCGAGCTGGGCCGATTTGCCGCAGGCGCCGATGAACAGGAGGATGCAGAGCAGCGTCATCGTGTCGACGCGATGCCCAAGGAAGCCGATCGTCGATCCCGCCATGTGCGGCGCCGCGGCGAGGATATCGGGGATCGAGATGGTGCCGAAGACCAGGAAGGTGCCGAATATGCCGAGCGAGAAGCCGAAATCGCCGACCCGGTTGACGATGAACGCCTTCATCGCGGCGGCGTTGGCCGAGGGCTTGTGGTACCAGAAGCCGATCAGCAGATAGGAAGCGAGGCCGACGCCTTCCCAGCCGAAGAACATCTGCACGAGATTGTCCGCGGTCACCAGCATCAGCATCGCGAAGGTGAACAGGCTCAAATAAGCGAAGAAGCGCGGCTGGCTGTCGTCCTCCTCCATATAGCCCCAGGAGTAGAGATGGACGAGCGCCGAGACGGTCGTCACCACCACCAGCATCACCGATGTCAGCGCGTCGACGCGCAGCGCCCAGTCGACGCTCATCGTGCCGGACTGGAACCAGGTCATGACCGGATGGAGCTCGGAGGTCCCGGAGCCGGCGAGGAAGCCGAGGAAGATCGGCCAGGACAGGAACATCGAGCCGAACAGGGCGCCGGTGGTGATCAGCTTGGCGGCCAGGTTGCCGAGCATGCGGTTGCCCAGCCCGGCGACGATCGCGGCCAGCAAGGGCAGGAAGACGATCGCCTGGATCACCCGCTCACCCCTTCATCTGGTTGATATCGTCGACCGCGATCGTGCCGCGATTGCGATAATAGATGACGAGGATGGCGAGGCCGATCGCCGCTTCGGCGGCGGCGACGGTCAGCACGAACATGGCGAAGACCTGGCCGGTCATGTCGTGGAGAAAGGCCGAGAAGGCGACGAGATTGATGTTCACCGCAAGCAGGATGAGCTCGATCGCCATCAGGATGACGATGATGTTCTTGCGGTTGAGGAAGATGCCGAGCACGCCGAGCACGAACAGGATCGCGCCGACGGTGAGGTAGTGACCCAAGCCGATCATGATCGGCGTCCCTTCGAACGGCGCCCGATCACAGCTCCACCCCCTGCCCCACGCCGGGCCGCATGTTGACCACCGCGTCCTGCGGCCGGCGCCGGACCTGGCGGGAGACGTTCTGCGGGCGGACGTCCGAGCGCTTGCGGCGGGTGAGCACGATCGCGCCGACCATGGCGACGAGCAGGACGATCCCTGCCGCCTCGAAGATGAACAAATAGCGCGTGTAGAGAAGCTCGCCGAGCGCGACGATGTTCGATTGGGCCACGGCGGCCGGCGCCGGATGGCCGGAAAGGGCGATGCCGCCGGCATTCCAGGCGATCGCGCCAAAGAAGATCTCGGCGAGGATCACGCCGGCAAGGCCGAAGCCGAACGGCCAGTAGCGGGCTATGCCGGAGCGCAGCTCGGTGAAATCGATGTCGAGCATCATCACCACGAACAGGAACAGCACCGCGACGGCGCCGACGTAGACGATGACCAGCAGGAAGGCGAGGAACTCGGCGCCGATCAGCAGGAACAGGCCGGCCGCATTGAAGAAAGCGAGGATCAGCCAGAGCACGGAGTGGACCGGATTGCGCGACGCGATCGTCATCACGCCGGAGGCGATGACGAGGATTGCGAACAGGTAGAAGACGAAGATCTGGACCACGTGGCGCCGCCTACCGGTAGGGCGCATCGGCGGCAAGGTTCGCGGCCAGCGCCCGCTCCCACCTGTCGCCATTGTCGAGCAGTTTCGCCTTGTCGTAGAGCAATTCCTCGCGGGTTTCGGTGGCGAAATCCATGTTCGGCCCCTCGACGATCGCATCGACCGGGCAGGCTTCCTGGCAGAGGCCGCAATAGATGCACTTGGTCATGTCGATGTCGTAGCGGGTGGTGCGGCGGCTGCCGTCCTCGCGCGGCTCGGCCTCGATGGTGATCGCCAAAGCCGGGCAGATCGCCTCGCACAATTTGCAGGCGATGCAGCGCTCCTCGCCGTTCGGATAGCGGCGTAGCGCATGCTCGCCGCGGAAGCGGGGCGAGATCGGATTCTTCTCATAGGGGTAGTTGATCGTCGCCTTGGCCTTGAAGAAATATTTCAAGGTCAGCCAGTGCGCTTTCACGAACTCCCAGAGCGTGAAGGTTTTGATATAGTGTGCGATGTTCATCGACCCTGGCCTCCAACGAATGGCACGCAGGCGCCGCGGTGCTCAACGCCGTCTTCGCGGACGATGATGGTTCCACTTGGCTCGCCACGGTTCGGCAGGTGAATGGTGAATTCGACATTCACGCTGTGCCCGAACGCCTGTCCAGCGGCGCGAATCATGAGGTTCCTGCCACGTGCCGTCACCTGCGATCCGTAATAGCTGATCGCATCCACCAATCGTTGGCTCTGGTTCAACCACCAACCGGGCTGTTGACCGCCCAATCTTACGACATTGTGCCCGTCGAGCCGGGCAGCTCCTATCAAGAGCTTGGGATTTCGCCGGACATTGGAGGCATCTGAACAGGCAAACACGATGAGCGGCGAATCAAAGCTGCTTCCCGGCCGCTCGACGTAGGCCGGTGTAGCTTGCGCCGCGGCGACGAGGGCCATGATCACCATGGCAGCATCCCCTGCCTGAGCAGCATCAGATAGCCCGAGACCAGGAACACCCAGATCAGCGAGATGGGCAGGAAGATCTTCCAGCCGAGCCGCATCAGCTGGTCGTAGCGGTAGCGCGGGACGGTCGCCTTCACCCAGGAGAAGACGAAGAAGAAGAACAGGATCTTGCCGAAGAACCAGAAGATGCCCGGAATCCAGTAGAGCGGCGCCCAGTCGATCGGGGGCAGCCAGCCGCCCCAGAAGAGCACGGCGTTCATGCCGCACATCAGCAGCACGTTGCCATATTCGCCGAGCCAGAAGAGCGCGAAGCTCATCGAGCTATATTCGGTCTGGTAGCCAGCAACGAGCTCGCTTTCGGCCTCGGTCAGATCGAACGGCGCGCGGGCTGTTTCGGCCATGGCGGAGATCAGGAAGATCACCGCCAGCGGGAACAGCAGGGGATTGAAACCGAAGCCGCTGACCAGCCCGAAGATATGGCCGCGCTGCGCCTCGACGATCGCCGAGAGGTTGAACGAGCCGGCCCACAGGACCACCGGGATCAGCACGAAGCCGATCGAGACCTCATAGGAAACCATCTGAGCAGCGGCACGCAAGGCGCTGTAAAACGGATATTTCGAATTGGACGCCCAGCCGGCGATGATGATCCCGTAGACTCCGAGCGACGAGACCGCGAGCAGATAGAGCAGGCCGACATTGATGTTGGCAAGCACCCAGCCGTCGGCGAACGGAATCACCGCCCAGGCCATCAAGGCCACGGTGAAGGTGAGGATCGGCGCGATGATGAACAGGCCGCGATTGGCGCTGGTCGGGATGATGGTCTCCTTGAGGAAGACCTTGAGGCCGTCGGCGAAGCTCTGCAGCAGGCCGAACGGGCCGACCACATTGGGCCCGCGCCGGAGAGCCATCGCCGCCCAGATCTTGCGATCGGCATAGATGATCATCGCCACCGCCAGCATCAGCGGCAAGGCGATCAGGAGGATGAAGATCAGGGTGGCGAGAAACCAGCCCCAGCCTTCACCGATCAGGCCCTGCATCCACGCCGTCACTCCGCCGCCTCCGCCCAGGTTTCGCCGTGGAGAATCTCCGCCGAGCAGCGCTGCAACGTGGGCGAGGAGCGGGCGATCGGGTTGGTGAGGTAGAAATCGCGGATCGGATAGGTGAGCGCGGTTCCTTTGGCGATCTTCGCCGCTTCGAGCTTCGGCGGCCCCCAGGGCATGGCGATCAGCCCAGGCCGGGCAAGTTCGGGATGGTCGGCGAACAGGCGGCCGCGCAATTCGGCATGGCTGTCGAAGGGCAAGGGCCGGCCGAGCGCGTCGGACAAGGCGCGGAAGATCGACCAGTCGGCGCGGGCGTCGCCGGGCGGATCGACCGCTTTCTCGCTATACTGGACTCGGCCCTCGAGATTGACGTGGATGCCGTGCTTCTCGGTGTAAGCGGCGCCGGGCAGGATCAAATCGGCCGCATGCGCGCCATTGTCGCCATGATGGCCGACATAGACTTTGAAGCTGCCGGCGAAGGGCGAGAGATCGGCCTCGTCGGCGCCGAGCAGGAAGAGCAGTTTCGGCGCCTTCTCGGCCAGCGCCGCCATGCCGCCCGGATGCGCATAACCCAGGATCAGGCCGCCGGTGCGGGCGGCGGCGGTGTGCAGGACGTTGAAGCCGTTCCAGCCGTCGCGCACAAGGTTGAAGGTCTCTGCCAGGGCCAGGGCCGCGACCTGCCCGCCGGGCGCCTTCAGCGCCGCCCCGCCGACGATCACCGCCGGCCGCTGCGCCGCGCCGAGCGCATCCGCAGCCACCTTCGGCATGTCTGCGAGCAGGGAGAGGTCGTCGCCCAGCCATTCGACCTTGTAGGTGAGATCGGCCCCGGGACCGATGGCGAACACCTTCGCCCCTGCCCGTACCGCCTTGCGGATGCGGGTGTTGACGAGGCTCGCCCAGCGCGGGTTGGTGCCGACCAGGAGGATGACGTCCGCCGTTTCGATGCCGGCGATGGTCGAGTTGAAATTGACCGCGGCGAGATTGGAAACGTCATAGGCAAGGCCGGTCTGGCGGCCTTCGAGCAGGTCCGAGCCAAGCGACGCGACCACCGCCTTGGCGGCGTACATCGTCTCGACATCGACCAGATCGCCGGCGACCGCGGCGACGCTGCCTTTCGCCTTCTTCGCCACCTCGGCGATGCGGGCGAAGGCTTCCTCCCAGGAGGCGGCGCGAAGCTTGCCGCCTTCCCGCAGCCAGGGCCGGTCGAGGCGGTTGCGGAGCAGGCCGTCGACCGCGTGGCGGGTCTTGTCGCTCGCCCATTCCTCGTTGACGTCCTCGTTGAGGCGGGGGAGCGCGCGCATCACCTCGCGCTGGCGGGCGTCGAGGCGGATGTTGGTGCCGACCGCGTCCATGACGTCGATGCCGGGGATCTTGCGCAGCTCCCACGGCCGCGCCTCGAAGCTGTAGGGCTTGGAGACCAGGGCGCCGACCGGACAGAGATCGACCACATTGCCGGAAAGCTCGCTCGCCAGCGCCCCCTCGAGATAGGAGGTGATCTGCATCTCCTCGCCGCGGCCGACCGCGCCGATATCCTCGACGCCGGCGACCTGCTCCATGAAGCGGACGCAGCGCGTGCAATGGATGCAGCGGGTCATGAAGGTCTTGACGACCGGACCCATATATTTCTCGGTAACCGCGCGCTTGTTCTCGTCGTAGCGGTTGTGGCCGCGGCCATAGGCCATGGCCTGGTCCTGCAAATCGCATTCGCCGCCCTGGTCGCAAATCGGGCAATCGAGCGGATGGTTGATCAGCAGGAATTCCATCACGCCCTCGCGCGCCTTGCGCACGCCCGGCGTGTTGGTGAAGATCTCCTGATTGTCGGCGACGGGCAGGGCGCAGCTCGCCTGGGGCTTGGGCGGGCCCGGCTTCACCTCGACCAGGCACATCCGGCAATTGCCGGCGATGGCGAGCCGCTCGTGATAGCAGAAGCGCGGAATCTCCTTGCCCGCCAGCTCGCAGGCCTGGAGCACCGTCGCGCCCTGCGGCACCTCGATCTCGACACCGTCGACCTTGACCATCGGCATAGGGTTGCAAACTCGAAAATCATCGCGCCCGAAGAGGGCCGCAGCCTGCGGTGCCGTTAGCCGCTTAACCCCCTGCTGGACAAGGGGCGGACGGGCGAAATTCCGCATCGCCGAAGCGGCGTCGCAAGCGGCGCCCGCACGCACGCTTTCGCGCCGGCTCAGGGCGCCCGGCGGATCTCCACGGACGCGCCGCGCTGGCGGTCGCTCATGCGGCTCCGCCCCGGCCAGCGCGCGTCGGCGAGCGCGAAACCGTTATGATCGCTCAGCCGATAGGCGGCGAGCGCCAGCGTCGCACGCAGCATCAGCCGATTCTGGTTCACGCTGACCCCGCCGC
>JADMIO011124251.1_pt1 | contig 10612 bp, 9 predicted proteins | sample 8958161 | NCBI WGS metagenome assembly JADMIO01 (sample SAMN16585339, study PRJNA669376) | soil metagenome | isolation source: Crop rotation soil | place: USA: Cullars Rotation, Alabama | collected 2011
CGATCTGATCCAGTACGGCCAGCGCTCCAAGTACGTCACGTCTCTCCGCATTCCGCACGGCGGCCGGCCGACGCCCGACAATTTCGGGCTGACCTTTCACGTCGCCACGCCCCTTCAGGACTCGGTCGGCGTGATTACGCCATCGTCGCTGCATTACTACGCCACGACCCGTGGCGCGTTCCTTCCCGACATCGATCCCCGGTCGCACACGCTGATGATCCATGGCCTGGTGGATCGTCCGCTGACGTTCACCATGGACGATCTGAAGCGCCTGCCGTCGGTCACGCGCCTGCACTTCATCGAGTGCGCGGGCAACCGGCAGTCGCCGAGAGCCAAGAACGTGCAGGAATCGCATGGCATGGCCAGCTGCGCGGAATGGACGGGCGTCCTGCTGTCCACACTCCTCAAGGAGTGCGGCGTGAAGGGATCGGCGAAATGGTTCGTCGCCGAAGGCTCTGAGGAAGTGAAAGGCGCCTCGAGCATGCCGATCGCGAAGGCCCTCGACGATTGCATCCTCGCCTATGGCATGAACGGCGAGCCCGTGCGGCCGCAGAACGGATTTCCGCTGCGGCTGATGGTTCCCGGCTTCGAGGGCATCTTCCACACGAAGTGGATCCGACGCATCAAGCTCGTCGATCGCTACTACCTGAACTACAACGACTACGGACACCTCGATCAGGACGCGACAGAGGCGGCGCTGGGCTATCAGATCGGACCGAAGTCGGTGATCACCTACCCGTCCGGAAGCCAACAGCTCGCGGGCCGCGGCTTCTACGAGATCAGCGGGCTCGCCTGGTCCGGCGGCGGAGCCATCCGCAAGGTCGAAGTCTCAACCGACAACGGCAAGACCTGGAAGGTGGCGGAGTTCAAAGGCACGCCACAACGCATGGCGTTCACCCGGTTCGGCCTGCCCTGGAACTGGGACGGCACCGAGACCGTCATCATGTCGCGCTGCACGGACGAGCTCGGCTCGGTGCAGCCGACACGAGCCCAGGTGGCCAAGCACTTCAATAAGCCGTTCGACGCCTCGTTCAGCGTCCCTGGTCTGGACAACACCATCATGCCGTGGCACATCGCCGGCGATGGGAGCGTGACCAATGGCCTCAATACCTAGCGAGGCTCCACCTCGGAACGGATTTCGGACGGGCGTTGGCGGGGCGTTGTCATTGCTGGTGCTGATGGGCGCCACCGCGCTGGCGCAGGGGCCCACCTACGGCATCGGCCGCACGCCGACCGCGGATCAGATTCGCGCGTGGGACATCTCCATCGGGCCCGCGGGGGAAGAGCTTCCGCCCGGCCGTGGCAGCGCCAAAGAAGGGGCCGAGCTCTATCGCACGAAGGGATGTCAGGCGTGCCACGGGGCGGGAGGATTCGGAGGCTCGGCGCCCATTCTGAAAAGCAAGGCAGGCCCGGAGCAGACGGACACCTGGCAACGGGGACGCGTGTTGCCGGTTCGCGCGCCCTTCGCGACGATCGTGTGGGACTACATCAATCGCGGGATGCCGATGAACCGCGAGGGCACGCTGACCCCCGACGAGGTCTACGGCCTCACGGCTTATCTGCTGGCGATTAATCAGGTGATTCCGGAAGACCAGGTGCTCGACCGGGAGAGCCTGCCAAAGGTGAAGATGCCCCTTGGCGCCGACAAGTACGCGTTGGTGCCCGACGTCTGGAAGCCGAAGACGCGGAGGCTGCCGGGCTACCCGTACTAGCACCCGTACTAGCGCTGTCTTTCCGGTCGACGACAGGTGTCCTCCGCCGGAGGTCTGTCTTCCCGATGCCGGAATGAACGCCTAGCTGCGCATGTAGCTTACCGCCCACTCGCGCGCATGCAGCAGGAACATCGTCAGGGCGGCGAACGAGAACAGAATCAAGGCCCACACCAGGAGTAGCGCGCTCAGCTTGAGGGGGAGGTACGGTCCGACGAAGATGTGCAGGCCGAGGCAGACCGCCGCCAGGATCATGGGCAGATCGGCCACCGAAATCAGGATCAGGGAGAGCGCCTTGGCCCCCGGGAACTTGGACTGCTGACCTTTCGTCGAACTTCGCACGCCAGCCAGGTATGCCGAGAGGGCGACCAGGAACGCGAGCATCGTGAGGGACGTGTTGATATCGAATACCGACGTGTTGAGCACGAGCCCGGCAATCGACAAGGTCTGCGTCTTGATTGGCGGTGTGGTTGCCGGCGCCGGTGGCGTCTCGACGATCGCCCGTACTTCCACCTGCCGGTCGTACTCGCGGTCGGCGTTCGATACGCCAGGACCGACGTGCAGCGCCCCGCCCTGCAGCAGCGTCGAGAGCCGGTCGAAATCGATGGCGGGCGCCGTGCCGGTTCGCTGCCGTGCGTACGACCGCTCCAGCCAATCGCGCACCGCTGCTGCCCGCTGCAGACCCAGCGACGCATTGTCTCCATAAACGTTCCTGGCGGCTTTCGCCAGCTCCCGGTTGTCGACGCGGCCGATGATGGTCAGTTGCATCGGTGGCGTCTTGAGCAGGCTGGCGACGAGGTCGCCGACGCACCGGACGCTTCCGGCGGAATCGGGGACTTCGTGCGAGGCTTCGGCAAAGCCTGTGACCCGGCACGGCGGCTGTCCAACGAGCGAACCGTTCGAAGCCTTGCCGGCGTCAGTCGATGGCTGGGTGACGGCAAGGCCAGGATCCGGAAGCCCGAAGCAGGCCGCGACACAGGACGACAGCAACAACACACCGGCAGCAACGAGCGCGAACTTGCTCTTTGGCACGAGCAGTTTTTCGGTCGCTCGTTTTTCGAGATCGGACTTCGCGGAAAATCCAAGCCACGCCAGGACGATGAAAGTGGCGTTGGCGACCACGGCACAAAAGAGGAACAAGAAGACCAAGAAGACCGTTCCCGTTGACATGGCCGAATTACCTCTCGTTGGCGGAGGACCGGGCCGTCGATCGGAACCAGGTGTCTAGGTACGCCTGTTTCATCACGGCATCCAGCGCCCACGGATGACTGAAGACCCCGCCATGAATCTGCCGGTGTCCGGCTTTGGTGCGCGGACCGAACAGGTCGTACAGCAGCATCCATCCCATGAGCTGTCGGGCGACGTCGGGCATCGCGACCAGGATCCCGCAGCGGGCAAGCTCCGGAAAGATCCTCCGGGTGACCGGCGTGTGTGTGGAGCGAGTCGCCGTGATTGGCGCGACGTTGCCCGAGACACGAACGTGTCCGTCGTCGTATGCCTCGGACGCGTGGATCTTGCCGAGGACATTTGCGGCGAGATAGCTGACGCCCTGATCGGGAAGAGTGCCCCGGGCCCAATGGCGACCGCCAGCGGAAGCAATGTTCGGCCGATAGAGGGTGTCGAAGGAGACGGCCCGCACCACTCTGGTGATGGGCGACGCTGCCTCCAGTCGCGCGGCGGCCGTGGCCGCCGTGTCTGCCGAAACCTCGGTCGGTGCGGTCGGCGTGAAGTAGTAGAACACGGATGCCAGCGCGCCGGCGCGTCCCAGCGCTCGCACGATTCCGTCCATGGCGGCAGCCAGCCTCCATTCACGACCCTGCCCGCCCTTGTATGCGAGGGCGCCAACGTGAACCGGCTTGCCTTCTCCGAAAGCAAGCGCCGTTCGGGCGAACTCGGCGGGGTGCGTGAGGAGATCGACGCCATCCCTGACGTGAAAGAGGCGGCCGGAGTACGAGGTCGATGCCAGATCCATCGCCAACTTGGCGCCGAGCGCCGCGTCGGAGGTGTGCGTCGTCAGGACGTCCGCACCACACGACAGCAGCAAACCCAGCGGCGCCAGTTCCGCGGTTCCGCCGAGCAGGACGAACCTGTGTCCCGAAAGGTCGATCGTTCCGGCGGCCGGCGCAACCAAAGCCCAATTCAGCGCTTCCAAGGCCTCGCCATTCAGCATGCCGTCCCGGGCGAGGGCATCGACGTGGGTTCGAAGCGCGTCAGGCCGGAGAGGCGGGGACGTGTCGCGGCCCCGGTGGCCCGCTGACAACTCCGTGAACGGCAGCGGAGCGACGGGCCGGTCGAACGCCGCTTCGAGCGGACAGGTGCCGGCGTTGCCGGCGAACTGCATTTGCCGTTGCACGAGATCGAGGCAGTGCCGAGCGATGGCCAGACGCTCGGCCGACGCACCGCGGCAGACCTCGAACTGTTCGGTGATCCTGGCGACCCGGCGACGCGAAAGGATCTGCGGAACGGCGTCGGGCAGCTGCAGCCCAATGAACGACTGAGGAAAGCGATGGACCGTGTCCCGAAGGATTCCGAAGAGGACAGCCGTGCTGCTGGGGCCGGACGTCCCACTCCTCGGAAGCTGAACACCAGGTTCAGGGTCGAGTGGAACCATCGTTCCTCGTCGAGAGAGGGTCTCGATCCCCGTTGTTGCCAGGCACACGCGTATGATGCCGCATGCGCTCGTTCCCACGCACGTGGGGGTTCAGCGAATAGCCTCGCGGCTCGCGGCCCCCGGGTTGTGGCAGCTGCGGATTCCGTCGGCGGGCGATCGACGGGAGGTTCGACCTCTAGGCGCCCGCGAACCGGCGTTGCGTCGTCTCGATCTTCCCCTGCACGAACGCGCCGTCGGCGATGCTGACGATCGGAGCCGAACACTCGCCTTCGAGCTTGGCGGTGGCCTGAATCGCGATCCTGGTGATCGCGGCCAGGTCGCCCTGGACCGTGCCTCCGATCACCACCGATTCGGCGGTAATCGCGGCGGTCACCGAGGCTCCGTCGGCAATCGTCAGCGTGTGCTGGTCGATCTCGATGGTGCCTTCGACGCTGCCGGCGATGAGGAACGGCTCGCGCGCGGTGACGTCGCCTTTGACGCGGATGGACTTTCCGATGCCGACTGACATGTATTCCCCCTTCGCGGGATGGAGGTTGCTTGGTTCTGGACTTATCGGCACGGGGATGCAAAGTCTTTGGGGCCGCCCTGGGCGGCGCCCTGTATTGCTGAGCCTGACAGATCAGGGAGGGACGCGAGGCTATTTGACCGTGATGCGCTCCTCGTGGAGCAGGGTGCCATCCGCGCTTCGCAGCTCGACCCGCCACTCGCCGGCGGGTTGACGGCTGACGCTGTGTCGGCTGTAGGTGCGGTAGCCGGCGCCGGGATTGGCCTGGATGCGGAGCGGCACCGCTTGGATCAGGCGATCGCCTTGGTACCAGCGGTGCTCGACGGTGGTGGCCGTCGGAGACTTGACCTGCGTGTAGAAGAACATCGGTCCCGGCGACGCCTGGGCCGCTGCGGGTTCGCATCGCCAGGTCTGGAGGGTGGTGCAGAGCTTCGCCGTCACGACGGTCGGCATCGCGGCCGACGCTGAAGTTCTGGCCGGTGTCGCCCCCGCAGCCTCGTTCTTGACGGGCGCGGGCGGCGGAGTCGGAACCGGTGGTGCCGTCGGTTGCGGCTGAACGATCGGCTCGGGCGGTGGGGGCGCCGGGGTCGTGGCCGCCTTTTCGGCCGCGGGAGATACGGACGTCGCTGCCAGCGGTCTGGTGTCGTCGATCGGCGCGTTCCCCGGGCGGAGCACTATGAAAACCAGGATCAGCAGGGCAATGCCGCCAAGGGCGCCCAACGCGAGCCAGTTCGGTGATTTCCTGGCCGGCGCCAACTCCACCGGCTGCGCTGCGGCAGCGACGGGCGCCGACGGTTCGAACGGCTGTGCTGTGGACGGCGCGGGCGTCGCCGATTCGCGCGGCCATGCTTCCAGAGCCGCGGGCACTTCCGGCACCTGTGGTGCCATCGGCGGTTCAAGCCATGCTGCCACCTGCGGTGACGATGGTGGCAGCTCCACGGGCCGTCCACGGGCCGCGCAGAAGTCGTGAAGGTTCTTGCGGCTGGTCTCGACGAACGGGTGGTCCGGCGGCAGCGTGGCCGTCGCGATGGTGTGCGCGCGCCGGAAGTAGTGCTCGGCGTCGATCGGGTTGTCCGTCATCTCGCAGACGACGCCGAGATTGTTCAGCGTGTTGATGAGGTCCGGATGCTGGGGCCCGAGTGTTTCTTCCTGGCGCGTCGCGGCCGCGCGCAGCAGTCCCTCGGCGGCGGCATAGTCGCCGGCGGCGGCCGCCTGTTCGGCGGCTTCGAGGAGCGAAGGGGCTTCGCGCGGTTCCGTCATCCGGCGTCCAGGCAAACAATCCGACGGTCGTGAGGTGGAACCGTGAACCTCGCACGGTTCACGAAGGGAATTGTAAAACAGGAGGCGGATCGGCCGACCGGTTATCATCGGGGCTCGAAAGGAACACCTCCATGGATGCCATCGACGAGCCGACCGTAGTGATTGAGTCGCTCGATCCAACGATGCTCAGCGACTTGATCGACGCTTTTCCAGAGTTGCGACAATCCGGAGTGCCGAAACCAAGTAACACGCCGGCCACCGAAGATCGTGAGGTCGGAACACTGATTCTCGCGATAGAACTGGTGAAGGCTGGCATCGAGCTGACGACGGCCGTCTTGACGTTCCTGTCCGAGCGAGGCCATCCGGGAAGGACCTATCTCGTAAGCATGTCCTCGGACGGCAGTCGGCAACAGACCGTCCTCTACGATCCCGACCGACGCCTCGTGCTCCCGGTTCCGAAGATCGAGTGAGCGCACACTACCAGCCACTCCTCAGTCACATCCACGCCGAGTGGACGCAGGACGACTGGGTACGATTCAGCAACTCGGCATCTGTCCCGAATCTGCTGACCACCCTGCACGAAGCGGCTCATTGGCTCCAGCGCCAGACGCTCGTTGGGCGCGCTCTTCATCTCGTCACCGTTCGTGCCCTTCTCGAGGATGGTGCGCCGAGAAGTGCCGGTGACCGCGAGGCTCTGAACAAGGTCATCGCGTGCAAGAGGTTGCTGGCGCCCCTGAGCGAGGGCCTGGCTCTGTATGCGCAATTCGACTACTTCCCGGCAAATTTCTACGTCGGCGCCGGCGACCGAAGCCCCTACGATGCCCTCGTCGAGTTCCTGGTGGCTCGCCGCGGCTTTGAAGCGGCCAACGATGACACCAACCTCGCAGACGCGGCGTGGAAGGCGATAGTCGCGGCTCGAATGTCCGGCGACGCGCTGATCAAGAAGCGCCGTCTGCTGGATACGCCGTTCTTGTGCCTGGAGGATCACATCACCGGATATCTCCTGGTCAAGGCGAGCATCGCGCGCGTTCGCTCGAGCCCTGGGACGATCTACCTGCACGACGGTCACCTGGTGCCCCTCATCGCCTCCCTGTTCTACAGCTGTCCGCCGAGCGTGCAGGCCATATTGGATCCTGATGTCAGCGCGGCCGATGCCATCGACGTGGTCTCCAGGATGATTCGCGAACGGGTCGCCATGATGCTGGACGCCGACGCCATGGCGGCCCTGGTGTCGGCCACGCGCGGACGGTATCCAGACTTCGAGCATGCGCCAGGACTGGACTCTGATGAGGAGGCCTTCACAGACGCCGAGGCCCGGTACGGACGGGCCTACGACGGCATGTTCGATCATCACATCAGGACATCCCCGTCTCCATTGACCGGAGACCAGTTGCTCGCCTCGCCGCACTTCGGGCGCGTGTTCACTGCCGACGTCACGATCGAACCCGACAAGAACGGTCCGAAGGTCGTTTTTCGTGCCACCGGTCAACAGTTCGTATCCCTGTCGTCCGTCTCGCCGCGTGCCGCATACGGCTGGATTCGATGGCCGGAGACGCCCGTGCCGGGTCGTCTGGTCGAGGCCATCGCGCACCTCCACGGCCTCGAGCACGACTTCTTTCGCATCTCGCTGGTCAGTCACGAGAATGGTCTCGCCGCCTTGACCCACGACACGACCGTCCGCAACATCGGCTATTACGATCTCGGTGACTACCTGAAGAACGCGTATCGCATCGATGAATGGCTGGCGCGCATCGAGCGCGACGTCGAGGCCTTCGAGCGAGCGGAATTCGCTTGCGCGTCGCACGTCGACAGTGCCAAGGAGATTGCGTATCGCGAGCACGTCTCCGGCATCGTCACCAGACTATCGGCTACCGACGCGCGTACAGGCCATGTCATGGCCTGGGTCAATGGCCGTAGCTTCTTTGCGACCACAGCCGAGCTGATCGGTTATGTGGCGCTGTCTCTTGCCGCGCGTCTGGGAGACTTCGCGTTCGAGTACAGAGGCGATCTCGTGCGGATTGTGAGAGACAACCTTCGACGCCTTCCGATCGGTGTCGTGGAGTCGAAGCACGCACTTCGGTTCATCTCGCACGGCAGGGGACTGTGCAGCGTCCAGCAATACCGCGGGCGAAAACTGTGGTGGTCGTTCAACTGTCTGCTCTGAGCGGCGTCGTCCCGGAACGCCAAGGCCGTTGATTCGTACGGCGTAGGTACGCTACGGTTCGCGTCTCTATCCCTGACATGCACATGACCAGGAACGAGCACAGCGGCTCGCCACGGCGCGAGTCCGTCCGGCGCGTGGCCCTCGCCAGCATGGTCGGCACGTCCATCGAGTGGTACGACTTCTTCATCTTCGGCACCGCGTCGGCGCTGGTGTTCGGCCGGCTGTTCTTCCCAACCTTTTCTGAGCTGGCGGGCACGCTGGCGTCGTTCGCGTCCTTCGCGGTCGGCTTCGTGGCGCGGCCCGTCGGCGGGTTGCTATTCGGCCACATCGGCGACCGGATCGGACGCAAGACCACGCTGGTCGTGACGTTGACGATGATGGGTCTGGCCACCTTCGCCATGGGGTTGATGCCCTCCTACGCGGTCATCGGCATGTGGGCGCCAATCCTGATGGTGGTGCTCCGTTTCGTGCAGGGGGTGGCTGTGGGAGGCGAGTGGGGCGGCGCGGTGCTGATGGCCACCGAGCATTCGGGCCAGGCGCGGCGCGGCTTCTTCGGCAGCTTCGCTCAGATGGGCAGCGCGGTCGGCGGACTGATGTCGACCGGCATGTTCCTGCTGATGCAGCGCGTGTCCGGCGACGCCTTCCTGTCGTGGGGTTGGCGCGTCCCGTTCCTGTTCAGCATCGTGCTCGTGCTGGTGGGCCTCTTCATCCGGCTGCGGATCGCGGAGTCACCGGTGTTTGCGCAGGTCAAGCAGACCCGCCAGGTCGTCAAGGTGCCGGTGGTGGAGCTGCTACGCTCGGACGCCCGCAACGTGATGCTGGCCGCGGGGCTGTATCTGGCGCACGGCGTGCTGTTCTACGCCATGACCGTCTACACGCTGGCCTACACCACCAGGGAATACGGGCTGGCGCAGAACACCTATCTGATCGGCGTCAGCGCCGCGGGGGCCTTGCAGATGATCAGCATCCCGGCTCTGGGCGCCCTCTCGGACAAGCTGGGGCGGCGTCCGGTCATCATCTTCGGGACGCTCTTCATCGTGGCGTTCGCGGCGCCGCTCAACTTCCTGATTACCTCGCGCGTCCCGGCGCTGGCGTGGATCGCCGTCGTCGTCAGCATCTGCGTCGGGCACAACGCGGTGTACTCGCCGACGGCCGCGCTCTATTCGGAGATGTTTCCCGCGCACGTCCGCTACTCCGGCGCATCGCTGGGCTATCAGCTGGGCGGAGCCATCGCCGGCTTCGTTCCGCTCGTGGCGGCGTCGCTCGTGGGCGCCGTGGGTGGCGCCTACTGGCCGATTCCCGCGCTGATCGCTGCCGGAGGCATCATCGGCTTCGTCTGCATCCTGCTCGTCCGGCCGCCCACGACGTAACCGCCGCAGGCCGGATGGGAGGTTACGGCTTCATGTAGCTGAAGCCGCGCTCCTGCGCGAGCGCCAGCGCCATCACATGCGAGGGCATCAGCCGCACGCCCGGGTTCAGACCCGCCACGAGATCGGCGCGGACGTCCGCCACCGGCATCTGATTCGCCGTCGCCAGCCGCTGCGCCAGGACGCCGAGCGCGACATTGCACTGCCAGAAGATCGTGCCGCGCGCCTGCATGGCCGTGATGCTGATGTCGGACACGTCGAGGAAGATGTTGCGCACCGCCGGCTGCTTGGTTCGCGGGTCGATGATCTGCGACGACTCGCCGAGCTTGTACTTCGCCCACAGCCGGTCCGAGGCGTTCAGCGGGAAGGCCGGCCCCGATATGCCCACGAGGGTGTTCACCTCCGGCGATTCCAGCCGGTAGACGTCGCGGAACGTGTCCAGGAAGTTGCGGGCGAAGCGCAGTGGCGCCGGGTCGGCGCCCAGGTTGTGGCTGCCCAGGTCGTAGAGCTGCTTGTGCTTCCCGTGCAATCCGTCGATCCACTGCAGGTCGAACTGCTGGCTCGACGGTGTCTGCGCGGCTGCGGGCGCGCCAGGCGTCTGTGCGGCCGCGACGCCGGCCAACGAGGCCAGGACGGTCATGAACGACCGGCGGCTGCGCGATGGAGACTGGGTCACGGCATCACCTCTCTGGCTTCTTGGATGGACTCCACACGAGTTGGGCATTATAGGCACGTATTTCCACCGTTGTTCCCGGCCTTGTCTTGGCGCTACAGTGTCGAAACCTTTCAAGAACGGACAGCCGTCGACTGGACGGCATGGGGAGATGTTCATGACCTTCCAAAGAAGTCTCACGTGGACCTGCGTTGCATTCGCGGCCGCCTTGACCATCGGCGTGCCGTCCATCGCGGGTGCGCAGGCGGCGGGCGCCGGACCGGGGCCAGGGGCCCAGGCGGGGGCCGGCCAGGGGCAGGGGCAGGGTCGTGGCCGGGGACGAG
>JADMIO011529932.1_pt1 | contig 10612 bp, 6 predicted proteins | sample 8958161 | NCBI WGS metagenome assembly JADMIO01 (sample SAMN16585339, study PRJNA669376) | soil metagenome | isolation source: Crop rotation soil | place: USA: Cullars Rotation, Alabama | collected 2011
GACAACTTGTCCACGTGGAATTCTAAGCTTAGGATCCCAATGTGCTGGAAAGAAGGCATCGCTGGGCAGGCCGATGAGAGGCAGTCCGGCCGCAGTAAAGGCGTGGAGGCAAGCCAATGGCGCCAGCATCTCAGCCACGGCAGATCACTTCAATCTATCTGCGGCAACTGTCAAGCGATACATGGCTGCAGCCGGCTGACATGTGTGGATGCGGCTGGGGCGAGCAGATCCGGGCTCGCTACGCTGCCGCCCCCATCTCGCCTGGGAGGCTGCTCTGAAGCGGCCGGAGTCAGTTGCGCATTGAGCAGCTATGCCTCAGTTCAATAGCATTGCTGTCGTTCAATATCTAGCTTCCCCTGACCGCTTTGATTTCACAGCAGACTACGCGTCTTCGTAATCGCGTGCCAAGGAGCCCTCATAGAGGCCCTTTGCTCCTTTGGCTTCTCTGATTGCAGCTCGAACTTCAGCGCGAGTTAAATCCAGCACGCGCAACTTGCCGCTTGCCTCCGCAATCGACTCGATTCGCCGATAGGCCGACGCATGGGATTCGGCATAAAGCGCCAGCCCTTGCAGTTTGGGTAACGCATCGGCCAAGTGCAGACCATGAGGATCGACCAAATCAACAGCCACCTTGCCATCCTGCTCAGCGAAGAATATGAAGTCAGGGCGAACAATTTTGAATTGTTCATCTTCCAAGTAGGCAATGCCTAGCGACGACTGCCCTGGCTGCTGCGGATTGCGATACCAGAATCGGAAGCCTTCCCGTTTCGACTCCGCCTCGACTACGGTACGCTCCCAGTCATTCAATTCGGCAGGGTACTTGCCGTCCTTGTCGCAGAGCAGGTGGCTCTTCCAAGTTGGGAATACGACTTCCTTGTCGTTCTCGCGCGCCTTGGTTGCCTCATAGCGGGACTCGGGCTTGGCTAAATCAACGCTCTGCGGCTCGGTGCTCATTTCGACGATCTGGCGGTACGTCTCCTTCCGGTCGTCGCTGAGCGTCTTGATCTTGGGCGCATAGTTCGCCAGCCATGCCTTTGCCAGCTCGTCAGCTTTGGCGTCGAAATAGGCTTGCACTTCGGTTACCAGCCCTAAGCCGGCCACCGTGACGCGAGCCTCGACGATGGCCTCCAAGTATTCCTCTGGATCATCGTCAACGCGGGCGACCTTCTGTGCCAGGTGTTCGACGTAGGTATGGGCAATTGCGGGGCTAAAAATGCGTGCTGCACGCCGGTAGGCATCGTCAATCACCGCGACATCCGCGTCTTCCCAGAATTCATCGAAGGTCTTCGCCTTGCCCTTCATGTCCGCAATGACGGTCCTGCCATCCACGGTCATCACGGACTCGCGCTTGGCCTCGATCCTTCCCTTCTGACTTTCTTGAAATGCATCCAGCGTTTTGTGCATCTCAGCGTGGGCCAGCTTGCCGGCATGCTGAAGGATGTAATCGGAGGCCAGCTCGTGCGCCAGTGCGGTCAATCGCTTCGCGGGCTTTGCCCCTCGCTGTGGTCGGGTTTGGGACGGAAGAGCCTCGAACGCATCCCAAACGGCTGCGGACGCATCCGGGTGAGGCTTCACCTCCACGTAGTCGATAAGAATGCGGCCTGAGGGCGCTGAGGATTCGTCCCCCGTCATCAAGGCATCGACAACTGCTTCCACGGTCTTCCTGCTGAACTTGGGCAGCAAGCAGTCCACGGCATTCAACCGGTCGTTGCCTGGAATGCGACGAGCCAGCGGTGAACGCACCATACGGCCCAGCAACTGGGTGATGTGGGTGCGGTCGCTGGCTGCGCGGAAGGACACCATTACCTCAGCACGAGGACAATCCCAGCCGGTGCTGATGGCATCCTTGGCGATCAACACGCGCACCCAGATCGCATCCTGCACGCGCTGCGGCTCGATGTAGGGCACGTCATGATTGCCAAAGCGCTGCGTAGTGTGATCGCCAAAGACATGAGCAACGCAGGTTGCCGGCAACTCAGGATAGCGCTCAAAGATTGTGTCCAGAGCCCGCCCTAATTCGTTCGGGTCCGGTGTATTGGGTACTTGCAGCACCATCAGCGGAACAACGACGCGCGCCTCTTCCTGTTGCTTGGCGTATTCGGCCCAGGCAGTGGTCGATTCCTTGAGTTTGTCGGTCGCCCGCCGCACCAGCACAGTGTCGAAGTCTCCGACTTCATCGGGGATGTCCAACAGGATCGTGTCTTTGATGAGGCCGGATTCCTGGACCTTCGCTGCATCGACCACCACGTTCTGCAGCTTCATGTGTTTGCCGGCAAACTCAATGGCCTTGTTGAAGCGCTCCACTGTTGCCGAGATGCCCCAAACAACCGGGATGCCGGGTACACCGCCGGAACCGTTGATGAGGCGCTGAACGATGGTGCCCTTTTCTCTGGGTGTGGCGTCACCCATACCGCGATGCGCCTCATCGAGTACCAGATAAAGCGTCAGCTCCGGGTCTTCAATGGTGTTCTGAATGGTGTCCCAAATCGTGTAGGCCCGCAGGTCAGGACGCGTTTCAGGCAGCAAGTCGCCCGCCTTGGCCTCCAGCTCATTTTGGTCGTGGCCTCGAACCAGCAGGCTGTTCTTACCCAGCTTCTGGGTGTTAAGGAAGTAGATTTTTCCGGCTTCAAATCGGGGGCGATTGAACGTGTTCTCAACCACGACGAGGTCGGTATGGTTGATGCGGTCGCTCGCCTCCATCAAGCGGAATCGGGTCTGCTCATTCAGAGATGGATCGTCACTGAACCAAATGACCACAGCGCCTGGGTCTGCATCAAAGTCGAATTCGTCATCGCCGTGAAAGAGCGCCTCGAATGCCGCTGCGGCCATGACGGTCTTACCCGCGCCCGTTACGGCAGTCAGAGAGAACGCAGTCTTGTCGGACTCGCCATGCCAAAAACGGCGAGCCTTCCTGAGATTGGCCAAGGCATCGCGCACTGCGTCGCGTTGATAGTCCTTGAGGGTGAACTTCATGCCTTACTCCCCGTTGGCAAAACTGAAATTGGTCAGATAGGACTCGTATAAGCGGACAGGCTCTACTTTGCCCGGTAGGCGCTTGGCGATAGCCTGAAAGCGGCGATCATCGTCGGTGACGATGTAGGCGACACGGAGGTTCGCTGCTTTGGTGATGGCATGGATAAAGGAGGTGGCCTGATCCACGTCGGTTAGTAAGCCATAGGTGTCCGCCGTCGCCCACCCCTCTTCAGGTAGCTTGTCGATGCGACTACCGCTGGCGCCAGCGCGCAGCCACAGCAGTGCAGCGATGCGGGCATAGGCCAGATTGTGGTTGACAGCGCTCCTGGCCTCGTAGGTCAGGGTAAAGAACTCGGCGTTTTCCTCGAAGCCTTCCGCTAATGGAAATTCATCTGTGAACTTGTAGTCCCCAATAATTGGCTCATTGTTCGGCGTCTTCCCTGTTATTGACGCCGCAACTCGGGGCTTAGTGATGAAATCGCAAATACCGTTCTTCTCCCACTCGACATCGCCGGGCCGCAGACCACGCTCACGGAGTGCCTTTTGTTCATCGGCAGCAACCTCATTGTTCGTAACTGAAATGCACTGACGACGCCCTCCGTCCTGACGATTCAGACGCATCACGGCGTGAGCTGTTGTACCAGAGCCGGAGAAGAAATCGAGGATGACCGCCTCTGGCTTTGCACATACAAAAAAACGAAGGCAGTCTTCTACTGCATACAAGGACTTTGGAAAAGGGAACTTCCTTTCCGGTATAAGAGACTTCAGTAGGTTTGAGCCATGTCGCGAAGCATCGTGTGCTCCAATTCGCCATGCTGTAGTTGGAATAACGCGTTTTACCGTGTCCGGACTCTCCACTACAACAGACCCGTCCGGACGTTTTCCAATTGTTCGGTAGAACCCATCACGAACTTTTTTCTGTTCGCCCGATTTGAGGTACGAAATTGACATACCCTTGTCGGTAAATTTTCCGAGGCGAACGAATCCTTCTTTATATGCTTTCCAAAGACTTGGGGGTGATGCCTGCCAGTTGCCTTCAGAGCCGTCGGATCGGATAGGCCAAATTGCTATAGTCCCTTCGGGGGCGGAAATAGTGTGGCGCTGGACGGTAAGGGTGGGAGGCTCACCTACCGAGTGAATTGCGCCCCCATCTTCTGTTACGAAGATTGGGTAAAACAAGTTTGGGCGATCGGCCCTGCGCGCATTTGTGCCAGTCCGAACAAGCATTGACCAAAGAATCTTAGTTGTTCTCTTGTCGTTTGGATTAATTCTCCAGTCATCGCCAAGTGGCACCGGGTTAGCAATCGCTTTTCCAACAAATACAAAGAAAATGTATTCATCGGTTCTGGCGAAAGCACCTGGCCTGGTAACACCTGCCGGATTGATAACGACACTTACCATTTGAATGCGCGTTTCCGGGAAAACCTGCTCCAAAAGCAGCCCCAGGCGCAGATACTCTTTTTCGTCGATCGTAACAATCAACACAGAGTCAGCAGGATTGAGCAACTCTTTGGCAATAAGCAATCGACGTTCGATCATCGCAAGCCACTTGCTGTGCCGATACAGGTCGTCACCTTCGACGTAATCGTTGTTGTATTTCCAGTCCTTTGCGCCGGTGTTGTAGGGCGGATCAATGTAAATGGCATCCACCTTGCCCCGGTGAGTAAAGGTCAGTGCCTTCAACGCGTGGTAATTTTCGCCATTGATTACTGTATGAAAAGGCTTGTCGCCACCCCGCTCTACCTTGCCGGTGCTAACCAAACCCGGGTAAATCGTGTCGCGGAATTCGGCCACGACCACCAGGTCGTCGAGGGCGGCGGCCTGCGTTTCCGCTTCGGCTGCATTCAGCAGCTCCAAATCGGCCAAGTTCTTTGCCTTGTGAATGGCTTTGACTTGCCATAGGCGCTGATCACCCTTTTTGGTCGATCCACGCGCGGGCAACACACGAACCTTGTCCCCCTTGCGAACAGGGCGCAGTGGAAGTTGAACGGCTTCCGGACTGTGGCGCTCGAAGTTCAGCCCGAAGGGCAGTCGAGAAGAGAGGGCCTTGAACTCGCGCTCCAGATCGGCGCCGAGCTGGGCGTCCTTGGCCTTGGTGCGAGCGAGCAGGTCAGTTAGTCGAGACACGGCGTCTTCCTGTGAATCCGGTGAAATCGTTGAATGCGAGGAATCGCGGCATTAGTGCTTCCCAAGCTTCGGGTTCTTTTCAGTGCTGGCGCAATCCAGCGATCAAATTCTTCTCTGCGAAATCCCACAGCCATTGGTTCGTAAACTTGCACTTGGTTAGCTAGCCTCTTCGCCCCTTGCAATTGCAACTTGCCTGGGCAGCGTGTAGAGGTAGGTCAATACGTAGCGTGTCAATGATTCAACGGCTTGCGCAATCGCAAGCGTCGCTTCTTCGTCACCGTGTACGGCTTCGTTGCCGTCGAGACGTAGCTGATGAGCCCAGGTGCGGATTGACTCGGTGAGCATGCCCTGGGCCGCCAGCTTGTCGATACGTTTCTCAAGCTTCCAGGCCTCAACGTCCGGAGCGAGATCCTTAAGCCCAAGCTCCATAGCGCGCCTGAATTGCGCGCAGGCTGCGTTGGGGCTCTTGCTCAAGATCTCGCAACCTTCTTTAAATGCTTTTGCGACTCGGTCTGGCAAGTGTTGAGGGATGTCGGTCTCGGGCGCCGCAGGGTATGTCTCCATCACGATGAAGGCACCAGCATTGCTTGCTAGATCCCCAACCACCTTTTTTAGATCGCTAAGAGCTGGCCCGTGAAGTTGGGCGGCCAGTGGCCCATCGCATCCGGGGCAGGCAAAAAAGGCATTCCAGAGATGGGCGGTCTTTGATTTCACCGCGTAGAGCATGCCAAATGCAACCTTCTCTGATTGGCAGTGGGGGCAGGTCGTTGTGAGGATTGGCATCGGCACCGGTCTTAGAGGCTCGTGGAGGCCGGGAGCGTATCACCCGGCTTTTGGAATCGAACGCGTCATTCGCAGTAGGGCAGGATTCTCTTTGTGAGACCCTCGAAGGGTAGGGCTGCGAGGCCCTTGGTCAGACAGTCCTCAAGCGTAAATGGCTTTGTATAGTGCCGGTCCCCGGCGTTGCCTTTGACGGAGTGCCCTGTCATCTGAAACACGATGGCTCTATCAACATCGGCGTGCCGTAGGCGCGTAATGAATGTGTGCCTGAAGCTGTGAAAGGTTTTCTTGGCATCGACCACGCCGCACTGCCGCCTATACGCATCGAACTCTCGATTAAATTTGCGCGAATGGCCGTCGCGCCCCTTGGTCAAAGCGGGGAAGATCCACTCCTGTCCAACGTCACGCAGCGCTTTGACATAGCGCAGTAAACCGAGTCGTATCAGTTCCGGATGGACCGGCACCTCGCGATTCGAATGGGCATTTTTCTCTCGCTGGTCGGCGTGATTTTTCCCAAAGGCGAAGAAGGGTACGGCTTCGCCCTCGCGAATGTCATCGCAGCGGAGCTGCGCAATCTCGTTGACGCGGGCCCCGGTAAACAAGCCAATGAGCGGTATCCAGTGAAGGTGGGCGCTGCGTCTTGAATCTGTCTGGTAGGCGTCCGTTTCAAAGAGCGCCGACAAATCGGCATCCGTGAAGGCGTCGCGCCCCTCATGTTCCTTCTCCTTGCTCGATACCCGCTCAAGGCCTCCAGGCACTTTGGCGATGTAGTCGCGATTCGAGGCCCAACGCAACAGCGATCGGACAAGGTTGATGTTGAAATTGACCGTCGCTGCCGAGAGCGGGTCATGGCCGAGTGCGACCACTTCATCCAGGCTCTTGCCCCGATACTCCGGCATCTTGTTGAGGTTCGACGGCAGTTGCTTTAGCCTCTGCACATATAGATCGTTGTGCTCCGCGCGGTACTGTTGTGCTGGCATGTCCCCCACTATCCGCAGCCATAGGTTCAAGCGCTGCTGGGCCATTACTGCTGTTTTTGGGTCCCAGCGATCCTGCGTCGATTCCTTGTAGTCGCAGAATGCCTTCACCAGCTCTGAGAGGCGCTTTCCGCCGCTGACCATCAGATCGGCCTCGGAGCTGCCGCTGCGGGGCTGCCTAGACGCTTCTGCAATCGCATGCGAGGTGATCTGACGGGCGAAGGCCGCGAGTTCCTGGATCTGACCAGAGTGCGTCGCCCTAAGCTCACCTGTCGTTACGCGGTGCTCATGGCGCAGGACGAGCGACTCGCTCTGCCTCGCTAGGTCAGCCAGCTGAGTGGCTACGCGTTGCTGCTCGAACGCTAAGCGCTGTATGTCTGCATTTGCGGCGTCTAGCGCGACATCCAGTGCGGTGGGCCCTTCGCCGGCCTCGGAACCGAGTAGCGCCATCAATTGGGCCGGCATCGAGATGGGCGCACTCATGGACGTATCGTCACACTTCGACAAGAGAGCCATAAAGCGTTCTCCTGCCGCCTCCATGCCGCGTTGTATGCGCCGCTTAGTCTCGACGAGAGCCGTGAATTCGCCTGCGATGCGGTCCCTCTCCCGCGCGAGCTCGATAAGGAACATATCCTTTGTCAGTGGGGGGGTGCGATCGTCGCCTGTCATGCTTCTGATTCGTTCTAGCGTCGCCAGTGTGAGGGCGGCCAGACTGTATGCGAACCGGACAGCCAGAACAGGTGACTTGGTGCCGAGGCTCAATCGATGCTCTCGAAATCCGAGCGAGTCAACGAGATCAGTCGGTATGCGGATGCGGAAGCCGTATACGCCGCAGCGGTTGCGATGAAGGTAGGTCGGTAGCCTGGAAGCCAATTTGGACCCCTGATTGGGACACTGGTTGGGGACACTGACCGGCTATCTGGGGCAAAAAAGAACAAAAGCCCGTTGGAATCAACGGGCTTAGGTGATGCATGGTGGAGACGAGGAGGATCGAACTCCCGACCTTCGCATTGCGAACGCGACGCTCTCCCAGCTGAGCTACGTCCCCACGGTGCAGAAAAGTATAGCCACGGATTTCGTGGCCACACCCTGGTTCCTACCCGGGTAGGGAGACCGCGTCCAGCAGCTCGCTCTCGATCTGCAGCTGCAGCTTGTTCTGCTGCAGCGCGGCGCCGTCGAGCAGGAAGGTGTCTTCCACGCGCTCGCCCAGCGTCGAGATCTTGGCCAGCTGCAGGTTGATGCCGTGGCGGGCCAGCACGCGGGCGATGGCGTAGAGCAGGCCGGCGCGGTCGCTGGTGCTGATGGACAGCAGCCAGGCCTGGGCGCGTTCGTCAGGTCGCAGGTTGATGCGCGGCGTGTAGGGGAAGCTCTTGACGCGGCGCGAGAGGCGCCCGCGGCGCGGCTCGGGCAAGGGGCCGGCCTTGGCCAGCGCCTGGGAGAGCTGGCTTTCGACCAAGCTCACCAGGTCGCGGTGATGGGCGTCGGTGTCGGGGCTGATCACCTGGAAGGTGTCGAGCGCGTAGCCGGTGTTGGTGGTGTGGACCTTGGCGTCCAGGATGTTGAAGCCGGCACCGTCGAAGTAACCGCATATGTGGGCGAACAGGTCGCTCTGGTCCGGTGCATAGACCAGGACCTGCAGGCCTTCGCCGATGGGCGAGGGGCGGGCGCGCACGATCGGCTCGCCGGCGTTCACGTGGCGCCAGAGTTCGCGGGCATGCCAGGCCAGATCGCCGGCCTCGTGGCGAGCGAAGTAGCTGACGGCCAGCGTGTTCCACAGCGGTTCTTCGGTGCCGGGCAGGGCGGAGCGCAGGGCCAGGGTCTGGCGGGCCTCCTGCTTGCGGGTCTCGATCTCGGCGGCGAGGTTGGGCTTGGCGCCGCCCAGGCGGCGCAGCGTCACGCGGTAGAGGTCTTCGAGCAGCTTGCCCTTCCAGGCGTTCCAGACCTTGGGGCTGGTGCCGCGGATGTCGGCCACGGTCAGCAGGTAGAGCGCGGTGAGGTGGCGGGCATCGCCCATGCGCTTGGCGAAGGCGTCCACGACCTCGGGGTCGGAGAGGTCTTCCTTCTGCGCCACGCGCGAGAGCGTGAGGTGCTCGCGCACGAGGAAGGTGACGAGTTCGGTCTCTGCCTTGTCCAGGCCGTGCTCGCGGCAGAAGCGTTTGGCGTCGACGGCGCCAAGGTCCGAATGATCGCCGCCGCGGCCCTTGGCCACGTCGTGGAAGAGGGCGGCGATGTAGAGCAGCTCGGGCTGGTCCCACTGCGAGGCCAGCTGCGAGCAGAACGGGTATTCGTGGGCGTGCTCGGGGATGAAGAAGCGGCGCACATTGCGCAGCACCATCAGGATGTGCTGGTCCACGGTGTAGACGTGGAACAGGTCGTGCTGCATCTGGCCGACGATCTTGCGGAACACCCAGAGGTAGCGGCCCAGCACCGAGGTCTGGTTGAGCAGGCGGAACACGTGGGTGTGGCCGACCGGCTCGCGCAGGATCTTCATGAAGGTGGCGCGGTTGGCCGGATCGCGGCGCCAGGCGCCGTCCATCTCGCCGCGGGCGTTGTAGAGCGCGCGCAGCGTGCGGGCCGATAGGCCCTTGATGCCGGGCGCCTGCTGGTAGATCAGGAAGGTCTCGAGGATGGCCTGCGGCTCGCGCTGGTAGAGGTCGTCGCTCGCCACTTCGAGCATGCCGGCACGTTCCTGGAAGCGTGCGTTGATCGGCTGCACCAGGCCGTCCGATCCCGTGATGCGCTCCTCCAGGTTGAGCACCAGGATCTGGTTGAGCTGCGTGACGGCCTTGGCTGCCCAGTAGTAGCGGCGCATCAGCACTTCGGACACGCGCTGGCCCTGGCTGGCCTTGTAGCCGAAGCTCTCGGCCACGGCGGTCTGCAGGTCGAAGATCAGGCGGTCTTCGCGCCGGCCGGCGATCACATGCAGCCGCGCGCGGATCAGCGCGAGCAGGCCTTCGTTGCGCTGCAGCTGGCGGCTCTCGAAGGCCGTGATCAGGCCCTTGGCGGCCAGCGCCTTCCAGGTCTTGCCGAGGTTGGCAGCGCGGGCGATCCAGATCAGCACCTGCAGGTCGCGCAGGCCGCCGGGGCTTTCCTTGCAGTTGGGTTCGAGCGCGTAGGGCGTTTCCTCGAACTTGGTGTGGCGCTGGCGCATTTCCAGCGTCTTGGCGCGCAGGAAGGCCTTGGCATCCATGGCCTTGGCAAGCAGGCGCGACAACCGCTGGAAGTGCGAGCGGTCGCCGGCCAGCCAGCGGGCTTCGAGCAGGGCGGTCTGGATGGTGACGTCGCCCTTGGCCTCAAGCACGCATTCGTTCACCGTGCGCACCGAGGAGCCGATCTCCAGGCCGATGTCCCAGCAGGCGGTGATGAAGGCCTCGACCGCATCCTTGGCCGGGCCGGGCATGTGGGCGTCCACGCCGTCGGGCAGGAGGACGAGGACGTCCACATCCGAATACGGGAACAGCTCGCCGCGGCCGTAGCCGCCGACCGCGACCAGCGCGCTGCCTTCGGGCAGGCCGGACTGGCGCCACAGGATCTGCAGCTGCGAATCGACGAGATCGGCCAGATCGCGCAGCAGGCGCCGCGCGCCGGTGACGTTGGGCGCCGCGTTGCGGAAGGCCTCGATCAGCGCCTGCTTGCCCGCCTTGAGCGAGCGGCGTTGCTCCGCCAGCAGCGAGGCGTTCATGGTCTCTTGCTCAGCCCGCCGTGACCGCAGCGCCCGTGATGAAGGCGGGCGGCGGCGGGCTGCCGGCGGAGAG
>JADMIO011385420.1_pt1 | contig 10610 bp, 9 predicted proteins | sample 8958161 | NCBI WGS metagenome assembly JADMIO01 (sample SAMN16585339, study PRJNA669376) | soil metagenome | isolation source: Crop rotation soil | place: USA: Cullars Rotation, Alabama | collected 2011
CCCTCTCCCGGAGGGGGCCTTGTTGCACAAATGGTCACAAGTGGCGGCCTCGACAACGGTGGCACCAGAGCCAGTTCGGTTGTGATTGCCGCTTTTGACCATTTGTGCAACAAGGCCCCCGGAGGGAGAGGGAGGACGCGAGCCGCCCTTCCGAACGCCCTTGCGAGGACCGACCTACCCACTCCCGATTCCGCCGCACCCCGATTTTTTACATCTGTTGCGAGCGATTCGCTCTCTGTGACGGGCGCGTCACGGCCGCTATACTCCGCCCACCTTTCCGAGGCGTGGAACGCTGCCGTCCGGCCCTGCGCGGGCCGGGCGACCGGTGGTCGCGTCGTCACCTCCACCCCGGCCGGGCACAACTCTTTCCCTCGCGTGCAGGAGGCACTCAGCATCTCATGGCGGACAACCCCAGCAACCAGGAGTACCCGACCGTCCTCGGCCCCGACGCCAGCTTCAAGGGCGAACTGTCGTTCGAGAAGGGCATGCGGCTGATGGGCAAGCTCGAGGGCAAGGTCAACACCCCCGGCCGGATCCACGTCACCAAGGAGGCCAAAATGTCGGCCGACGTCGAGGCCGGCGGCATCGTCGTCGAGGGCGAGGTCCACGGGAACCTGTCGGCCGCCGACCGCATCGAGCTGAAGAACACCGCCCGCTACGAGGGCGACCTGCGGGCCAGCAAGCTGGTCGTCGACGAGGGCGCGATCTTCAGCGGCCACGTCACCGTCGGCCCCGACGCCGTTAAGAACGCCCCCAAGGCCGCCCTGCCGGACTACGGCAAGAAGGGAAACAACCCCCCGCCGATCAACCAGCCGGCCAACCAGAAGTAAGGCCGTCGAGATTGCGGATTTCGAATTGCGGATTTCGGATTGCCGACGTCGAGGTAGCGATTACCTTTGCCGTCGCAATCCGAAAGCCGCAATCTGAAATCCGCAATCTCTTTCCACATGCCCCCCGACCCGCCCAACAAGCCCGCCCAGGACCTGGTGACGGTGGTCTGCCTCCATTGCGGCAAGCCGCAGGAGGTCGCCCGGCGGGCCCAGACCGTCACCTGCAAGCACTGCTACAAGCGGCTGGAACTGCAGGACGTCGTCATCGCCCAGTACAAGGCCCACCGGGCCATCGAGACGACCGGCGTCGTCACGGTCGAGAAGAAGGGCCACGTGATCGCCGACCGCATCCACTGCGGCGGCCTGATCGTCCGCGGGAAGCTCAAGGGCGAGGTGAGGAGCCGCGGCCCCGTGCTGGTCGGCCCCGAGGCCGACCTGATCGGCGACGTGACGGCCCCGACGATGGCCGTCGGCGCCGGCGCTGTGCTGAACGGGCACTACGAGGTCGGGACGAAGAAGTCGAAGCCGCCGGAGCCGGAGCCGTTGGCCGAGCCGGTCGCGGCGGACGAGCCGATCGACCCGGAGGCCTAATCGTCGGGCGGGTGTACTCGCCCACCGAGGCGGCCGGTGGGCGGGTACACCCACCCCACGAGCTCGTTCACATCGTCGCCCCGCCCCGTGCCGCGGTCCCACGTCCCGCTCACCGAACGTCCGTCGGGTCGCCGAGCGTCTCGTTGAACTCGACGGCGGCCTTGACCAGCCGGCTCACGACGTCGGGGCTGACCGTCTCGCCCTCGCGCAGCTCGATCGTGGCCATCTCGTACTTCCCGCCCGCCCTTAAACGCCCTTCGATCGCTCGGAGGCGTTGGCCGCGCCAGAAGCCGAAGAGCACGCGATGGTCCTCGGCGCGGATGAGGAGCACCGGGCCGTTGGACAGGTAGACCAAGTGCCCCCACTTGATGACCTCGTCCAAGCCGCCGCAGGGTACGACCGCGGCTCGGAGCGCCTCCACGGTGGCGCGTCGCCAACCGGAGAGGCCGGCAACGTAGGCGTCGGGGCTCGCGGCGGGGATGGTCTTCTTCATGTCGGCCTACGCTACGAAGCCGTGTTGCCAAGTACGCGGGGGCGCGTGCGGACCTTTCGAGACGGCGTCACCGCCACTTCTGCTGCAAATCCTGCAACCGCCCCTGGCCCTCGACCGTTATCCGCGTCTCGTGGGCCCAGACCGCCTTCAACTTCGGCATCGCCGCCATCAGGTCGACGGCGGCGTCCGTCAGTTGCGTATGGCTCATGTCCAGGTGCGTGAGGCTCGGCGCGCCCTTCAGCCGCCGCAGGCCGTCGTCGCCGACGGCGGTGTGGTCGAGGTTCAGGCGGTACAGCTTCTGCGCGGCCGCCAAGTGCGACATGCCGGCGTCCGTCAGGCGGGCGTTCTCGCTGACGTTGAGCTGTTGCAAGGCCGGCAGCCGGGCGATCGCGGCCAGGCCGTCGTCGGTGACGGCGGCCTCCGCGACGGTCACGTCCTCCAGCGCCGGCAGGCCGCGGAGGGCGTCGAGGCCGGTGCCGGCGATGGCCGACCGCGACAGGTCCAGGCTGCGCAGTTCGACGAGATGCGCCAGCGACGCCAAGCCGGCGTCGGTGACGGCGGTGGCGGACAGGCCGAGCGACCGGAGCTTCGCGAGCCGGCGGAGGTGGACGAGGCCGGCGTCGGTGACGCCGCGGACGGGCGACGGGACGTCCTGGCCGTCGCCGTAGACGCCGAGGCTCTCCAACCGCGTCAGCCCGGCGACGTGGGCGAGGCCGGCGTCGGTCAGCGGCATGCCGATGAACTGGAGCATCTCCAGGCGGTCGAGCGACGCGACGGCGGCCAGCCCGGCCGCGGTGACCTTCGGCGCGCGGAGCGTGAGCGACCGCAGCCCGCGGAGCGACGGCAGCACCGCCAGCCCGGCGTCGGTGACGTGCGGCGAGTAGACGAACAGCGACTCCAGTCGCGAGAACCCGCGCAGGGCGAGGAGGTCGGCGTCGGTCGCGTCCTCGTCTTTAGCCTCGAACGCGTCGAGCGCGTCGGGGACGTACGGCGTGGCCGGGCCGTCGACGAACGGCGGCGCGCCGGGGTCGCCGACGGCGTGCGACCCGGCCTCGGTCGTGATCCGCTTGCAGTACGCGAGCATCGCGTCGGTGCCGGGACCGCCGCGGAGGTTGTACGAGCCGTACGAGCCGTCGCCCCGGCGGAGGTAGAAGTTGCCGCAGCCCCAGCAGACCGACGTCGCGAACGTGACCCGCCCGGCGGCGTCGAGGCAGCGGAACGCGTAGCCGGGGAAGTGGCACATGATGCCGGGGCCGTCGGCGACCTCGACGTCCCGCCAGCGGGCGGCGAACGCGGCGGCGTCGGGGCCACGGAGCGTGCGGTACCGCTTCACCTCGACTAGCGAGTGCTCGCCGGGCATCGGGAACCCGCGGGCCAGTTCGTCCGCCGAATACCTCGCGGGCGGCGCGTCGACAGCGGCCGCGCCGTCCGGCGGCGGGTCGGCCGGCATCGGATGGATCCGCTTGCCGTCGGTGACGTCGTACACCTCGACGACGGCCGGGTCGGGGAGGGCGATGGTCTGCAGGTCGACGTTGGTGAGGCGGTCGGCGGCGGGCGGGGCACCGACCGCCGTGGCCGGCGGCGGCGGGCGTCGGGCGCAACCCGTGAGGGCGAGGGCGAGCGCGATGACCGAAAGGTGAGTTCGCATAGGGATGTGTTGTAGGGTCCGCAGGTACTCCTGCGGACCGATTTGCCGCCCGGTATCCGCCGCTGGCGCGGCGGCGGCGGTCCGCAGGGGTACCTGCGGACCCTACAAGTTCACCCCCGCACGGCCGCCTCGATCTTGGCCACGTCGATCTTCCCCATCGTCATCATCGCCTCGAACGCCCGCTTGGCGACGGCCGGGTCGGGGTTGGTGAACGCCTTGGTTAGCACGACCGGCGTGATCTGCCAGTTCAGGCCCCACTTGTCCTTGCACCACCCGCACCGGCTCTCCGCCCCACCGTTGCCGACGATCGCGTTCCAGTACCGGTCGGTCTCGGCCTGGTCGACGGTGGCGACCTGGAACGAGAACGCCTCGGAGTGCTTGAACATCGGCCCGCCGTTGAGGCCGATGCAGGGGATGCCGAGGACAGTGAACTCGACGGTCAGGACGTCGCCCTTCTTGCCGGACGGGAAGTCGGACGGCGCCTTGTGCACCGCCGTGACGGCCGAGTCGGGGAACGTCTTGGCGTAGAAGTTGGCGGCCTCCTCGGCGTCGCGGTTGTACCAGAGGCAGACCGTGTTCTTGGCAGGGGTCGACACGTGTTTTCTCCTTCGTGGTGTTTCGTAAGCGGTCCGCTCGCCTCCGCGAACGCTATCGCAGCAGCCAGCACGCAGCAATACAAATACTGCCTACGATAGACATTGAAGCATATGAAATACGAAAGATCGGTTCTTTCCATTCATGCGTTCCATACTGCTTCCAGCTTTCCGGAAACAAATTTCGCTCCTGAAGATATGCTCCGGGAGTATGACAAAGTTGAGCTTCATTCAAGTTGCGGATCGCTTGGGACACTCCGCGGTATCGGCGCTCGAGCGAGATCACAATCGACAGTGACACCGCAGTAAATACGACAATCCCAATGGTTAGAAAGATTCTGCTGCCAGTTGGAGGGGCAGATTGCTGACTCAGCAGCCAGCCAGTGACAACCAACACCAATCCGCACCCACCCACGGTCAATCTTTCGACCGTCAGCCTCAACTCTTGAGCGATCGATATCATCGCTGGATAAACGACGTTCAAAATCGCAATCCTGTCACCGATGCTTGTTGGCCCAAAACGATCAGTTGACATAATTTGTCTCGATATTTCAAGTCAGGTTAAATTAGTGGCAGTTGGCGTAGACTGTCGCGGCTGGTTTGACGCGCAGTTTTTCTTTCGGGCCGTGCCGATCCAACGAGGGTATCGAAACTGCATCTGAGTGGCAAGAAGTGGCTTTACCTGCCCGCGGACATTGACCGAGAGCGCCGGAGAAGGGCAACGAAAACGGCTGCGAGGCCCGACCCATCTGATTGAGCGTACGATGTGGTATCGAAGAAGTCTTGAGCATAGCTTTCACTGTTCTGACTTCCCCACCATCTCCTGCTCCGCCGCCCGCAGCACGACCTCCACCTCCATCGCCTGCAAGCACGTCTGGTGCGAGCACCGCCGGCTGTAGCACGGGCTGCACGGGATCTGCAATCGGACCACGCTCCCTGGCCGGCCGTAGGGGCCGGTGCGGACGGGGTTCGTGGGGCCGAACGGGGCGACCAGCGGCTTGCCCAACGCCGCGGCGATGTGCATCGGGCCGCTGTCGTTGCTGATCACCAGCTCCGCACCGGCGATCAGCGCGACAAACTGGTTCAACGTCGTCTTGCCGGTCAGGTCGGCCGCGGCGGGGATCTTGGCCGAGAGGTCGACCTCGTTCGGCGCCCCGCCGACGACCGTCTCGAGGCCGAACCGTCGGCGGATCGGCTCGACCAGCGCGGCGAACTTCTCGACCGGCCACCGCTTCGTCGGCCAGTTCGTGCCTGGGAACAGAACGGCGTACCTGCTCGGCGTGCGGGCGGCGACGAACGCGCGGTCCTCGGCCGTGGCGGCGAACGGGAACTCGACCGGGCCGCGGCCGGCACCCAGTGCCTCGGGGACGCTCAGATACCGCTCGACGGCGTGTTGCTCCTTCCGGCCGACGTTCACGCGGTGCGTGTAGAAGAGCGTGGCCATCTCGCGGGCGTCGGAGAGGCCGAGGCGGTACGGGGCGAACGTCTGGAACGTGAGCCAGGCGCTGCGGAAGAGCCCTTGTAGGTCGATGGCGACGTCGAACCGGCGGTCGCGGAGGGCGAGGCCGAAGGCGAGGAGGGACTTGAACACGGCGGGCTTCCGCCAGTCGCGGCCGTAGGCCTTGCGGTCGAAGCGGATGACCTCGTGGAGCAGCGGGTGGCCGTCGAGGATGCCGGCGCAGGCGGGGGTGACGAGCCAGGAGAACTTCGCCGTCGGCCAGCGTTTGGTGAGCAGGTTGAGGACGGGCAGCGCGTGGACGACATCGCCGATCGCGCTGGGCTTGACGATCAGCACGCGGCGGGGGTCGTGGGGGAGGCGGATGCGCTGCATGACGGTCGGGATTTACAGAACATTTGGATCGGCGGGGCTTGGTCCCCTCTCCCCCGTACCCGGGGGAGAGGGGACCGGAGGGCCGTTCGGCTAGTCGTCGCGTTTCTCCGGTCCGCTGTCGTCAGCCGCCGCCTTTGGCGGCTCGAACCGCGTGAAGGGCGCGTATCCCTGGCACAACGCCAGCGAGTCCCCCGGGTTGTACTGCCGGCGGTCGAGCAGGCTTCGCAGAAGTCGCTGGATCCCCAACGCCGGCCAGAAACGGGCGCGGATCCCGTCGACGTCGATCATCACCGGCCCGGGGCCGAGCCGCTCGTCGGGGCGGACGATCCAGTTGCTCGCCTTGGCGTCGAAGTGGCTGAACCCGTATTGCTCGAGCAGCCGGAGCAGTCGGCCGGTCCGGCGGAACAGGCGGTCGCGGCTCGTCGGCGTCAGGGCTTCCAGGTCGACCTTCCACAGCGTGGGGCCGGGGACCTTCTCGGTCACAAGGAACGTCTCGACGACGTACCCGAGGACCCGGCGCTCGAAGAAGGCGACCGGCCAAGCCGTCGGCAGGTCGCGGACGACCAGGTGCCACGCCTTCCGCCACGCCCGTCGGGCGCGGGCACCCCGGCCGACCTCGTTCAGGTAGCGGTACCAGTACCGGCGGTTCGGCAACTTGACGATCACGTCGACGTCCCGGCCGCCGAGGTGGACGGTGGCCTCGTACACGTCGCCGCTCTTGCCCTGCTTAAGCGGGGCGAGCGTGCCGGCCCCCATCTGCTGCAGCAGCGTCGGCAGCGCGGCCTTCCAGTCGTCCTCGGTGACGGTCAGTCGGCTGACGTCGGACCACCGTCGCGGGTGCTTCGTCTGACCGAAGTAGACGCCGGTCCAGCCGTCGACGCGGACCCGGCCGAAGTACCGGTTGCCGCCGGCCGTGCGGGCGATCTGGCTCCGCCAGACCTCGGCGGCCTGGGGGTTCTGTCGCGGGATCGGGGCCTCGCCGACGAGCGCCCGCCAGCCGCGGACGAGGTCGGGCGTCGTCGCGAACCGGGCGACGCTCGCCCCCAGCAGCAGCACGTCGGCCGTCCGCAGCCCGCCCTTGCGGACGGCGTACGCGTCGATCAGGTACAGCTTCCCCTCGCTCAGGAGGAAGTTGCCGAGGTGAAGGTCGTCGTGCCCGTACCCGGCCGCCCCGAGCTGCTTCACGAGGTCGATCAGTTGGTCGACGAGCCGCCGACGGTCGCGGTGCGGGAACTCGCCGGCCAGCGCCTGGGCGTTGAGCAGTTCGTCGAGCGAGACGGACGGCTCGATGGCCTGCAGGATCAGCGCGTCGCCCTTGACGCCGTCGAGGACGTACCCGAGGAGCATCGCGGTGGCCCGGGGTGCGGGGACCTTGGCCTTCTGGAGCCACTGGAGGCGGTGGAACTCGAGGGACGCCGGCGACCCGCGGAGCCGGCGACGCCAGTAGTCGCGGGAGGTGACGCGTTTCCCCCACGGGAAGAACTTGAGGTAGTAGGCCTTGCCGTTGAACTCGAACCGCCAGACCTGGCGGTACCCGCGGTCCTTGACCAGCGTGCCGACGCGCGGGAGGTCGCGGAGGGTTTGTTCGAGCTGCTGGGCCGACACGGGTGGGAGGTTTATACGCGCGCCGGGTGCGTTTGTCGCGGCGGCCTCCCGGGAACGCCGAGCCCCAGCTCGGCACGAGGCCGAAGGCCGAGTTTCGGCCGGAGGCCGAAAGCCGAGCAGGGGCTCGGCGTTCCCGGGAGGCCGCCGCCGGTGCGATCCGCCCAGCGCCCTACTCCTTCACCGCCAAGTAGTACAACTGTCCCGGGAACAACTGCTCCCCCGCCGCCCGCTCGGCCGAAAGGCCGACGCCCATGTACAGGTCCGCCCGGCCGGCCGAGCGGATCGCCCCGCCGGTGTCCTGGTCGACCATGAACTTGCGGAACGCGACCTCGCCGGGCCTGCCGTATTGCAACTCGCCGGACGGGTCGCGTCTCATGAGCGTCGAGTCCTTCGTCCGCGTCACCACGAACGTCGGCAGCGCCCGCGGGAACACGGCCTTGTCGGTCGCGATCGTCACGCCCGGCGTGACGGCCACGTTCAGCGACCCGAACGGCCCGCCCGGCCGCTCGGTGAAGAACGTCATCCGCGGGTTCGCCCACAGGTACGTGTCCATCTTCTCCGGGCGGCTCTGGAAGTACGACCGCAGCCCGGCCAGCGACAGTTGCTCCTTCGTGATCTCGCCGTCGGCGACCATCCGCTCGCCCGGGCTGACGTAGTTGTGGCCGTTCGTGCCGGCGTACCCGACCTCGTAGATCTTGCCGTCCGTCAGCCGGAGCCGGCCGGACCCCTGCACGTTGATCACGTACGCCTCCCACCGGCTCTTGAGCCAGACGAGCTCCTGGCCGGCGAGGTAGTCGTTGGCCTCGATCTCGGCGCGGGTCCAGTACTTGTCAGCCGCGACCGGGGCGGGGGCCCCGCCGCCGGGGGCGGCGACGGGCGGCGTGGTCCGCGGCGTGCCGCTCAGCAGCCGGCGGTAGACGCCCTCGCCGGTGCCGTCGGTCACGAGGTCCGTCGGCTTGCGGTACAGCGGCCACTGGTACGGGCCGGCCCTGGTCAGGCTCGCGTCGTACGTCGGCGTGAAGTACCCGGTGAACAGCACCTCGCCGGTGTACCCGCCGCCGGCCGCCGACGGGGCCCCGACGCTTTGGTAGACGTCGAACCGGTCAACGATCGCCCGGTTCCAGTCGACCGGCGTCGGCGACGTGGCCAGGGCCTTCAGGGCCTGCAGGGTCTTCACCGCGCGGTCGTGGGTGATGTCCAGGTACGGGTAGTGGCCCTTGCTGCTGGGGTGCGCGAGGTACGACAGGCTCTGGTCGATCGCGCGGACGAGGGCGGCCGGATCATGTTGGGCGGGTGTGAAGTCGGGGTACTGGGCCGGCGACAGCTTGCGGAGCGCCTTCTCGCCGGGCGGCAGCTCGCGGGCGTAGTCGAGCTTCTTCGGGGCCGGCGGCTCGGCCTTCTGGCAGCCGCCGAGCGAGACGAGGGCGAGCGTGACGACGGTGAGGGAGAGGCGGAAGGGCAATCGTTCCTCCGTGAAGACCTTGGGGGACGCGATCATACCCGTGCGAATCGTGCGGGGAACGGCCGTCGGCCTTTCGATGTCATCCTGAGGTACTCCGAAGGACCTCTCGTCCATCGCGAGAAAACCTTCGGGTGTTTGAATCTCACTGCTTGGAACGGCGGCCCTCACTCCGAGCCACGCTTGCGGTCAGCATGACGGTCGCGGCGCGAGGGACGAGAGGTCCTTCGGAGTACCTCAGGATGACATTCCTTTGCGTCTCGCCTCGGGTTGGGAGGGCCTTCAATTTGACGTCCTCACTGCCCCCGCGCCCCCGCCCCGTGGGCCGCGACCCGCCGCTGGTCGGGGATCAGGTCGGCCACGCCCAGCACGCCGTCGGTCCCGCTGTGCCCGTACGGCTCGCCGAAGTACGTCGTCATCGTCCGCGCCCGCACCGCCTCGGCGTCGCGGGTGCTGCCGTAGAACGCCATCCACTTGTCCGCCCGCGCGGCGAACCGTGCCCGCACCGTGTCGGCCAGGACGCCGGTGTACAGGTTCGGGTTCATCGCCTCGTTCAGGTGCTCGGTGAAGTACGGCCGCAGGAAGTCGGCCGGCAGCTCGGGGTTGATCTCCCAGAGGTCCTCCCGCTTCACCAGCAGCGGCGGCAGCCGGACCCCGTTGATCACCACCGGGCGGGTGAGGTTCAGGTAGAACTTCATCCCGGCGTAGTTGGCGGCCATGTCGGCGTTCGAGTAGACGCCGACCGTCAGCATGCCGTAGTACGTGTTCTCCTCCGTCCGGCCGTGGTCGATCGCCCGGGCGGTCGCCTTGGCCGGGTCCTCGCCGGCCGTCTCGGCCTTTCGGAACACCTGGTAGTACTCGTACCCCTGGGCCGTGAAGTGCCCGACCTTGTCGGTCCCGACGTACACGCCGAACAGGTTGACCGTCGGCGACAGCAGCACGAGCGTGACCGGCTTGGCGAACGGGTTGGCCCCGTAGATCGACTCGTCCATGGTCGGGGCGAAGACGGCCGGCTCCTGCGGGAACCTCGAGTGGGTGATCCACGCCTCGAGCGTCGACTCCCACGTCCCCGGGCCAACCTTCTCGTAGAACGCCGCGGCGACCGCGTCCTCGGCCTGCAGCCGGGCGGCCTCGGCGGCGTGGCCGTCCCGGCCCCACCCGTTCCCCTTGGCCAGCCGGTCCCGCCGCAGGTACTCGATGTTCGTCTCGCTGGCGACCTCCTGCAGGACCGCCCGCACCTTCTGCTGCACCTGGGGCGCGATGTCGACCAGCGGCGCCGGGGGTGGCGTGTACTGGTCGGTCTCCAACGCCGACGCGCGGCCGGCGACGAGGCAGGTGAGGAGCGTGATGGTGGTGACGACGAACCGCGAGCGGGCCACGGGGATCTCCTCCCTCAAGTCGGCGAGGCGCGCGCGACGAACGTCGGCGCAGGGTGCGGGGATCTTAACCCAATCCGAATGCGGGTGGCAGAGGAAAAGCGGTGTGAGGAAAGGGACGCTCGCGAAAAACGTGGGAAACTGAAGGGCCGTTAGAACGACGGCCACACTTCCTCCCTCTCCC
>JADMIO010787707.1_pt1 | contig 10609 bp, 8 predicted proteins | sample 8958161 | NCBI WGS metagenome assembly JADMIO01 (sample SAMN16585339, study PRJNA669376) | soil metagenome | isolation source: Crop rotation soil | place: USA: Cullars Rotation, Alabama | collected 2011
CTTTCCCCATCTCCCTGCCGGATCACGACGTCCCCGCGCCCAAATGTTTCGCGTCTCAAGTGGTGGGACACCTTGTCTAGTGCTTTCCGGTCGAGGCCCGGCAGAACATCCGCGAGTTGATTGACCATCGTGCGGCGCCGCGCAATCTCGGCGATATCTGCGCTGACAAGATCATGCTCGCCGACCAACTGTGTAAAAAGGTCCCTGCCGATCTCGACCACGCGGGTTCCATCCTTCATCGCACGTACGGACGCCGTTCGTGGGACACCATAGAGGAGGCCAATTTCCCCGAAGTAACTTCCGGGACCGAGGCTGGCGAGCTTATCGGACGTCCCCGGAAGGGTTTCGCGCCACACTTCAACCTCGCCTTCCATGACGACGTAAAACGCGTCGGCAGCGTCTCCCTGGTGGATGATGGTACTTCCAGCCTCGAAGGACCTTTGCGTCAAGCCGGCAAGCAGGTTTTTCAATTCGCCTCCGGCCGGCCCCATTGATGACAGCGCGCTTTCTTTATCCTTTGCCTCGGCGGGAAAAGTCGCGTTGTGTTGTCTGCGCGCAACGACGCGAACCTTCAGATTCGCCGGACCCGGCATGGGTGTCAGTACAACGCGGAGTTTGTAGTCCTTCGGTTGAAGCTGAAGTTCAACGGTCCTCAATACTGCCAGCGATGTGATCATCGTGATCGTTTCGACAAGACCAATGCTCAGGCAGACGTGCGAGCCGAGACCGAAAGGCGAATAGGCATTGGCGCGCAGGCCTTCGGATCGAGGCGGCAGATAGCGATCCGGATCAAACTTCATCGGCTCTGCGAAATACCGCGGGTCGAAGTGAGGGACGGATATCGCGAAGAAGACGAAGCTGCCCGCCGGAATGTTGTAGCCGTCAAACTCGAAGTCCTTGACGACGAAACGCGGGACCGCCGGCGCAATCGGCCGATGTCTGAAGATTTCCTTCACGCAGTTGCGCAGCGTGGTCATTTCGCGCAGCTCGCGCATCGTCGGTGTTCCGTGCGCGTACGCGGCATCAACCTCTGCACACAACCGGGCGATGAGGTCCGGACGATGCAGAAGCTCGTGAAACAGGAATCCGGTTACCCGCCCGGTATACGTCATTCCGTTCACATAAGGAAGGTGCCCGTTGGCGAGCCGGTCCGCCTGGCTGAGCGGCGTGCCGTCCGCATATGTGGCCTGCAGAATCATGTCGAGCATGTCCACGCGCCGGTGGGGGCCCGGCTTTTCCCGCTCGTGATCCGCGAACAGGTTCTTGAAGAATTCGTGAACGGCGTGCTTTGTTCTCTTATAGAACGGCATCTTGAGGAGAAAAGAGGGCCAGCCTCCGGCGGTGGCGCCGATCAGGAAGCGCGCGAAGCGGCGGAGGTGTCGATACTCCGCGTCGCCGAGTGGACAACCGCCGGCCGCATAAGCGAGTCCATCGACCGTGACGCGTTGCACACGATCCATGAAGGCAATCGTTTCGCCTTCCATCCAACTCGCCGTTTCCCGTTCGACCATGCGGATCAAGTCGGGAACAACCGGGCTCAACGCTTCGCGCGAAAGCACCGGCTTCATCGTTTTGCGGAAATGAGCGTGATCGGTTCCATCCAGCGCGCACATGTAGTTGTCGGTGCCGGCTTCGTCGGCAAGCGTGCTGAAGTATTGACGATTGGAAAACAAGTGTCCCTGCCGCGACGCAAGGCGGTTCGCTTCAAGCCCGGCAAGGACAATAATCTCGCCAGTCGGCGCCGTGGGATAACGCACCCGGTAGGCGGTTCCATACTTCTTCGCGGCTTCGACCCAGAACTGAATCGGCTCGGCTGCAAGATCGATCGCATTACCGATCACGGGCAAGCCGGCGACCCGAGGCGGCAGTTTTGAAGTTGCAATAGCCATGGGTTGTTATGAGCCACGTAGAGTAGCAGAGGGACGTTCTTTGTACTACGGAATCGAGGCTAATCGAGAAGAGGAAGCGCGCCGCCGATGCGCGCCTGCTTCGCGCGCAGGAGGTACAGGACGAAACCGGCGATCAGCGTTGCGAAGCCGGCCAGCGAGGCGTACGGCTCTTCCCTGATGCTCCATACCGTCATCCAGAGCGTGAAAGCCAGGTAGATGATCGGCGTCAGGGGATAACCGACGCAAATCTTCACGCGTGCCCGTCCTTCGCGGCGCAACCGGAACAGGCTGACGACTGTCAGTGCCGAGAAGATATTCAGCGTGAATGCGATGTAGACGAGCAGCCCTGCGAATGACGGTGTCAGCGCCAGCGCTGCGGCCAGCAAAGCCTGAAGTGCGACCGCCTTCGAGGGCACGCGCCTGCTGTTCAACCGGCTCAACGCCGCCGGCAGAAAACCATCGCGCGCCATGGCTTCGACGATACGCGGCCCGACCATCAGCATCGCGCTGACCTGGCAAAACAGCGTGAGCGCGATCAACATGGCGACCATTCCGGCAATCTCTTTGCCCCACAGTTTCAGCGCCACCGCATGCCCCACCTGCTCGACACCGGACAATTCCGTGGCAGGCACAGCGAGCAGGTAGGCGAGATTCAACAACACGTAAACCACGGCCACGAGTGCCGTTCCGGTTAGCAGCGAACGAGGCAGGGTGCGTTCCGGAGTTTTCAATTCCGTACCGATATATGCCGCGGAGTTCCAGCCGGAGTATGCAAAAGCGACAAACACCAGGACCACGGCGAACGGCGGCGACATCAGGAAGCTGGGTTGGAGCTGGAGCACCGAGGTTTTTTCGACGCTGGAGGTGGCAAAGAACACGCTGCCGATAAAGATCGCGATAAGCAGCAGATTGACCCCGGTGATCATGTTTTGAAAGCGGCTGCCCAAATGAAGGTCGAGCCCATGCAGCAGTGACAGCACCAGCACGATCAACGCCGCCATAATGGAAACGGGCCAGGACGGAAACACCGTCTCGATGTAGAGATTCATCGCGATTGCGGAAGCTGCGATGGGCCCGGCAAACCCCACCACCAGAGAAACCGCACCCGACATGAATCCCAGCGACGGATGGAGCAGACGGCTCAGGTAATAGTATTCGCCGCCCGAATGCGGCAGGTTGGCGCCGACTTCTCCGTAACACAGCGCGCCGCACAACGCCACCAGTCCACCAAGGAGCCAGCCGAGCAGGATGTCGCCGTTACCGGCCCCCTTGCCGGCCATGAGTCCGGTCGTCGTAAACACACCGGTTCCGATCATGTTGGCAATGACCGTGACCGTGGCTGCGGTGAGCGTCAGCGTACGGCGATCGGACACAAATCAGACCTTGGACAACATGTGCCCAAGCTTCTCCTTCTTGGTTTGAAGATAACGCTGGGTATCGCCGGTGGGAGCAATCTCAATGGGTACCTGTTCGGTGATCGTGATGCCGGCTTCCTTCAGAGCCTGAATCTTGCGAGGGTTGTTTGACATCAATCGAACACGGCTGATTCCGAAATGCTGCAGGATATCGATACATAGCGCGTAGTCGCGATGGTCCGCTTCAAAGCCGAGTTCGTGATTGGCTTCGACGGTGTCGTGACCTTTGTCCTGAAGTTCGTACGCCATCAACTTATTCATCAGGCCGATGCCGCGTCCTTCCTGCAGGTGATAGATCAGAATGCCTGCGCCGGCCTCAGCAATGGACTTTTGCGCCACGGCGAGCTGCGCGCCGCAATCGCAACGGCATGATCCAAACACATCGCCAGTCAAACATTGCGAGTGGATCCGTACAAGGGTGGATTCCCCCTCAGCGGGTTTTCCCATTACGAGAGCAACGGCACCGTCTGACTTGTCGCTGGACTCAAAACCAAAGATCCGGAAGCTGCCGAATTCCGTCGGGAAGGCCGCCTCGGCAACCTTGAGGGTTTTCATGGTCGAAGTATAACAGGTATTTTTTTAGCGGAATAAAGTCAACTACGGGAATACGAGGTCATCAGCCGTGCCGCGCCGCCCGTCGGCCCCAATGGATCGGAAGCGAAAAGCGGGGGCTGTTGATTCAATCTCGATCGGGCGTCCCCAGGCATCGGACAGAATGAGTTCGCTCATGTACTGCGGGTGCAGGACGTCACCCAACGTGACGACCGTTGACGCGCTTGGCGCATTGCCGTTGCGCTGCCGGTATGCCACGACACCGGCGTCAAGCTTGCGAAGCGACGCGAGGGTGGCTTTCTGGCGCGTCTCGTTGACGGCCACGATCAGTTCGGAAATGGCAACCCAGTTTTGATCGCCAAGCCTGACAGCGGAGATGTGCCAGGGACTGGTTTCACTGTCGCGTTCAAACTGGAATGCCAGTTCAACCGCCGTTTCAGCGATCAGACGATTGCCGCTCTGGCTGACGATTCTTCGAACGTTGACCGCCTCGGGGATCAGTGTGGACGTGCCAAGTTCGGCAACCTGCTTGCGGATTTCGTTGTGGGAGATTCTTGCTCCGCCACAGCCGCTGGCAAGGAATACAGCGAGAAAAGCGAGCTGGAGAGCACGATTCATCAGGGTTTCGAGTCTAGCACGCTGTGATAGACTCCCCAAAATGCACGTGAAACTTCTATTCTTCGCAACACTTAAAGATATTGTTGGTTCACGCCAGCTGCAATGGGACGTGCCCACGGGTGCCACTGTGGATGATTTGTGGGAACGCCTGGAATCCAGCTATCCGCGTTTGCGGCCCTATCGCTCAATCGTGCTGACTTCCGTGAATGAAGAATATGTGGATCGCGCTGCGGCAATCTCCGAGGGCGATGAAGTCGCGTTGTTTCCGCCGGTGAGCGGAGGCTCAACGCCTACCGATGTCGAAATCATGGAGCGGCCGCGCGAGGTTTACCGCATCACCCGCGACGCCATCGACGCCCGCTCTGTTGCCGCCCTGCTGCTGCGTCCCGAAGACGGCGCCATCTGCATCTTCGAAGGTGTGGTTCGGAACAACTCGAAAGGGAAGGCGACACGCTACCTGGAATACGAAGGTTACGAGACCATGGCACTCAAGAAGATGGAAGAGATCGGGACCTTCGTGCGCTCCGCGTGGGATATCGACTCCGTCGCGATTGTCCATCGCCTCGGCCACATGGACATCGGTGAAACCAGCGTGGCAATCATTGTCACCTCCGCCCACCGTCGAGCCTCGTTTGATGCCTGCGAATACGCCATAGATCGGCTGAAGAAGATCGTGCCCATCTGGAAGAAGGAGTTCTTCGAGGATGGCGAGGTGTGGATCGAAGGCCAGAACTAGGCGTCACCAGCACCTCGGTAGGGTGCTCGGACTATCGCATCCCTACATCCCAGCTTTCCAGCGCAACACCGGCTTTCTTGCTGCGCTTGCCTCATCCACTCGGCTGATTCTGGCATTGTGCGGCGCTGTCTTCACTAACTGCGGATCCGATTCCGCCTCCCTGGCAATCGCGAGCATCGCTTCAACAAACGCATCCAGCTCACGCCGGCTTTCCGTTTCCGTGGGTTCGATCATGATGGCGCCTGGAACGATCAGCGGGAAGGAAACGGTAGGTGGATGAAAGCCGTAGTCGATCAGCCGCTTGCCGATATCGCCGACGCCGACGCCATGTCGGGCCTGGTTTCTGTCGGAGAACACCACCTCGTGCAGCGTCGGCGAACCGTACGGAAGCGCGTAAGCGTCCTTCAGCTTCGACCGAAGATAATTCGCGTTCAACACCGCGGTTTCAGTCGCCAACTTTAAGCCGTCCGGTCCATTCGCCAGGATGTAGCAGAGAGCGCGGACATGCATGCCGAAGTGCCCGGAGTAAGCTTTGATGCGGCCGATCGAGTGCGGGCGATCGTGTTCGTAGTACAGGCTGCCGTCCTGTTTCTTCGTTAGCACCGGAGTCGGCAGGTGCGGCTCGAGAATCTGTTTCACCGCGACGGGCCCGGCTCCCGGCCCGCCGCCGCCGTGCGGCGTGGTGAACGTCTTGTGCAGATTGATATGCAGGACATCCACGCCGAAGTCGCCGGCGCGGGTGATTCCCATCATCGCGTTCATGTTCGCGCCGTCCATGTAGACCAGCGCGCCATGGGAATGCACGATTTCGGCGATCTCACCGATCTCGCTCTCGAAGATTCCGAGGGTGTTCGGATTGGTGATCATGATCCCTGCGACGTCGTTCGAAATGGCCGCCCTGAGACCATCGAGATCGACCGTGCCTGCGGCGTTCGTCGGGATGTGTTGCACGGTGTAACCCGAAATCGTCACGCTTGCCGGATTCGTTCCATGGGCAGAGTCCGGTACCAGCACGATGCGTCGCGGGTTGCCGCGGGCTTCGTGATACTTGCGGATCATCAGGATCCCGGTCAACTCGCCGTGCGCGCCGGCCGCAGGTTGAAGCGTGACGGCATCCATGCCGCTGATCTCCGCCAGGCACGATGCGAGCACGGACTGGATTTGCAGCGAGCCCTGCACGAGTTCGTCAGGCGCGCACGGATGTGTGTGGGCAAAGCCGGGAAGCCGCGTAACAACCTCGTTGACCTTCGGGTTGTATTTCATCGTGCACGAACCCAACGGGTACAGGCCAAGGTCGATGTGATAGTTCCAGGTCGAAAGCCTGGTGAAATGCCGCACGACATCCGGCTCGCTGAGTTCCGGCATACCTTCGATGTCGTCACGAAGCAGAGCAGGCTCGACGATCTCAGCCACCGCGCGTGCCGGCACGTCGAGCGGCGGAATGTCGTAGGCCTGCCGGCCGGGAGAGCTGATCTCGAAGAGCAGCCGCTCATTCAGGCTGATGTGAGAGCTGGTGCGGTTCACGTTAAGGCCTCTATAAGCGCATCGATTTGTTCACGGGTGGCTGTCTCTGTCACACAAACCAGGATGCTGTTCGTCAGTTCGGGATAGAAGGGGGCAAGCGCGAGACCGGGAACGATGTTCTGTTCCTTCAGCTTCTGTTGTCGGGACTCGGCGCCTTTCAGGCGTACGACGAATTCGTTGAAACGAGACGCCGGGAACAGGATTTCATGTGGCGTGCGTTCCCGGATCTGGCGGATGGCGTAATCCGTCTTCTGGATGTTCTGCTCGGCCGCGCTGCGGAGCCCCCTGGGGCCGAGCGCAGCCAGGTAAATCGTTGCCATGAGCGCACACAGCGATTGATTGGTACAAATGTTCGAAGTGGCCTTCTCGCGGCGAATGTGCTGCTCGCGCGTGGAAAGTGTCAGCACAAACGCGCGGCGTCCCTGCTGATCTTTTCCCTGGCCCACAAGCCGGCCTGGCATTTGCCGCACGAACCTGTCGCGTGTCGCCAGGAAGCCGACATGGGGCCCGCCGAAGCTCATCGGAACGCCGAAAGACTGGGCTTCGCCGACCACAATATCGGCGTCTTGCGGAGGTTTCAAGATCCCCAGCGAAAGCGCTTCGCAAACATTGACGATCGCCAGAGCTCCGCGTGCCTGCGCAAGCGCGGCGATCGCCGAGGTGTCTTCAATCGTTCCGAAAAAGTTGGGGGACTGAACGACAACGCCGGCCACGGTGTCATCGAGCGCGGCTTCAAGTTGAGAGGCGTCCAGGCGCCCCGAGGATGTGTAGTCGATGAGCTGAATGTCGAGCCCGAGATTCTTTGCGTACGTTGTCATCACGGCCCGGTACTGCGGATGGACGGTCCGCGCGACAAGCAGCCGATTGCGTTGCGTGATGCGGTGTGCCATGAGGATGGCTTCGGTGACGGCAGTGCTGCCGTCGTAGAGCGAGGCGTTCGCAACGTCCATGCCTGTGAGTTGCGTCATGTACGTCTGGAATTCGAAGATCGCCTGCAGGGTTCCCTGGGCGATTTCCGCCTGGTACGGCGTGTAGGCGGTATAGAACTCCGAGCGCGAAATCAACGCATCGACGATGACGGGGATGTGATGACGGTAAACACCAGCGCCGAGGAATGAAGTGTGGTTGGTGGCGTTGGCGTCGGCCGCTTTCTGAAAATAAGCGAGCAGCTCGGGCTCGGTTAAAGCGGCAGGGATATCGAGAAGGCGGCGCAGGCGCAGTCGTTCGGGAATTCCCGTGAACAACTGATCGATGGAATCGAGGCCCATCGCCGCCAGCATTTCCTTGCGGTCAGACTCCGAGCAGGGAATGTATCGCATGCTTAACTTTACCAGTTGTTCTCAAGGCCTCAATGTCGGGGCTGGCGTGTCCCTTCCTCGGCGAGGAGGGGTGGCTGTGCGCTCAAGGTGCAAAGACGGGGTGGTGCGGCGTTCCGAAATGTTTTAGAGATTCGCACCACCCCGTCTGTTCCTTCTATACGCTTGATGTCGCAGCCTGAACTTGCACTACTTCTCGCCGACATACTCCTCGTATTGTTTTGCAGACAGCAAACCCTCGGGGGGCTTCTCGACCTTCAGCCGCACCAGCCAGCCCTTGCCGTACGGATCGGCATTCAGGGTTTCAGGCGCGTCTACGAGAGAGGCGTTCACTTCAGCCACTTCGCCGGAAACCGGGCAGAAGATCTCGGACACCGCCTTCACCGATTCCACGGTGCCGAGCGGCTTGCCGGCAGCGAGTTTCGCGCCGATCTTCGGGAGTTCGACGAACACGACGTCGCCGAGCTCCTTCTGGGCGTATTCGGTGATGCCGACGGTGCCGGTGTCTCCGGCGATGCGAATCCATTCGTGTTGTTTCGTATAGAGGAGGTCTTCAGGATTCATGTGTTGCCCCGTTTGTAAAAAGGCGTTGGCACGATTTCCGCTTCGCAGGCGCGGCCTCGAACGAGAACTGCGAGTTTGCCGCCTATCGCGGAATGCTCAACCGGCAGATAGGCCAACCCGATGTTCTTTTTCAGTGTAATCGAAGGCGAACCACTCGTGACGTAGCCAACTTCGTTTCCATCGACCAGGACAGGATAGTGATCCCGCGCAATGTCCCGCCCCAGCATCGCAAAGCCGGCGAGTTTGCGACGAGGCCCATCGCGTTTCTGCGTTGCAAGGGCGTCTCGTCCGACGAAGTCGCCTTTGTCGAGTTTCACGACCCAACCGAGTCCGGCGTCGAGCAGGGGAGTGGTCTCATCGATGTCGTTTCCGTAGAGCAGCAGTTTTGCTTCGAGACGCAGCGTGTTTCGCGCGCCGAGCCCGACAGGCACGAGCCCTGAAGGTTCACCGGCGGCGAGGATTTCGGTCCAGATTTTTTCGGAATCCGCAGCGGGGAAATAGAGCTCGAAGCCGTCTTCGCCCGTGTAGCCCGTTCGAGAGAGTGTGGCTTCGACGTCGAGTATGGTTCCCCGGGCAAAGTGAAATGGCTGAATGTCAGCGAGGTTGACGGAGGTCAGGGGCTGGAGGATGCCGGCGGCTCGGGGACCTTGTAAAGCGAGCAGTCCGGTCGCATCGCTGACGTCGGCGATCTGCGCGTCGAAACGATTCAGCTCACGGATCCAGTTGAAGTCCTTCTCGATGTTTGCTGCATTTACGACCAGCATGAACCGTTCGCTCGAGTAGCGGTAAACGAGAAGATCGTCTATCGCTGCGCCTTCGCGTGTGGGCAGCACGGAATACTGAGCCTGTCCTTCTGCAAGGTTGGCAGCGTTGTTAGAGGTGACGTATTGAACGAGGTCGAGTGCCTGCGGGCCCGTGACTTCGAACTCGCCCATGTGGCTGACATCGAAGAGCCCGGCGGCAGTGCGGACGGCGGTGTGTTCTTTGGCGATTCCGGAGTATTCGACGGGCATGGTCCAGCCGCCGAAGGGGATCAGCTTTGCTCCCAGCTTCTGATGAACTGGGAACAAAGCCGTCCGCTTGTCCGGCATAGACTATTGCACGTTGATGTTCAGAGTGATCTGGCCTGCCGAGGCGTCGGCGCAGGCCCGGAACTTCTTAGTGTCGCCTGGAATATCCTTCTCCCAGCAGTCGCCGACGGTCTTCCAAGCTGACAGAGTCGCGGCATAGAATGCGCGCAAATCCGCGGCAGACTCCCCAGGCATGGAGACGGTAACCCGGTACGGTGGGCCACCGGACTTGGTGACCTTGGAACGTCGCGGCGTCTGGATGGTAAGACCGGCAGCGATGGTCTGCGCCGGCTTCTCAAGGACATACTTGCCGTAGTGCTTTTCTTTAGACTCGGCCAGTTCTCTGGCCTCGAGCTCCCGCTGCCTTTGTTCATTGTTGCGGTCCTCTTGGGTAATGCCCCGGACCTTGATTTCAAACTTGCGAGTCAGCTCTTGCCTGTCTACCTGCTTACCCTCGATCCAGACTTCGTCGATCCCCTTGGTGGCGGAGATTTCCTTCAGCGGGTCATCGGAAACGACCATGAAGTTGGCCTTCTTGCCGACAGTGAGGGCGCCCAGATCGGCCGCACCGAGGGCTGCTGCGGACGATAAGGATGCCGCCTTCAGGACATCTGCCGGGGAGACGCCCGCGGCAGCCATCAATTCCAATTCATGGTGCTCGAAATATCCGGGAAGGGTGTACGGCATTCCGCTACCGCTGCTAAACGCGATAGTCACGCCGCCGTCTGCGAGCTTCTTCAGGTTTTTCGAGGCTGTCGCGAATTGCTTGCGGAAGTTCTCTGTTTCGGGATTTCTCTTGAGTTTGCTGATGAAAACGTCGTCACCGAGGTAGGCCGAAAGTTGCGGCGGATAAACTTCCAGCATCGCGGATTCGCCGCGCCACCGGGGTTTTTCGATGTAGATGAAGCGCGCTTCAAGGGGAAAG
>JADMIO011406808.1_pt1 | contig 10609 bp, 5 predicted proteins | sample 8958161 | NCBI WGS metagenome assembly JADMIO01 (sample SAMN16585339, study PRJNA669376) | soil metagenome | isolation source: Crop rotation soil | place: USA: Cullars Rotation, Alabama | collected 2011
GCTCGCCCGCCAGCGGTCCGCTGGGGCGCAGCCGAATTTCGTGGGGACCCAGCGCGACGGCCTGGTCGAAGCGATAGCGGGTCGTATGGAGCAGGCTCCAGTCGTTCACCAGGGCGGCGTTCTTGCCGGAAGCGGGGAGCTCCTCGGGAAAAAGAAAAAGGCTCCCGATTGGGAGCCTTTTTCTTTGACTGACTTGCGCGAAGCGCGTTAGATGCCCATCACCTGAACGATGATTTCGCGGGTGCGGGGGCGGTCCAGTTCCAAGATGAAGACGCGCTGCCAGCGGCCCAGGGCCAGGTGGCCGTCCATCACCGGGAGATGAACCGAGCAACCGATGAACAGGTGTTGACAATGAGCGTGGCCATTGGCGCACTCGTCGTCACACATGTTAACCGTGCGGATATCAAAATTGTTGTGATGATAATCCTCAGCGGGCGAAGCCAATTGCTCGAGCTTCTTGTACATGTCCTGGATCAGCAGGGGCTCGTGCTCCTGGATGACGATGCCGCAAGTGGTGTGGCGGGAGTAGACAAAAATATTGCCCTCCTTGACGCCGGTCTTGCTGAGCAATTCCTGGACTGTTTCCGTAATGTCGATGAATTCGGGACCACGACGGGTCTCGACGACCATCTTGGACACGTAAACTCCGGGCGTACCTTTGGCGCGAAGTTCGGGATCGTTAATCACCGCGATCGGGCTTTTGCCGTTGCCGTTGCCGTTGCTGTGACCGTTCCCGTTCGTGTACTTGGTCGTTTCGGTTAAGAAATTGGCCTCCACTAAATACCTCCAGATGCCTCTCTGGCCAAGGCGATGGGCCCGGCCTTCGGCGGTTGACATGAGAATCCTTCCCTTAATCTGGTGAAAAATATTCACCAAAACGGCTGAGGATCCAAGACTCTCCTGCCTTCTAGAGCACCTTGCCCGACCGTCTCAGGTCGAGCGGGTTACCGATGTTACCGGGCTATAGAGGCCAAGACTCGGACATGGTGCTCAAAACCTGGACATCATAAACACTTTAATTGAACTTTGCAAGGTAAAGTGAGCATATTTTTTGTTGAAGATAATTCTCTTGGACCTAAGTCGCAAAAGGAAACAAACGTTCTATCTCAGGCAGAGTTCCCGAGCGGGTTCCCGCAGATTGTAGCGAGAGGCCATACTGGCCCCGTAGGCTCCCGCGTTGTCGATCAAAAGCACGTCTCCCACCTCGGTGGCCGGCATCCAGCGGTCGTGGCCGAGCACGTCCCCGCTTTCACAAATGGGGCCGACCACGTCCACCTTCCAGGTGGGCGCTTCCTGCAGTCGGCTCAAGTTGACGATGGGATGGTAGGCGCCGTAGAGAGCCGGACGAATCAACGTGTTCATGCCGATCTCCAGCCCCAGGTAGCGCTTCTCTCCCTTCTGCTTGATCTGGGTGACCCGGGCCAGCAACACCCCGGCTTCGGCCACCAAATAGCGGCCTGGTTCCAGCCAGAGTTCTCGGCCAGGGTGCAAGGCCAGGAACGCCTCCAGCGATTGATGTAAGCGGTCAAAATCCAGTCTCTGCTTGCCGGGTCGATCGGGGATGCCCAGTCCGCCCCCCAGGTTGAGCACGCGCGCTTCCGGGAAGTTCTCCTCGGCCGCGCGGTAGAGAAACTGGGCGGTGCGCACCCAGTGTTCAGCATCCGTGATACCGCTGCCGGCGTGACTGTGCAGACCCAGCACGGTCACCTGATGCTCTTTGAGCAGGCGTTTGAGCTCCGGCCACTGGTCCGAGCTGATACCGAACTTGGAACTGTCTCCGGCAGTGCGCACGTGTTTGTGGTGGCCCGATCCGGTGCCGATATCCAGACGCAAGAGGACTTCTCGGCCCCGGAAGGCTTCCGGCCAGAGCCGAAGCGCCTCGACGTTGTCCAGGGTGACCCAGCATCCTTGCCCAAAGGCCAGCTCATACTCATCGGGGGTGACGTAGTTGGGCGTGAAGAGACGGCGTTGGCCGGCGCTGGCGGCCCGTTCCAATTCTCCCGGAGACACGCATTCCAGGCCGAATTCCAGGTCCACCAGCTTCTGCAAGATCTCGGGGTGAGGATTGGCTTTGAGAGCGTAGAGCGAGTTTTTTACGGCGCTCAGGCGCATCACCTCGCGAGCGCGCACCTCGACGCTGGGCAGGTGGTAGACGTAAGTCGGACCTTCCTGAGCCAGTTTCAGCAGCTGTTCGCGTTCGTCCATCCACCAGCCGTGGGCGGCGGCAACCCGGCGCTGCAAGGCCCCACTTTCCAATTGCTGGTAGGTGGGCCCGAAAACTTCGGATTCCTGTCCTCCGCCAAAGAGCAGCGCGTGCAGCGGAATGAGCAGGCGTTCGGCCTGGTCTTCGTGGACCACCAGGCTTAGACTGACGTCACTGGAGGCCTGGCTCACCAGGTGGATGGGATGCTCGTCAAAGAGTTCGAAGGCTGCTCCGAGCTGCGGTAGCATCTGACGGATTTTGTTGCCCAGAAAGTGGATGGAAGCGCAGTTCTGCAGGCAGTCCACCTTGCAGTCCAGCTTGCTCTCCAGCGCCAGTTGTTGCTGGCTGGTCATCGATTGTCCCGGGTCCAGCGTCATGGTTACGCTGGTCTGCGAAGTGGCCAGCAGGTCGACCGACAGGCCCATTTCGACCAGATGGAAAAAGGCTCGCGACAAGAAGCCGGGCCGGCGCCACATCTGCGAACTTTGCAGGGTGATGAGTTGCACCCCCGAGGAAGAAGCCAGCGAGATCACGGCGCTGGCTCCGGGCGCCTGGGCCAGCACCCGGCTGGCCGGCCAATCGGGTTTTTGCAGCCACCCAATTTCGGCCACCAGGTCGCAGCCCGCCAGGGTTTCCAGCACCGCCGAATCCAGGTCCAGCCCGCGCAGGCGAATCAGTTCCTGAGCGCACAGGGAGTCCAGTTCACGCAGCAGGCGAGCCTGGGGCACGTGGCGCGGATCGGCCGAAAAAAAGGCCGGGCGGTCCAGCCAGAATTTGCACAGGTCGGGCTTCCAGGCGGTCGCCAGCACGGGCATCAGCGCCTCTCCGCCGGCGTCGTGATCGGCGGTGACCCAGCGACTGGCGCCGGGCGGCACGCCCAGGCGTAATCCCTCACTGGGCAGGTAGGTCACCGACCACTGCTCGGCCAGTTGGCGGGCTCGACGCTGGCGCGCCCAGACCGTCAAGCGGACCAGGAAATCGGCCGGCACCTGCTCGAGCCAGTCCACCGCCTGAAACCACTTCTGCGGGGTCTCGTCGCTCTGGGCTTCCAGGTTCTCCAGCAACTGAGCCCGCGGCCCCAAAGCTTGCGGCTGGCAAGCCTGAGCCAGCAGCTGATGATGATGAGCGCTCAGTCCCACCAGAATTCCCTGGTTTTCTGAAGCGGGTGGCAGAACACAGCGAGTCGCCTGAGGCGCAAGATGAATCAATTGCATCGGCGCCGATTTGCGTTCGAGGCCTGAGGGACCTCCAGAGGTTCTCTGGCAAACTCCCAGGCGTTCGGCACCAGGCTATTGAACGCGAAACCTATGGCTTATCGTAGTATGTCCGGGGTGGTGGCTGACTTGCGGCGCACCAATCAGCTCCTGGTCTTTGAGGAGCCGATTCGGGCCGAGCTGGAGATTGCGGCGGTGTTGCGCTATGTCTACGAGCAGAGCGGTCCGGCGGTGCTTTTCCCGCGGGTGCGCGACTGCAAGTTTCCGGTGGTGGGCAATCTCTACGGATCGCCGGCGCGCGCCCGCTACTTGCTGCGCCACGGGCTTGGACGGGTTGAAAAAGCCATGCGGCTCAAAGCCGACCCCACGGCGATTTTACGCCAGCCGTGGCGCTATGGGGACCTGCCTCTGAGCTTGCCAAACCTGCTGCCGCGCCGGCGCCAAAGCGGGCCGATTCTGCAGCACAAAACCGAGCTGAGCAGCCTGCCTCGTTTTGTCAGTTGGCCCGAAGACGGTGGCCCCTTTGTCACGCTCCCGGCCGTCTACAGCGAGAGCCCGCTCAAGCCCGGCTGGATGCACAGCAATCTGGGCATGTATCGGGTGCAGTTGGCCGGCAACGAGTATCTTCCGGAGCGCGAGGCCGGCCTGCATTACCAGATTCACCGCGGCATCGGCATTCATCATCAGGCTGCCGCCGCGCGCTCGCAGCGATTGTACGTCAACGTTTTCGTGGGCGGTCCGCCGGCACTGGCCTGGTCGGCCGTCATGCCCCTGCCGGAGACGATTCCGGAGCTGGTTTTCGCTGGCGCGCTGGCGGGCGCACCGGTGACGCTTTGCCCCTGCGCGGAAAGCCCGCTGGCCCTGGCCGCTGAGGCCGACTTCGCCATCGTGGGTTGGATTGACCCCGAGGCTACCAGGCCCGAAGGCCCCTTCGGAGACCACCTGGGCTACTACAGCCTGACCCATCCCTTTCCCGTCCTCCACGTGGAAGCGGTCTATCATCGGGCCGACGCCATCTGGCCGGTCACCACCGTGGGTCGGCCTCCTCAGGAAGACACCACCTTCGGAAAGCTCATTCACCAGATGACCGATCCGGTCTTGCCCACCGTGCTTCCGGGGGTGAAACAGGTGCACGCCGTCGACGCGGCCGGCGTGCATCCGCTGCTGTTGGCGGTGGCCAGCGAGCGCTACACTCCCTTTCAAAAACGGCGGCGTCCTCAGGAGTTGCTGACCTGTGCCAGCGCGATTTTGGGCCAGGGGCAGCTCTCGCTGGCCAAATATCTCTGGTTGGCCGCCCAGGAAGACGACGGCAGCCTGGATTGTTCCGATATCGAACGCTTCTTTCGGCACATGCTGGAGCGGGTGGACTGGCGACGGGACCTGCATTTTCACACCCAGACGACCATCGACACCCTGGACTATTCGGGTGGGGGGTTGAACCAGGGGTCCAAACTCGTGATTGCGGCGGTGGGTCAGCCCATCCGTGAGTTGCCAAACGAATGGAGCGGTGAGTTTCGGCTGCCCGCCGGCTTTTCGGAGCCGCGCCGTTGTCTAGCCGGAGTCCTGGCCCTTCAGGCTCCTCCGTTCGCCTTTGATGCGGAGCGGGGAGCCGACCCCAATCTGCAGGCTCTGGAGGGGCTGCCTCTCGACCATCCGCTGTGCCGGTTTCCGCTCTGGGTTCTCTGTCAGGACAGCGAGTTCGTGTCTCGCAACTTGAATAATTTCTTGTGGACCACTTTCACTCGCTCCAATCCCGCTGCCGATGTCTATGGGGTCTCGCCTTCCAGCTACCAGCGTCACTGGGGCTGTAGGGGTCCGCTGCTCATCGATGCTCGTGCCAAGCCCCATCATGCTCCCGCTCTGGAGGAGAGTCCGCAGGTCCTGGAGTTGCTGCACGGTTGGCGCAAACCCGGGGGACCCTTGGCGGATCTTCACAGGTTTTCGAGGGGTTCCTGAGGGGAATCAGAAATCTTCAAATGATGCAGTCCACCGCCACCCACATCCCGTTTCATAAGCCATTCTGCGCATCCGGTGCCGAAAAACATATGGCCTCAGCTCTTCAGTCGGGGAAGTGGGCGGGCAACGGACCCTTCGCTCAAAAGTGCCGCAAACGTTTGGCTGAGATGTTTCACGGCGCCAGCGTATTTCTCACTCCCAGTTGCACTGCGGCCCTGGAAATGGCCGCCTGCGTATTAGGTGTCCAGCCCGGCGATGAAGTCATCGTACCGGCTTTTACCTTCGTCAGCAGCGCCAGCGGGTTCGCCTTGTTCGGCGCCAAGCCCGTATTCGTCGATGTCGACCCGGCCACCCTGAACCTTAACCCGGATCTGCTCGAAGCGGCCATCACTCCGCGCACCCGCGCCATCGTTCCCGTGCACTACGCCGGCGTGGCTTGCGACATGGAAAAAATTATGACCATCGCCGCTCGCCATGGGCTGGAAGTGGTCGAGGATAATGCCCACGGACTGTTCGGAAGCCTGTCCGGGCGCGCTCTGGGTAGCTTCGGCTCGCTTTCCACCCTGAGTTTCCATGAGACCAAGAATGTCAGTTGTGGAGAGGGTGGAGCTCTTATTCTCAACCGCCCCGACTGGGTGGAAAAGGCCGAGATTGCTCAGGAGAAGGGAACCAATCGGTCGCGCTTCCTGATGGGGTTGACCGATAAATATACCTGGGTTGCCCCGGGCTCCAGCTACCTTCTCAGCGACTTGAACGCGGCTCTGCTGTGGGCCAACCTCGAGGAGATCGAGCAAGTCCAGCGCCACCGGTTGGAACTCTGGGACCGCTATCAGTCCGGTCTGCGCGACTGGTGCCAGCGGAACGGGGTGGAGCAACCGCACGTCCCTGCCGGGGCACGCCATCCGGCCCACCTGTATTATCTGCTGCTGCCCGACCTGGAGCAGCGCCAGCAGTTGATGATGTATCTGCGTTCGCAGAATATTCAGGCCGCTTATCACTACCAGCCCTTACACACCTCTCCCATGGGTCTGGCTTATGGAGGAGCGGAGGCCGACTGCCCGGTGGCAATCGCCGCCGCCAATCGACTGATTCGTCTGCCTCTTTACGCCGGTCTCAAATTTGAGGAGCAAGATCGGGTGCTCGACCTGATTCGGGGTTGGAGTTGGCGATGAATAAGGTCAAAGTCGAAGTTCCCAAGCATCGGCGCAATACGGGTGAGGTTCTCCCCTACAACGAGATGCCCAACTCCGGCAAGGCCAGGTCCGACGCTTTGCTGCTCTGGGCTACTACCGTGGTTCTGGGCGGAGCTGTGCTGGTGTTCGGCGGCATGCTCGTTCACTGGAACTTCGAACAGAAGTCGTCCACCCAGAATCTGGTCGAGACCGCTTCGACCCGTCCCTCGGATTACTTAGCCGAGGCTCGACAGCACTACATTCGCGGGGAATCGCGTATGGCCTTAAGCAAAGCCAGGGTGGCTCTTGCCCTGGAGCAGCAGAAGGAGTCGAATCCGCCCCTGGAGACGGACATCCGACGTCTGGTCGGATTGGCCGACCTGCAACAGAAAGATTACGTGGAGGCGGTGGAGCACTTTTCCTGGCTGCAAAAGCACCAGGGCACGTCCGATGATCAGAAGAACCTGGGCCTGGCTCGCGCCGAGTTACGCCGATTGAACGTAGATGCGCTGGATGAGCTGGAAGGTGCCCAGAAGCTTTCCACCCACGGTGTTCAGGAACGAGCTTACGCCCAGGCCCGCCAGGCGGTCAGCAGTTTGCAGCGGAATCGCGGAGGCTCGCCGCAAGTCCAGGCCGGCCATCTGGTCATGGCCAGTATCGCCTTGCGACAACAGAATTTCCCGGTCGCTCTGGAGCAGATGCGCCTGGCCCGCGACCTGGGTCCGTTGACTCCAAACCAACAGGGCGTGCTCGATAAACTCGAAAGCGCCAAAGCCGCGGGCAATGGAATGGCCCGAGCGCAAATGCCGGTGGTTGTGCCACGCCTTGAGTCAGCCGCCGCCTATCCTCAGGGCCACTCGGTTCGCACCCCGATCAACGGTGCCGCCGCCCGGCCGCCGGCCGTTCCCGAGGAAGTCGAGGAAGATTTACCGGAAACCGGCGGAGCGGCGCCACCGCCCCGTAAAACGCCGCGGCTGGAGTTGCCCAAATTGCAGTATCCCGGCGGACAAAACGCCAGCAGTAGCGGAATTCCGGGCTATCAGAACAACAATCGCAGCAGCTCGCTACCCGGCTACAACGGTGCTCAGACTCGCACCAACGACCAACTGCCGGGTTATTAAAAAGCCCGATCTAGAGCTCGTCGGATCGCTTGGGCGGGTCGGGGAGCTGCAGCGGTAGGAAGCTCGCCGATTCTTCGCTCGGCTTTGAGAAGAGTTCTTTCCAGCCCGGTCCTTTGGGCGCCTGCGGCACTTCGGGGATTCCCGAGCCGCCAGGAATTCCCGGCAAGTCCAGGGACAGGGCCGAGGGGACCGAGGGGATCGGCCCCAGCGGATCAAGGGAGGCCCCCAGCGGAGGCAGAGGAGCCAGCGAATCCAAGGAGGGCAGGGCAGGCGGCATGGGCGCCAGGCTGTCCATGGACGGCAGTCCCCCCGGGGAATCCATGGGAGGAGGCGTGGGACCGTCTCCCAGTGAGGCCAGGCGTTGGGCCATGCGTTCGCTGAAGGAAGCGTCCGGCATGTTGGGCACGGAAGGTACCGAGGGCACTCCTCCCAGGGAAAGATCCGAATCGGGCATGCTGGGCATTGCGGGCATGGCCGGCACCGGCATCTTGGGCATGTCGAGCAGGTGCTTGGGAACCTGAATCGCCGGCACGTTTTCCTCTTCGCCTCGCCAGATGCGTCGCAATTGAGCGGCCCTGTCCTGGATTCTCTGATACAGTGCTGAGCCATCATCGCGGCTGGGATCGCCGAGTCCGCCGACGGCCGGCTCCACGCCCAGTTCGCGCAGGCGGCGCAAAAGCATCTGCTGAGTTTCTTCGGGCTGCCGGTAATACTGACTGGCGCGCAGCGAGACGAAACGCCAGCCCAGGCGTTCGAGCACGGCTTCGCGTTCGACCACAATCTTGAAACGGTCGGGAGCGTGTTCGCGGTCGCCGTCGCAGCGAATGGCTACGCGCTGGGATTTGCCTTCCACCACCAGGTCCAGGCGGTAACTGCCCACCGGAAAATCGCGGTGGACCCGGTATCCCGCACCTTCGAGTTCGCGCTGCAACGCCTGACTCATGCGGCGGGCGCCGGCGGCCAGGGAATCGGATTCCTTGCTGTCGCGCGGATTCATTTCGGCCACTTCCATGATGGTGCGTTCGGGATCGATGGCGTGGCGGATGAGCACCTCGCGCAGATCGCCGACCTTGAGATGCTGGTCGGGATCGAGGCCGCCTACCACCCATAACTGGTTGCGGGCGCGCGAGGCGGCCACGTTATAACGCTTGATGAACATGTCACTGCGGCGCAACGACAGGGCATTCTGGTCGTCGGCCGTTTCCACCAACGACAAGAACATCACATCGCGCTCGTCGCCCTGGAACTGGGCGGCGTTGCCGCAGAGAACCCGGCGTGACTGGTAGTCGGAGAGGGGCATGTGCTGGGTGAGCATTTTGTCCACCAGCAGGGCCTGCTCTTCACCGACCAGGGAAATCATGCCCATGGTCTGCCCGGCATATTCCGGCTGTTCCGAGCATGCCACCAGCAAGGACGCGACTTCTTCGGCCTCGGCCTTGTTGACCTTGCGCTGATAGCTGCCGCCCTCCACTTTGTGAAAATGGGTGGGGGGGCGCAGTTTGCCCTGGTGGGATTCGCGCAGCGGCTGGATTTCGCCCTGATAACAAAGTTTGTTGGAGAAGGCGATAATTTCGGGCACGCAGCGGAAGTGTTCAACCAACCGAATCGTTCCACCGAACGACTGACGGGCCAGGTCATAGACCGAAGTCTTGCCGTCGTAGAGCTCTTTGTTGGGAACGTCATAAAGGTGCTCGTCGATGAGTTGCTCGATCTTCTCGTAGGACATACCGACAGCTTCCGGGCTAACCTGCTCGTTGTCTCCCACCACCAGCACTTCGCGACCCAGGGCAAAGGCGATCAGGCCGGTGACGTCACACTGGCTGGCCTCGTCCAGGATGACCACGTCAAAGAGCGTTTCTCCGGGATGGTAGCTTTCGGCCACGCGGGCCAGCGGCATGATCCAGACCGGAACGGCGTCACGACATTCGGCCAGCTTTTCGCGGGCGGTGGCCTTGAGCTTGGGAGCGCGTTTGCCTTTGCCGGCGCCGATTTTGCGCATCAGGTCGAGCCAGCCGACCAGGGCTTGCTGTTGGCGCACGCCGGTGCGGCGCAGCTGATTGGCCCAGGTCTTGTGTTCGACATAGTGAGCCGTGGCCAGACGCAACTGATTTTTCAACAGGATGGATTCTTGCTGGAGATGCTCGGGGTCCACTTCGGCCCGGGTTTCCAGCTGCTGAGTCCATTGGCGGAATTTCCAGGCCGGACCAACCTCTCCGGGCGGCTCGCTGCGGTCGTGGGGCTGGCGGTGGTCGCGAATGGCGCGGGCCCATTCCGGGGCCACGTCGCGAACTCGGTGCAGCAGCACATTACGCGCGGCCACCGGTTCTTTGAGTGAATGCAGCTGCATGAACCAGGCCCAGGCGCGGCCGTAGGCTTCCGGATCCAGGCTCAGAGTGGCCTGGCGCAGACGGCTGAGGATGCCGCCCATGTCGCGGGGCTGGCACTGCGTCAACAGGCGTTCTTGGGCCTGCAGGCGCTGATTGTAGACGGCCGAGTCGAGGTCGGCCTTGCGCGACTGGATGGTCGGAATCAGATAACGGCGAGAAGCTTCGCGAATGCGGAAGAGTTCACCGAAAAGACCCGTATCGATGGGCACCCGGTCGACGATGGCCGACCAGCGTAGCCCCTGGTCCTTCATCAGGCGACGACAGGCTTCCCATTCATTTTCGTACCAGGCCAGGGCGGCTTTCATCTGGGGCAAATAGCTGTAGGCAATTTCGTGGGACGGTTCGCCCAGGCTGTCGAAGCTGGGAGCTCCCCGCGAGCCCATCTGGCGGTCCCAGCGGCTACGCAGCATCTGCTGTCCTTGCTTGAGTTTGAGGAAAGCGCGCACGCCCTCGGCTTCCTCCACGTTTTGCAGACGGCTCTTGCCGTGCACGCGCACGTTGGCCTTTCCAGCACATTGGGATCCTAAGCTTAGAATTCCACGTGGACAAGTTGTCG
>JADMIO012736607.1_pt1 | contig 10607 bp, 12 predicted proteins | sample 8958161 | NCBI WGS metagenome assembly JADMIO01 (sample SAMN16585339, study PRJNA669376) | soil metagenome | isolation source: Crop rotation soil | place: USA: Cullars Rotation, Alabama | collected 2011
CTTTCCCGCCGGCGCAACACCGGTGACAGCGCGAGCCGCCGCGGGCCTGGCCGGCGCGCGCGGAGGAAGCGCGCGCGAAGGCGCCGCCTCGGACAGCTCGGCCGCGACGGCGCGTGGCGCGCGCGTCCGCTGTGAAGTGTGGCGCACGGCGACGACCATCAGCGCCGCCAGCGCGCCGATCGACAAGCGCCTCTGCAGCGCGCTCACGGCGCCACGCTCGCGCAGGCCTCTGCGTCCCAGGCAGGGCTCACGCGCCGGATGGCGTGCCAGCCCGCAGCGCTCAGATCGCGCGTGTTGGTGACGCAGCTTCGGCACCGTCGCCTACAACCAGGACACGGTCGGCCGCGTGCGTGCAGCCGGGCGTGCCGCCGCAGCTGCCGTTGCACAAGCCGATGTTGCGCGTCGGCCAGGTGGTGGCGCCCCCCGAGGCGGGCCAGCGCGCATTGCTCCACCAGTACGAGAAGCCCAGCGCGGCGCGGCCGCGCTCGAGCGCGCGCAAGCGCTTGCAGCCGAGCGCAGCCTGGCTCGCCTCATGAACGAGCGTCAGGTCGGCCGCCGCCACCCAGCCGCGCAGGCCCGCGTGCTCGACGCGGTAACGTCCGTTGCGGCGCTCGCCGGCCAGCACCTTCACCGCGGCCGCCGGGGCGAGCCGGCGCACCACGAAGGGCCCCATCCAGGTGGAGTACATGTTGGCGCCGTCCGCGCCCGGGGAGGCACTCACGCGGTACACGTCGGCGAGCTCGAGCGTGCCCGAAGCGAGGCCTTGCCCGGCGCCATCGAGCGCGCCGTCGTCGACCTCGGCCACGCACGCCGACAGAACCGAGCAGGCGAGCAGCGCAGCGAGATGAAGCCGTACAGCCATGACGCCGCAGGGTAACGCGGGCGCCACAGCGAAGTCATCCAGCGCAAATGCGGCGGGCGGCGGCGCACGCTATCGCTCAGCGGCAGGCACGAACCCTGCTTTGGGCGTGGGCCATGGAGAGACCGATGAAGAACATTCGATTCGCAATGCTGGTGCTCGCTGCCCTGCTCATCGCCGCTGCCTGCCACAAGAAGCCGAAGCACGAGGAGGGCCCTGCGGAGTCTGCAGGCGAGGAAATCGACGAGGCCGGCCGCGAGGTGAAGGAAGGCACCAAGGACGCTGCCGATGACGTCGGCGACGCCGCAGACGAGGCCGGCGAGAACGTCGAAGAAGCCGTCGAGGGCGACGGCAACAAGTGACGCTGCGGCGCGTTTGCGCCACGCCCCCGTGGCGGCGTGGCGCGATCCGCCACGCAAAGTGAGCGAAAAGATCGCGTTCCCGTGATTGCACGGGCGGCCCATTTGGACCAAGGAGCCGCCCATGACAATCACATCCAAGCTGTCGAGCGGCCTGGCGCTCGCGCTGCTCGTCGCCTGCCAGGCGCCCGCCGCCGGCGGGGGCGAGCCCGACGTCGCGCTCGCCCAGAGCTCCGAAGCCCTCAATCAGGGGAGCTTCTATTACCTGCGCTGCAACGCCACGGGCTGGGGCGTCGACGACCGGACGCGCCTCGTGCCGACCGGCAAGAACGGCGTGCTCGAGCTCAGCTTCCAGGTGACCCAGGGCTGGATGGTCGACGACTACGACGACTGCGTGATCACCGAGACGCCGGTCAAGAACGGCTGGGGCAACTGGCAGCACGACCGCGGCACGGCCGAGGCGGTCGGCGAGGCGCCGCTGGCCGCGCGGCTCCTGGACCTGCCGGAGAACACGTACAGCTTCAAGGTGAGCTATCCCGCGCTCGGCCGCTATCGCGCGGTCGTGCAGCTGGCCGAGGGCTCGCTCGCCATCACCAAGGCGGCGCCGGTGCCCGCGGGCGAGGCACGCTGGGCGGGCATCGGCAACCTGACGGCCGACGCACAGGGCCGCCTCTACCGCCAGAGCTTCTGGCCGACGCCGCTCCTGTCGCGCGTCGACGCCGCCAGCGGCTACGCGCTGTGGACCCGCGTAGAGGACGTGAACAGCAGCTTCGAGCTGTCGTGCAGCTACGGCAACGCCGTGTTGGTGCGCGAGGGCGGCTTCATCTCGCTGCTCGACAGCGGCAGCGGCGTGGCGCGCTGGTCGACCAACCTCGATGGCGAGCTGTCCGAGCCCAACATCTATCCGTACATCCGCTGCGACGCCGACGAAGAGCGCATCCTCGTCGTCTACAACGACCGCCGCATCGCCGCGATCCGCCGCAGCGACGGCGCGCGCCTGTGGACGTACGACAGCCCGAACGGCTATCCGAGCGTGGCGGGCTGGGTGGCGGGCACCGCCATCATCGAGACCTACGGCGCGACCACGCGCTTCACAGCGCTCGATCTCGCGACGGGCGCCACGCGCTGGACGCTCGACGAAGGCATCGCCTCGTCGCTCACCATCGTGAAGGAAGTGGGCGGCCTCTTCTTCTCGTCCGACTTCCTGGTGCGCCGCCTCGACGCGGCGACCGGCAGCGAGCTGTGGCGCATCGCGAGCAGCAATCAGTGGCCGTGGGTCGGCAGCGCCGGCGGCGTCGCGTTCCTGCACGACGGCGCGAAGCTGAGCGCGCTCAACCCCGACGGCAGCGCGCGCTGGAGCGTCAGCGGTCCCGACAACACCTACCCGGCGCTGAGCGCGTTGAACGACGGCTCGTTCCTGTTCTACGTCACCGACTACGCGGGTGGCCGCACGGACATCTCACGGCTGCGCACGGATGGCAGCGCCGTGTGGACGCGCAGCATCGCGGATGGCAACGCCTGGCCGCAGCTCGATCAGAAGGGCAAGATCTACGTGCGTCAGGGCAACAATCTGTCCTTGCTCGACGCGCAGACCGGCGCCACGCGCTGGACGTTCGCGCACACGCCCGAGCAGGGCTACGACGGCCCCGGCGGCACGGGCGGGCTGGGCAGCGTCGTCGACAGCGACGATCGCAGCGTCTACGTCACCACGTACGGCCCCGGCTTCCGCTACCCGCCGATGGCGATGTGGTCGCTCAACCTGACGAACGGCAGCGTGCGCTGGGTCAGCAAGAACCGCGCGCCGCTCATGTACGTGGCCGGCGACGCGCAGCTGCTCCATGTCTCGTTCTTTCCGTACGGCCACTCGCTCGCGCTGGTGAAGTGAGCCTCAGGGCGTCTCTTCCGGCATGCTCGTCACCTCTTTGCCGCGATTGGTCGTGGAGCCGTAGTCGGGCATGTAGAGGTTGAGGAACGTCATCACGCCCGGCCGCGGCGTCACGCCGAAGTCGAACATGTGCTGCGGACCGTAGGTGAAGCTCAACGTGTGCAGCAGTGGCGCACCGGTGGGGCTGATCTCCATGTTCACGACGCCGGCCTGACCCAGGCTGTTGGTCTCCGAGACGTTCGGGTCGGCCGTGCCCGTCAGGTAGAAGACCGTGCCCTGGCGGGTGTCGAGCATCGACACACCGGCGAGCGGCTCGTTGTCGCAACCGAAGATCTCGGCGATGACGAGGCCCAGCTTGTCGTCGTAGGGAACGGTGGCGCTCATGCCGACGCCGGAGAGCAGCAACGGCGTCACCATCTCGAAGCGATCGGCCTCCTGCGTGTAGCCGATGATCGGACGCTGCATGTAGTACTCGGCCTCCACGAACTGGTTGCCTGCGTCGTCCTTGGCGTTGAGGCGGATGCTGTAGCGCTTGCCGTTTTCGAGGCCTCGGATCTCGAGCTTGCCCGCGGCGGAGTACGAGATGGAGGCCGCGACCGGGCTGTTGCACGGCGTGTCCGCGAGGACGCAGACCTTCACGTCGAGATCCTTCACGGGCACGTGGTCGCTGAAGGTGACCACGTCGACGGCGAGCACGGGCTCGTCCTCGCTCATCAACGGAACCTTCTCGTCGAAGCAGTAGAAGAGCGCGTCCAGGCAGCGCCCGGCGACACACGTCTCACCCGCCTCTCCGCAGTCCTCGTTCTTGATGCACAGCGCGGGCGCGCACTCGTTCTGCTCGCAGATGAACTTGCCGCGCGCGCTGCAGTCGGCGTCCTTGTTGCAATCGACGAACTTGCACAGCTCGTCCTCGCAAGTGTAGACCGGCGCGCCCTCGAACGTGCCGCAGTCCGCCGGCTTCTTGCACTGCTTCTTCTCGGTGTCGGTGAGCAACGTGCAGCCCGAAAGCAGACCGAGCGCGAGCACTGCCCAGCGAGTGAAGGTTCCGTGGCGCATATCGCGATTCTCTCCCATCGCGCTCAGAACCGGCCGCCCACGCTGATGGAGCGCGCCGAGATCCCGAAGTTCAGTTTGGTCTGCTTGGCAGTGGCCTTGTGGTCGCCGGGCGCCTCGCCCATGAACCACAGCACCGTGCCGGTGACGGCGAGGGCGATGGCCGCGCCGCCGAGGATGTCGGTCGTGAGCGACAGCGTGTCGGCCGAGCTGCTCAGGTCGTCGATCTTCTTCTTGTTGGCCTCGCCCTCGGGCGGCTTCACGTCGAGCGCATCGTCGAGGTCGTTGCCCTTGCCGTGGGCCATGAAGCCGGTCACGCCAGTGCCCACGGCGCAGGCCAGCGCGCCGGCCCAGGCCGCGATGGCGCCGCGCCGCATCGGCGTCATGACCTGCTCTTCCTGGACGACGCCTTCGACCGGCTTGGCCGGCTGCATCACGATGACGAGATCGACCTCGAGCAAGTCGCCGCCGGCGACGTCGATCACCTTTTCGCCCGCGCCGCCGTCGGACAGGCGCGCGTACACGCGATGCCGGCCGAGGTTCACCGCCACGGTGCCTGCCATCGGCGAGGTGCCGACGCGCAGGTCGTCGACGAACACGTCGGCGCCTTCCTTGTCCACGCGGATCACCAGGCGAGCCACGCGCTCGCGCAGCGCCGTGAGCGCCGTCTCGACCTCCTCGCGGCGCGCCGGATCCACGTCGCTGCCGCCGTCGGCGAGGTAGCGCTCGTAGCTGCGGTTGGCGCCCAGGTAGTCCTGCACCTGCACCTGAGCCTGGCCGATGTTGTAGAGCAGCCGGAAGTCGGGCGCGATGTCGTAGGCGCGCTGGAACTCCACGAGCGCTGCGCGAAAGGCGCCCTCCTGGAACAGCTCGACGCCGCGCCGGAAGCGCGCGCTGGCCTCCTTGCGAACCTCGTCGGACACCGGGGCTTCCGCCGTGGATGGCGCGTCCTGCGCGCGCGCAAGGCTGGAGACGAAGAGCGGAGCCGAGAACAAGAGCGCGATGAGCAACACACCGTGCATTCGCATGCGAGATCCGTCCGTCTGCTGTCAGCGAGCATGGCCAGCGCGCGACGCGCAGCCACCCCCGCCTGGCTACCGGATCATCATACGCACAAGTGCGCGGCCCGAGCGCGAGAATGCGGGCGCACCGCAGAGTCCATCTGCCCACATCGAGGTCGTCAGCATTTGCTGACGTATCAGACGGGCGCCAACACCGAGAGCAGCTCGTGGGGACCGTGCACGAGGTAATCCGGGCGCTGCGCCTCGAGCGCGGCGCGCTCCGCGTAGCCCCAGCTCACCGCCACGCTGCGCAGGCCCGCCGTGGAGGCCGCCTTCACGTCGCGGATCTCGTCGCCCACGTAAAACGTGTTCAGGCCGGCGAACTCGGGGGCACGCGTCACCTTCTTGAGACGCGAGGCCTTGCCGAACAGGCCGACGCCGCAGCTCACGTGCTCGAAGCGGTCGATGCCGTGGCGCGTGAGGAACGTGCTCACGTTGTCGTGGCCGTTCGAAGTGACGATGGCCGTGCGGACGCCGCGCTGCCACAGCTCGTGCAGCATCTCGACCATGCCCTCGAAGGGGCGCAGCTCGTCCATGCGCGCGTGCATCGCCTTGCGCACGGCGGCGGCGATCTGTGGCACCCGCCAGAACGGCACCTTCAGCTCCTTGGCCACCTCGCGCGGGCCGAGCGTGCGCAGATACGGCACGTGCTCGTCCTCGACGGTGCGGAAGCCCATCTGACCCGCGATCTGGTTGTACATGGCGAGCACGTCGCTGAGCGAGTCAGCGATGGTGCCGTCGAAGTCGAAGATGGCGAGCTGCGATGCTGCGGGGGGAGCGCTCAACATACGTCCTGATTGGGGCATAGTGCGGCCCCCGGTGCATTTCAACCGCCGACCCCGCCATGTGCGCGCCACGTCACAAAAGCGCCATGGTCACGCGACGATCGGGCTCACTTGCAGGTGGGCTCGCCAGCGCATTCCTCGCCACTGGCCTTGCTGAAGCCCTCGGGAGCGCAGTCGCCGTCGTCGAGCCAGCGCTGGCCATCGCCATCGACGAGGCAGCCGCTCAGGGGCGCACAGGTGGCGCGCACGGGCACGCAGGCCGCCGCCGTGGCCGACTTCCAGCACTCGCCGGCCGCGTTCCAGGGGCGCAGCTCGAGCAGCGTGCAGCTGGCGTCATCTTCACACGCGTCGAGCGAGAGCGCCGCGCAGCCCTGGGGCGCGTCGGCCTCGTCGTCGCCACAACCCAGAGCACACAAGCCAAGCATCAAGTACCACTTCATCGTGCTGTCCCTTTCGTTCGCTAGAGCGCGCCGCGCGCCTTCTGGCTGGAGAAATAGGCGTGCTTGCGCGCACGCATCACGGCGCCGAGCGGGCGGTGCGCGGCCAGCGCTTCCCACGGGTCGAAGGTGGCGCGCTCGACCTCGGCGGCCAGCTTCGCGGCGGCGTCGCCCTCGAGATCGCGCGGCTCGAGCGTGAGGCGCGCGACGTTCACGTACGGCGCGCGCTGCTCGCTCCAGTCGACGGCGGCATCCTCGATGGGCGTGCTGGTCTCGTCCTCGAAGAACTGCAGCTCGAGCGCGTAGCTCACCGGCCCGCGCGTGAGGTGGTTCTTCATGTCGGCCGTGAAGTCGGCGGACGGCCCGCAGCCGACCTGCCGCTCGGGGCGCAGCCGCGCGCGCACCGCGTAGGGCCCGCAGGCGATCGGCGCCGCCGTGAAGAACGACTCGAGCGCGAAGCCCTGGAACGGCTTGGCGGTGGCCTGCCGTAGATCGTTGAGAAGCCGGAGCCCGCCGAAGAAGCCGCGCCGTCCGATCACGACGCGCAGCGCCTTGAACGGGCCGTCGAACAGCCCCAGCACGAGCTCGAGGAAGTCCTCCGGCCGCGAGAAGCCGAACACCGAGCGATTGATGAACGTGAAGTCTTGCGCCGTCGTGGCGTTGCCGAGCGCGCCAGGGCCCTCGACGCCGAGCACGCGCACGCTGAAGCCGCGGATGTCGGGCTGGCGATCGCTCGCGACGTCGAGGCTGCCGTTGGAGAGCCGCACCAGCGCCTCGTAGTTGCACGGCGCGGCGAACAGGCCGTGGCGCGCGTGGGCCGGCAGATCGCCGTGGACGTCGAGCCGCGCGCACAGTGCCATCACCTGCTTGCGATGCAGGGCGCGGCCGTTGCCGTGGCGCTGGGAGCGCGCCTTCTGCGCGGCGGCGAGCCGCTCTGCGTAGGCCGCGAAGCGCTCGTCCTCTCCGTCCTCGATCCGCTCTCGCCACTCGGTGCTGGGTGCCATCGCCGGGCACCGTAGCAATGTGCCCCTGAGGCCGCCACGAGGGGCGCGAGTAGGTGTGGCACCGATGTAATGGTGAGGTAATGGGCCCTGGCCGGACGGGGTGTTTTTCTAGGCCAATGAGGATCCTGGTAGTCGACGACGATGCGGTAGCACGCGAGTCCGTGCGCCTCATGTTGGCCGATTTCGGCCACCATGTGGACAGCGCGGGCGATGGACGAGAGGCCATCACGTGCCTCGGGACGACCCGCTACGACGTCATCCTCACCGACCTCGCGATGCCGGACATCGACGGCATCGCGCTGTGTGAGCTGGCGTGTAGCTTGGGCTACGAGGGCGCGTGGGTCCTGATGACCGGCGCGCATCATCACCGGCGGCTCGCCGAGGCGACGATGCCGGTCATCTACAAGCCGTTCCGCAGCGCGGATCTGCTGAGCACCGTCGAGCGCGTGCGCGCGTCGCTCGACGCCGGGCCGGAGATGACGGGGCTCCCGCCCGGCTGGCATCGCCCCGTGAGCAGCGAGACCGGCGTGCGCGCTACTCCGCGCGCGCAGTCTCTTCGAAAGCGCTGTAGCCAAACCTGACCTGGCGCGAAGCCGGCCGGCGCTCGATGAGCCGCGACGACTCGAGGCCTCGCTGCCGGAACTGCGTGCGCGCGCGAAACACGAGCACGTTGGCGTGCTCGGGATCGAGCGCGAGCATGCGCGCGAGATCGTCGCTGTATACCCAGCCGGCCTCGGCGCCGTCCGAGCCGCGCTGCTCGTCCTGACGGCGGCGTCGCGCCAGCATCAGCAGGAGATAGTGGTGCGTGCGCACGCCGAGGTCGACGTCCTGGCCGGCGAGATCGATGCGCAGGTGCACCTGCTCCTGATCGCGGCTGACGCGGAAGTGGAAGTGGGGCTCGCCCCCCTGCGGGTCGGACGCCGCCACCGTGTTCGCGGACTCGACCAGCGTCTCCTTGGGGGGCAGCTCCAACGTCCAGTCGCGGCCCAGGGCGGACACGAGCGCGCCATGCTCCACCAGGCGCTGCCCGTCCTGCGCCTCCAGCACCCAGCCATCCTCACATAGGTACACACAGGCGCCGGCGCTCTCGCCCTCGCCGAGCCACAGGACGCCCTGCTCCGCCCGCAGGCACTCGCCGCGGGCATCGCGGGCGCCCGGCCCCGGTGGGGCGTCGTCGAGCAGCCGATAGCTCTGCTCGGGCTCGCCGAAGCACAGCTCGTCGCCCTGGGCCAGGCGCGTGCCGCGCCCGCTCGGCAGCGGCTCGCCATTGAGCGTGGTGCCGTTGCGGCTGCCGAGATCGCGGACCTCCCAGTGCTGCTCCCCGGCGTTGAAGTAGATGCTGGCGTGCTCGGAGGACACCTTGAGGGCCGTAAGGCGCAGCTGTGCGACAGGGCTCCTGCCCACCAGGCAACGACTTCCGAGCGCGATCCGCTCGGCTGCGCCCTGGCCCTGTAGAACTCCCATGCTTCGCTGCCCCTGCGTCCATTCCTATCACACCTGCGGTAGTCTCGGGACGTGCCCCGAGATCGCAGCACGCAGCGCAAGCCCGACAAGCCGCAAACCCAAACCGCTGTCCCGAGTAGCGACACGGCTGCCGTCCCCACCGTGGGTCCGGGCGAGCCGCGCAGGTCGAGGCGGCCGCGCCGCGTGCGCGCTAACCCGGCTGAGCCACTCGCCCAGGCGCTGGCCGCGCAGCAGGCGCCCGTGGTGCCGAAGGCCTTTCCCAACGCGGGGGATGCAGCGCGCAGCCGCTACCTGCACGAGGTCGCCGAAGGCGGCATGGGCATCGTGAGCTGCGCGTTCGACACGGTGCTCTTGCGGCGCTTCGCCAGGAAGACGATGCACAACGCCGCCGACAAGGCGCCGCAGCTCGCGCTGCGCTTCATCGAAGAGGCGCAGATCACGGCGCAGCTCGATCACCCGGGCATCGTGCCGGTGCACGACCTCAGCCTCAACGCCGACGACGGCCGACTCTACTTCACGATGAAGCTGGTCGACGGCGAGACGCTGGCCGCGCTGTTCGAGCGCCTGCACGAGCAGCCGTTCTCGGGCACGGCGCTCGAGCACGTGCTGCGCGTGTTCGTGAAGATCTGCGAGGCGGTGTCATTCGCGCACAGCCGCGGCGTGATCCACCGCGATCTGAAGCCCGACAACATCATGGTGGGCTCGCACGGCCAGGTGTACGTGATGGACTGGGGCATCGCGCTCCTCCTCTCCGACGGCACCTCGGAGCCGCCGAACGTGTCAGTCGGCTACTCGCGCAAGGACAGCGAGGTGGGCACGGCCGTCGGCACCTATGCGTACATGGCCCCGGAGCAGGCGCACGGCCGCATCAGCGAGCAAGGCCCGGCCACCGACGTGTACGGCCTGGGCGCCATCCTCTACGCGCTGCTCACCGGCGACGGGCCGCACGCCGCGCGCACGCCGTCGCAGGCGCTGAACTCGGCGCGCATCGGCAGCGTGCCACCGCCCGAGGCCAAGCCGGCCTGGCCGACGCTGCCGCCCGGTCTGTGCGCGATCGCGATGACTGCGCTCGCCCCGTCGCCGGAGGATCGCTACGCGAGCGTCGACGCGCTGAAGACGGACGTGGAGGAGTTCCTGCGCGGTGGCGGCTGGTTCCAGGTGCGCAGCTTCGATGCGGGCACCGAGATCGTGCGCGACGGCGACGCAGCCGACGCGGCGTTCATCGTCACGCAGGGCCGCTGCGAGGTGTTCCGCATCGTCGACGGCGAGCGCACCGTGGTGCGCCACATCGGTCCGGGCGAGATCTTCGGCGAGATGGGCCTGCTCACGCAGCGGCCGCGCGTGGCCAGCGTGGTGGCGCTCGAGCGCGTGCGCGCGATGGTCATCACCCCCGAGGCCCTGGATCGCGAGCTCGACCGCACGAGCTGGCTGCGCATCCTGGTGGAGGCGCTGGCCAGCCGCTTCCGCGAGCTCGACCAGGAGCTCGTGGCGAAGAGCCCACGGCGCTGACTACTTGTGCGCCATCACTTCGACGCCGGTCCACTCGCCGGACACGCCGCGCTCGCTCTCGGTCGCGGCGCGCACGGCGTAGCGGCGCGCCGTGGCATCGGCGGGGTTGTCGGTGAGCACGCGCTCGAAGGTGCTGCCTTTCCAGCACATTGGGATCCTAAGCTTAGAATTCCACGTGGACAAGTTGTCGC
>JADMIO010789874.1_pt1 | contig 10606 bp, 7 predicted proteins | sample 8958161 | NCBI WGS metagenome assembly JADMIO01 (sample SAMN16585339, study PRJNA669376) | soil metagenome | isolation source: Crop rotation soil | place: USA: Cullars Rotation, Alabama | collected 2011
CTTTCCCGGCCGGCGTCACCTCGGCGAGCGGCGCCCGGTCGCGAGCGGGCGGCAGGTCGGGGAGGAGCGGCTCCCAGGCGGGCAGCGGATCCGGGAGAAGCTTCAGGATGCCGGTGCGCCGGGCGAGGGCGCGGAGGCCGCTCGCCTGGTAGAAGCGGAGGCCGGCGGCGGCCAGCGACAGCATCGCGGGGTACCGCAGCAGCACGCCGAAGTTCAGCCACCGGAACAGCCGCCGCGCGAGGCCGCCCGGGCGCTGGCGCTCCACCTCGGCGCGCGCGGCCTCGATCAGCTCGCCGTACGGCACGCCGGCCGGGCACACCGTCTCGCACGCGCGGCAGCCGAGGCACAGATCGAGATGGCGGACGGTCGAGTCGCCCAGCGCGATGCGGCCCTCGGCCAGCGACTTGATCAGGAAGATGCGGCCGCGCGGCGAGTCCATCTCGGTGCCGAGCAGCGAGAAGGTCGGGCAGTACGCGAGGCACAGGCCGCAGTGGACGCAGCGGTTCACGCCCTCCACGCTCTGGCCGTGGAGGTGGAGCGCGCCTTCCGCATGTGCAACCGGAGCTGCGTGTCCCGCCATCGCTAGATGCCTCCGACGAAGCGACCGGGGTTCAGGATGCCCCGGGGATCGAGCCGATCCTTGATGCCCTTCATGATACGGACCGCCGGGCCCGGCGCATCCCAGACCGACACGCGCTCCTTCACGGCGAGCGGCGCCCACTCGAGCATGGCCTGGCCGCCGTCGGCGAGGACGAGCTCGCGCCACTGGGTCAACGTCGCCACCACGGCGTTGGCATCCGCGCTGCCGCCGCCGAGCGCGCCGGTGGCGAGCCCCACGCCGGCGTGGGCGGTGAGCGCCGGCCGGAGGCCGTTCTTCCTGGCGATCGCCGCGCACTCTGCCATCAGCCGCGGCAAATGGGTCGGCAGCACGCCCCACTTCATGATGGCGGCGGCGTCGTCGGCCCCGCGCTGGCCCAGCTGGCCGAGCTCTCGCCACACCCGCTCGGCGGCAGCGGTGGCGAGCGCGGACGACGCGGTCATCCCGAGGGGCCGCAGCAGGCGATCGAGCTCCGCGCACTGCCACTCCACCTGCTCTGGGATGCCGTCCATGGCCACCAGGAGGCCCGAGCCGCCATCGAGGCCGAGGGCGCGCATCGCGCCGCCGTCCGCCAGCTCGAGCGCGGAGGGGATCAGGTCCGACGCGGTCACCGCGCGCGCCGCGGCGCCGGCGTCCTCGATCCGCTCGAAGACGGCCACGACGAGCCGGTCCTCGTCGGGGCGCGGCCGGAGCCGCACGGTGGCCTCGACGAGCACGCCGAGGGTGCCGAACGAGCCGATGTAGAGCTTGGGCAGGTCGTAGCCGGCGACGTTCTTCACCACCTTGCCGCCGCCGTGGACGATCGTCCCGTCGGCGCTCACCACGGTGAGGCCGATCAGCAGATCGCGCGAGGTCCCGTAGAGGTGGCGGCGCGGGCCGGAGGCGTTGGCGGCGAGCACCCCGCCCAGCGTCGCGCGATCCTCGAAAGGCGGGTCGAGCGAGAGCCACTGCCCGCGCTCGCCGAGCTTGGCCTGGAGCGCGGCGAACCCGATCCCCGCCTCCGCCGTCGCGGTGAGGTCCCCGGGCTCGTGCTCGAGCAGCCGGTTGAGCCGGCGCGTCGCCAGCACGATGCCGACGCGCCCCGGCGGCGCCCCGACCGCCAGCTTGGTGCCGCCGCCCCACGGCGTCACCGGCACGGACTCCTCGCCGGCCAGCACGAGGACGGCGGCGACCTCCCCCTTGTTGCCGGGAAACACCACCGCCTCTGGCGTCCGCCCCTCGAGCACGTACGGCGAGCACTCCACGCCGGTGAGGACGTGCGCGGTCCCGACGATCGACCTCAGCTTGTGGAGCAGAACTAGTCTCCGAAGGATCTAGACGGTGACTGCGGGAGCAGGATGCTCAAAAAGGTCCAGATGCGTGGCGGCGCCCGACGGCCGCACGCGAGGCGTAGTCCCTCCACGTTGAGCGTGCGGCCGAGGGCGCCAACGACCGAGATGGGCCTTTTTCAGCATCCTGCCTAGAACCGCTGGGCGAGACCTTTCTCTTCGATGGGATGCGGGCGGTACGCGGGCCCGACCTCGCCGCACGTCTTCTTCGTCGGGAAGATCTTCCCCGGGTTGCAGTTCCCCGCGGGGTTGAACGCGTCCTTCACCCGCTGCATGCAGGCGAGATCCGCCTCGGAGAAGATGAACGGCATGTAGTCCATCTTCTCGAGCCCGATGCCGTGCTCGCCGGAGATGGAGCCGCCGACCTCCGCGCACACCTTCAGGATCTCGGCGCCCGCCGCCACCACGCGCTCCTCTTCGCCGGGCTTGCGCGGATCGTAGAGGATGTTCGGGTGGAGGTTGCCGTCGCCCGCGTGGAACACGTTGCCCACCCGCAGGCCGTGGGCGTCGGCGATCTCGTTCACCCGGCGGAGCACGTAGGGCAGCTTGGTCCGAGGGATCACGCCGTCCATCACCATGTACGCGGGCGAGATCCGGCCGTACGCGCCGAAGGCGGACTTCCGGCCCTTCCAGAGCAGCGCGCGCTCGGCCTCGTCGCGCGCCGCGCGCACCTCGCGCGCGCCGCAGGCCCGGCAGGCGGCGAGCACCCGCTCGGCCTGCCCGTCGATGCCGGCGGCAAGGCCGTCCAGCTCGATCAGGAGCGCCGCGGCGGCGTCGCGCGGGTAGCCGCAGCCGAACGCGTCCTCCACCGCCTGGATCGTGAGGTGGTCGATCATCTCCATCGCGGCGGGGATCAGCCCGCTGCCGATGATGGCCGAGACCGCCTCGGAGGCCTGGTCCACCTCGTCGAACACGGCGAGCACGGTCTTGACGGCCTGCGGCTTCCGCAGGATGCGCACGGCGATCTTCGTGGCGATGCCGAACGTGCCCTCCGAGCCCACGAAGAGGCCGACCAGATCGTAGCCCTGCTGGTCGCGCGTCTTCCCGCCCAGCCACAGGAGCTCGCCGTCGGGCATCACGACCTCGAGGCCCAGCACGTGGTTGGTCGTCACGCCGTACTTGAGCGTGTGCGGCCCGCCGGAGTTGTTGGCGATGTTCCCGCCGATCGTGCACGCCTGCTGGCTCGAGGGATCGGGCGCGTAGTAGAAGCCCCGCGGCCCCACCGCCCACGAGAGGTGGAGGTTGACCAGCCCCGGCTCGACGATGGCCACCTGGTTGTCGTAGTCCACCTCGAGGACGCGATTCATCCGCATCAGCGAGATGACGAGGCCACCCTCGGCGGGCAGGCAGCCGCCGGAGAGGCCGGTGCCGGCGCCGCGCGCGACGAACGGCATGCCCTCGCGGTTGGCCAGCTTCACCAGCGCGGAGACGTGCTCGGCGCTGGTGGGAAACGCGACGAAATCAGCCAGCGCGCGGAACAGGGTGAGCCCGTCGGACTCGTACACGAGGAGCTCGTCGGGATCGGACAGCACGGCGCCCTTGCCGAGGAGCGCTTCCATCTCGGCGCGGAGGGCTCGCTTCCGGTCCTCGGCGAGGGGGGCCACGGTCGGATTATATCGCGCCCCGCCCGGCCCGCCGACCCCCCAGCGGTGGGGGCCGCGGTTGGGCCTCGCCGCCACGTATGCTAGGCTCGGCGCCGCCCACACGCGATGGCTCTCCGAGGTGATGCCCCCGCTCCGCCCGACGGCAGCCGCCTGCGCGGCGCCGTGCTCGTCGGCGTGTTCGCCGCGCTCCTGGTCCTGCCCCCGGTGGGACACCACCTCATCATCAAGTCGGACGAGGCGCGCTTTGCGCTGATCGCGCGCAACATCCAGGAGCGCGGCGTATGGCTCGCCCCCGAGGTGGAGGGCCAGCCGTATCGCAACAAGCCGCTCCTGTTCCCGTGGACGATCGCCGCGCTCTCGAAGATCAAGGGCGCGGTGACGGAAGGGACGGCGCAGCTGCCCTCGGCGGCCGCGGCCATCGCGGCCGCCGTCTTCACCTACCTCCTGGGCGAGCGGCTCTTCGGCCGGCGCGCCGGCGTCTGGGCCGGATTGATCCTGGCGTCCAGCGCGAGCTTCTTCAGCCACAGCCAGCAGATCCTGCCCGACATGCTCGTCGTCGCCTTCGCCACCGCCGCCGGCTACGCGTTCTGGCGGGCGATGAGCGAATCCTCGCCGGGCGCGCTCGTCGGATTCTACGCGGCGCTGGCGTTCGCGCTGTTCGCCAAGGGCCCGGTGGGACTCCTGCCCGTGCTCGTCGCGGGATGCTGGCTCGTGTCCGAGCACGGCACGCGCGGGCTCGCGCGGCTCTGGAGCGGCGCGGGCCTGGCAGTGTTCGCGCTGATCACGCTGGTGTGGCTCGCGCCGTTCCTGTACGGCGGCAGCCGGACCTTCGGCGAGGGCGTGGTCGTGGGCGACTGGCTCGTCACCTACATCGGCCTCCCGCTGCCGCGCCGGGTGGCGAGCTACGTGGGCGACGCGATCGTGGGGTTCCTGCCGTGGACGGTGCTGATGCCGCTGGCCGTCGGCGCGGCCTTCGGCGCGCGGCGGAGCCCGGCGGTGCGTTTCGCGCTGCTCGCCTTCGCGGTGCCGTTCGTCGTGATCATCCTGTCGCGGAGCCGGCTTCCCCGCTACCTCCTGCCCGTCTACCCGGCCGCCGCGCTCCTCGTCGCGTGGTGGGCCGACGCGCGCGGCGCCGAGCGCACGACCTTCCGGCGCGCGCTCGGGTGGGTGGCGTTCGCCGGCGTGGCCGCCGCCGCCGCGGTGCTCCCGTGGCTGCTCCGGGTGTTCGAGGCAGAGCTGCCACCGGATCCCGCGCTGGTCCAGCGCGCGCTGCCGCTGATCGCCGGCGCCATCCTCGTCGGGCTCGTGTTTCTGGTGGGGCTCGACGACGGACGGCCCGCGCTCCTCGTCCTGGGCGGCGTCGCGGTCACATCATCGCTGCTGGGTTACGGCGTCTGGCTGGTCCACGGCGCCACCGACCGCGCGGAGAACTTCTCCACGCTCGCCGCGGTCGTTCGCCGCCACGCGCCCGACGGCAACCTCCGCGTGTTCACCCAGGCGAAGCTCCTGCCCCTCGACTTCTACTACGGCCGCGAGCTGCCCCGCGTGTTCGCCGTCCCCGAGCTGCGCGAGTACCTCGCGCGCGAGCCCCGCCCGACCATCCTGATCGACGACCAGGACCTCAGAGTCACCCCGCGCGACCTGATCCGAGACCTCCGCGTGCTCGACACCCCCAGGATCCACGAGCAGAACCTCTACATCATGGGGAGAAGGTGAACCCTCTCCCCCCTGGGGGAGAGGGAAGGGTGAGGGGGTAGGGTTCGAGGACGCGGGGCGCCAACTGAATCCGCCCCTCACCCCGGCCCTCTCCCCGACGGGGAGAGGGAGAGTCGCTACAGTCCGAGCTCCAGGATGTAGAGGCCGCCCGTGAACCGGTCCACCGCGTAGACGATCCCGCGCTCGTCCACGAATACGTCGTTGATCTGGGCCGCTCCCGCGCGCGAGCCGCGCGGGGCCTCCGGCACGTACGAGGCGACCTCGCGCGGCCGGAACGGGTCGGAGAGGTCGAACGCGCGGACGCCGCCGTTGAAGAACGTGCCCACCACGATCGTCTCCGACACCCACGAGCCGGGCGCGGGGCGGTTCTCGTGGAGGTTGTGGGCGCCGTAGCGGCCGCCGCGGCCGGCGAACTCGGCGAGCGGCGGAAGGGGGCACGTGGCGATCGGCACCGGGTTCGACTCGTCGCGCACGTCCACCACCCACACGAGCTTCGGCCAGTCGCGGCCGGCGTCGGCGACGGCCTCGTCGGACACCACCATCAGCCCGCGATCGAGCAGCGGCAGCAGCGTGTGGGTGAAGCCGGGGAACGGCGGGTGGTAGTCCCACCGGCTGACGAGGCGCGGGTGCGCCTTGTCCGCGATGTCGAGGATGACCGCGCCGCCGTCGAGGTAGCCGACCCACGCGCGGTCCGGGCGCTGCGGGTAGACGTTCGTGTTGTGGGCGCGGAAGCCGCTGTCGAACTGGGCGTGGCGGACGGGCGGCGGCTCCGGATCGCCCTCGCGCGTGCCGGGCAGCCACCAGCGACCGACCTCCGCGGGCCGCGAGGGCTGGCGGACGTCCACGATCCGGTAGCACTGGTCGTCCTTCCGGTTGCGCGGGACGAAGTCGGCGGCGCCCGAGCTCAGGTGCACGTACTCGCCGTCGACGAACCACAGGTGATGCACCCCGCGCGACGCGGGGCCCGACGCGTCGAAGAACGCGACCGACCGCGGGCGGCCGGGATCGCCCACGTCCAGGATCTCGAACCCCGCCGGGCTGCCCCCGGCAACGGCGGTCTGGTACGCGACGACGAGCAGATCGCCCGCCAGGTCGAGCGAGTTGGACCGCATCTGCGCGTGCGGCAGGTCGGTCTGCACGATGACCGCCGGCCGCTTCGGATCGGTGACGTCGACGCCGGTGAAGTTCTTCGGCGCCGACTCGTGGGCCAGCCACAGCACGCGCCGCCCATCGCGCGCGAGCTGCACCACCATCCCCTCGCCGCAGTTGCCGAACCCCCCAAGCCAATCCTGCGCCAGGAGCTTCATGGTCACCCCCGAAGTCCCAGTGTCTCGGGTCTTGCCCGCTCAGCGAGGGGTGAGGCTGGGGGGTGTGTGCTCTCCCCGGAACCGTGGCTTCTGCGGGTTATCGAAGCCGGGGCGGACGATGCCGTGGACCGATCGAGGCGCCAGGACGCGCCCACGATGTAGCGTGTTCCGGGGGGAGCACACACCCCCCCGCCCCACCCGTTTAATCGGCCGCAAACTCTAGGTCGGCACGCTGGCCGGACGCTACGCGAGCTTGGTCAAGAGGCTCGCGCGCCACTCGGCGCGGGTGGCGAAGCCGGGGCGGTTCCGGCACACGGCCTCGGTCTCCGCGTAGATGGTCTCGACGGGCGCCTCGATGTCGAACGGCTCGGCGTACGGCTGCGGCGTGTGCCACGGCGTGTCGACGAAGAGCTCGACGCGGTTGCCCTCGGGATCTCCGAAGTAGACCGACCACGCGTTCCCGTGCGTGACCACGCGGAACTCCTTGATGCCCTCCTCGCGGGCTCGCGCGTGCATCGCCTTCAGGTCGCCGAGCGTCGGCAGCTTGAACGAGATCTGGTTGACGACGTTGAACGCCGGCCCCTCGGGACGGCCCGTGGCCAGCACCATCTGGTGGTGCTGGTCGGGGTCGTGGGAGAGGAACACGAGCGTCGGCCCGTTCTTGAGCGTCCCGCGGTCGGTCACGACCAGGCCGAGGACCTTCGTGTAGAAGTCCTCCATCCGGGGCAGGTCGGTGACGTAGATGCCGAAGTGGCTGAACTCCGCTGTTGGCGCCATGGTCATCCCTCCTTGACGGGTCGGGCCGACGGGTCGAGCACGTAGCCGTACCGCCGGTTGCTGCGCGCGGGGCCGGTCGCCTCGTACGCGGCCTTCGCGGCGGAAAGCCGATCGGTGTCGCCATCACGAACTGCGACGACAGGGCCTTCGCCCGCTCCTGCGCCATCTCCGGCGTCTGGGCCTCGGCCGGGGTCACCTCGAACAGCCGCCCGCAGACGTCGTTCATGGCGACGAAGGCCGCGGCCATGCCCGCCGCCGTCTGGAAGAACCGGCGGCGCGTGAGTCCGTGGCGCCGGGCGAGCTCGCCGCCGAGGGCCTTGACGCGCGCTTCCACCTGGCGCTGCGACGGCGTCTGCGCGACCGGCATGAACTCGTCGCTCGAGACGTGCTGCGTGGGGATGGGCGACGCGAAGGCGGCCGTCTCCGCGGGAAGGAGGCGGCGGAGCTCCTGGGCGTTTAGCAGATTCATGCGGCGCCTACGCTACCATGATCGTGTCGAGGCCCGCCATCACCCGCGGCGCCGGAGCCGCTGCGCACCGCCGAGTCCGAACCCTGGGAGGGGTGCTTGAACACCACCGCGATCCGCGCCGCCGCGCTCGCCCTCGCGCTCGCCGGGACGTGGCCGTCGCCGGCGCGCGGCCAGACCTATCCCATCACCGTCACGAACAACTGCAGTTACGCCATCAACGTCGTCGGCACCCCGAGCAACGGGACGCCGTACACGCCCCTGCCCGCCGGACAGTCGCTCACCTACAACGTGACGCCGCCGTGGAACAGCGGGCGCGTCTACGGCTGCTGGAACGACGTGACCGGCCACCTCGACGACGCGCCCACCCTCAGCCGGAACTGCGGCTGGGTCGAGATCACCATCCCGTCCTCGTCGGGCAACATCTCGTCCAACATCACGTACGTCGACTACATCGCCATCCCCATGGCGATCTCCGCGCAGGGCGGCGCCTTCTGCGTGCCCTCGAGCGCGCGCATCGCCACGACGTTCAGCGAGAGCACGGTGCAGCAGACCTGCCCCACCAAGCTGGCGCCGTCCCTGACCTCGCCCGCGAACGACAAGGCCTGCATGAGCCAGTTCCACCTGTGCGTGGATGCCGACGGCCGCCCCGCGGATCCGTCGTGCACGCTGCTCGACGCGGACATCCAGACGTGCACGAGCGACCCGACCACCTACTCGGGCTGCGCCGGGGGAGCGGGGACGTCCTCGCCGGACGTGTACGGCTGCCGGCCGACGACGTTCTGGTCGCTGACCGCGGGCCAGGCGTTCTGCATGGCCATGAACCGCGGCATCCTGTCGAGCTGGCAGAACCAGGGCGACCCGACGAAGTTCTACCCGGCGAGCGGCACCTACAACGCCTACGCCGCGTTCGTCCACGGCCTGCCGGGCGTCGGCCCGGTCTTCGCGCTGCCCTACGACGATTACCCGAGCACGCTCAACGAGGGCGGCTACGTCAACTGCCAGTCGTCGACCGGCTACGCGATCACGTTCTGCAACTCGACGTCGCTGGCCCGCCGGCTCGTCGTCCGCGGCTCGGCGACCAACGGCGTCGCCGGCCGGCGCGACACGGTGACGATCCTCGGGCGCTTCGCGGCGCCGTCGCCGATCGACCTGAGCCGCGAGAAGGTCGTCCTCGAGCGGGCGCTCTCGGAGGGAGACGCCGAGCTCGTCACCGGCCTGGGCCCGGGCCGCATCCCCTTCCCGCTCCACCTGTTCCGGCATCCGGGGTCCGACGCGGACGCCGCGGAGTTTTCCTCCGCCGACGGCGCCACGCCCCGCGCCCACCTCCGCATCCGGGCGGTGCGGGGCGGGCGCTTCGAGTTCGCGCTCGCGATCCGCGGCGCCGACGTCTCCGCGCCCGCCGCCTGCGCCGGCGGCGCCTCCGCGCTCCTCGGGACGGCCTTCACGCTCGACGCGTCCGGCGTGAGCGTGGAGAACGAGGAACCCTGGAGCTGCGGCGACGGCACCCTCTACAGCGCAGAGCGCTGACCGCTCGCTGAACCCTCTCCCCCCCTGGGGGAGAGGGCAGGGTGAGGGGGTAGGGCTCTGGGACGCGGGCCCCCGGCGCGCCAACTGCATCCGCCCCTCACCCCAACCCTCTCCCCGGCGGGGAGAGGGAGCCGCTCCGATGCTTGCCGCGCGCTCCGCGCGGGCTTATGCTGCCCCGGCATCCGCCGGATGACACCACTCCCGAAAGGATCCTCCATGCGCAGCATCGACATCCACGCGCATCTCACCCCGCAGTGCTTCTGGAAGGCGACGGACAACGGCGGCGACTGGCACAGCATCACGCGCGAGCGCGACGAGCGCGGCCAGGAGATCGCCATCGTCGGCGGCAAGCGCCAGGTGCTGCCGCCCCGGGCGCGGTGGACGCCGGAGGAGCGCCTCGCCGACATGGACTCGCTCGGCGTGGACATGCACGTGGTGTCGCCGTACGTGGGCTTCTACAACTACCAGCTGGACGCGCGCGCGGCGACGGCGTCGGCGCGCGCGACGAACGACGAGATCGCCCAGATGGCGAAGACGCGGCCCAAGCGCTTCGCCGGGCTCGGCACCCTGCCCATGCAGGACGTGAAGGCCGCCATCGCCGAGATGGAGCGCTGCATGGGCCCGCTCGGGCTGAAGGGCGTCGAGATCAACGACCACGTCAACGGCCGCACGCTGGAGGAGCCCGAGTTCCGCCCGTTCTGGAAGGCGGCCGAGCAGACCGGCGCGCTCGTCTTCTTCCACCAGGCCGCGGAGACGCTGGTGACTCAGCGCACCACGCGCTATCACCTGCCGAACTCGATCGGCAACCTCGTCGACCGCGCGGTGACCTTCGCCACGCTGGTGTCGGGCGGCGTGATGGACGAGTTCCCCGGGCTCAAGATCTGCCTCGGTCACGGCGGCGGCTACACGTGCTACGGCATCGGGCGGATGGATCACGGCTGGCAGGTCCGCGCCGAGGCCCGCGTGAACATGACGAAGCCGCCCAGCGCGTACCTCAGCCGCTTCTACTACGACTGCATCGTCTACACGGAGCCGGCGCTGCGCTTCCTCATCGATTCGGTCGGCGTCGACCGCGTGGTCTTCGGCACGGACTGGCCGTACGACATGGCGCTCGACTGGCCCGTCTCCTGGATCCTCGCGATGACGACCCTCAGCCAGGAGGAGAAGGAAGCGATCCTCTGGAAGAACCTCGAGAAGCTGCTGGGCGTGTAACACCCTCTCCCCGCTTTCCAGCACAGTGGGATCCGAAGCTTGGAATTCACGTGACTTGAAGTCGCGGC
>JADMIO012727185.1_pt1 | contig 10604 bp, 10 predicted proteins | sample 8958161 | NCBI WGS metagenome assembly JADMIO01 (sample SAMN16585339, study PRJNA669376) | soil metagenome | isolation source: Crop rotation soil | place: USA: Cullars Rotation, Alabama | collected 2011
CTCGCCCGACGCCCGTGGTGCCTGGTGCGCCTCGGCCGCGCCCGGTCGCGTCCGGCGTGCCCTTCCAGCCGCCCCGTCCGGTCGCCTCGGCGGCCCCGGGCGCCGGCACGATGCCGCCCCGCCGCGATGACCGGAAGACTGGTCAGATGGGCGGCGGCGGAGGAGGTGGTGGCGGAGGTGGCGGCGGTGGGGGGGGAGGCGGTGGCGGCGGCGGAATGGGTGCCGGCGGCGGTATGGCCGGCGGCAAGCGCAAGAAGGGCAAGCGCGGCTCGGTGGATCAGGAGGCCGTGACGGCCAACATCTCGCGCACGATGTCCGCCCTCCGGGGCGGCACCGCGCGCAGGTCCGGCCGCTTCCGCGACGAGGGCGCGTCGCGCGAGGAGATGGAGGAGGCGCGTCGCGCCGAGGCCGAGCGCGAGCGGAAGACCGTTCGCGTCAACGAGTTCATCACGGTCAGCGAGCTGGCCGAGAGCCTCAAGGTCCCGGCCACGCAGATCATCAGCTTCGCCTTCAAGAACCTGGGGCTGATGGTCACGATCAACCAGCGCCTCGACTTCGACCAGATCGAGCTCATCGCGGGCGAGTTCGGCTTCAACGCCGTGCGCGAGCAGGAGTACCAGGCCGACGTCTCGTCCACCGAGGCGAGCGCGCCGGAAGACCTGCGCTCGCGGCCGCCCGTGGTCACCATCATGGGCCACGTCGACCACGGCAAGACGTCGCTGCTCGACTACATCCGCAAGGCCAACGTCGTCGCCGGCGAGGCGGGCGGCATCACGCAGCACATCGGCGCGTACCACGTCACGCTGCCCGGCGAGCGCGCGATCACGTTCCTCGACACGCCGGGCCACGAGGCGTTCACCGCCATGCGCGCCCGCGGCGCGCAGGTCACCGACATCGTGGTCCTCGTGGTGGCGGCGGATGACTCGGTCATGCCGCAGACGGTCGAGGCGATCTCGCACGCCAAGAACGCCGGCGTGCCGATGATCGTGGCGATCAACAAGATCGACCTGCCGCAGGCCAACGCGATGAAGGTGAAGCAGGAGCTGCTCCAGCACGGCGTCGTGCTCGAGGAGTTCGGCGGCACCACGCTCTCGTCGGAGGTGTCGGCCAAGAAGGGCACCGGGGTGCCGGAGCTGCTGGAGCAGCTGCTCCTCCAGGCCGAGATCCTGGACCTCAAGGCGGACCCGAGCCGCTCGGCGACCGGGACGGTCGTCGAGGCGCAGCTGGATCCGGGGAAGGGCCCGGTCGCGACCGTGCTCGTGCAGCAGGGCACGCTCAAGGTCGGCGACGACTACATCTGCGGCATGTACTCCGGCCGCGTGCGCGCGCTGCTCGACGAGCGCGGCAAGAGCGTGAAGGCGGCGGGTCCCGCGATCCCGGTGCAGGTCATCGGCATCGCCGGCGTCCCGATGGCCGGCGACCAGCTGCTGGTGGTCGAGGAGGCGGCCGCGGCCCGCGACGTCGCGCAGCGGCGCCAGCGGCTCGACCGCGAGGCCAAGAGCCGCCGCACGTCGAAGGTCGGCATGTCGCTCGAGGGCTTCATGGCGATGGCGGCCGCGGGGGAGCGGCGAAACCTTCGCGTCCTCATCAAGGCCGACCAGGGCGGCCCGGCCGAGGCGCTGGCCGACGCGCTCCAGCAGCTGTCGAACGCCGAGGTGCAGGTCGAGGTGGTGCACCGCGGCGTCGGCGCGATCACCGAGAGCGACATCCTGCTCGCGAAGGCGTCGGGCGCGGTCATCATCGGCTTCCACGTCCGCCCGGACAACAACGCGCGTCAGGCGGCCGAGCGCGAGAGCGTCGACATCAAGCTCTACCGCATCATCTACGAGGCGGTGGCCGACGTCCGCGCGGCGCTCGAGGGGCTCCTTCGCCCCGAGGAGCGCGAGGTCGTCCTCGGCGAGGCGCAGGTGCGCGAGACCTTCAAGGTCTCCCGCGTCGGCACCATCGCCGGCTGCTCGGTGCGCTCGGGCGTCATCAACCGGCAGGGGCGCGTGCGCGTCATCCGCGACGGGGTGGAGGTCTTCGACGGCACGATCGCGTCGCTCCGCCGCTTCAAGGAGGACGTGAAGGAGGTGCGCGAGGGCTTCGAGTGCGGTATCGGCGTCGAGAACTTCAACGACATCAAGGTCGGCGACGTGATCGAGTGCTACCGCCAGGAGGAGGTCGCGCGCACCCTCCAGCCCGCCGAGCCCGCGTAGCGCGGGCGAGGCTCGAATTCTCGCGTGGTGATCGGGGTGCGCTCCTGGGAGCTCCATCTCCCGGGGGCGCATTCGCTCAAGGACAAGCGGTCCGTGCTGAAGAGCCTGAAGGACCGCATGCACAATCAGTTCAACGTCTCCGTGGCCGAGACGGGACGTCAGGACGCGTGGCAGCAGGCCGAGCTCACGGCGTGTCTCGTGTCATCCGACCGGCGGCACGCCGAGTCGGTGCTCGAGGCCATCGACCGGTTTGTCGCCGGGAACCCCTTCTGCCGCATCACCGACTCGGCCACGACGTTTCTCTAATGGCACACGATACTCGACGGCCTGATCGCGTCGCGGAAGCGATTCGCGAGGAGATCGCCACTTTCCTGAACGAAGGCGTGCGGGACCCGCGCATCGTCGGGCTGGTGACGGTCACCGGCGTGGATGTCACCCGCGACCTCCGGCACGCGAAGGTCTTCGTCAGCATCCTGGGCAGCGACGCCGAGCGCGACACCACGCTGGAGGGGCTGGGCAGTCTCGCCAGTCATCTGCGGGGTCGCATCGGCCGCGCGCTCCGGCTCCGCCTCGCGCCGGAGATCCAGTTCCAGTATGACCAGAGCGTCGCGCGCGCCGCCCGCATCGAGGCGCTGCTCGAGCAGATCAAGCCGAAGCCCGACGTGGATGCCGAGCCGCCCGCCGGCTGATGGACTGTTGCTGCTGGACAAGCCGGCCGGCGTGACGTCGCACGACGTGGTCCAGGTGGCGAGGCGCGCTCTGCGCGAGCGCCGGATCGGGCACGCCGGCACGCTCGACCCGTTCGCCACGGGCCTGCTCGTGCTGCTGACCGGCCGCGCGACGCGGCTGCTGCCGTACGTGCACGGCGAGCCCAAGGTGTACGAGGCGACGATTCGCTTCGGCGCCGAGACGACGACCGACGACCTGACCGGCGAGACGGTCCGCACCGCGCCTCTCCCCGAGCGCGCTGCGATCGACGCGGCGATCGATCGCCTGACGGGCGCGCTCGACCAGGTCCCCCCGGCCTATTCCGCGAAGAAGAAGGCCGGCGAACGCGCCTACGACGCCGCCCGCCGCGGCGAGCCGCTCGAGCTCGCGCCGGTCCGCGTCGCGGTCCATGGCTGGTCGGTCCTCGCCGAGAGACCGGGTGAGATCGACGCGCGCATCTCGTGCAGCGGCGGCACCTACATTCGTGCGCTCGCGCGCGACCTCGGCCGCCTGACGAGCAGCGCTGCTCACCTCTCCGCGCTCCGCCGCACCGCGAGCGGCGACCTGCGCGTGGAGGATGCCGCGACGGTGGACGCGCTGCGCGCCGGTGAGGCGGAGCTCCGCGCTCCCATCGCCGCGCTCGGCCCCATGCCCCGGCAGCAGGTGGACGAGGCCGGGATCACGCGCGTGGCGCGCGGGATGACGGTCCCCGCATCGGTGGACGGCGAGCGAGCCGCGCTCGTGGACGCGGACGGCGCGATCGTGGCCGTGGCCGAGCGGGCCGGGGAGAGCTGGCAGCCGCGGGTGGTGCTTCGGGATGGCTGAGCGCGTTCGGACGGTGGACGAGTCGGGGCTGCCCGACGCGGTGGACCAGACCGTGGCCACGGTAGGCACCTTCGATGGGCTGCACCGGGGCCACCACGACGTGCTGGAGCGGGTCGTCGCGCGAGCGCACGAGACCGGGCTGCACAGCCTCCTCGTGACCTTCGAGCCGCACCCGCTGGAGATCGTCAACCCGGCCAAGGCCCCGCCGCTCCTCACGGTCGGCGAGGAGAAGATGGAGCTCATCGCCGAGACGGGGCTCGACTACGTGGCCGTGGTGCCGTTCACGAAGCAGCTCCAGGCGATGGACGCCGAGACCTTCGTGGACGAGGTGCTCCGCCGGCACTTCCGGATGCACGAGCTGCTCATGGGCTACGACCACGGCTTCGGGAAGGACCGCAAGGGCGATCCCGAGTCGCTGCGCCGCATGGGCGCCGAGAGCGGATTTCGCGTGGAGGTCGTCCCGCCCGTGAGCGTGGGCGGCCAGCCCATCTCCTCGAGCGCCATCCGGCGGGCGGTCGCGGCGGGGGATCTCGCCGCCGCCGCCGAGGGGCTGGGCCGGCCCTATTCCGTGTCGGGCGTCGTGATTCAGGGCGATCGGCGAGGCCGCCTCCTCGGATTCCCGACCATCAATCTCGGCGCGCCGCCCCCGAAGAAACTTCTCCCGCCCGAGGGCGTCTATGCCGTGCGAGCCCAGACACCCTCCGGAACCTTCGGGGGTATGATGAACCTCGGCGCGCGGCCGACCTTCGGCGACGCGCGGGTGACGCTCGAGGCGCACCTCTTCGACGCCGAGGCGGAGCTCTACGGCGCGCACGTGCGCCTCGACTTCGTGGCCCGGCTGCGCGAGACCGTGCGCTTTCCCGACGTGGAAGCGCTGGTGGCGCAGTTGAAGCGGGATGCGGACGATGCCCGACGCGCGTTGCGCGCGATGGCCGACGCCCGTTAACCTTCATAGTTTCCGCGAGATACCCCCTCACTCCTCGTAGGCATGTCCAACCTCAAGTGGCGCATCGCGGCAATCCTCGGGGCGATCGCGCTATCGATCTGGTCGCTGTTCCCGCGCACGATCAAGGTCCGTCAGACCCAGGCCGACGGATCGGTCAAGACTGTCGACCAGAGGCACGTCCCGCTCAAGAAGGGCCTCGACCTCCAGGGCGGCATGCACCTGGCCCTCGAGATCGACGACTCCAAGAGCTCCATCGGCGGCTCGTCGCTGACGACCACGAAGGCCAAGAGCGAGGCGCTCGATCGCGCGGTGACGGTGGTCCGCAACCGCGTGGACCAGTTCGGCGTCGCCGAGCCCGTGGTGCAGAAGGTCGGCGACGACCGCATCATCGTCGAGCTGCCGGGCATCGATGATCCCGACCGCGCCGAGGCCGTCGTCAAGAAGTCGGCCTTCCTCCAGTTCCAGATCACCGACAAGAGCGGCGCGCTCGAGCGAGTGATCCCGCGGCTCGACGCGATCCTCCGGGACAAGGGCATCACGACGGTCGCCGCCGGCGGCGACACCTCGCGGGCTGGCAAGCAGGTCGGGCTCTCGACGCTCTTCCAGCAGGGGGACTCGAACAAGAAGGGCGCGGACAGCGCCGCGAAGGACAGCGCCAAGGCCGACACGGCGCTTGCCGGCGTCACCGGCGGTCCGTTCGCCAACGCCATCCAGCAGGGCCAGATCCCCGGCCAGTTCTTCGTGGCCGAGTCCGACAAGGACAAGCTCGACGAGTACCTGCGGCTCCCGGAGATCCAGGCCGCGCTGCCGCCGGGCAAGGTCGTGCGCTGGGGCTCGGACACCGTGAGCCTCGGCGCCCAGGCGTACCGGTCGCTCTACGTACTCGACTCGCGGCCGATCATCACCGGCGAGTACCTCGTGGACGCCAAGCCGAACCAGGTGCCGGTCGAGGGGACCGTCGTCGAGTTCCAGCTCAACAACGAGGGCGGCCGCCGGTTCAAGAACGAGACGGGCAAGCACGTGAAGGACTACATGGCGATCGTCCTCGACGAGAACGTCATGAGCGCCCCGATCATCCAGAGCGCCATCGGCACGCGCGGGCAGATCACCCTGGGCGCCCGCGGCGACATTCAGGAGGCGCAGGACCTGGCGCTGGTGCTGCGCGCGGGCGCGCTGCCGGTGCCGCTCAAGATCGCCGAGGTCCGGACGATCGGCCCCAGCCTCGGCGCCGACTCGATCCGGAGCGGCATGATCGCGGGCATCATCGCGGTCGTGCTGGTCGTCTCGATCATGCTCGTCTACTACCGGTTCTCCGGCCTCCTGGCCGTGCTCGCGCTCTGCCTCTACGTGCTCTTCACCCTCGCGATGCTCGCCGGCTTCGACGCCGTGCTGACGCTGCCCGGGCTCGCCGGATTCGTCCTGTCGATCGGCATCGCGGTGGATGCGAACGTGCTGATCTTCGAGCGAATTCGAGAGGAGCTCGAGCGCGGCAAGACGGTGCGCACGGCGATCGATGAGGGCTTCCGCCACGCGATGAGCGCGATCATCGACTCCAACGTCTCCACCGCGCTCACCGCCGCCGTGCTCTACCAGTACGGTACGGGTCCGGTCCGCGGCTTCGCGGTCACGCTTCTCGCGGGCATTCTGGCGTCGATGGTGACGGCGATCTTCGTCACCCGCACCTTCTACATGATCTGGCTCAACCGCTCGCGCGGAACCCAGACGCTGAGCATCTAGGCCGGCCTCCCATGCTTCGCATCCTTCACGACACCAAAGTCGACTTCATCCGCTACTGGCGCACGGCGGTCGGGCTCACGATCGCGTTCCTGGTGGCGGGCGCCATCGCGCTGGCGGTGCGCGGCGTGAACCGGAGCATCGAGTTCACCGGCGGCACCCTGATGCAGCTGGACTTCAAGCAGGACCCGGGCGCGGCCGCGATCCGCTCCGCGCTCGACGGCGGCGGCATCTCGCACGCCGAGATTCAGTCGTTCGGCGGTACCGGCGAGTACACCGTCCGCGCGCAGGAGAGCGGGCAGGTGGCCGCGCAGGCCAGCGGCGCCGAGAGCGTCGCCCGGCGCATCGAGAGCGTGCTCGACCAGCGCTTCGGCGCGCAGGCGTTCGAGGTCAAGCGCACCGAGGCCGTCGGCCCGCGCGTCGGCGATGAGCTGAGCCGCGGTGCCGTGATCGCGATGCTGATCTCCTTCGCGGTCACGATGATCTACCTCGCGTTCCGGTTCGAGTGGCGCTTCGGCCTCGCGGCCGTGATCGCGACGGCGCACGACACGCTGGCGACGATCGGCTTCCTCGCGCTCATGAACATCGAGGTGTCGCTCACCGTCATCGCGGCGCTGCTCACCGTGATCGGCTACTCGCTCAACGACACGATCATCATCTTCGATCGCGTCCGCGAGAACCTGCGGAAGGGCCGCAAGGAGCCGATGTACGACGTCCTCAATCGCTCGGTGAACGAGACGCTGCCGCGCTCGGTTCTCACCCACGCGACCACGGCCGCCGCGACACTCGCGCTGCTGCTGTTCGCCGGCGAGGTGATCCGGCCGTTCGCCTGGGTCATGCTCTTCGGTATCGTGACCGGTACCTTCAGCTCGATCTACGTGGCCTCGCCGGTGCTGCTCTGGATCGAGCGGAAGTGGCCGCGCCAGACGCCGGGCATGTCGAGCAAGTCGAGCGGCGAGACGACGACCCGCACGCGAGACAAGGAGTCGCGTCCGCGGACTCGCTCCGCGGAGCAGCCGGCCGGCGCGCGCTGAGCGCTCGGCGCAGAGTCTCGACCTACCGCTGAGCCGGTAGAGCAGGAACGCGGAGGTCGCGCAGGCCGAGGGGGATCGCATGGCACCTCCGCGGCCCCCGCGACCTCCGCGTTCAATGCTTTCAGGAATGGCGAACTTCATCGACAGCCACGCCCATCTCGCCGATCCGGCGTTCGACGCCGACCGCGACGCGGTGGTCGAGCGTGCACGGCTGACGGGTGCGCAGGCGATCGTCTGCATCGGCGAGTCGCTGGCGTCCGCCGATCGAGCCGCGGAGCTCGCGGCGCGCTACCGCGGGTTCATCGCCCACACCGCCGGCGTCCATCCGCACGACGCCGCGGGCTACGATCCCGCGCGCGACCCGGACGCCATCCGCTCGCACGTCGAGCGGGGTGCCGTGGCCGTGGGCGAGTGCGGGCTCGACTACCATTACGACCACTCGCCGCGCGAGCTCCAGCGGCGCGCGTTCGCGGAGCAGCTCGCCCTCGCGCGCGAGCTCGGAAAGCCCGTCGTCGTGCACACGCGCGAGGCCGAGGCGGACACCATGGCGATGGTGCGCGAGGCGGGCGCCGCGGGCATCCGCGGCGTGATGCACTGCTTCACCGGCTCGCACGCGCTGGCGGAGGCGGCCCTCGAGGCCGGCTGGTGCATCTCGTTCAGCGGGATCATCACCTTCCGGAAGTGGACGGACGAGGCGCTGCTCGCGCTGGTGCCCGACGAGCGGCTGCTGGCCGAGTCGGACTCACCGTACCTGGCGCCCGTGCCGCACCGCGGCAAGCGCAACGAGCCGTCGTGGGTGAGCTTCACCGTCGCGCGGCTCGCGCAGGCGCGCGGGCGCTCGGCCAGCGAGGTCGGCGCGCTGGTGAGCGAGAATGCTCGCCGCCTCTTCGGGCTGGCGTCCGTGATGCACCCCTGACTAGAATCCGCGCGAGCCGGCCGGCGCGCTGCCGGGCCGGCGGGTCCATCCACGCGCGGAGGCGTGATGGGAACGGTGCCATCCGACATCGAGATCGCTCAAGCCGCGACCCTGCGTCCCATCGCTGACGTCGCGGCCGATCTGGGGCTCGGTCCCGACGACCTCGACCTCTACGGCAAGTACAAGGCAAAGCTCTCTCCCGAGGTGGCCCGGCGTCCCGCACGCGGCCGCCTCGTTCTCGTTACGGGCATCAACCCCACGGCGGCGGGGGAGGGGAAGACGACGACCTCCTGCGGTCTCGCGCAGGCGCTGCGCCGGCTCGGCCACCACGCGATCCTCTGCGTCCGCGAGCCGAGCCTCGGGCCGGTGTTCGGGATGAAGGGCGGCGCGGCGGGCGGCGGCTACGCGCAGGTGCTGCCGATGGAGGACATCAACCTCCACTTCACCGGCGACTTCCACGCGATCTCCAGCGCGCACGCGCTGCTCGCGGCCCTGCTCGACAACCACCTGCACCAGGGGAACGCGCTCCGCATCGACCCGCGGCGCATCACCTGGCCGCGCACCATCGACATGAACGATCGCGCACTTCGTGACTGCGTGATCGGCCTGGGTGGCGTCGCGAACGGCGTCGTGCGCGAGGAGCGCTGGGTCATCATCCCCGCGAGCGAGGTGATGGCGATCGTAGCGCTCGCGAGCGACGTCCAGGACCTGGAGCGCCGACTGGCGAGCATCATCGTCGGCGCGACCGCGGGCGCCGAGCGCAAGCCGGTGCGGGCGGGCGACCTCAAGGCCGCAGGCGCGATGGCGATGCTGCTCAAGGACGCCATCCGGCCGAACCTCGTGCAGACGCTCGAGGGCGGGCCTGCCTTCGTGCACGCGGGGCCGTTCGGCAACATCGCGCACGGCTGCAACAGCCTCGTCGCCACCAGGGCGGCGCTCGCGCTGGGCGATGTCGTGGTCACCGAGGCGGGATTCGGCTCCGATCTGGGCGCCGAGAAGTTCTTCGACATCAAGTGCCGGTTCGGCGGGCTGAACCCCGAGGCCGCGGTGCTCGTGGCGACCGTGCGCGCGCTCAAGCTGAACGGCGGCGCGAAGAAGACCGATCTGGCGAGAGAGGACCTCGCGGCGCTCGAGCGCGGGCTCCCGAACCTCGAGCGGCACATCGCCAACGTGCGGCAGTTCGGTGTGCCCGTCGTGGTCGCGCTCAACCGCTTCTCCGGCGACTCGGACGCCGAGCTGCGCATGGTCGCCGACCGCGCGCAGGCGGCGGGCGCGCCGGTGGCGCTCACCGAGGTCTGGGAGAAGGGAGGCGCGGGCGGGGAAGAGCTGGGGCGCGAGGTGATGCGACTGCTCGCCGCCGGGGGCGCCAGGTACGCGCCGCTTTATCCGGTCGAGCTTCCGATTCGCGAGAAGATCGACATTATCGTAAGGAAGGTCTACGGCGGCGACGGCGTGGACTTCGCGCCCAAGGCCGACCGGAGCATCTCCTATCTCGAGTCGATCGGGCTGGGCGCCACGCCGGTCTGCATGGCGAAGACGCAGTACTCGATGACCGACGACCCCACCATCCTCGGCGCGCCGACGGGCTTTCGCATCACGATCAACGAGGTCTATCCCGCGGCGGGCGCCGGCTTCGTCGTGGCGCAGGCGGGCGACATCATGACCATGCCCGGGCTCCCCAAGGAGCCCGCGGCGGAGCGGATGGCAATTCACCCCGACGGCTCGATCGTCGGGCTCTTCTAGGAGCGGCACGTGAGCGTTCGCGCGGTAAACACGGACAAGGCGCCCAAGGCGATCGGCCCGTACTCCCAGGGGGTCGTCGCCAACGGCTTCCTCTTCACCGCCGGCCAGATCGCCCTCGACCCGGCGACCGGCCAGGTCGTGCCCGGCGACGTCGGCGCGCAGACCGAGCGGGTCCTGACCAACCTGGAGGCCGTGCTCTCGGAGGCCGGCGCGTCGTGGTCGGACGTCGTGAAGACGACGATCTTCCTGCACGACATGGCGGACTTCGCCCGGGTCAACGAGATCTACGGCCGCGCCCTCGGCGAGGCGCGTCCCGCGCGCTCCACGGTGCAGGCGGCCGCGCTCCCCCGCGGCGTGCTCGTCGAGATCGACGCGGTCGCCGTCGTGGAGCAGGCCTGACATCGGGACTCGGCCATCGGGACTCGGCACTCGGCGCTTTCTCCCCGCCGAGTGCCGAGTGCCGAGTGCCGAGTGCCGAGTGCCGAGTGCCGAGTGCCGAG
>JADMIO010809432.1_pt1 | contig 10603 bp, 4 predicted proteins | sample 8958161 | NCBI WGS metagenome assembly JADMIO01 (sample SAMN16585339, study PRJNA669376) | soil metagenome | isolation source: Crop rotation soil | place: USA: Cullars Rotation, Alabama | collected 2011
CTTTCCCGCCGGCTCGCCGCAGCACGCGCAGCTCGCGGGCACGAGCGCGCCAAGGGTGGCGAGCGCGACGAGCGCGCCGGAGCGTCGCGCGCGGGAGGATACGGGCGCGGACAAGGCGAGGACTTTAGCTCAAAGGCCGCGGGCCGAGGTCGAGACCGCGGCGGCATCCCGTGGTAGTGCCGAGGCTTCTCCCTGCCGCCCGCCCGATCGTGACCGAGCTCAACGAGCCGCAACAACGTGCCGTCGCGCACACCGAAGGACCCTTGCTCGTGTTCGCGGGCGCGGGCAGCGGAAAGACGCGCGCCATCACTTACCGCGTCGCGAACCTGCTCGCGACGCGGCGCGTGCCGCCGTTTCGGATCCTGGCCGTCACGTTCACGAACAAGGCCGCGGGGGAAATGCGCGAGCGGCTGCGCGGACTCGCGGGCGACGACGTCGTGCGCGACCTCTGGGTCGGCACGTTCCACTCGGTGTGCGCTCGGCTCCTCCGCCGCTATCACGAGGCGGTGGGGCTCGGCCGCGACTTCGTCATCTACGACGATTCCGACCAGAAAGCCGTCATGACGCGCGTCCTCCGCGACCTCGGCTTCGACGAGGAAGCGCTGCCGCCGAAGCTCGTGTTGTCGCTCGTGAGCCGCGAAAAGCGCGAGGGACGCCTGCCCGGGCACCCGAAGAGCGAGCTCACCGCGTCGGCGCGCCAGGCGTACGAGGGCTATCAGAAGGCGCTATTGCGGGCGAACGCCGTCGATTTCGACGATCTCCTGCTCTACGTGCTGACGGTTGCCGAGAACGAGACGAGCGTCGCCGGCGACGAGCTCCGGAGTCGCTTCTCGTACGTGTTGGTCGACGAGTTCCAGGACACGAACCTCGTGCAGTACCGGCTCGTGCGGGCGCTCTCGTCGCGCACGCGGAACCTGTGCGTCGTCGGCGACGACGACCAGTCGATCTATCGCTGGCGCGGCGCCGACGTGCGGCTGATCCGCAGCTTTCAGCACGACTTCCCCGACGCGACGATCGTCAAGCTCGAGCAAAACTACCGCTCGAGCTCGAACATCGTGCAGGCGGCGCTCGGCGTGATCGAGAAGGCGGACACGCGCGTCGAGAAGAAGCTCTGGACGGCGGCGGACGCGGGCGAAAAAGTCGTGATCCGCGGCGTGCGCGACGAGCGCGAGGAGGCGCAGCACGTCGTCCAGACCATCAAGCGGCTCGCGGGGCGCGGCGTGAGCGCCGACCAAATCGCCGTTTTTTACCGGGTGCACGCGCAATCGCGCGCCCTCGAAGAGGCGCTCCGGGCCGCGGACATGCCGTACCAGGTGCTCGGGGGCCTGCGCTTCTTCGAGCGCGCGGAGGTGAAGAACCTCGTCGCTTACCTGCGCCTCGCGCAGAACCCGAAGAGCGACGCCGATCTCGAGCGCATCATCAACGTGCCGACGCGCGGCATCGGGGACAAGACGGTCGATCGACTGAAGGATCTCGCCGGCGAGCACACGGTGGCGCTCTTCGACGCCGTCGATATCGCGATCAAGGGCGATCACGTTCCGACGGCGGCCAAGAAGAAGCTCGAGGCGTTCCAGAAGTTGATGAACGACCTCCGTCGAGAGGCGACGAACCTCGCGCCGAGCGAGCTCGCCGAGGAGGTGCTCGAGCGCACGGGCTACAAGAAGCTCCTGGTCGAGGCTGACGACGCCGAGAGCGACGCGCGGCTCGGCAACCTCGAGGAGCTCGTGGGCGCGATCGCGGACTACGAGGCGGATTGCGAGGAGCAGGGGGAACCCGCGACGCTGAGCGGGTGGCTCGAACGAATCACTCTGGCAGCAGCCGTCGACGCCATGAAAGACGCGCCCAAGGTGTCGCTCATGACGGTGCACACCGCGAAAGGCCTCGAATTTCGCGCGGTTTTCATGACGGGCATGGAGGAGGAGATCTTTCCGTACCGCGGCGTGAGCGGGCGAGAGCCGGAGGAGCTCGACGAGGAGCGAAGGCTCGCCTACGTCGCGATCACGCGCGCGCGCGAGCACTTGACGATCACGTACGCGGGCATGCGCTCACTCTTCGGGATGACGCGCTACCTCGAGCCGAGCCGCTTTTTGGGCGACGTCCCCCAAGAGGTGGCCGTGCACCAGGGCTCAGTCGAGCGCGCGCTGCCCGAGCACCCGAGCGCGCGCTACCGCGGCTACGGCAGCTACAGCAACTACGGGAGCTCGGGGAATTCCGGGAATTATGGGATCCCGCCCCGCCGCGCGCCCGAGCTCGCGCCGGGAACGCGCGTCGTCGAGCGGGAAGACGTGCCGTCCCACGACGACGACGGCGAGGGCGGGATGATCCACCCGGGGGACCGCGTGCGGCACCAGCGTTACGGCGTCGGGGTCGTCGAGCGCGTCGAGCATGGTGCGCAGCCGATGGTCATCGCTCGCTTCGGCGTGCACGGCTCGAAGCGCATCATTGCCTCGTACGTGACGGTCGAGCGGCGTGCGGGCGGCGGCGCCCGTGGCGATGTATTCTGAGCGCCGATGAACAAGCGCCTCGCCTTCCTCGAGCAGATGACGAAAGCCGGCAGCGCCGACTCGTTCGCCTGGTACGGGCTCGCGCTCGAGTACCGGAAAGAGAAGCGCTTCGACGACGCCCTCGGCGCGTTCCGCTCGCTGCGCGACAAGGATCCCGCTTACCTCGCCCTCTACTTGATGGCGGGACAGACGCTCGTCGAAGCAGGGCGTGGAGCCGACGCGAAGGAGTGGCTCGAAGCAGGCATCGTCATCGCGCGCGAGCGCGGGGACGGTAAGACGCTCGGCGAGCTCGAATCAGAGCTGGCCGGCATCGACTGAGCGGCGCCGAGCGCGTCGCCGCACACGGGCGTGCCGGCGTGCGGTCGCTCCGCACGTTTTGCATGTTTGAATTCAAACGAGCGCGTCGCGGCAACGCGGGCGCGTCGCCGCGCACGCGGAGCCGCGCAACGCGTGACGCGTGTCGTTTTCGATACGGCCATGATCGGAGCGTCAGAGCGGGCGGCGGTGACGCCACGCAAAACGCGGGCGGCGCCGGATTAAACGCCCTTCGCGGCGCTGGCACGCGCCATGCAATTCCTCTGAACGAGGCGCGGCGTAACGTTCCCCCTGCGTTCCGCATGCGCCTCCTAATCTGCACCGGCGGCCGCGAGGACCTCCTCTTCCTTCCTCTTCTTCCTCGCGGCCGCCGATCTTATTTTCGCGGACGGCCCGGGCTGGGCAGCTCGCAGAAACAGTGGCGCGCGGCGTGTCGTGAACGTCGAGTGGGCAGGGTGGGGCAAATCGTGATGAAGTCGGGGTTCCGTGGCGAAGCGCCGGTTCGTGAACGTCGAGGTGCGGCGCATGTTGTTTGCGCTGAGCGTCTTCGTGGGGACGATATTTCTCGGCGGGGTCGCGCTCTGGGCGCTCGGCGGCGGACGGTACTCGCTCGGTAATTCGGTTTATTTCGCGCTGATCACGTCGGCGAGCGTGGGGTTCGCGGAGCTGCCCGGGATGGCGCAGCGCCCGGACATGCGCGTGGTGACGAGCCTGCTCATCATCGCGGGCGTCGGAACCATCGCGTTCTTTCAGTCGACGCTCACGGCCTTGCTGGTCGAGGGCGTCATCGGTGAGACTTTTCGGAGACGCCGCATGCAGAAGAGAATCGACGCCTTGAGCGGCCATCTCGTGGTGGCCGGCTGCGGCAGGACGGGCCGCTACATCATCGAGGAGCTCGTAGCGATCGGGCGCGAGTTCGTGGTCGTCGACAAGGACGAGGATGCGCTCGCGCGCATGAATGCCGAGCTCGGTGGCAGCCTGCTCTACGTGACGGGCGACGCGACCGACGACCACGTGCTACTCGCCGCGCGGGTCGATCGCGCGCAAGGCGTGATGGCGGCGCTCACCGAGGATCCGGACAATCTCTTCATCGTGATGTCGGCGCGCGCGCTGAACCCGAAGGCGCGCATCGTTTCGAAGGTGATCGAGATCGAGAACGAGCCGAAGATCCGGCGCGCCGGCGCGGACCAGACGATCAGCCTGCATCGCATGGGCGGGCAGCGCATGGTGAGTGAGCTCGTGCGGCCGAAGGTGACGAGCTTTCTCGACAACATGCTGCGCGTGACGAAGAACCTGCGCTTCGAAGAGGTGGAGCTGCCCGGCAACTGCCGCTACGTGAACAAGACGTTGCGCGAGATACCGATTCGACAGGAGACGCAGCTGCTCGTCGTCGCGCTGCACACGCCGGACGAGGGCTACGTCTACAACCCGTCACCGGACCACGCGTTGCCCGCCGGCACGCAGCTCATCGTCATGGGTGAGCTCGACGGCGTGGAGAAGCTCCGCACGCTCGTGAGCCGCCAATAGCGGCCCCAAAGCCCTAGCGTCGGTGACGGGGCCTCGGTGCCCTAGCCGTTCTCGGGAATCACGGCGGTGAGGCCCGAAATCACGGGATCCGGCGGCGAGGGGTCGATGACGGCGCCGCTCGCGACGGCGAGCGCGTCGGCGGTCGCATTGCCGAGGATGTCGCGCACGACGCGGCGGCGGAGGAAGAGGCCCTTGAGCACGGGGTCGCGGATGTAGGAGAGCAGACGGCGCACGTGATCGGAGGCACGGTTGCGCATCTCTTCGGCTTGGGGCGAGCCGGCTTTGCGGAGCGCCTCGCAGCAGAGCTGGCGGGTGAAGAGGCCGTACTCCGAGCCTTGCAGCGTTTCGATGGCGCCCATGGCCGTCGTGGCGAGCAGGATGCCGGTGTGTTGCTCGCCCATGTCGACGCGCGCCGAAGCCTCGATCGACATGGCGTAGAAGTGGAAGGCCACGTACGCCTGCGCCTCCGCGGATTGGCGCGCGTCGAAGGCGTGCATGACGGCACGGCCGTGGTCGCCCGCCTGCCGCGCGAGCACGGCGCGCAGGATCTTCTCGTGCACGGAGTCGTAGGCGCTGCCGGTCACGGCGGTGAGCGCGCCGGCATCGCCGACGAGCGTCTCGGCCTGGCCGAACTCGCCGCACTCGTAGAGGATCTCGGCGAGTGAAAGCAGGGTGTCGGCGCGTGAATCCTGCTCCCCATAGCGCTCGTGCGCCTCGCGCGAGCGACGCATGTAGGCGAGACCACGCTCGTAGTCGCCGAGCGCGACGTAGCATTCGCCGATCGTGCTGAGCGTCTTCGCGATCTGGAAACGACCGCCGACGGCGAGATCGATGCTGATGGCGTCGAGCGCGAGCGTGATGCCGTCCTCGAAGCGGCCAAGCACCAAGAGCGCGTAAGCGAGGGAGTTTTTGGCGCGCGCTTCGAGCCTGCGCGCGCCGACTTGGCGAAAGACGGCAACGGCCTCGGCTTGGGCTTCCATCGCCTCGTGCACGCGACCGACGCGGCGAAGCAGCGTGCCGCGGAGCCGCAGCACCTCGGCGCGCATACGCGCGGGCGCGTTGGTCGAATCGGCCGTCGCGAGCGCGCGATCGACGGCGGCGAGCGCGCCCTGCATGTCGCCGAGGTCGTGCAGGGTTTCGGCGATGAGCGCGCGAGCGCGAACCTCGAGCGTCGGCGAGCCGGCTTGGGTCGCGACGAGCTCGCCCTTCTGCGCCCATTCGAGACCTTTCGAGAGGCGGCCGGAGTCGAGCTCGAACTGCGCCGTCACGAGCAAAGCCGTCGCGATCCAGCGCGGTTTGTTGCTGATGCGGGAAAGCTTGCGGAGAGCGCGCAGGTGGTGGCGGCGCTCGCGCCAGCGGCCCTGCATGCGGTAGATCGACTCGAGCGCCTCGTGCGCTTCGAGCACGCCGAAGTCCGTTTCGGGGAGCAGCGCCACGGAGCGGCGGTAGTAGCGGCGCGCGAGCGCGAGCTGGTGGCCGTTGCGCGCCGCGTGGGCGGCCTCGAGGTACGCGGAGCCGGCCGCGACGCGTTCGCCGCCGCGCGCGAGGTGGCGCGCCACGACCGCCGCGGTGAGACCTTTGGCGAGCGGCGTCTTTGCGAGGTGGACGCCGAGATCCTTGTGCATGAGCACGCGGCGCCGCCGCTCGAGCGTGCGGTACGCCACGTCGCGCGTGAGCGGGTGCCGCACGTCGACGGAATCGGCCTTCATGTCGAGCAGGCCGCGCGCGCAGAGGCGGGAAACGAGGATGGTCGATTCCTCGCTCGTGAGCGCGACGAGATCGCGCACGGCGAGCGGACCGCCCGCCACCGACACCCAGTCGACGATCTCGTGCTCCTCCATGGGCAGCTCGTTCAAGCGATCGGCGATCAGCTGCTCGAGTGTGGACGGCAGCGGTAGGGCGGGTTGGCCTGCGCGCTCGACCTGCACGAGCTCCTGCTTGCCGTTGCGCTCGCGGATCTCGAGCTGGCCGCGCTCGAGCAAGGTGTCGACCATCTCGAGTAGGAAGAATGGGTTCCCCGCCGCGCGCGGCACGAGATCGGAGCAGGCCGCCTGCACGCCTTCCATGACGCCGAGGCGTGCTTGCAGGAGGCGCACCTGATTTTCCGGGCTGAGGCCCTTGAGCTCGACGCGCACGAGACCCTCGATCACGGGCGCGACGCGGTCGTCCGGGCGGGTCGTGAGGATGGCGAGCACGGGCATTTGCTCGCCGAGCTTCAAAAACTCGGTGAACGGCTCGAGGCTCTGGCGATCGCTCCACTGAACGCCGTCGAGCACGGTCACGAGCGGGCCGGCCTGCGTCGTGATGGCGACCAGGCGCCGGAGGCCGAGCGTGACGAGCTGGCGCGTGCGGGCGGCGTCGGCGTCGTCGGCCGACGAGCGCACGTGGCCGGTGCAGAGCTCGGCGAGGCATGTGATGAGGTCGGCGGTGTCCGGATCCTCGTTCATCGCGCCGAGCGAGTTGGCGATGAGCTCGGACGCTTCGTCGAGCCCCTGGTCGACCTGGGTGCCCGTGAGCTCGCGGAACCACTCGCTCACGGTCGAGTACGGAACCTCGCTGAACGCGGGCGTGCACTCGATGCAGAGCACGCGCGCGTCGGGCGGTAAATCGCCGAGGAACGCCGAGACGAGCGCCGTCTTGCCGATGCCCATCTCGCCGTAAACGACGCGCGCCGCGACCCTCTGCGGGCTCTTCTCCGAGCCGACGACGCCGTAGTAGGCGGAGTGCAAGTCGGCGAGCTCGGCGTCGCGACCGATGAGATCGCTCGGCAAGGAGTGCAGATCGGAGAGACGTTCCTCGCGCGTGTGCGGGCGGAGCAGCGCGTAGATGCGCAGGTGATCGGGCAGCCCGTAGCGCTCGTAGTCCGGGATCTGGATGGTCGGCGCGTCGCCCCACACGAAGTCGCGGCGCACGAGGCGGTAGAGGCCGCCCGCGACCCAGCTCACGCCAGGCGGCGCCTGCGCGCCGAGCAGATCGGACAGATGGTCCGCCGACTCCTGGAGCGCGTGCTGGATGAGGTGACCCGCCTTGTCGCGGCGACCCATCGCGATGCCGCGCACGATGCCGACGCTCGCCGCGATCTTCACGGGCAGATCCTCGGTGCTGCCGCGCACGACCTCGTGCACGTCGATCGCGAGCCACACGGCGTCGGCGGGCGCACGCGACGGGTTGGCCATCAAGCCCACGACGGCCCGCGCCGAGGACGCGACCGAAGCGGCGGCCGTCGTCGGCTCCTGATTCGCTCCCCACGCCCAGCGCGCGCCGCGCCGGAACGCGGCCTCGCCGAGCGTTGCCTTGAGCCGCGCGACGACGCGGTCCGCCTGCGCGTCGCCGACCGCTTGCCGCAGATCCTCGAGGCCGTTGAGCTTCAGGGTGACGATCGCGACGTGGCGCACCTCGCGGTTCGCGCGATCGCGCTCCTGCGCGCCCGGACCGCCCGGGCCGGTGCGCTCGTCGGCGCGCGATTCGCTCACGTTGGATCCGCGCGTCTCGAGCACGGAGAGGCCGGCGCTCGCTTCGCTGCCGATCTGACTCTCGCCGGGTTGATCGCCCGACGGCTCGACCGGCAGCATCTGGTCGCGCCCCACGATGTCGGCGATGACGCCCTCGAGCACGTGCGCGTCGACGAGCTGTTGACGGACGAGCAGCGCGCGGCTGATCGCCCCCGCGAGATCGCGCGCCGTCTCGAAGCGCTCGTCGGGGTTCTTCGCGAGCGCGCGCATCACGATTTCCTCGAGCTCGCTCGGCAGCTCGCGCACGTAGGTGCTGGGGGGCTCGACCACGCCGGCTCGGACGAGCTCGAGCAGCTCCGGCCCTTCCGCCGCGCCGTGCAGTGAGCGACCGGTCAGGAGCTCGTGGAACACGACGCCGAGCGAATAGATGTCGGTTTTCCGCGACACGCGCTCGGCGCGCGCCTGCTCGGGCGACATGTACGCCGTTTTGCCCTTGAGGATGCCGGGCTCTTCGCGGAAGAGGTTCGCCGAGGCAATGCCGAAGTCGGCGATCTTCACGCCGCCGTCGATGGACAAGAGGATGTTCTGCGGCGACACGTCACGGTGGACGATGTCGAGCGGACGGCCGGCTTCGTCCTTGCGCTCGTGCGCGTAGTGGAGGCCCTTGGCGACCTCCGCCACGATGTACGCCGCGACGAACGGCGGGATGCGCTGGCTCCGTCCTTGGGCGACCCGAACCAGACGCTTGAGGTCGGGGCCCTCCACGAACTCCATGCTGAGGAGCTGCCCCTCCTCCCCGTAATCCTGAAAATCGTAGACCTGGACGATGTTCGGATGGTTGAGGCGGGTGGCGAGCTGCGCTTCCTCCGCGAACATGGTGCGGAAGCGGCGCGAGGCCCCGTAGGCCGGCAGGATGCGCTTGAGGACGAGGAGCTTGAAGGTCGCCTCCGCCCCGCGCTTCTTGGCCAGAAACACCTCGGCCATCCCGCCGGCTCCGAGGCGGCGGACGATCTCGAAGTCGGCGAGCCGCTTCGGGGTGGGCCGGGTGGGCGATTCCGTCATCAAGGCCGCGGGGGCGCTGGGCTCGCGCGAGCGTGCAGGTTACCGCGACATCCATGCCCGGTGTAGACTCGCCCGTCGATGCCGACGGTCCTCCGCACCCTCGAAGTCCGCGCTCGGATGAGCCTTTTTTGGGTCCCGGTGCTCGCGCTCGCGGTGGCGGGCTGCGGAAGCACGCACCCGGCCGGCAAACCTCCAATCGCGGCGGCAGCGACCGGCCCGGTCACACCGACGCCGGTGGACGATGCCGGGTTCGCCCAGGCCGCCTACCGCGTGCTCGTGGGCGCCGACAAGGGGCCGGCGCGAGCGAGCCTGGTCGCCGGCGTCGTGGCCCGGCAGCTCGAGCGCTCGCGCGTGCGCTTCGCCTCCGATCACCCGGAGCTCGGCTACGCGGCCCTCCAGGGCGCGTTCTTGCTCATGCGCCGCGGAGAGTTCCGTCGCGAAGCGCTCGTGAAGGCGGCACCCGCGCTCGAGCAAGGTGCCGCGGCCGCCGCGCGTCGCGGTGAAGAGGGGTACGCGCTCGCGCTCTACACCCTGCTCGAGGGGATGCTCGGGCCGGGACCTCAGCGCGACGACGTGCAGACCCACCTGAGCGCGATGCAGGCGTATCACTCGATGACCGGGACCGCCGGCAAACTCGTGGCGCTCGGGGCCGACGCGCGCGTGGCCTCGCAGCGGGCGCTGCTCGACAGCAGCGACGAGCTGTTTCGCGACGCTTCGGATCGCACGCTGGAGTGGCTCGGCAAGGCGGGCGCCGCCCTCGGTCCCGAGGGTCCGCGCACGCTCGCCGATCGGGATGAAGCGTTTCGCGCGGCTCGCGGCGGCGGCTATGCGCTGATTGCGCTCTATCTCCGCCACCAAGATCCGCTGGGTGCGCTGACGGCTCTCAGCGATGCGGGGCTCGACCGCATCGTCCCGCCCGACGTGCGCGCGTGGCTGGAGGCGGGCGCACAGGACGACAACCCCGACGCCTGGCTGAACCTCTACAAGGTTTACGATTCGGTCCAGCGCGAGGTGGCCGCCGCGCTCGAGCTCGACCCGCGTGTCCTCGAAGGGGCGGCGTGGGGCGCCGCTGTGTCGATGTTCCAGGCGGAGCCCGGGAGCTACCGCGGCTCGATGCCGCTCGCGTCGCGGCTCGTCGACTACGGCATGGCCGAGGTCGCGCCGCTCGTGCTCGCGAGCGGGCTCGCCCGCAGTACGTCGCCCGAAGAGCTCGCGGCCGGTCTCGCGCTCGTGCTGAACGCAACGGTCGGAGAAGCCGACGCCGGGCAGCCGGACGCGGCGCGCCGCACATTCGAAGCCGCGGCGCCGCTGCTCGAGCTCGCGAGCTCGCCGAAGTTCGCGGGCAAGGTGAGCCCGAGCCCCGCGCGACTCCGTTACGTGATGGGCGCTCTCGAGGCCGGCCGCGGCGCGCTCGCGAGCGCCCGACCCCTGCTCGAAGCAGCCGTGCGCGAGGAGCCGTCGATCGACGCGCTGCGCATGCTCGCGGCGATCACGCGACAAGCACGCGACGCCCAGACGACGCTGGGGCTGCTCGGTCGGGCACAAAAGCTGGCCGAAAAAACCGGTAACGCCGTCGAAGAAGCCGACCTCCTGCACAGCGAGTTCGAGGTGCTGCGCGACGGCGGCGATCGCGCCGGCGCGAGCAAGGCGCTCGAGCAAGCCGTCACGCGCGCGGTGGACGCGACGCGGCAGGTGCGTCCGGGCGCGAGTCAGGCGCGCGCAGAGCGGCTGCTGGCGGGAAAG
>JADMIO011367346.1_pt1 | contig 10603 bp, 13 predicted proteins | sample 8958161 | NCBI WGS metagenome assembly JADMIO01 (sample SAMN16585339, study PRJNA669376) | soil metagenome | isolation source: Crop rotation soil | place: USA: Cullars Rotation, Alabama | collected 2011
CAGCCGCCACATCAGCTCCAGCAGCCAGCGCCAGCCGAACGGGGGCTTCTGCATGACGATGTCGGCCGGCCTCATTGCGCGTCACCCGCGGCGGCGGCGCTGACGACAATCGGAGCCGCTGGCGGGACGGAGGCCTTGACCAGGGCGCTGCGGGCGATGTCGGGCAGACCCTCCGGGGTCACCTCTCGCTTGGCGACGATCGGCTGCAGGCCGAGGAACTGGGTCGACAGCCGCTCGATGCGGTTGGGCTGCTCCAGGTGGGCGACCTCGGCCCTGAGCAGGCGCATCTGGACCTGCTCGCCCTCGATGTCGCGTTCGACCTGGGCGATCTCGGCCCGCTCGCGGCCGGCGCCGGCCTTGGCCAGGTAGACGCCGAGAACCAGGGTCAGGAGGAAGCCCATGGTGACCACGTCGATGACGCGGAAGCCGCGGACCTTGCGTTGGAACAGGCCGATCATGCGGCGGCGCTCCAGGCCGGCGCCTCGGTGCGCTCGCCGGCGCGCAGCTTGGCCGAGCGGGCGCGGGGGTTGCCGGCGACCTCCGCGTGGCCGGGCTGCCGGGCGCCGTTGAACAGCAGCTCGAAGGTCGGCGCCGGGCCGGAGGCGGCGGGCGGCAGGTGGCGCGACCCCGCTGGCGTGCGGCCGGCCCGCTCGGTGAAGAAGGCCTTGACCATGCGATCCTCCAGCGAATGGAAGGTGACTACCGCCAGCCGTCCGCCGACCTTCAGCACCTGCTCGGCGGCGATCAGCCCGGCCTCCAGCTCGGCCAGCTCCTCGTTGACGGCAATGCGCAGAGCCTGGAACACCCGGGTCGCCGGATGGGTCGGCGCGCCCTTGCGCCCGCCGACGGCCTTCTCCACCGCCTCGGCCAGCTGCAGGGTGCGGGTGAAGGGCGCGGCGGCCCGCTCGCGCACCAGGACCCTGGCTATGCGGCGCGAGGCCCGCTCCTCGCCGTAGAGCCAGAAGATCCGCGACAGCGCCGCCTCGTCCTCGTGATTGACCAGGTCGGCGGCGGAGGGGCCGTCGGAGGACATGCGCATGTCCAGCGGCCCGTCGCGCATGAAGGAGAAGCCGCGGTCCGCCTCGTCCAGCTGCATGGAGGAGACCCCCAGATCCAGGGCCACCCCGTCGCAGATCCTGTCGCCCAGCACCTCCTGCATCTCGGAGAAGCGCGCATGGATCAGGCGGAAGCGGTCGGCTGGGAGGTCGGCGGCGAAGCGGGCGGCGCTGGGATCGCGATCGAAGGCCGCAACCGATGCGCCGCCATCGAGGAAGGCCCGACTGTAGCCCCCGGCTCCAAAGGTGCCGTCGACGATGATGCGGCCGGGCGCCGGCGCCAGGGCCTCGATGACCTCGGCGAGCAACACGGGGCTGTGCGGCGTGTGCTCGGCCACGGCGATCAGGCCTCCGCCTTGAGGGCGGCGGCCCGCTGCTGAGCGCGATAGGCGATCAGGCCTTCGCGGGCGGCCAGCCGTTGGGCGGCGCGATGGTCGCGGAAGGCGTCGCGGTCCCAGATCTGGAAGCGGTCGCCCAGACCGACGACGGCCACCCAGTCCTTCAGGCCGAACATCTCGCAGAGGCTCTCGGGCAGGACGATGCGGCCGGCAGGGTCGAAGGACAGCTGGTGCATGCCGGCCAGGACGCTGGTCTCCAGCGAGAGGCGCAGCGGGTCGCCGAGCGGAAGCTCCTCGATCAGCGACAGGTAACGGTCGAATAAGGGTTTGCCGCCACCCTCAAGGCAGTCGGCCTCGATGGAGGGGAAGCAGACGACGCCGGAGAAGGGGCCCGAGGCAGCGGCGCGGAATTCCAGCGGAACGACGATCCGCCTCTTCGCATCCAGCTGTTTCTCGACTGTCGAGAGAAACACGCGCCCAACCCCAATGTCGCGACCCACGGCCGCCGATCCAGTCGCCTCCCCGCATGGCGACGCAAATCAGCAACAAAAACTGGGTTAACATGGGACTAATTGGGCGACAATGCCACTAACTGACATTTTCCACCATTTCAAAGGTCTCGCGTCCTTTCGCCGCCTTAAGGGCGCTTTTTCCACAGAACATACATGGAACACAGTAAGTATTGTGAACAACAGGTTACCTGGAACGCGGCGCGGACCTGTCCCAGCCCATTCGCGGGCGCCTGATAGGGCGGTCCTGGCGGCTGGGTGGCAGTTCATCCCAGGGCGGCTAGCGGATCAGACGGCCTGTAAGCCGGGTTCTGTGCCCCTCCTCGGCCGAAGCTCCGGAGGGCGACGATCATTCCTCTGGACCGCACATCGCTGTGCGGTTCTCGCGACCAACCCGGATCTCTCGGGCCGGAGACGGCCCTGCTCGCGAGAGCGCGAGATCCCTATTCGGTCTTGCTCCAGGCGGGGCTTGCCATGCCGTCCCTGTCACCAGGTCCGCGGTGGGCTCTTACCCCACCCTTTCACCCTTACCGGGCGCCCGAAGGCGCCAGGCGGTTTGCTTTCTGTGGCGCTATCCCTGGGGTCGCCCCCGGCGGGCGTTACCCGCCGCCTTGTCACCGTGGAGCCCGGACTTTCCTCGACCTCTCCAAGAAAGGCCGCGACCGCCCGGCCGTCTGATCCGCTGCGATAAGTGAGGGTTGCGGCCGGCGCGGTCAACGTTACCTTTGCGCGATGCCCGACTTCGTCTTCGTCCATCAGTTCAACGACGAGCCTGAGACCTCGGGCCAGGTCCATCTGCGCAACCTCGACGAAGCGATAGCCTTCGGCCACCTCCAGCTGGAGCACGGGCTGAAGGAGCGCGAGGACGCCGTCGCCGAGCAGAGCGCCGCGGTCAGCATCGGCTACGTCGGCCTGGACGACGACATCGAGTGGATCGGCGACTGGGAATGGGATGAGGCGGCGGGGTTCGTTTGGTCGTCGGCGAATGAGGACCGCGGGACTGCGGAAGGAACAGGCGCCGAGCCGGGGGGTTCCTAAGGCTCAAGATTAGGAGCTACCCCGTGAAAGTCAGCGAAGTCATGACCGCCCAGGTCGTCACCGCCAAGCCTACCGACAGCATCCAGACCGTGGCCCGGCAGATGAGGGACTCCGACATCGGCTCCCTGCCGGTGTTCGACGACGGCAAGGTGGTAGGGCTTGTCACCGACCGCGACCTGGTGGTGCGGATGCTGGCTGAAGGGGCCGACGCCGCCAGCCCGGTCAGTCAGGCGATGACCGAGGACGTGCAGACCTGCAGGGAAGACGACAGCCTGGCCGACGCCACGGCCAAGATGGGCAATCACCAGCTGCGCCGCCTGGTTGTGCTGAACGACAGTGGCGCGCTGGCTGGCATACTGTCGCTCGGCGACGTCGCCGTCGACTATGGCAACAAGCAGGTGGGCCACGTGCTGGAAGAGATTTCCGCCGAAGCCCACTGATCCCGAGGCTAGATCTGGGCGGCCTTCCACTGGAACCCGACCAGCGGCAGGACCCAGCGGCGATCCATCTCGTCGCTGAGTTCTGCTGCGCCTTCAGCGAGCGCCATCACGCGATAGAGCGGCAGCCCGCCGGCTTCAGCCGATACAATGTCGCCGATGGAGACGGCGGTCGGGTCGTCGAGGTGGACCCACTCGATTTGAGACGGATTGGTCATGGTCGGCCTCCCTTGGCCGGACTGCTGCAACCTTGAGGCCAAGGATGCGCCGGTCGCGCTGAGGCGAGGCTGAGGGCCCTGTTCAGCCGCCGTTCACCGCAAGGCTCAGCTTGCCGCCGCCCGGAGCAGATGAACGAGGCGGGCCCGGGTGTCGCCGTCCGCCACGCCGTCGACATTGGCGGGACGCCAGTGGCGCTGGAAGGCGCGGATGATGGCCGCGGTATCCTCGCCGAACTGGCCGGATGGGGCGCTGTCATAACCCAGGCGCGTCAGGCCGGCCTGCAGGGCGAACACCCCGGTGCCTTCGTCGCCGACCCCAAGCGGCGCGCCGGGCGCCGCGGGCGGTTCGACCCAAAGGCCATGGCCGGCCTCGTGCAGCCGCTTCCAGGGGAAGAGCTCGCCGGGATCCTCCTTGCGGGCCGGCGCCACGTCGGAATGGCCGAGGATGTGGCCGTCGGGGATGTCCCAGCGGCCGCGGACGGCGTCGAGCAGGCCGATGACCGCCTCGACCTGGTCATCAGGGAAGTCGCGGTAACCCCACTCATGGCCAGGATTGACGATCTCGATACCGATGGAGGCGGCGTTGATGTCGGTGCGGCCCTTCCAGAACGACTTGCCGGCGTGCCAGGCGCGGCGCTCCTCGGCCACCAGGCGGAATACCCGGCCATCCTCCTCCACCACATAGTGGGCCGAGACCTTGGCCTCCGCATCGCAGAGGCGGTCAATGGCGGCCTGCCCGCTGTTCATGCCGGTGTAGTGCAGGACGATCATGTCCGGCGGCGCGGTGCGGGCGTCGAAATTAGGCGACGGGGTCTCGATGAAGCTCATGCCCGGGTTCTGAACCGGGCCGTCGTGGCAGGCAAGGGCAGGCCCTAGCGGCCGCTGCGGTCCCAGCCGTAGGCGACCCAGGAGTGGCCGCCGACGTTGCGCGCCTCGATCACCGCGTCCTTGGCGGGCGTCCTGCGTGCGCGGACCGCGCGACGCGCATTCATCGCGACGCCGGCGAGCGTCAGCAGCGCGGCGCCCATGACGGCGATGAACAGCACGGTGGCCGCGGCAACGACGGCCAGCACGGCGGCGATCACCGCGGCGGCGACGGTCGCGAGGGTTCCGGCCAGCCAGGACAGACCGCGAAACTGAGAGGGACCACCGATGGCAGTGTTCATAGCTTCCTCACCGACGGCCAAGACGGGCCGTGCTGATAATGTCGGCGCGAGGAGGCGCAACGTCAACCGGCTAGAGTCCGACCTAGACCAGGGCGTCCGCCAGCGCCCGCCTTTCGCGCTGAATGGCGTCGAAAGCGGCATTGATCGCCGACGCCTTGGCCTCGGCCACCTCGATGAATTGCGGTGGCAGGCCACGGGCCATGGCGCGGTCGGGGTGGGCGGCCGACAGGGCCTGCTTCCAGGCGTTCCTTACGACGCTGTCGTCGGCGTCGTGGGCCACGCCGAGGATCACATAGGGGTCGTCCTTGGCCTGGCCCAGGTGGGTGGCCCGCATCCGGCGGTAGGTGAGGTCCGACAGGCCGAACAGCCGCGCCACCTCGCTGATGTAGCCGAGCTCCGACGCCGTGACCGCGCCGTCGGACTTTGCGATGTGAAACAGGCCGTCGATGACGTCCTCCAGCAGGGTGGGGCAGTTGCGATACCGCCTGGCCAGGCGCCGGGCGTAGCTCTCAAAGCCGCGCGTCGTCTGGCGTGCGAGATCGTAAAGACGGCGAACGTCGCGCTCGCCCCCTGGGGCGGCGCGGAAGGCCTGGGCGAAGGCGGCGTATTCGGTGGCGTCGGCGCGGCCGTCGGCGCGCGCCAACTTGGCGCCTAGGGCGGTGACGGCGGTCGAAAAGGCGGGGTCCTCTCCCGGCGGCCCGGGCGGACACTCTGCGCACTGGGCGTCGTCGACGCGCCCGGCGGTGAGGTTTGCGATGTTGCGCCAGAATCCCATGGGTCGAGAAGATTTTAGGATTCCGGCCGAGATATGACAACGCCAAATTGCAACAGAGTTAGCGACGGTTATGCCCCCGCCTCAAAATCGCCGCTCCGACGTTTGCGAATGGCGATGGGCGCGCTAAAGACCCGCCCATGGGTCGCCCGGCTTGTCCGGGTTCGCGCCGTAATGAGGTTTTGTGCATGGCTCTGGCCGCCCTGATCGCCCTGGCGCTCGCCTTCGCCGAGCCCGCCGATTCCGCCGCCCCCATCGCCACCTCCGCCGCCGCCAGGACCCGGGTGGAAGCCGAGAGGCTGAAGGCCGCAGCCGACCGGGCCGCCGCCGAACGGACAATCGCCGAGCGCAAGGCGGCCGAGGCTGAAGCCGCCAAACCCAAGACGCCGCCGACCCCTGCGGAACTGGCGCAGTTGGAGCCCTTGCCGGCCGGCGCTCCCGAGGACGATTACGGCTTTGTGGCCTGGTGCTACGGCTCGCTACGCGGGCACATGTCGTTGTTCACAGTGGTCTCGCCGGACCTGAACAGCCTGCCCGACGCCGACGCCAAGACGACTGCCGCCGCTGACGCCGAGATGATGCAGGCGGGGCAGCAGTATCTGAATCTCTACAACGCCGCCCTCAACGCGGCCGACATCGCCAACGGCGACCGGCCGCCCCCGCCGCCGCCGCCCCTGCCCGGACACGGCAAGGCGCCGCCGCCGCCCAAGGCCCCGCCATGGCCCAAGCGCCGGGCGGAAATCGTCAAAACCAGCCTGGCCAAGTGGACGCAGGTGCGCGAGGCCGACGCCAAGACCCGGATGTGGTCCTGGGTGATGTGGGTGCTGCCGGGCCGCTGCGAATACGCCGCCGAGCGCCTCTATGAGACATCCAACCTAGCCGGCCAGGCCAAGGGCATCAACATGCGCTCCGAGCCGCTGGAAAAGCCGAAGATGCCGCGCAACCGGCAAAGCGGCGAGTCGGTCGCGCCGCTGGTCGACACCACCTCGGCTGTCCCGCGCTGAGCCTGGCGACCTGAGCAGCGTGCGGTTTGTGAATCGCAGCCCCAACACCATTCCGTCATTCCACGGCCGGCGTAGCCGGTCCGGGGAACCCAACAGCGAATCTTGTCGAAAGCCGCACCCTCGGCTGGCGGCTTTCGCCGCGTCGGCCAAGATCGCTGTTGGATCCTCCGGACGCCGCTTCGCGACGCCGCAGGATGACGGTCATTGGGCGGGCACGGTCCCAGGTAAAGCCAACACGCCTAGCTTTTGGGCCGCTCGGCCCGCCAGATGCGCACGGTCAGCTGCCCCGCCTCGGACGGCGGCAGGTCGGTCATGTCCGCCACCGTCAGCCCCCCGGCCTCAAGCCAGCGGCCCATCTCCTCGCCCGAGAAGCCCAGCCTGCGATGCTGGTGGGCCGTGCGCAGGAACTCCAGGTCATGCGGGGCGAAATCGACGATCAGCAACCGCCCGCCAGGCTCGACCAGGCGCGCGGCCTCGGCCACCGCGGCGCCGGGATCCGACAGATAGTGCAGAACCTGGTGCACGGTGACCAGGTCGGCGGAGGCGGACGGCAGGCGGGTGGAGAAGATGTCACCGTGGCGCAGCTCGAAATCGAAGCCGGCCTCGACCACCCGGTTGCGGGCGATGTTCAGCATCTGCTGCGACAGGTCGAGGCCCAGCGCGCTCTCGACCCGGTCGCCCAGCAGGGCCAGCATGTGGCCGGCGCCGGCGCCCAGGTCGACCAGGCGGTGGAACGGGCCGGGCCCGACGCTGGCCAGCACGGCCTTGGCCACGGCCTCCTCGGGAATGTAGAGGGCGTTGATCTCATCCCAACGCGCGGCGTTGCGGGCGAAATAGCCCTGCGCCTCGGCGGCACGCTCGGCCTTGACGGCCTGCAGGCGCTCGGCGTCGCGGCCGAGGAGAAGATCGGCGCGATCAACCAGGCCCAGCGCCGTGTCGACCAGGGTGCGCGGTCCCTCGTCTTCCGAAAGGCGGAAGAAGGCCCAGGCCCCGTCGGCGAAGCGTTCGATGAGGCCGGCCTCGGCCAGGAGCTTGAGGTGGCGCGAGACGCGGGGCTGGCTCTGATCAAGGATGCGCGACAGCTCCATCACCGCCAGCTCCTCGCGCGCCAGAAGCGCCAGGATGCGCAGCCGCGACGGCTCTCCCGCCGCCCGCAGGATGTCCACAGCCTGGTCCGCCCGCATCTGCATGGGGCACATAAACGTATGTTTATGTCTTTATGTAAAGGGCGCTCTAGGAGAACCCCCGCACGGGGTCGCTAGCGCGTGAACTTCTGGAACTTCAGGCGTTTGGGGATCAGGCTGTCGGCGCCCAGGCGGCGCTTCTTGTCTTCCTCATAGGCCTCGAAGTTGCCCTCGAACCATTCGACGTGGCTGTCGCCCTCGAACGCCAGAATGTGGGTGGCCAGGCGGTCGAGGAACCAGCGGTCGTGGGAGATGACCACGGCGCAACCGGCGAATTCCTCCAGCGCCTCCTCCAGGTTCTGCAGGGTCTCGATGTCGAGGTCGTTGGTCGGCTCGTCGAGCAGGATCAGGTTGCCGCCCTCGGCCAGGGTCTTGGCGAGGTGCACGCGGTTGCGTTCACCGCCCGACAGGAGCCCGACCTTCTTCTGCTGGTCGCCGCCCTTGAAGTTGAACGAGCCGACGTAAGAGCGGGTGTTGATCTCGCGCTTGCCGACCATCATCACGTCGGTGCCGCCACTGATCTCCTGCCAGACGGTGTTGCTGTCGGTGAGGGCGTCGCGGCTCTGGTCGACATAGGCCAGCTTGACCGTCTCGCCGACCTTCACGACGCCGGCGTCCGGGGTTTCCTTGCCGGTGATCAGCTTGAACAGGGTGCTCTTGCCGGCGCCATTGGGGCCGATGACGCCGACGATGCCGTTGGGCGGCAGTTTGAAGGTCAGGTCCTTGAACAGGATCTTGTCGCCGTATTCCTTTTCCAGGCCCGTGACTTCCAGCACCACATTGCCCAGGCGCGGGCCGGGCGGGATTTGGATGACCGCATGGGTCTGGGCCTGGCGGGAGTTCTCCTGCTCGTCGGCCATCCGCTCATAGGCGGCAAGGCGGGCCTTGGACTTGGCCTGGCGGGCCTTGGCGCCGGAGCGCACCCATTCCAGTTCGCGGGTCAGGGCGCGCTGGCGGGCTTCGGATTCCGACTGCTCCTGGATGACGCGCTTCTGCTTCTGCTCCAGCCAGCCGGAGTAGTTGCCCTCGAAGGGCAGGCCCTTGCCGCGGTCGATCTCCAGGGTCCATTTGGTGACCTGGTCAAGGAAGTAGCGGTCGTGGGTCACCAGGATGACGCAGCCGGGGAAGCTCTCCAGGTGGTGCTGCAGCCAGGCCACCGACTCGGCGTCCAGGTGGTTGGTGGGCTCGTCGAGCAGCAGCATGTCGGGCTTTGACAGCAGCAGGCGGGCCAGGGCGATGCGCCGCTTCTCACCGCCAGACAGGCTGTCGACGGGCCAGTCGGCCGGCGGGCAGCGCAGGGCGTCCATGGCCATCTCGATGCGGCTGTCGATGTCCCACAGGTCGCCCGCGTCGATCTTCTCCTGGAGGGCGTTCATCTCCTCCATAAGCTCGTCGGTGTATTCCTCGCCCATCAGCGTCGCCACTTCGTTGTAGCGATCGAAGATCTTCTTATCCTCGCAGTCGGAGATGACGTTGCCCCAGACGTCCAGCTGGGGGTCCAGCTGCGGCTCCTGGGACAGGTAGCCCCGCTTGATGCCGTCGGCGGGGCGGGCCTCGCCGGAGAATTCCGGGTCCAGCCCGGCCATGATCTTGAGCAGGGTCGACTTGCCCGAGCCGTTGACACCGACCACGCCGATCTTGGCGTCGGGATAGAAGGACAGCCAGATGTTCTCGAACACCTTCTTGCCGCCGGGGTAGGCCTTGGTCAGGCCCTGCATCTGGAAAATGAACTGTGCAGCCATGGGAAAGCGCTCGACGGTCGTCTTGGGGGAGGTGGGACGCCGCTCAGATAGCGTTGCGGGCGCCTAAGAGCAACGCCCTGCCGCCGCGGTTCACCGCCAGGGCGCTCCGTCGTCGTCGCGAAGATCGACGTCGCGCGAATTGACTCCGCGGCAGTCGCCATACTGTTCGAAGCGTCCGCAGCGACCGCGGAAGCTGTTGCGCCCCTCGAACCAGGCGCCCCGCGACACCTGCACAGGCTGGCGGCGATAGCCGTAGAGCACATTGTGGTCGACGAATCCGCGGCCGGAAGCCACCCACACCACCACGTCGCGTCCGCCCAGGGTGCTGTCGGTGATCTTCACGTCCCCGCCGTCGATGACGACAGCGGTGTTGCTGCGGCGAACCTTGCTGGTCGAGACATCGACCGCCGAGCCGGCGTCGAACCACATGCCGGTTGCGAAGCCCTCCACAAAGCCGGCGCTGATCGCCAGCCGGGACGGCGCGCCGCCATGGACCAATATGCCCGTCGAGCGCAGGGACCCCGGCGCGTGCAGGCCCGGCCCGGTCGCCGAGACCGCGGTCAGGCTGGAGGGTTCGCGGGGATCGAGGCTCAGGTCGAGGCCGATGCCGGCGGCGCGCACTTGGGTGGAATCGGCGAGCAGCACGCCGTTGTCGACGAAGACGCCGGTCTGGGCCTGGGGCGCCTCGATGCGCACGCCGCGCAGGATCATCCGCCCGCCGCTGACGGCGACCGCCGCCTCGCCGCCGCTGTAGGCCACCTCGCTGGAGACCAGGGCCACCTGGGCGTCCTGGCTATCGACGCAGGCGGTGCGGCTGGGCCCCTCGGACACCAGGCGCAGGCCGCGGATCTCCACTCGGGGCACGCCGGGCGCGATGAAGACGCAGGGCGAGCCTGCCGGCGCGGAAATGGTCGGGCGCCCCCCTCCCCCGGCGGCGGGATCGAAGGCCGAAGCCTCCTCGCCGACCAGGGTCACGGGCCGCAGGATCTGCACCGTCTCGCGGCAGACACCGCGGATATAGAGGGCGCCGCCGGAGGCGAGCTGGTTGAGGGCGCTGTTGATCGGGCTCGGGCCGGCCTGCGGGGCGCTACAGTCCACCGACAGGACCTGGGCCGCCGGCCGGGCGTAGATCGGCGGATA
>JADMIO011413777.1_pt1 | contig 10603 bp, 7 predicted proteins | sample 8958161 | NCBI WGS metagenome assembly JADMIO01 (sample SAMN16585339, study PRJNA669376) | soil metagenome | isolation source: Crop rotation soil | place: USA: Cullars Rotation, Alabama | collected 2011
CAGTATGAAATATGCGGGTTAGCCCGTTATGCGTGCTGAGGGACCGGCTAAAGCCGGGACTACGAGCCGCGATTAATTCCCGTAAAATTCTTCGACCACTTTTTTGAAAGTATTTTCGCCGGGTTTCACGATGCCGATTTCGCGGGTGGCGTTTTCGGCTGAATCGCTGGCATGGGCGGCATTGACCATGATGGTCTGGCCGAATTCCCGCCGGATCGATCCGGGGGGCGCCTTGGAAGGATCGGTCGGCCCGAGCACATCGCGGATTTTGCGAACGGCCTCGACTCCCTCATAAACAAGCGCGATGCACTTTTGTGTTCCGGGCTCGTTGTAACGGGACGGGTCGCATTCGCTGGGGGCGCGGCCCGACATGAACTTGACGATGTTTTCGAACTGATTTTCGCCGTAGAGCGGCCCGAGAATTTCGCCGAGCTGCGCCTGCGCTCCAGAATGAATGGGAAAGGCAAATTCCTTTTCGAGCAGGGTCTTGGCCTGGGACGCCACCACATCCTTAAGCCGGGTGCGCAGGACATCGCGGACCGGACCGTAAAATTCCATCGCCTCGGCCACGCTCATGCGGTGGACTTTGATTCCGACGATGAAGAGACCGGTGCGACTGAAAAAATCGATGACATTGCCCGGCCGGCCGGTGGGGAAACGGAAATTGTCGGGCTTGATGAGGACCAGCGTGCGTTGCGGCGTTTCGCCGGGGTTATAGGTGCAAACGTTGTCGAGGATGCCGCCATCCTGGGCGGAATAGGCCGCCCACAACTTCGACTTAAGCTGGGCTTCATCGACATTGGGAGCCGCCAGCACGGCCGGTTCGAAATAGCGGACATTGCTGCTCTCATCGAGAATGAGATCGCCGTAAGTGTCGCGAATGGTCTCTCCGCCGCTGCGCGAGGCGCTGATATTTCCGACGACCGACCGGACTTTGCGCACCGCGTCATCTCCCTGCAGCAACAGCATCATGACACGGCGTCGCCGCCCCGTTTTTGGATCGGGGACGAGGTTTTGCAGAATGTAATCGCGGATAAGTTCCTGGATTCGCCGATCTTGCGTGTCGTTGGCCGAAACAATGGCCTCGGAATATTTTTTTACCAGTTCGTCACTGGGGGCGAACATGCGGGCCCCGACCAAATCGAGCCCGGTCCGGGTGATGAGTCGCGCCAGAATTCCGCCCGTCCGCGACTTGGACAGGGTGTAGGGTGTGATGATGACGTACGCCAGTTGTTGCGACATAACAGGACAACAGGCCTACACAGGATTGGGTGGAACAGTCGGGGGTGTGGAGGCGGGGGGAGTGGAGGATCCCGAGCCCGGGACGGCCGCTTTGCCGCCCAGAATCTTAAACATGACGGTGCCGCAAGTGGGACATTTGCCCTTAATGGCTTTGCGCCCGTTTTTCATGACCTCCTCGACGCCGTCGGAGATTTCTTTCTTGGCCTTACACTTGACGCAATAACCTTCGGGCATAGAGAAATTGGCCACCGGGACGCATCAGGCGTCCGGTCGGCAATGGCGGATACCTTACGGGGGCGCCGTCCGAAGCGTCAATCGGTAAAAGAGATAAGATGCAAGTTACTTTATGGTAACAAGTTAAGATTATTAAAGCTTCGAGTTGCTATCTGCCCCGCGTAATGGTCTCCTGCTGCCCGATGCCCGTTTTATGGTTTTTTGTCCTTGTTTAAAATCGATATGAAGGCCGACATTCTTGAGCTTCCTTTCACCGATTTCCACCGTGCGCCGGTCGTCCGAGATACTTCCTTGGACCAGGAATTGGTGACCTTCCGTGAGTTTGGCAAGGAGACCCGCACCTTGCAGACTCGAGCCAAAACATTCGATGGACGCCCTCTCGAGGTGCCGACTTTCGTCAACGAATTTTGGACCGCCCGACAGCGGCAAGCCAACGCTCTTCATGAAATCAGCTATCGCGCCTGTTTCAAACCGCAACTTCCCCGTTTTTTTATCGAACGGGTGACGGCGCCCGGGGATCGGGTTTATGACCCGTTCATGGGTCGCGGCACCACGCCGATCGAGGCGGCGTTGCTGGGGCGCGTTCCGATCGGTTGTGATATCAATCCTCTCAGTGTCATCTTCACCCGCGCGCGCCTTTTTCTTCCGGAACTGACCGAGCTCCAGCGACGTTTGGGCACCATTGACCTGACTGACGCCGGGGAGATGCCCGAGGAATTGCTGGCTTTTTATCATCCAGAAACATTGCGCCAGATCTCCGCGCTGAAGAAATATCTGCAGTCGAGGCGGGAGAAGGAAGAGGCCGATGCGCTCGACGATTGGATTGCCGCGGTGGCTCTCAACCGGCTCACCGGCCATTCAAACGGATTTTTTTCGGTCTACACCTTGCCGCCCAACCAGGCCGTTTCCGTCAAATCCCAACTCAAGATCAATGAACGCCGAAAGCAGGTGCCACCACCGCGGGATGTCGTGGCCATCATTTTGAAGAAATCGCGCAATTTGCTTTCTGAGTGCGACGCCTCGACCCGCCAAACCGTGGCGTCGGTGGCCGGACGCGCCCTGTTGCTGACCCAGCCCAGTCAAGCGACACCGCAGATCGCCAGCGATTCGGTCAAGCTGGTGGTGACATCACCGCCTTTTCTCGATGTAGTCCAGTATGAGGTCGACAATTGGTTACGATGCTGGTTCCTGGGGGTCGATTCGAAGTCGGTCAAGATCACCATGGCCAAAAAAGTGGACGCCTGGCAAACGGTCATGACCGAGGTGTTTCGTGAATTGTATCGCGTGCTGCAACCGGGCGGTCATGTCGCTTTTGAAGTTGGCGAAGTGCATCGGGGCGCCACCAAATTGGAGGAAGCGGTTCTGCCGTGCGGTGTGGCCGCCGGACTGGAACCGAAACTGATCCTCATCAACGATCAGGAATTCACCAAAACCGCCAATTGCTGGGGTGTGGACAATATGGACAAAGGCACCAATACCAATCGCATCGTGGTCTTCACCAAGCCCCTGCGGTAGGGCGTCGTTGCCGCGGCGTCCCAACCGAATTGGCAGGGCAGCGCTGCCGCTTAGTTGCCGCTCTGCCCAAACCAATTTTGCCGATCACCGGTTCGTCGGGTCGATTAGGACAGCTCTGGTCCGGGAGGAAACGTAGGGGTTTGGACGGCGCGGCAACCTCGCGTCAACGCCGCCCTACCGAGACAACAATGGTCATGCAAGATTCATCCTGTTCTCTTTGCTCAACGGTTGCATTTTGCATTTTTTCGTGACTTTCACGGACAAGAATACGATCTGTATCTCATTGAAGGTAAACGTGTAATGCCGATTTAGTTTGATTGGCTTGAAAGCAGCTAGAGAGTCAGTTCGTGAATTGCCATCACTTTAATCAATTAACAAAATGCAAAGGACAAAAAATATGAGACTCACATCAACCGCCCTCGTCGCCTCCATGGTTGCCGGGCTGACGCTGGCCAGCACCAGCATCGGCGCTGACGACTCCGTTCAAACTCGAAAAGATAAAACGACCACCACGACCACGACCCGCCTCGAGGATCGCGATCGTGTCTTTTCTTATGACCTCACCAAAGCCAGCGATTTGATCGGTAAGGAAGTTCGCAACACCCAGGACGAATCGCTCGGGAAAGTTTCTGATCTGGTGGTGGGCCTCGATTCGGGTCGGGTGCCATATGCCATCATCGCCCATGGCGGCGCCTTGGGGGTGGGACGAACCAAAACCGCCGTGCCCTTGAGTGATTTGCAGTGCTCGACGGATCACAAAGCGGTCCTCTTGTCAGCCACCAAAGAAGAGTTGAAGGCGGCCAGCAAGACCTATCCGGAAGCGTGGCCTCATGGCCGCACCGATGAATGGACCCGTTCAGTGGATGGGTATTATGGCCAGCCCAATGCTTTCGCCCGCTGGAATTCGGATCGTGACCGGGTGGAAACCACCGCGGACGGTAAACAGTATGTGCGCGAGCCCGCCGAGAAAAACGGGACGCTGCGCTACAATACCCGCGATGGCAGCCTTTTTGGGAAAACCAACGAATTTTCCATGGCCAGCGATTTGATGGGCAAGGAAGTGCGCAACGCGAACAATGAAGCGCTGGGCAAAGTTTCCGATCTGATCGTGAGTCTCGACTCGGGCCGAATCCCCTACGCCATCATCGCCCATGGCGGTGCTTTGGGAGTGAACCGCACGAAGACGGCCGTGCCGATCAGCGAGCTTTCCTGCTCCGGCGATCACAAGACCGTGATGATGTCGGCCAGCAAAGAGGATTTGCGCGACGCGAGCAAGAATTGTCCGGAAAGCTGGCCGCGCGGCCAGAACATGGAATGGAGCCGCCATGTCGATGGTTTCTATGGCCAGCCCAGCGCCTTTGCCAGCTGGCGGATGGAACGCGACACGCTCGATACCACGGTGGATCGGAAGCAATATGTGCGGGATCCCAATGAAAAAGGCGCCAGCCGCTTGATGAAGCCGGCGGACGTCGAAATCTATCGCCGCCTGAGCACGGAACTGCGCACTGAAACGCGGCCTGTTCCGGCCGACGGTTATACCATCACCGTCGACGAGGGCGTGGTGACCTTGCGCGGCCAGGTGGACACCACTGCGGAAAAACAGGATATCGAATCCAAGGCCCGCAGTATCCCCGGAGTGAGCCGGGTGGACAATGAACTCACGGTGAAGAACAAGTAATCAACCTTGCCTTCGCAGTGAAACGATCCGGATGTTTCACGCCACCCATCGACCGGAGCAGAAGATTGCTCCGAGTTCGCCGGCGGCGGGAACATCCGGAATCTTTTTACTTCACCTCATCGCGAGGAACCGTGAAAACAAAACGCTCCTGTTCGCCATCTTCTTCCACCACGATGGAAACTTTGCGGCCCGCCGACTTTCCGAGTCGCTTCTGAAAATCTCCCAGACTTCCCGAATGATCCTCCGACACTCCCTTCGTTCCGCTGCCCAGCGACAAATTGCCGGAAAGCCCCGGGACGGGTTTCGAACTGGTTTTCCACGGGATGGGCGGGCGGGAGGGATTCAATCGGGCAACCTCGGCCACGGGCACGGCGAAGGCCAGGTTTTGGGCATCCGCCTTTCTCCAGGAAGTCACGCCGATCACTTCTCCGCGATCATTCAAGATGGGACCTCCGCTATTGCCCGGGGAAATGGGGCAGGAGACCTGATAAAGGGAAATGCCGCCGACATTTCGATATTGGCTGACCAGGCCGTCACTGATGCTGAAACCGAATCCTTTGGGAGCGCCGACGACATATGCGCGCGAGCCGATCGATTCGAGTTTTTTGCTCAGGGTGGCTTTGCGTCCGTGCCGCGCCATTTCCAACTTCACCAAAGCGAGATCGCAGTCGACCGCTTTATCGATGCAGGCAGTAACTTCCACCCTGCGGCCATCGGAAAAGACGGCCCAAACGGTTTCAGCATCGGCAATGACATGCCAGGCCGTGATGGCTGTGTCGTCGCCCAACGCCAAAAAAGCACTGCCGACGTAACGCTGGCCATCGCGGGAATCGACTTCCAGGGTCATGACCGATGGGAGAATCTTTCGGTAAATTGTTTCGGGTTTTAATTCGGCTTGAAGACAAGACACCCACGAGGCGAAGAAGACTAAAACTCCGCATCGTGCGAAGAAGTTAACACTAACGGTCATTAACGTTTTGGTCAGTTTACGCATTCTTCGTGATAAGTCACGAAGAGATAGCTATTTTTTGCCGGTTAGGCCGATCCCGACCGGCGGTTCCCTTACTAAGCAAGGCTCCTGCCGAAGGGTTTTTCACTCTTTTCGAAGAAAGTTGACGTTTCGTTCGGGTTTGCGTTTTTGAGATTCCTTTTGGAGGTTTCGCCACGAAATTGGGCAAGATGCAATGAAGTAAGTCTTGCATTGAGCATGATAAGCAGGAGTCTGCTTTCTGATCACCAATTGCATAACCATTTGGAGTTAAATGAGTTGAGTGCTATCGGCGCGTTCTGGCAAGTCGAATGCTTGAGAGGCGGTTATGAAACGCACAGGGTTGATGGGCAGGATGGGGTTTTGCGCGTTCGTGGGGTATTTCCTGGTCGCAGGAGCTTTTCTGTCAGCCGACAGGAGTGGTGCGTTCGAAAAAAAGACACCGCCGGTCGACAAGGAGCAAGCGGAACAACCGTTTCAAGGAAAAGTCGAAGCGGTGGATGCCACAGCTCGGACCCTGACGGTGGGGGGGAAGGTTATTTCCGTCACCCCCGAAACCAAGATCAAGAAGGGGCCCCAATCGATTAATTTGAGCGACGTGAAAGTCGGCGACTCGGCCAGTGGGATGGCCCGGCATGGATTTAACGGAAAGATTGATGCGGTTTCGATGAGTATCGAAGAAAAAAAGAATTGAACATTTAAGCCTGGAGTCGAGCTGCTCCCCGACCTGGCCAAAAGATGAAGTACCCGGACGGATTGCCAGATCTGTCCTGAATCAGGAGCCAAACTAGACGGCGCAAGCCGTCTTTCCTCAAAGGAAAAGGAGTTAAACTCTCTCTCCCCTCTCGCAGGGCGAGAGAGAGCTTTTGTCGGGAGACCTGGTTGCGACGAAGGCCAAACCTCTTCGCGGGGGTACTGCCTATTGAAATTGAGGATTCTCGAAGGGGTGAATCATCTCCCTCTCCCCGCGAAGTATGAGCGGGGAGATGGGGAGAGGGGCGCCTCCATCCGATGGAGGAGTGGGAGAAATCGGACGGAATTATTGCAGCGCCACCTGGCCGTTCACGACGCGGGAATAGTAGCCGCCGCCCCGCAAGAGTTCATGGGGCGTTCCCTCCTCCTTCAGTCCCCCTTCTTCAATAACCACGATCTTGTTGATGCGTTGGATGGTGGTCAAGCGATGGGCCACCATCAGGGTGGTGCGGCCCCGCATCAATTTGAACAGGCTCTCGACCACCTGCGCTTCACTTTCAACGTCCAGCGCGCTGGTCGGTTCGTCCATCAGCAGGATTGGGGCATCTTTGAGAAAGGCCCGGGCCAGGTTGATCCGTTGTTTTTCTCCCACGCTCAGGCGGGCGCCGCCATCGCCGACCACCGTTTTATAACGCATGGGTAATCCATGAATAAACTCTTCCGCGTTGGCCGCCCGGGCCGCCGCCTCGATATCAGACATCGTTGCGCCCGGTTTGCCGTAGGAAATATTTTCCGCGATGGTGGTGGGAAGAATGATTGGCTCCTGCAGCACGAGGGAAATTTGCGCGCGCAAATCCCGCACCTGCAATTCGCGCAGATCCACCCCTTCCAAAAGCACCGCTCCTTTGACGGGATCAAAAAAGCGAGGCAACAGATTGAGCAAGGTCGTTTTGCCGGCGCCGCTCGGCCCGATGACGGCCGCGGATTGTCCGGCCCGCAATTCAAAGCTGATGCCGCGCAGGACCGGTTTCGATTTTTCGTACGCGAAATGGACATCGTCGAAGGCCAGGTTGCCATGCGCTTCCAGCGCGGCATGGGTTGAAGAGGTCCGCTCCTTTTCCGCGCGCCCGGAGCGGCGACGCAGGCGGGAATGGCGGGTGGGTGTCGGGGCGGCCCGGCCGGCCGGACGAACCGGACGGGCGGAGGGCCGTTCCTTAACCTCGTCGGGCGTGTCGAGAATTTCGAAGACCCGCCCGGTGCTGGCGCTGGCGTTGGAAACGACGGCCCCGACTTGGGAAAGTTGGTTGAGCGGTTCAAACATCTGCCCGAGGTACGCCAAAAACACCAGCAACTCACCCAGGCTTAAGGTGGTCGAAATCACCTGGGTCGCGCCATACCAGGTGACTCCCGCGGTGGCCGCGGTAAGCAGAATGGAAATGATGAACCAATAAAAAACTTCGAGGCTATGCTGCGACATTTTGTATTGGCGGGCCCGTTCGGTCTGGGCATTGAACCGGCGCTGCTCGTGTTGCTCGCGGGTATTGCTCTGAACGAGGGGCAGCGCGGCGATGCCTTGGTGAATCAACGAATAGACCTTGCTCTCGGCTTGCTGGGCGGCCAAACCGCGCGCCCGCAAGGCCCGTCCAAACAGCCGGATGGAAAGCAGGAGAATGGGCACCACGCTCACCGCCACCAGGGTCAATTTCACATTGAGTTTGAACATCACGATCAACATGAAAAGCAGGGTGCAGAACGCCGTGATGAAAATGAGCAACCCTTGTTGAAATAATCCCTGGAACGCGCAGGTGTCGGTGCCCGCCCGGAAAATAATGTCGCCCGCCTGCGACCCATGATGGAATCGGAGCGAAAGGCGTTGCAGCCAGCCGAAAACATCGTTGCGCACCCGCCGCAATCCGCGCAGTCCGACGCTGATGGCCAGATAAAGTTGCACGGCCGAAACGGCGGCGTGTCCCAGGTGCAGGGCCAGCAAGGCTGCGATCAGCGCGGTCAATTGGCCGGCCTGCGTCAAGTGAGTGAGTTTTTCCGGGGCCCAGGCCGGATACGGTTTCTGTCCGAGCACACTATCGACCAGCAGGGCGAGGGGCCAGGGCTTGAGCACATTGAGGCCGATGCTCATGAGAAGAAGAACGACCACCGCCAGAATGGCCCAGAAATCCGCTCGAAAATAGCCAAGCGCTCGCAAAAGATTTTTCATGGCACTACCAGCCGCCGGGGATTTCAAATCGATGAATTGTTTTGTGGCACCGCGGAATACGGTTCCTCAACCCTTCAAGCGTCTGATATGCCAATGTCCCGCGGCGGCGTCCGTTCAACGAATTGGGGGTTAAGCACAGGCGCTTTCGCGATCAATTGCCGCGTTTTGCAAACGCCTTCCGGCCCGGCTGCGCAGATTGCAATGCCGCTCGTTCTTCCCCCAAATCCCTAATCCTGGCTCGATTGCGGGGCGGGAATGGCCAGCGCCGTCACTTCGCTGGCCTGGACGCGGTGGGCCAGCCACAAGCTGACCAGACTGGCGCCAATCGCCATCCACCCGAGCCAATTGTAATGGATCAATTGGCCGGTCGAAGATTCGCTCACCACCCAGCCCCCAATGGTGGTGGTCACACCACTGGCCAGGTCGCGCGTGCAGGAATTGAGATTCATGAAAGCGCCGCGTTGATGCGGCTTCACCGCCATCGAGAGGATGGCCTGGCCCGGCCCAAAACGTCCGCTGCCAAAAACGAAAAACGCGCCGCACAACACCAACACCATCCAAGTCGGCATCGGGCCGGCGTGCGTGATCAAAAACGTAATCAGGCACGCCACCGAAACCAGCAACATAAACACACGTTGCCGGCCATGACGGTCCGCCAGTTTGCCGACCAGCGGCGCTGTGAACGCGGTCAGGATCCCACCCACCAGATAAACGAACAAAAGATGTTTCTCGGGCAGATGAACGTTGGCGACCAGGAACGGTGAAAGAAATGGGATAATGATGAAATGCCCGAACACCAACGACACCGAGAAAAGCAAGCCGCGCCCGGCGTTGGCATCGACGAGCAGATTCATGAATGCGCGCCAGACCCCGGCGGCATTGTGTTGCAAATGATCGCGCACCGGCGGCATCCCGAGTCGCAGAACCAGCCAGATGACGCCGGCCAATCCGGCCAGCACAAAAAAAGGCGTCTCCCACTCGAAATGTTGCGCGAGGAAAAGTCCGAATGGAACGCCCAGCGCGGCCGCCACGGCAAAGGCGGTCATGACGATGCCCATGCCGGCGGCCCGGCGGGCCGGCGGCACGATATCGCTCACGATGGCCACCACCAGCGATGTGGAAATGCCGCCGAACGCTCCGCAGATGGCCCGGGCCGTGAGCAGCGCGTGATACTCCCGGGACAGTCCGCAGGCCAGAGTACCGGCGATGAATCCAGCGTAGGTGAAGAGCAGGAGCGTCCGCCGGTCAAATCGATCCATGAACGGCGCCATGAACAAAGCGACCACACCCGAGGCAATAGTGTAGGAAGCGACCAGGCTGGCGAATTCCGCCGGATTGATGGCGAGGGCCCGCATCAATTGAGGACCCAGTGGCATCACCATCATGAAATCCGTGATGTGGGTGAATTGAATGGCGGCCAGCAAAAGCAATTGTGCGCGCTCGGGGAATTTTCGCATGTCAATGGCGGAAGAGAATTCGGGTGGCCACGCTCGGGAAATCAAGAGAGCGGCCGCCATGGCCGCGGCCGAAGGGCGCCATCCCGAGCTTCCGTTTAATCTTTATGATGAAGCGTTGTAGGCTGGTATTTTTCAGATTTCAATGGCAGTAATAGTCACGCTCACTCGTTTCTGGCCGGGTTTAGGTGCGTACACCCGTCAGAACGGCCCATAATGCCCATGAGACAATGTCGATTCCATCGCCCGGCAACGGTCGTTTGGGGGATCGTGTTGTTGCTGGCCGGCACCTGGCGGGGCGATGCGCGCGAAGGGACGACGCCTTTCAGCCAGAAAATCGGCGTTCAGCCGGTCGAAAAAATCGCGCGATTGACCCTCGCAGCGACCGATGCGGCCACGGAATTGGCGGCGGATGGGCCGGCCCGGCAGGGGACAGCCCTGCGCTATGCCAAACCGCTGAGCGTCGCCATCACCCCGGCCACCGACGGGACTTGGGAGAATGTTCCTGGAGGAAAGCTTTGGCGGCTGCGGGTCTCTTCCGATGGGGCCACCGATCTGAGTTTTGGGTTTACCACCTTTTGGAT
>JADMIO010144993.1_pt1 | contig 10602 bp, 6 predicted proteins | sample 8958161 | NCBI WGS metagenome assembly JADMIO01 (sample SAMN16585339, study PRJNA669376) | soil metagenome | isolation source: Crop rotation soil | place: USA: Cullars Rotation, Alabama | collected 2011
CATTAGTGATTGGCTCTGCGTCTAATATTTCTCTTCAAAATGAAGTAAAGCGCGCAATCGATAAAGGCCTGGAATGGCTGGAGAAAGGACAGAACACCAACGGCTGCTGGTCCACCCCGGATCACCCGGCCATCACAGCATTGGCATTGGCCGCATTTCGAGCGCGAACGGCCAAGGACGAGCAATCTGCATCGGTGGCGGTAACACGAGGTTACCGTTACCTGCTGAGTTGCGCCCAGGCTGATGGAGGAATTTATCGAAAAGATCTGCCAAGTTATAATACCTCCCTTGCTCTGATCGCACTGGTAGCAGCCAATCGGGCCGAGTACCAGCCGTTCATTACAAAGGCCCGACAATTCCTGATTGGCTTGCAAGCTGATTACGATGAATCGGGCAAAACGGATAACGTCCTGGACGGCGGCATAGGTTACGGGATCAAGGACAAACGTCCCGATCTTTCAAACACTTCTTTGGCGCTGGAAGCTTTATATCTCAGCAGACAGGCACGGGAAAAGACGGACCTGGGGAATGAAAAGGATCTTAACTGGGCAGCAGCAATCCGCTTCATTCAAGCCTGCCAAAATTTACCCAGCCACAACTCCGAGCGCTGGGCTTCCGACGACCCTCAAAATAACGGCGGGTTTATCTACGCTCCTGGCCGAAGCATGGCTGGGGAAACAAATCTTGCTTCGGGCCGCATCGCCCTGCGTTCTTACGGAAGCATGAGCTATGCGGGGTTGCTCAGTTATATCTATGCCGATCTCAAACGCGATGATCCGCGCGTCACCGCAGTGATGAATTGGTTGCGCGGAAACTTTACTCTCGAAGAAAATCCAGGGTTGGGCCCACAAGGGCTATTCTATTACTACCACACCATGGCCAAGGCGTTAACGCTCATGGGCGCGGACGATTTCGAAACGAAGGATGGAAAAACTGTTCGCTGGCGCGAGGGACTGGCCCTCAAACTGATTAATTTCCAGAGCGCAAATGGTTCATGGGCCAATGAAAACGGACGGTGGTTCGAAAAAGATCCAGTGCTTGTTACTGCTTATGCGCTGATTGCGCTGGAAATGATTAACCCCAAGCTTTGACACCATTGCGTTCACACTGTTGAGATAGGGCATAGAATCAGGAACGTCCCTGGAGCAGCACTCGGAAACGAGTTCCGAGGTGCTCAGGATGTATTAACGTCTGAAATTGCCTGCTCTGTCCCGCAGTCCATTTGCCGGATACCGCCTTGTCATTCCAAGCTTGCGAAAGAAGTTTGCTAAGAAATCGTTCCTGGGTCTCGATCGTTTCTGTGCGTAAACCAGCCTTCTCCCCGATTCTCTGGAGATTTGAAAAATTGACGTGAGCAGTCAGGTCCTGCTCCCCCGGGTTGGCTAGAATGTCAGAGGTTAGTTGATGTTTATGATAACCTCGGATGGTTCCCTGCGTGCCTGCCTCTTTCGCTTGCTCTTCCTCAAGGAAACCATAGTCAAAAGTCAGAACCTTGCCGCAATGCAAGAGCTGCGCGGCATCGCTCCACCAATGCTCTGCTTGAGGGGAATGCACGAACTCTTGCGTTGAGTATTCCTTCGGGACCATGGGAACAAAATCCAACTGTTGATTGAGCAGCCGTGTCCAGACGAACTCCCCTTTCTCGACAGTTACTCCCCATTCGAACCATTCTCCGGTCTCTTCATTCCGGCCGTATCGGTGCACCGGAAAAGAGTCGAGCAACTCATTTGCAAAAATGATTCCATCGACGCCCGGATGACAAGACTTGAAAGCATCCAGACTTGTGACCCAATGCACCCGTTCAGAAAACTCTAGAAGCTGCTGCTTTTGCCAACTCGTCCGGCGCGCAGAAGGCTCAATAATGTAATAGTTTATTTGTTGATAGAGTGACTCACGTTCTGCGCGCAACCAGCTCAGAATATCTTTCGCCAATTTCCCATTATGCGCTCCACCTTCAACAAGAGAGAGACCCCGCTCTTTCACGGGTGCATTCTCCGGTCTACGGAGCGATGTCCGCGCATGTTCGAGCGGCGAAAGCCATTCCGCAAATTGCCAGGCCAGTAGCTCGCCGAAGACACTGCCCACGCTGACGCTGGTGTAGAAATCGCCTCCACGCCCAATTCTGTCCTCTTCTGCCTCATAGTATCCAAAATCTGGACAGTACAAAGCCAACTCCATGAAGCGGGCAAAGCTAATTGCCCCCCGGACATCGATCTCTTCAGAAATAATTCTGGCAACCTTGCTCAATTGCTTGCAGTGTGGTGTGGATTTAGCTAATAGTCGCATTAGAGCAATACGAATCTATGGCGAAGATTGACGCGTTTTTCAATTTAATGTTCGAGCAGAAGGCTTCCGATTTGCACCTGAGCTCGAATAACAATCCCATGCTCCGCATCAATGGTGAACTCAATCGAGTGGATCATCCACCATTGGAGAATGATGAGCTGAAAAAAATGCTGTATGAAATTGCTCCCGAGTACAAGATCAAAGTATTCGAAGAAACCGGAGATGTCGATTTCGGCTACGAGATTCCAAACATTTCGCGGTTTCGCGCTAATTTTTTCAACCAAAAATACGGCATTGCCGCGGTCTTCCGCCAAATTCCCAGCAAAGTTCTTTCGTTCGAAGATTTCGAGAAATTCGATGCCCCGCTGCCGGCGGTGTTGAAGAAATTTGCCATGCTGCATCGCGGGCTTGTTGTGGTTACTGGTCCCACAGGCTCGGGGAAATCCACCACGCTGGCGGCGATGGTGGATTACGCGAACAAGAACCGGCGCGATCATATTATCACCGTTGAAGATCCGATCGAGTTTGTGCACGAGAGCAAGAACTGCCTGGTGAACCATCGCGAGGTCGGTGTTCACACCCGCAGTTTCGCATCGGCACTGCGCGGCGCCTTGCGTGAAGATCCGGATATCATTCTGGTAGGAGAGCTTCGCGATTTGGAAACGATCGAGTTGGCGCTGGTGGCTGCCAGCACGGGGCATCTTGTCTTTGGCACTCTGCATACTCCCAGCGCGGCCAAGACAGTGGATCGTATCATCGACGTCTTTCCGGGCGAACAGCAAAACAAGATTCGGGCGACACTTTCCGAGGCACTGAAAGGAGTCATAGCCCAAAACCTGTTTAAACGCGTTGACAAAAAAGGCCGTGTTGCCGCTCTGGAAATCCTTGTGTTCACCACCGCTATCGCCAACCTCGTCCGCGAAGGCAAGACTCACCAGATTCCAGGCATGATTCAGGTGGGCAAACGTATCGGCAATCAACCGCTGGATGATGCCATCATGGAGCATGTTCGCATGAAACGGATTGCTCCGGAAGAAGCTTACGACAAAGCACTCGACAAAAAGAAGTTCAAGACCTTTCTACCGCATCCGCCCGAAGACGAAGAAAGTTGATCTATGCGCCGCCCAGAACTCGATCACATCCTGAGCACGATGCTGCTCTCGCAGCCGGACGTTTCCGACCTGCTCTTCACGGTTGACAAGCCGCTCCAGGTCGAATCGCTTGGCGAATTAAAACCCGTGGCGTGCGATCCGCCCATTGAAAAGTTGACCCCTTTCCAAACGGAAATGGTGGCGCTTAATCTCATGGGAGAAAACCAGTGGCACATTATGGATCTCCTGCGCCGGGGTTCATGTGATACGGCTTACACACTGGCGGACAAGGCCCGCTTTCGTATCAGCATATTTTCCCAGCGCGGAAGTCACTCCATCGTTTTGCGAAAGCTGAATACTGTAATTCCAACGCTGGAGTGGCTGAATTTTCCCGATACCATAAAGGAAATACCCAAGGAAAAAACCGGCCTGGTGTTGGTCACTGGTGCGACCGGTTCCGGTAAATCAACCACCCTGGCGGCGGTCCTGAACGAGATCAATCGGACCAAACCGGTGCATATTATTACCCTCGAAGATCCGGTGGAATTCATCCATTCGCACGAGAAAGCCACATTCAATCAACGTGAACTGGGGACCGATTTTGATAGTTTCGCTAACGGGCTCCGCGCGGCCCTTCGGCAAGCGCCTAAAGTCATCCTGGTCGGTGAAATGCGTGATCGTGATACCGTACGCATTGCTTTAAGCGCGGCGGAAACCGGGCACCTGGTGCTCAGCACGATCCACACAATTGATGCCGGGCAAACGATCAATCGTATTCTGGGCATGTTTGAAACTGAAGAACAGGAGCAGATACGCGCGCGATTGGCGGACATGTTACGATGGGTGATCAGCCAGCGCCTGATCCCGAAGGTTGGCGGCGGCCGTTATGCGCTCCTTGAAATCATGGGCGCCAACTTGCGAACTCAGGAAAGCATTCGTCTGGGCGAGAGTGAAGGCAAAAGCTTTTATGAGATCATCGAGGCCAGCCAACCGTTTGGATGGCGCACGTTCGATTTTTCAGCTCTCGAAGCGTACGAACAGGGCACCATCACAGAGGAAACCGCTCTGCTCTACTGCACCAAACGCGGACCGGTCACCCGTGGAATCGACAACATCAAGAAGTCTCGCGGGGAATCTACCAGCACCATGAGCTCTCTCAGAATGAAACTTGGCCAGGACGGAAAAGGCTCCGGCACGCCGGTGCCGACAACGCTCAAACTGAAATAATCTATGTCCAGCAAATTCGATTTCATCAGCGCTACGGACAAACCGGCCCTGCTTGCCTTTTCTACTCCCGAATGGCTGGAAGCCGCGAGAACCGCGTTGAATGAACTGGGATACAAGGTCCATACGGCCGCTACTCATGGCGATTTTCTCATTCGGTTCAGTCAGATCCGTTACCAGGTTGTGATCGTAGAAGAGCTTTTTGCGGCAAATAACCTGAGCGAAAATCTGACCTTGCAAGGTTTGCAAAAGATGCAAATGAACCAACGGCGGCATGCCACCGTGATTCTGTTTGGCGAATCATTCCAGACCTTCACGCCCATGCAGGCCTTTCAACAAAGTGTTCATGCCGTGATCAACAGCTCTGAGTTATTTCTCCTGAAGCAACTCATCGAAAAAGCTGTTGCGGATAACACCCTTTTCCTTCATAGCTTCCGCGAAGCGCAAAGCAGGGTTTATTCCTCCTCACGGACAGAAGAACCTGAGCAGGCTTAGCGAGCACAATTCCAACCGGGAAAACGTGAGCAGGTCGCGTTGCATGAACGCCCGCAATGGCTTTTCTTGAGCAGTGCCTTGTTCGAATCGTGCCTGGGTAGGGTGGCGATTTTATCATTTTGTTTTACTTTTAAAGTTGTCCCCGCATAACATCCGTCCATGCAGGGATCGTTGGCTTTGATCACCAGCTCGCGATTAAACCGAGGATGCTGGTTGACTTGTTTCATTCTAAACATGGCGGTTTTGGGTACTGTCGCCCAGGTGAACGTCGTAAGCTACCGCAACGACAATACGCGGACCGGGCAGAATCTCAACGAAACCACGCTCACTCCTTTTAACGTCAATACAAATACTTTCGGCCGGTTGTTTTTTTATAATGTCGACGGAAATATCTACGCACAACCCCTTTATGTATCGAATTTAGAGATCCCAGGTAAGGGCGTCCATAACGTCGTGTTCGTTGCCACGCAGCATAACAGTGTCTATGCGTTCGATGCAGATAATAACAGCGGCAGCAATGCTGTTCCGCTTTGGCAAGTGAGCTTCATCAATCCCCCGGCCTTAATCACCGCGGTGCCCGGCGAGGATGAATTTGGAGTAATTACTCCTGAAATCGGCATCACTGGCACTCCCGTGATCGACCTCAACTCTCGCACACTGTACGTGAACGTCGCCACCAAGGAGATTGGAGACTTTCGATGGGATTACTTTCATCGGCTGCATGCGCTGGACCTGGCAACGGGAGCGGAAAAGTTTGGTGGCCCAGTAGTAGTACAGGGAAGCGTCAGCGGGACAGGCACCGGCAGCGAGGGAGGAATTATTTCGTTTGATGCGTACCGGCACCTGCAACGTCCCGGTTTATTGCTGGCCAATGGGGTGGTTTATATTACGTACGCTTCTTACGCTGACGCAGGATATTATCATGGCTGGGTATTTGGCTATGATGCACAGACCCTGGAATTGCGCGGTATGTTTAACACTACCCCAAACGGACATAAAGGAGGAATCTGGCAATCGGGAGCTGCCCCCGCCGCGGACTCCAGTGGCAAGATCTATTTTTTGACTGGAGATGGCTCATTCGACAATAAGCAGCAGAACTATGGGAACAGTGTGGTGAAGCTTAGCATGGGCGCAGAAGACCTCGAGTTAGCCGATTATTTCACCCCGTTTAATCAACTGATATTGGATACTGCCGATGTAGACCTGGGTTCCGGAGGGGCGGTGTTACTCCCGGATGTAGCAGGAAGCCTGGCGCATCGGCATCTCCTGGTCGGCTCCGGCAAGGAGGGAAGGATCTACCTGCTCGATCGCGATAACCTCGGTCAGTATAACGGCACAAACGACAATCAGATCGTCCAGTCATTATCTTCTTATGTCAGGTCGACATTCGGCCTCCCGGCCTATTTTAACAAACATCTTTACTATGTTGCTTTTGGGGATGTCATGAAATCGTTCCAAATAACAAACGCACAAATCGTTGTGCCACCCGAGAAAGTGTCGCTGGCCAGTTTCGGCTTTCCCGGGGCCACGCCCTCAGTCTCCGCGAACGGAATCACCAATGGAATTATCTGGGCCATGCGGACCGAGTTGGCAGAATTCAGCGGTCGGGCCACGCTTCACGCCTTTGATGCCAATGACGTGTCCAGGGAGTTATATAACAGCTCTCAGGCAGGTACAAGGGATGATCCCGGTGGCTCAATTAAATTCAGTGTTCCGACCGTCGCCAACGGCAAAGTTTATGTGGGAACAGCATCACGCCTCGCGGTCTTTGGCACGGGGTCATGGGCTCCTCCACCCGTGTTTCTTTCCAACAATCGCATCTTTACCAACTCAATGATTGTCACCATGAGCCCGGTACCGCCAGGCTTGCAGATTCGCTACACTCTCGATGGAACTGCTGCATCGGTTGACTCACCTCTTTATGTCGCTCCTCTCCAACTGACCAATTCGACGCTCGTCCGAGCTATAGCCGTCGGCACAGGTACGAATCTGCTTCCCAGCAGTGAAGTAATCGCTTTCTTCCGGCAAGCCTCGTCGACGGCAACGATAGCAGGATTTAAGGGAAATGCATGGACGCTCAATGGAGGGGCCAGCGCAACCAACGACTTTCTTACTCTGGCCGACGGCTTGGGGAGTGAGCAGCGCACTGCTTTTTTCAAAACTCGGCAAGTAATAACAAATTTCGTGGCGCGGTTCGTTTATCGGCCCTCCGTGCGGTTTTCAGGCGCGGCATTCGTTCTGCAAAACTCGACGAACGGCCCTAATGCCATCGGGGATGGACGTCTTGGACTTGATGGCCTGGTGCCAGGTGCAGCCATTTTTTTCGACATCAAAAGCAGCGGCCCATTCACCGGCTATGCCACCAACGGCGCCGTTGCAAGCTCTTCCACTACGCTGCCACTGGATTTTGCACGCGGCAATCCTATAGCCGTCACTTTGACGTACAACGGTACAGTCTTGACGGAACATCTGTCGGATCTCAATACGAGTAATACGTTCGATGCAACCTACACCGTGAATCTGGCAGCCGCTGTTGGCGGTACCAACGCCGCATTTGTTGGCTTTACCGGTGCGTCTGGCACAGCGGCCGCCTCGCAACTGATTGAAAGCTTCACATTTGGGCCATACCAACCGCCAACCGTAGCGATTACAAGTCCCTCCGATGGTGCGATATTCAGCGCGCCAAACTCAGTGGGTATGTCCGCTAATGCATCAGTCCCCTCGGGCACGATCAAAAAAGTGGAATTTTTTAGAAATGATACCAAGCTCGGCGAGGACACCGCGGCGCCATATACCTTCTTATGGACGACGCCGCCGGCCGGCCGATATACGCTGACGGCGAAGGCCACGGACGATCAGGGAAACACGACAGGGTCAAGTCCGGTACAGATCATTGTAACGCCACCTTCTTTGCAGATTAACTATCTCACTAATCAGATAACGATTTCATGGCCTTCATCGACTGATTATTTGTTGGAAGTCACTGAGAGCATCTTGCCTCCCGTGGTCTGGACTGTTGCACCGCAAGTTCATCTCCCCTCAAGCAATCAGACCAGAGTGATCGTGCCTGTAGGCGTTAATAAAAGCTTCTATCGGCTGCGCGCACCTTGATATCTCGTTTGAACTGTAGCCACGGTGCCGAGATAACGAGGTGCTGACGCGTTAACGCCTTGGGGAAATTCAGGAGCAAACGAAGTTAACAAAGAAGATTTTCACGACTCAGTTCTTGGATTTTGAGCGTTCCCTTTACCCTCATTGTGACTACGCCTCGGTGAGACACTTCTCCCCTTAACTTCGTTACCTTGGTTTATTCTTTCCGAAACTTCGACTTAGGATTTCGTTCAGCTCGCCATTTCGGCTTGCCATGTACGCCCTCTCATGCGAAATAAAGTGCGGTGCTAACGCTGCACGCCGGGACTTTCCCCCAAGCGAGTTATGAACAAATGAAGGAAAGTCTCCGTCATGGTTCGATTTCGGCTTGGTGTCTCGCGTAAAAAGAGACGGCTGGCAACAGCACGTTTGTGGTGGGGCAGCGTAATACACGCTCAATTTTGCCTCGGTAGCTCAATTGGTAGAGCAGTTGACTCTTAATCAATTGGTTCTAGGTTCGAGTCCTAGCCGGGGCACCATTTTTCTTCGGCCTCAATTCATGCCTCCAAGAAATGTTCGGACCCTTTTGTATGCTCGAGCGATGGCCGGGAGATATAAAGCCGCCAAAATCAGAATAATGGTCATGACACACAGAAGTTCCGTGATCGTCAGAGCTGCCTGTCGTTTCCAATTGCGAGCCATGCTTGGTATTTACAAATTGGACCGGCAAGTGCGTCTCTGCTCACGCCGAAAGTGGATTGAAAAGCGCTTGTTCGTTTTGCCCTGCGTCACTGCGGCAAATCGCTGCGTAAACTGAAGATTCAGTTCAGACAAACCCATGACTGGTTTCTCTTACACCCCTCCCAAGGTGCCGCTTCTTTTTATTCGTTCCGTTTTCCTTTGGTGTTGCGTGCGCTCAACCACGGCTAATAGCTATCACCCGTCCGTGGTGCTTTCCTGGTTTCAACGTGCAAGTCCTTTTGAGGTGCACCGTGTCGACTAGTGGACTGGAAATTTGAATCTAACCCTGATGCTTCTGAATCCAGCGAACCAGGAAAGCAAGATGGATCGTATTAAAACTAAATCTCTCCATCCACTAGATAGATCCCATTCCCAAAACCCGGAGGGTGATTCAATCTTTCTGTTTGCCCCGCCCTGCCCTTTTCCCTTCGTTTCGTTGCGCTGCCGGCGGGCTCCACTTAGGGGCGATCATTTCTGTATTCCATTTGTCCCAAGCTTTGGATAATTCTTTGAGTTTTTCAGGATTCTTTTCTGCTAAATTATGTTTTTCGCCTATGTCCTCTTTCAAATTGTAAAGTTCGGCCCCGGCGGTCGTAGCCTTTCCGTTAAGATCGCCTGGACCTACCTCATCACTCGGAGGGCCTTTGACGATTTTCCAATCGCCCATCCTTAGCGCCATCTGACGGCCAAAACGCCAGTAAAGTGATTCGTGAGGCATCGATGCATTTTTCCCAGTCAAATACGGCAGCAGATTTACCCCATCCAGACGCCGGTCGGTTTTCCCCTCTACGCCAGCGGCCGCCAGCGCTGTGGGCAGGATGTCCATCTGGACCACAGGGCGATCCTCTACCTTGCCCGCCGGCAGGTGTCCTTTCCATTGGACAATCCAGGGAACCCGGATTCCTCCTTCCCACGTTTGCGCTTTGAAGCCACGCAACGGCCCGTTACCGGAAGTCGTGCGGGGAGTGGGCCCGCCATTATCGCTGATGAAAAAGATGAGGGTGTGTTCCTCCAGCACGTGCTCCCGCAACAGTGCAAGAACATTTCCAACCGCATCGTCCATTGCTGAAAGCATGGCGGCAAATTTCCGTCGGTTTTCATCTTCGATTTTTGGAAATCGTGCGAGATACTTTTCAGTTGCTTCAAGCGGAGCGTGAACTGCGTTGAAAGCGAGATAACAAAGCCAGGGGGTATTCCGATGCGCCTCAATAAATTTTACGGCTTCGCGTCCAAATGCATCGGTAGTGTAATCGATTTGAGAGATAGAATTTGTCCCTTGGAGAATGGGATTGTACCGATCGCGTAGCGCATCCAGGTAATCATGCGCACCGCCAAGAAAGCCGAAATATTCATCGAATCCTCGTTTGAGGGGATGGTACTGCGGCGCATAACCCAGATGCGATTTTCCGATCCACGCAGTGGCATATCCGAGTTTTTTGAAGCGATCTCCGATGGTTGGTTCCTGCAAAGACAGGCCGAAAGTTTCCGGTGTTGTCTGGGCCGGACCTGGATTGAATTCATGACCGAAACGTTGTTGATAACGGCCGGTCATGAGCGCAGCACGGGTAGGACTGCAATAGGGACCACTGACATAGCCGCTGGTAAATCGAATTCCCGAGTGCGCCAGCGAATCAATGTTTGGGGTGGGTATCTGAGGATTTCCCTGGCAACTCAA
>JADMIO011367347.1_pt1 | contig 10602 bp, 12 predicted proteins | sample 8958161 | NCBI WGS metagenome assembly JADMIO01 (sample SAMN16585339, study PRJNA669376) | soil metagenome | isolation source: Crop rotation soil | place: USA: Cullars Rotation, Alabama | collected 2011
CTCCCCCCCCCCGGGCTCAATGCAGCATTTGAAATTTCTCCCAACTTGTGCTCGTATTTATCTAACTCTCACCTTAAGAAGAGAAAGACAGGGGAAGAGAAGACATAGTACGAGAGAAATACAATCTTTATTGCAAGAAAAAAAAAATGACTACAGAGGTAGTAAAGAACAAGTGCTTTTCTCCATATCATTGCGCGTGTCAAATTTGATCACCCTATTGATCTCCCGCTTTTCGGTATTCAGACCGCACCATTGCACCAACTCGATTTGAATCGTAAGTGTCCCGCTTTTGTATGTTGCATCATCGATACATACCAGGAAGTCTTCTTTTGTTGGCTCGCTGTAACTCTTAGGAGATCTGCATGTGTGATATTCCACCTTTTCCTTGATGGAAGAGTACTCCTCAGATTCACCGTATCTGTAGCACCTGCCATCATAACTGATGCCGACTTTGTAATGTTCGTCTTTGTAATCGTCAAAGCTACGGTAAGTAAAAAAAAAAAATAATAACAGCAGTGAGTGCTTACTCAAAGCGAAGGTACATCTTTTGAAAGAAGTAAGTCATCGGTTTCTCATCGCCAGCAAGAGAGATGCGATGAAAGTCCCCAACAGCATAGCGAAGAAACTGTTGTTGCCACAAAGGCCGCTGTTCTCCTGATTTGGCTCTTGAGCGGGATCGCGAATGTGCTTTGGAGCGAGCATGATGTTCAGAGGGTGAGCGGGATCGAGAACGTGCTGTGGAGCGAGCATGATATTGAGAGCGTGATCGTGATCGTGATCTCGATCTGGCATGTCTGGAACGAGATGAAGCATGGCGTGAGCGTGATCTCGATCTGGCATTTCTCGAACGAGATGAAGCACGGCGTGAGCGTGATCTCGATCTGGCATTCCTGGAACGAGATGAAACACGGGAGGATTGCGACGAGCGTGACATAGATACTTCTTTTTGTTCCCTTTGTTTGCTTGCTTTTTCCGGGCGTTTTTTTTGCAGTACAATTAGGAATTGATTGTGGTTGAGGTTTGTTGGTTTTGAACTAAGTTCAGAAAGGAAGCCATGGGTGCGGAAAGCTCTTATCATCGTTTTGGGATGGATTACACCGACAAAAAAAGCACTGGAGTCGACACAGACAAAGTTCCCCCTGCAGCACAGTCAAGCGAACCACCACCACCAACAACCATCCCCACAGTCAATGAAAAGGAGGCAGCACAGTCAAGCGAACCATCACCAACAACAACAGCCATCCCCTTAGTCGATATCAAGGAGGCCCTCCATCAGCAACAGCCCTTTGTTCCAGAAGGAATTGATCGAAAGAACTTCTTTCGCCCCTTTGGAATTGCAACAGATCTGAAGCACATTTTTGTGACGTCATATCGACTCAAAGTGTGCAGACTCTGGATCTTTGATTTGGACGGAAAATTGATTTGTTCGCTTCTTGATTCAGGGAGTGCTGACAAGGAAACCCAGAAACAAATTGGAACGGTCAAGGTGTATGAGCAGTTATTGTGTCTTATTACGAATTCAGAAGTAGTCTGTTACGACTTAACAAAATGGTCATTCAAATTCTCTCCCTCGGACCGACCCGAGAGCAAAATGTCTTTTGCTCTACCTAGAACTACAACTTCAACTACCGATGGAGGAGGTGCCTCTAATATTGGAGGAGTCTCTCTACAAGTGGACCGAGTGGATGCTCAACTATACTTGTATTTTACCATGGCCGAAAGAGACTGCATTTACCGCTACACATTTGATCACGAGGGAAAAGGCCGGGAAGTCAGTGTGTTTGATGTGCGGAAGGACAACAAAAATTCGTGCGAAGAACGTTTATTTTGTTCTCCTCGTGGAATGGCAATTCAAGGCAAGACTCTGTATGTTTGTCTACGAGATCGACATCGAATCGCTCTCTTGGACAAAGTCACTGGAGCTGGTCTTGGTTATCTTACTGTGGCAGGATTGTACTATCCTCGAGATGTTCTCCTTTTTCGTGATGTGATGTACATTTGCGATGCTCATCGAGTTCATCGAATTCGAAACGAACGTCGTAAAGAAGAAAACAAACTCGGTGGTGAGCCCGAAACCGCAACAAAAGTAGGGCATGCAACTCTGGAACCTTTCCGACTTGTGCCGTACAAGCGTGAAAGTGGCTCATCGGATGTTTATGCACATGCTGTCTCATTGAATTCTTATGCACATGCAAATTCTTTGTGTGTAAATCCTGCAAAAAAAATTCTCTATGTGACCCATTCTGATTCTGTTGAAATGTTTGATCTTTAATAAATAGGGGGGTTTGTTTCACCCAATTATGCATTAGGAGTAGAGGAGGGACGTCCTACCAAAAAAAAAAAACAAGTTTCTGAAACCACCCGGAGACCAACTGATGTTTCAGCTCGCCTTTCAATATGGACAGCAATCCTTGCAAAACCAAAAAGAGCTTACCGAGCTGAATCTGGTGGTTGACGCTGCTCGCATACTCATGCCCTCGTTTTCTTCTCCAGAAGAACATTCAGGAGAAGAGACCAAGAAGAATACAGAAGATGCAAAAGAGGGAAAAGATGGAAAAGATCAAAGAGATATAAAACATGCCGTTCCCTTTCTGCGTCTTGTGGGTCCGCTCATTGAAAGCGAATTCAACGAGATCAAGAGCAAATTCAAAGATCGTTTAGTGGATCAAGACAAAGCCTACCAAGATGCCAGCAACATTTGGAAAACAGCGTTTGGGACAGCCTTTGTTCCATTCAAGCTACCGGACTGGAGCACTCTCTGTTTTTTTCCATCCATGCTTGACCCCGAAAGAAAAGCCAACTTCGAGGAAATGTTTTCAACAAAAGAGGAGGGTCTGGTTTTGCGATACGCAGTGCCTGCCATTCCTCAAGACAAGAACGTTTACAAATTGCGAGTTCGTTGTCCTGTGGATGATCTCCTCACAGTCCATTTCTCAGCGCAGGACACTGTCTCCCGGCTGCTTGCTCTATCGGATCCAAAGCTTTGTTTTGAGTACTGTGGTGGACCAAACATCGGGACTGGCGAAATATTGAAATGCAATGTTGTGACAAAACACAAATCAAGAAAACGAAAGAAGAAAGACTCCTCCTCAGCAAGTGACAGCGACCATTCTGATGAAGAAAATAGTAAGGAAGAGATGGATGAAAGTGATTAGTATACGTCCGGAGTAAAGGTTGTCTCCTGTGTGTTTGAATATATCTTCTCTTTGAATCTTCTCTTTGAATTGTTCGCCTTGAAGGCGAAGTATTCCAATGTGTTTTCCCTTTCTTGAGTTGTTCGCCTTGAAGGCGAAGTATTCCAATGTGTTTTCCCTTTATTGAATTGTCCGCCTTGAGGACTTTGTGCAGGGTTTGTTGGAAGACTGGCAACTAAAGTGTGTCGGTCATCCATGTCCCCCCAAGAGGTTTTCTACTCCAAAGGACTTCCCGCTTGAAGAGGTTTGGAGCACAGCAAAAGAAGCATTGGCGAATGGCACAAAAATCACTTAACGAAAAGTTATTCAAGGAAAAACAGCTCGGAAGGCGTAGAATGACTTCAGGGGAAGAAACTGATGCTGACACACCATTCAAATACAATCGAAAAGGGCACACAATATGTTCTACGCAAAGAAAGGCCAATGCCCATAAATTCCATGTACTAAAGACAATAACTCGTTTGTTATTGTTTCTGTGAACGCAGTGCATAAAATGAATGAGGAGCCTTGCACGAGTCTCCCTTCTTGATTACTACTTTTTTCGTGATTCTCAGAATGCCATCCAAAAGGGAATCGGTATGGTTTTTGTCTTTTTATGGTTTGGAACACTCCTCGTTTTCTTTGGCATGACGTTATTTTCTTGCACTAATGACGGCTTTCTCGTGTGGATACTTCTGTACGTTTGTGTCCTTGTTGTGGTGGTCGTTGCGCTTGCTGGCTTCACTGTCTCTCAAACTTTGTTCTAACTAAAAAAGAAAAAAAAGGGGGACTTCCGAATTTTTGGAAGTTGACGTACTTTTCCTGTAGAAAGCTTCGGAAAAGGGATCCCTTTGAGCTTGACTAAAAACAATCTAATAAAAGGTTTGAAGCGAAACTCTTCTCTCTTTGCAATTTGAAATGAGAAACAAAAACAAAAAATGAGGTGTTTGTTGAAGCAGCTCCCCGTTGGAATTGGAAAGCTTCACTGTCTGACAAATGCGAATCTCTACAGTGTCTGTCTGGTAGTTGTGTTTTGCTCCACCCTTGTTGCCTCCGCCCTTTTCATGTTCCTTGTTGCGGTCTGGAACTACTCGCTCGTCCCGTTGAGATATGAACTCTTTTGCGTCGGTGGCGCATCCTTTAATCTCGCACTGGGGTTTTGTATCTTATGGTGGTGCTATGCATCATTGACGAAAACCCCCACAATGCACCACTGGTGGAGCCTTCTGACTGTTGCAGTGCTCCATCTTTTTGTTGTTTGGCTACCCTACATGGCTTGCGGCATTGTGGAGCATCGATTTTTCATGGTGTTGTTGGGCCACGCCCACAATCCGACCTCTTTTTTCTTGCTCTTGGATCTCCACTGGGCAGTGCATTGTATGGATGTCCCTATGCTTTATTTCTTGCTAAAACATAGAAAAGAGGTGGTCACTGAGATGCAAGCCCAGTCACAAACGTCAGGATCAGTCTCAATAGTAACCACCACTCCAGCACCCGCAACTGCAACTGCAATTACAACTACAATTACAAGTGCAACCGCAACTGCAATTCCTCCTCTGAATAGAAATTTCGCTTGTCCCAGCATTCCAGAAGGCGTTGCTTCTTCATCAGAAGTCGAAGAATGTGAGTCGGTATCAACTTTATCAAATCTATTACCGAAACATGCTAACCAAATACAGGGCCTGCCTCATCCTCTGTCACCGACCTCCTTGGGCTCACTGGGCTCTGCCACCATCTCTCCTCTTTCGCCTCTCTCGCCTCTCTCCCCAGTTTCTCCATTATCTCCGCTATCTCCGTCTGCGTTGTCTCCTCCCTTTTCCCCCGTTATCTCCATGAAGAAGGGGAAAAGTCATTTGTCTGCGTTGTCTCCATGAAGAAAAGGAGGAAGGAAAGGGAAAAAGTCATTTGAAAGCTCACTTCCACGAATCATCTCCTGCGTCTGTTGCCGCTGTTTCTGCTTCTGTTTCTGTCTCGGGCTCATCCACCGTCATCATAGAAGAATCTGCCTCACTTTGTTTGGTTTGGGTTTGAGTTTGGGTTTGACCCTCTTCCTGGTTGCAGTTGTCCTCGTTCCATTCTTCCTCTCGAGCCGCCTCCTTTCCTCGGTACAGCGCTTCTTTTTGTTTTTTAATTTCACGAAGATTCTTTTTCCAAGCGTCCACTGGGTGGAGACGCAGGCATCGATAGGAGCGACACTTCTCACCGTACCAGCATTCCTTGGGACGTTGTCGACGATGTCGATATTTGTCCTCATTCCAGCAATTTACATCCAGACAAGTTAGAGTTGGGAATTGCGTCTCAAAGGGACACGGTGGTAGATGAGCAACCTCCTCTTCCTCCTCTTTAGTCAAGTCACGACCAATTTTTTTGACATAGGGTTTCCTTTCAGATTCAAAGTCCCGCCAATTGGAGGCTGAGGGACTGGTGGTGCTCCACCTGCCAGAGGGGTCAGTGGGAGAGTCAGTATCATGAAGCGAAGCTACTCCTCGAGAAAAACGAGAAGAGGAAGAGGGAGGAGGGGGAGGGGCAAACGACGAAGGGCGAGAAGAAAAGTTCTTATTGCCTTTCCTGCGTTGTTGAGCTGTTTCCCACCCATCTTCATCCTCGGTTCGACTTTGTTGTCGTGATCCCCAACGACTTGTCGATCGACAAGTTGATCTGCCCTGAGAGTAACTCATCTTTTTTTTTTTCTGTGTGTGTTTTTGAAAGAAAATTTCGAAAACTCCCTTTCTCTTTCTTGTCTTGCCCTTTTCCCTCCTTTTTTTCCCTTTTCGGATTTGCTGAGAACAAAAGCAATGAGGTCTTTTACTTCTGGAGAACGAAATAAAAAAAAACAAAGACAAAAACAGGATAGTCAACCAACCCTCTTTTTTGCAGTGTGCACAAAGCTGCTGCGTCCACTGCTCTGTGGATGAGGTCGATCTGGACTCCTTTGAGTTGTGCTTCGAGAGACTGTAGAAGGAAAAGATGAATGTCCCACAAAGGACTTGCTTCGAGGATGGGCTGGATCAGCTGTGAAAGGAGTGGAAGTAGTAGAAGGAGCGGAATACTGCCCCACCGAGGACTTGCTTCGAAGAGGGGCTGGATTAGCTGGAGAAGGAAAGGAATACTCTCTAACCGAGGACCTGCTTCGAGGATTGGCTGAAGAAGGGTTCGGTTTAAGGTTGAAAGGAGAAGAAGGAGGAGATTGAGTTGCAAAAGGAGAAGAGGGGGAAGGGTTCAGTACCAACGGAGTCGAAGGTGTCGAAGGTGTTGACGGAGTCGACGGACTCAATGTTTCAATTGCGTGCTTGTAAGAGGATTCGTGAAGATGAAAATAAAGTCTTCCCTTTAGAGAATAATTGGGTCCCGTGCGATGGGAGACATAGTCTGGGTTGAACTTGGGTTGCACATAGACGGGCTTGTCAGGGGAGGATCCCGGTTCCACAGGCGGAGTTTTTCTCACCCACAGCTTGACATCGCTTTTTTTGTTGTTGATCTCTATCCCATTGATGTTGTAATTCTCCTTGTCATCTTGCAACAAAATCTCTCCCACACATCCTTCGCAGATGAGTTCCCAGACTTCGCGGAGCTTGTCCTTGTCCGCTACAGGAAGCGACCAGCGTCCACCCTCGAAGTTCTCTGGTGCTTCATATTGAGGAGAGAGACCATCGCGAAACAGATAAAACTGGCCCAGGTTGAGATCGGGAAACACTTTGTAATACTGGTTGAACTCTTCTATCGTATTGATGCAAAATGGTATGCGATGCATTCCCTTCTGCCCATCTCGCTCCCACCGGTAACATCGAGGGTAACACCACACCCACCAACTGGTACGGAGCGGACTCTGTTTTACTGCTGTGGTGGCGACTGGCGGAGGAAGAAGAGAAGGAGTGGAGGTCGCTGCATGCTTGCTTTCTTTTGCTTCCGATTGTTTTTGTTCATGGTTACCCAACAACGCAGGTTTTCGCTTGTTTTGCCTTTTCAGATGTTCAAGGTTCTTGTCTCCCATTTTTTTTATTTTTTTGTAAAAGAAAGAAAAAAAGAAAGTTACTCTGGTGTTCTCTTTGGGACGTTGTTTTGATTTTGGGGAAGCTGCGGCAAAAAAGAAAGGATCATACCGATTATTTCAGGAATTGCCAACCAAGAAACCAAATACGTGTGAACAACTGTATTGCGGTTTTGTTGCCATTCCGCTTCACAGTCAAGACACACAATGTGAGTTGTCAAAGGGTCTGCGATCCGACTGTTTTGTTCTCGAATAAAGAACACACACTGCAGACACATTAGTTTGGAACAAATCCCGTCAGTCTGATTTTCACTATTTTCACAACAACGGTAAAACAAGATACCTTTTCGGTGGCAGCGGTAACAACGGTGCAGAACACAGTCAAGGCTGCAAAAATACTGGGTCACATTTTGGTCCTTGTTTGTCACAGAATCTTGCTGTTGAACAACAATGACTTGACTGCACCGCCGAGGATGGACTTTTCTACATGTCTCACACTTCAAATACGCAGGCTCGAGCATTTCCGAGAGGTGGTGAAAGTTGTTTCTTTTTCTTTCTCCTCTCTTCTTTCTTTCTCTACTCAAACTTCTAATCCGTAATCCCTAACCGTAAATCCCTAACTCTTAATCTAACCCTGAATCCCCAACCCTTTCATCCCAAACCCTTTCATCTCCAGCCTCCAATGAAATTCTTGTCAAGCACGTTTGTTTGCATGTCTTTGATGTTTTTTTTTTTTTGCCTGATCCTGATCCTGAGATGAATCGTGGATATCGTGTCTGAGGAGAAGTTCTCTCTTTATTTGGTGGCAAAAAGATTTGTGGTGAAACAAAAGTTCTTTTTCCTCGAAATCTCCCTGGTGGACCATTGACTTCCACCTCTTTTTTTTTTTCTCGTTGTTTCGCTGTGCTCTGTCCTCCCAACTAGCAAGAATAACATGAAGTGGAACCTAAAAAAAAAAAAAGAAGAATGTCCTCCTTTGCAGGTCGTCAAACGATTCATTTGCTCCTTCAAAGTGGTGCAGACATCAACTTGCGCCCTCCCTTCTCCTCTCCTTTATCCCCTCTTCCCACTTTCCATGCCCTTGCCTCTTACTTCCCTGAGGACACGGAATTGTTCCGCATGTTTTTGGAATACAAAGGGGATCCCAATGTGCTGCACAATGGATATTCTGTGCTCCAAGTCCTTCTCGAAGCACAATCCAAGCTCCATGCGGCTCGTACCTCCACCAAGGCAAAACAAGAAAAAGCCGAAGAATGGCGTAAACTCATCATATCTTCTATTCGGGACTTGCTAGCTGGGTATCAAGAGACTCGGGCACAAGAAGAGTCTTCTCGACGAATGAGATCGTCTGAACCAGTTTGCTCTCAACCTTTGATTGCTCCTGTGGCTCCTCCGACTCCTCCCAAGGTTTCCCCCTTCTGTGTTCCCGCGCGATGCGCACTTTCTGGGTTCTTGTCTAAACTTCTTGAAGCTCCCAACGAGGCTGGGTTGGATTTTCATAACCCCCTCCAGCAGATGTTGAGTGCTGTCGGTGTAATTCCATGTGCTCATCAGAGGGATCAAAAGACACCACAACAGATGGATGTCATCTCCACCGTGATAGCTCCTCTCATCTCTCAGTTTGCTCAAGGAGACAACAATTCTCTCAATGCTTCATTAATAACACAAGTGTTAAAAAGCATTTTTGATAAACAAAGGAAACATACGGAAGAAGAGCAGAAACAAACGCCGCCAGTCGCATCCTTTTCGACTGTGGCACCCGCCGCAGCCCCGGTCCCTCTTCCCTCTCAAAAAGAAGAAGAAAAGGAAACAAAAGCAACAGCAACCAACAACAACGTTCCCCTGAATGATGTGAATGATGTGCTTAGCAACGTGCTCGCGATTGCTTCTTCTTTCTTTCCGGCACTTATGAAAGAACAGTCGCCACCGGATGTAGGGCGTGACATTGGACGCGTGTTACTTCAAACTCTTGGGAAACAAGTTGAAAGTTTGAAAAAATCACAGGAAAGCTCTTCTTCTTCTTCTTCCTCTTCTTCTTCTTCCTCTTCTTCTTCCTCCTCTTCTTCCTCCTCTTCTTCCTCCTCTTCTTCCTCCTCTTCTTCTTCTTCTTCTTCCTCCCCCTCTTCTTCTTCTTCCTCCCCCTCTTCTTCTTCTTCCTCCCCTTCCTCCTCCTAGTCTTCTCCACGAATGCAAGGTTGGTTAAAAAAAAAGAGAAAATCGTCCGTTGTCTAGTTTTCCTTTTTTTTAAAATAAAAGTTACTGTCACAAAAAATATGCACTTTGTTGGAAACAGTCTTGAGATTGTAAAACTCAATGAGAGTCAGGCCAAGATAACTCTCCGAGTGAAAGAAGAAGCCCTATCGTGCCTCAAGGCTTTCTCGGAGGATGAGAAGCTACTGACTTTCTTGACCGATCCCTATGACTCTGACCCAGCTCGACGGGGTTGTCGACTTGATATCAAGATTAGTCTTGAAAAGCGCCTCTTGGAATTGTCACGAGACATGAAGAAGCAAACCACTTTCCCGAGAGTGGCGTATTTGGATCTTGTTAAAACAATAGAGGCTTTTATTTGGCACAGGATCCCCGAGGCGAGCTGGGAGGATCTTCTCCGTGGCCACAAGGCACTGCCGTTTGTTGAGTGGCAGCGGGCGGAATCATTTCGACGTGCTTCTGTCTAACGCAACCTAGCCATAACGCAACTCACCCAAAATCCTAACCTTACCCCCTCGCTTCACTACCGTAACTCCTCCGAGAGATCCACCAAGACAGCCTTGATGGCGGTTTTTGGTGCTCCCTTGTGCTCCTTGTCCTCATACACCGAGGAAGGAAACCCAATACTTTGTAATGCAACACGAAGCCAACTTTCATCAAAAATAGGGCTGCACCGAAAGACCATGGGACAAAGTCGTTTCCCAGTTTCATACTCGAGTAAAAAGCGTTCTAGTTCTTGTCGGAGTTTGAAAACAAGTTTTTCTCGGCGGTGACGTTCAGGGAGGTTTGGGATCTCAAATTGGATGTGTTGTAGAGCGTGAAGGAGGCGAGTGGCATTGTGGTAGCTCTCTGGTTGCTTGATGGTGAGTCGCTGTTGAGTTTGCTTGTTGATTTCTTTCAACTCACTCAATTGATCCACACTGTTCTTCAAATCAAGCAACAGACTTTTGCATTCTGTGAGAAGTGAAACAATTGATTCCGGGGATACAGACATTGTTGGGCTTCTCCTTTAATTTTCTTATTTCCTTTTTGTTATACTTTTTTTTGTTGGTCGCACCCTTTGATTGTTAGGATTAGGATTAGGAGGGTTAGCATTAGAGTTAGCATTGGGGTTAGCAGGGTTAGCATTGGGGTTAGCATCAGGGTTAGCATTGGGGGGTTAGCATCAGGGTTAGCATTGGGGGGTTACCATTGGGGTTAGGGTTGGGGTTAGAAGGTCAGGGGAGTAGG
>JADMIO011306082.1_pt1 | contig 10600 bp, 5 predicted proteins | sample 8958161 | NCBI WGS metagenome assembly JADMIO01 (sample SAMN16585339, study PRJNA669376) | soil metagenome | isolation source: Crop rotation soil | place: USA: Cullars Rotation, Alabama | collected 2011
GCGAGGCCCTCGGGGTACGGCGTCGTCTGCCGGAGGACGAGGACGCCGACGCCGATCCGCCGCGCGCGCTCGACGAGCGCGAGGAGGGCGGGCCGCGCCGGCTTCTCGTCGAGGGCGCCCTCGCCGATCACGAGGGTCGCGCCGCGCTCGAGCATCTCGGCGACGAGGGGCGCCTCGCGCCACGCCACGCCCGCCGCGAGGAGCGCGGCGCCCGTGTCTCCGAGCGGCCCCTCGACGAGGAGGACGTCCTTCGCGTCGAGGAGCGGCGGGCGCGCCGGCCACACGACGACGTCGAGGTCGAGGCTCGACGTCCCGTGCGGCGCGCTCGCGGTGACGTGGAGCCGTCCCCCCTCCCCCGCGAAGCGGGGGAGGGCCGGGGAGGAGGCCGTCGACGGGACGGTCACCTCGACGTCGAGCACCGTCCCCTTGCCGGCCCCCGTCGCCACGACCTTCCCGCCGAGCGAGAAGGTCCACACGAAGGCGACCTCCTGGTCGGCGCGGATGCGGCGCTTGAAGGGGCGCTCGGCGGCCTCGCCGCCTCCGGGCGCCGGGTCGTCGAGGAGAGCGACCGGGCCGAGCGCGGCGCGGAGGTCCGCGTCGCCCGGGGCCGCTCCGAGGTCGGCGCCGAGCGCGCCCGCGACGCGGGCTTGCCGCACGGAGCGCGCGCGCCCGCGCGCGAGCCCCGCGATCACCGCCGCGTCGTCGAGGAAGCCCGGGTCGCCCGCGAGCGCGACGCGCTCGGGGAGGCTCGTCGGCGCGGCGAGCGGCGGCAAGACGGCGACGAAGCCCGGCCCCGCGCTCGCGCTCCACGGCACGTCGAAGCCGAGGGCGCGCCCGTCGTCCTCGGCGAGGACGACCGGCCGCGTCGGATCGAGCGCCTTCACGACCGCCCCGAGCGCCGTGAGGCGCCCGCGCGCCCCCGCCGAGACCGCGGCGCCCTCGCGCAGGAAGCCGCGCGCCACCGACCACGCGACGACCCCCGCGCGCCCGCGGAGGCGCGGGACGACCTCGCGCCACTCGCGCTCGAGGGCGCGCCAGAGGCGCTCGTCCTCGAGGGCGTTCGCCGAGAGCGGCCGCACGAGGTCGCCCTCGACGACGACGAGGAGGCCCGCCTCCTCGACCGCGTCGAACCAGGCGTCGTCGCGCCGCGATCCGGTGAGGAGCGCGTTCGCCCCCGTGAAGCGCGCGCGCGCGATCGCCTCCCGCGCGTCGCCCGGCGGAGCCTCGAGGAGCGCCAGGAAGACGGGGGCGCCGTTCACGACGAGGCGGCCGCCCGTCCGCTCGATGCGGCTCTCGGCGAGCGCGACGCGGCGCTCGACGCGGTCCGAGACGACGAGCGCGACCCCTTCGCGCCTCGGCCAGAGAGCGCGCTCAGCCCACGGGATCGCGACCTCGCGGGCCTCGCCCTTCGCGAGCGCGACCTCGACGGTCCGCGCGCTCCCCGAGAAGACGTAGCCGACCGCGCACGCTTCGCCCGTGCGCCCGCGCAGCTCGAGCCGGAGCTGCCCCTCGCGCACCGAGACTCCGCGCACGTCGACGGGGAGCCGCTCGACGATCCGGGCCGCTCCGAGCACGCCCGCGAGCCGCGGCGCCGGCCCCACGGGCGCCGCCCACGCGCCCTCGGAGTCGTCGTCGCCGCCGCGCTTCGCGAGCGCGCTCGCCGCGCGCAGGTCGCGCGCCCGCACCGTGACGACGTGCGTCCCCGCCGCGAGCGGCGGCAGGTCGAGGAGGAGGTCGCCCTCGGCTCCGCGCGCGATCTCCTGTCCGTCGAGCGCCACCGTCGCGTCCCACCGGACACGCTCGAGCGAGACGCAAAGAGCGCGCGACGCGAGCGGCGCCGGGAGGTCGAAGGCGCATCGAGCGACGACGTCGGACTTCTCGCCCGGCGCGAAGCCGAGCCGCGGAGGGCCCGCCGCCGGCTTGTCGGCGGGGCCGTCGTGGGGGGCGCGGGAGACCTCCCACTTGGTGAGGTCGAGGGAGCCGCGCTCCTCGGCGTAAGCGGTGGTGGCGACGAGAGCGAGGAGGATCGCGAGCCGCATGGACGGCATGCTACCGATTCAACATTCTCCATTCATTGGCCGGTTGTCATTGCCTGTTGTCATTGCCTGTTCTGTACCTGTCTAGAGGAGGTACAGAACAGGCAATGACAACAGGCAATGACAACCGGTCAATGAATGATGAATGTGGAATGGGACCCTGCTAATCTCGATTCGCTCGATGCCGACGCCCACCCCCAGAGCCGACGAGACCCCCGTCCTCGGCCCCGCGCCCACGGGCGGGGCCGAGTTCCAGGCGGCCCGCACGCTCACCGACGCCGAGACGAAGCCTCCGACCTTCCCGCCCGGCACGCGCCTCGGCCCCTACGAGGTCCTCCGCGAGCTCGGCCGCGGCTCCATGGGGACCGTCGTCGCCGCCCGCCACGCCGAGCTGGGCCGCGAGGCGGCGCTCAAGGTCCTCTCGGGGACGCTCGTCGCCGACCCGGCCGCGGTCGAGCGCTTCCGGCGCGAGTCCGAGGCCGTGGCGCAGCTCGAGCACCCGGGGATCGTGCGGCTCTACGACCGCGGCGAGGCGAAGGGCGCTCACTGGTTCGCCATGGAGCTGGTCGCGGGGAGCTCGCTCGAGCAGCTCATCCGCCGCGAGCGGCTCGCCTACTCCGAGGCGGCGCGGATCATGGCGCAGGCGGCGCACGCGATCGACTACGCGCACTCGCGCGGCGTGCTCCACCGAGACCTGAAGCCGGCGAACATCCTCCTCGACCAGTCGGGGCGGGCGCGCGTCATGGACTTCGGCCTCGCCCGCCTCGACAGCAAGGCGACGCTCACGAGCGACGGGATCGTCGTCGGGACGCCGCTCTACCTCGCGCCCGAGGTCGCGCGCGGCGAGCGGGCGTCGCGGCGGAGCGACATCTACTCGCTCGGCGCGAGCCTCTACGAGCTCGCCACGGGCAAGCCGCCCTACGAGGGCCGCGAGGCGCGCGACGTCATGAACCGCGTCGCCAACGAGGCGCCGATCCCGCCGACGGACGCCGACCCGCGCGTCCCGCGCGACCTCGTGCGGATCATCGCCAAGGCGATGGCCCGCGACCCCGAGGAGCGCTACGCCAACGCGCGCGCCCTCGGGCTCGACCTCGAGCGCTTCGTCGAGGGCCGCTCGCTCGAGCTCTCGGGCGGAGCGAGCGCCTTCCGCGAGACGAAGGCGAGCCTCGCGTGGAAGCGCTTCCTGTTCCACGGCACGATCGTGCTCGGAGTGGCCGGCGCGTTCGGCGCGATCCTCTGGCTCCGCCTCCAGCTCAAGGAGGCGAAGGACGAGGTCCGCCGCCTCACGAAGGAGCTCGAGAAGGCGAAGACGCGCGGCCCCGTCGAGCCGCCGCCCGGGCTCGAGCTCGACCGCGACGGCGTGCGCGCCGCGCAGGACCGCGACGTGCGCGGGCGGATCGCGCTCCGCGGCCTCCCCGCCGACGCGACGTTCGAGGGCGCGCCCAAGAGCTTCGACGACCTCCTCGCCGCGGCGCACGCCGAGCCGAGGGGGAGCGCGGTCGCGGCGGCCCGCCTCCGCCAGGCGCTCCAGCTCTCGCCGCGCCGCTGGGACGTGAGGCTTGAGCTCGCGGCGGCGCTCGCCGACACCGCGCTCGACGACGCCGAGGCGGAGTGCACGCTCTGCGTCCTCGCGGCCGAGGCGCCGCGCGACCTCCAGCTCGCGGCGCGCCTCCTCCGCGCGAGGGTCTACCGCGCCCGCGGCGACGCGGTCGCTCTCTGGCTCGCGGCGAGCGACCTCAAGGTCGTGGTCCCGGGGCGCCCCGCCGACGCGGAGGGGCAGGCCGTCGCGATCGCGGACCTCGCCTTCGCGCTCGCGGCGACGGGCGACCCGAAGAGCGCCGAGGCGACGCTCCGCGCCGCCAACCCGACGACCCCCGACGAGCTCGCGCGCGTCGCGCTCGCCCGCGCGGCCATCGCCCGGGCGCGCGGCGAGACGGCCGTCCTCGACGTCGAGCTGGGCCGCGCGAAGGAGACGGCGTCGACCGACGAGACGCGCCGCCTCGTCGACGCCTTCGCGTCACGGTGAGTCGGCGACGCACACGATCCCGTCGAGCACGCGCAGCCAGAGCGCGTGCTTCGAGTCGGGCGTGAAGACGAACCCCGCCCCCTCCACGACGGCGAGGCGCTTGAGCGCGCTCGCGTCGAAGATCCGCGCCTCGGTGATCTCCGTCTGGACGCGCCACTCGCCCAGGTCCGTCTGCGCGATGAGGAAGCGCCCGTCGGGCGAGAAGTCGAGCCGCCACGAGCGCTTCCTCGGACCGGCCCAGAACTCGGCGAGCTCCTTGCCGGTCTTCACGTCGAAGACGACGGCCCACTGCTGGCCGATGATCGAGACGAGCCGCGACGAGTCGCGCGAGAAGGCGTGGGCCGCGTTCTGCCACGGGAGGACGCGGACCTCGGCGAGCGCCGGGACCGCGAGGAGCCGGTCCGAGTCGCCGCGCTTCGCGCCGGCGACGAGGAGCTTGCCGTCGGGCGAGAAGACGGCCGAGCGCACGCCGCCCGCGAAGCCGTCCGCGCGCGCGATGACCGCGCCCGACTCGGCGTCGCGGAGCTCGAGCGTCCCGCTCTCGGTCCCGATCGCGACGCGGCGCCCGTCCTCGGAGAAGGCGACCGCGCTCACCGGCTCGGCCGAGATCCAGCGCGCGAAGCCGCTCCCCACGTCGACGAGCGCGAGCCCGGTGCGCCGGACGGCGACGAACCGCGCGTCGCGCGTGACGGCGAGGACGGGCCCCTGGATCCGCGTCCGCGGCTCGTTCCGCGCGAGGTCCCAGACGATCGCGTCCCTCTCCCACGAGAGGAGCGTCTTCTCGTCGGGCGCGAGGCGGAGGTTCGCCGTCGCGCCCTTCGAGCCCTGGAGCACGACCGTCGAGAAGCCCGTGTGGCGCACGTCCGCCGAGAAGTCGGCGAGGACCTTGATCGAGCCGTCGTCGCAGCCGGCGTAGATCCGCTCGCCCGAGCGCGTGAGCGCGAGCGAGCGCACGTCGCCCTGCTTCTCCATGACGAGGGGGCGGTCCGGCCGGTCGATCTCCCAGTAGCGGACCTCGCCCGTCACGTCGACGGAGGCGGCCCACTTCCCGTCCGCGGAGATGTCGCCGGCGACGAGCGCCCCCTCGTGGCCCCGGAGGAGCTTCGCCGGGAAGGCCATCGGAGGAGGCGGCGTCGCGCAAGCGCCGAGGGCGCCGAGCACGAGCACGAGCACGAGCACGAGCACGGCGCGCACGCGGACGAGCTTAGCGACGCGGCCTCAGCCGATCACATCTTTCCCGAAGTACGGGCGGAGGACCTGGGGGACCTCGACGCTGCCGTCCTTGCGCTGATACGTCTCGAGGATCGCGAGCACGACGCGCGGGCACGCGACGCCCGAGCCGTTGAGCGTGTGGACGAACCGCGGCTTGTTCGCGCCTTCCTTGAAGCGGATGTTCGCGCGCCGGGCCTGGAAGTCGGTGAACGTCGAGACCGAGCTGGCCTCGAGCCACTCCTTCGAGGCGGGGGCCCAGATCTCGAGGTCGTAGGTGCGCGCCGACGCGAAGCCGGTGTCGCCCGACGCGAGCTCGAGGACGCGGTACTCGAGCCCGAGGAGCTCGAGCACCTTCGAGCAGTGGCCGAGGAGCTTCTGGTGCTCGTCGTCGCTCGCCTCGGGGGCGCAGAAGCGGACGAGCTCGACCTTGTCGAACTGGTGCACGCGCCGGAGGCCGCGCGTCATCTTGCCCGCGGCGCCCGCCTCGCGGCGGAAGCACGGCGTGTAGGCCGTGTAGGCGATCGGCAGGTCGGCCGCGTTCAGGATCTCGTCGGCGTGGAGGTTCGTGACCGGCACCTCGGCCGTCGGGATGAGCCAGAGGCCGTCGCGCTCGATCTTGTAGAGCTCCTCGTCGAACTTGGGGAGCTGGCCCGTGCCCGTCATCGTCTTGGTCGTGACGACGAAGGGAGGCGAGACCTCGAGGTAGCCGTGCTCGCGCACGTGGAGGTCGAGCATGAAGTTGATGAGAGCGCGCTCGAGCTTGGCGCCCATGCCGCGCCAGAGCACGAAGCCGCTCCCCGCGACCTTGACGCCTCGGCCCTGGAGGTCGACGATCGCGAGCTTCTCGCAGATCTGCTCGTGCGTCTTCGGCTCGAAGTCGAACGTCTTCCGCGTGCCCCACGTCCGGCGGACCGTGTTCGCCTCGGGGCCGCCCTTCACGGCGTCCTTGTGCGGGAGGTTCGGGATCCCGAGGAGGAGCGCATCGAGCTCGGGCTGCACCTCGGCTTGCCGCTTCTCGACCGCCTTGGTGCGCTCCTTCAGCTCCTTCGAGCGCTCCTCGAGCCCCGGCTCGACCGGCTTCTTCTCCTTCTTGGCCGCGCCGATCTTCTCGCCGATCGTGCGCGTCTCGCTACGGAGCGTGTCGAACTCGAACGTCAGCTTCTTGCGCTCGTCGTTCAGGGCGCAAACCTTGGCGACGACGTCGAGGTCCTTCTGGCCGCGGAGCCGGAGCCCCTCCTCGACGAGGGCGCGGTTCTCGCTCACGAAGTTCTGGTCGAGCATGGTTCCTTCCCGTTGACCGGCGCACGACGAGTGCACGATCATAACAGAGGTTACGTCGGACTCGACGACTCCTTTCACGCCCGCCAGGCCGCATAAATGCTGGGCTCGCGGGGACTTCCTCGCCCGCGCTCGGCTTCCTTGACACGGAAACCCTTGACTTGCTAACGTTCCCCCCTCTCTACCGCGCGCACTGACAGGTTCGAGGGGCGGCGCCAAGAGGCGCCAGCATCCGTCCCGGTAGGAATCGGGGCCGAAAGGGGGGACGATCCACATGTTCGGCTTCTTGCGGCGGAGTCACGCCGCGGCCGTCTCGTCGCTGTCCGTGCCCGCGCTCCTTCTCCTTCTCGCCTCGCCGGCGTACGCGGGCGGAGAGATCGAGCAACAGGTTCGGCAGCCCGCTCAGGAAGCGGTGCCGATCCTCGGCATGCCGTCGGCCGATCTGCCTCCGGTCGGCGAGGTCGACGAGATCGCCGCTCTCGGCGAGCCCATCTCGCTCGAGAAGATCTGGGCCGCCGACTTCCACCCCGAGACCGATCGGTGGACCGAGCGCAACAACCGCGTCAAGATCACGCTCTTCGGCTCGGCGCTCTTCTTCGGCCAGAACCTCCGCATCTACCACGACGCGGGCGTCGGCCTCCGGGTCTCGTGGGAGGTCCCCGGCTTCATCGGGATCCGCCTCGACTCGGTGATCGTGCCCTTCTCGCACATGGTCGTGCGCAACATCGGCAAGACCTCGACGAACGACAGCAACCGCTCGATGCGGGGCTTCGTCGACTGCACGTCGCTCTCGATCGCGATCTTCAACCCCGAGCTGTCCGCCGCCCCGAACCTCGTCATGTGGGCCGGCTTCGGCGTCGACCTCTGGGAGTACCACTACGACCAGTTCCTCCCGAACGCGGGCGGCACGTCGCGGCGTTACCAGTACGTCGACTGGAACCTCGGCGGGAACTTGTTCTTCAACATGGAGTACAAGATCGTCGACACGTTCCACATCGGCTTCGAGCTCCGCGAGCACGTCGTCTACGCGCCGCAGACCGAGCGCGGCCGGTTCTACAAGATCGACAACGTCGTCGGCGGCGTCGGCCTCCACACGTCGGGCGCCGCGCACTCGCGCAACCAGAACATCCCGATCCCGCTCTCGGCGGTGGAAGAGTTCCAGCTCCACGTCGCGGTGGTCTTCTAGCTCAGCGGTAGGCTCCACCGAACAGAGCGTAGGCCTCGGCGGGCGCGCGCATGACGAGCGCGACGACGCCGAGGCCTATCGCATTTCCGACGGCGTGGAGGAGAACCGCCGCTCCGACCGAGCCCGTGCGCTCGTAGAGGAGGGCGGCCGCGATCCCCCACGCGTAAGGGATCGCGATGAGCACGGGGGCGAGCCCCGTGTTCACGTGGCAGAGCCCGAAGAGCGTGGCCTGGAGGATCGCGGCGCCGGGCACCGAGAGCCGCTCGCGGAGAGCGCGGTAGATGAAGCCGCGAAACACGAGCTCCTCCGCGATCGGCGCCGCGACGAGGAACCCGCTCGCCACGAGGAGGACGCCCACCCGGTCCGTCAGGAGGGGCATGTCGAGCCTCTCGAGGAAGTCGCGGAGGGGCGCCCCGTCCGCCACGCGAGCCGCGACGAGGCCGCCCACGGCCCCCGCGATCGCGAAGACGGCGCCGAGCGCGGCCGCGAGCTTGGCGGTGAAGACGAGCGCCTCGCGGTCGACCGCGAAGGGCCGCGGCACCGCGCGCCGCACGTAGAGGAACGCGGCGACCGCGATCGCGACGATGAGCGCGTCCTCGACCGCTTCGTGGCCGAGGAAGCCGTAGGAGACGGTGACGCCGGGCGCGCCGACGCGCGGGCGCGCGTGGACGACCTTGCCCGCGAAGAAGACGTGGACGAGGAGCGCCCGCATCGCCGTCGCGGGGAGGACGGCGCGGAGGACGCGCTCGAGGCCGACGGTGACGAGCGCGAAGGCGGCGAGGAACCCGAGCGCGGCGAGGCGCCGCCTCATTTGCCGGCCCGCGCGAGCTCCACGAAGCGGAAGTTCTTGATGACCGCCTTGGTGCGGCCGTTCAGGACGAGGCGGAAGGGCACCGTCGTGTTCTGGAGCTTGAGGCCCGTCTCGAGGCGGATCGCGTCGTCGATCACGCACGTCGCGGTGCCCGCGTTCTTCCCGAGCTCCCAGGTGACGACGATCTTGTGGTTCGTCGTCGAGGCGGGGAGGACCCACTTCATGAGGGCCGAGCCCTGGCCGCGGCCGAGCTCGATGACCGCGCCGGGGCCGTCGTCGAGCTGGAGCTCGAAGGTCGCGACGCCGTCCGCCGTCTCGCGGAGCGTCGTGATCGAGCCGGGGCCCGTGCCCTCGAGCGTCCCGTTCGCGAGCCGCCACTCGCCCTCGAAGGCGAGCTCGTGGCCGCGCGTCGCCTCGTTGAGGAGGCGGCCGCTCTTCGCGAGCGTCTCGGCGCGCCACTCGACGAGCTCGCGCTCGTGGGCGCGGTTCTCGAGCTCCTTCAACTGACCCGGCGTCTTCGCGAGCGACCCCTCGATCGCCGTGATGCGCGCGCGGTCGTTCGTCTTGACGCCGAGGCGGTTCGGGTTGCCCGGCTTGTGGTCGAGGACGCCCTTCGGGTAGGTCCAGTGGACGAGCGGGTCCTTGTTGAGCATGCCCTGGAGGCCCGGGTCCTTCTCGTCGGTCCGGAAGAGGCCGAGCGTGTGGTTCGAGCGGACGTTGTAGTTCTTCGCCTTCTCGCTCTTCAGCTTCCCGCCGCGCTCGTCCTGGAGGATCACCTCGCCCGTCGGGTGGAACTCGAGGAGCTTCTCGCCGCCGAGGAGCGTGATCGGCTCGTTCTCGGGCGACGTGAAGTCGAACGACGCGTGCGTCACCCAGCGGTCGCCGCAGTCGAGCGCGAAGATCGCGTTCTCGAGGAAGACGCCGTCCGCGAACTTCTCGGCGTGGAAGGGGCGGTTCGGGTCGAGCGCCACCGCCTCGAAGTCGCGCGCGTGCTTGGGGCGGTCGAGGTGCCAGTGGAAGTCGTAAGAGATCTTCTTCTTGTCCTCGACGCCCGCGGCCGTGAGCTTCTCGAAGAAGACGGTCTCGCGCGCGCAGAGCAGGATCTCGTTCCGCCGCGCGCGGTAGCACTCGAAGCGGCCGTAGGTCTTCACGAACTCCTGGATCCGCTGGCGCACCGACTCGGGGTTGCCGACGCGGTTCTTGGCGCGGTCGGCGAAGATCGGCTTCCAGGCCTCGTCGGCGGCCTTGTCGAGCTGGGCGAGGCCGTCCGTCCGGAACTGCTTCAGCGCGTCGACGAACGCGATCCGCCGCGACGCGGCCGGCGAGACGTCGACGAGCGATTTGAGCTCGTTGCGCACGTCCTCGCCCCGGTGCATGCCGAGCACCGCGGCCGCGTAGCGCACGCCCGGCGGCTCCTTGTCGAGGAGCTGCCAGAGCGTCCTGAATCCGATCGCGAGCGGCTCGATCACGGTCCGCCCGTTGCCGAGCGTCAGCTCGAAGCAGTCGTCGTCGACGAGCTTGGGCGACCCGCGGAGCGGCCGCGGCGTCTCGCAGACGTCGACCGTCTGGAAGAGCCGGTTGTCGGCGCGCACGCGCTCGACGAGGTAGCGGCGGAGCTTCTGGATCAGCTCGAGGTCGCGCGCGATCTCCTCCTTGGCGGCGGGAGGGAACGTCGAGACATCGGGGTCGCGCTCGAGGGCGACGAGGCCGTCCTTCGCGAGGCCGATCTCTCCGCGCGCGAGGGGCGCCGTGATGAAGCGCTCGTAGGCGAGCGCGAACGAGAGCCCCGCGTCGGCCGCGAGCGCCTTCAAGAGCACGTCGGCGCCGGAGTCGCCCTTCTCCTCGGGGAGCTTGAGCTCGGCGCGCGCGAGGTCGACGGGCGTCGGGTTCTTGTCGGGCCCGGGCGGCGAGGGCGGAGGAGGCGGCGTCCCCGGAGGCGGCGAAGGCGGCGCGGGCGGCGTCCCCGGCGGAGGAGCGGGCGGCGTCGGCGGAGGCGGACCCGGCGGCTTGGGCGGCTGAGGCGGCTGGGGCGGCCCCGGCGGCGGCGAGGG
>JADMIO011251721.1_pt1 | contig 10599 bp, 8 predicted proteins | sample 8958161 | NCBI WGS metagenome assembly JADMIO01 (sample SAMN16585339, study PRJNA669376) | soil metagenome | isolation source: Crop rotation soil | place: USA: Cullars Rotation, Alabama | collected 2011
CCACCACCAGCACGTGCTCACCCGCCACGGCGGCGAGCACGATGACATCGATCAGAACCTCGCGGTCGACCAGGCCATGGCTGGCCTGACGGATGGCGGCTCTCAGGGCGCGGGCGGGATCCAGGTCGGGGGGAAGCATGTGACGCGGCGAATGATACGCCGAATCATTGCGGTGATGGGCTTCCTCCCGGGCGATGTGCAGTTTCTGAGATCGGGGCTGACGATTCCCAGGCCGGCATTCCGGCTGACGAGCGCGTCGCCCGCGCGTGCGCGTTCCGTGAGTAGGTAGCGGACGGTCTTGTTTCTCTCGACGGGGAGGAGCGCTGACAGAGGCGCGACCCTCTTGGTCGTCGTGGCAACGATGGAGGCTGTTTTGCGTGCCGAGGGGCTCTGGCAGCACGCACGGATCACAAAGCGGCTCGGGGGGGCCGGCGCACCTCGCGTGGTCGTGCACGAGGCTCATCCGGACAGGAGCCGCAGCGGCGCTCGGTGATCGCGCCACGAAACCGCGCGAGCGTTCACCGCAGCGGGAACGAGAGGCCGGCCGAGGCCTGCGGGAACCAGCGGCCGCTATCCACGAATTCCCCGGGGTCCCCGTCCTCGGCACTCACGAACGAGGGACCGGCTTCCAGGTAGCCGCCGAGCCATTTTCCCCGGTAACGAAGGCCGAGGCGCGGGCCGGCGGCGGGAACCAGCCTGTGCGGGCGCGAGAGCGTGAGCTGGATGCGCGCCGATGCGTAGGGGCTCCAGGCCTCGTCCGGCATGGCTGTGAAGCGGGGGCCGGCGTCCCAGATGATCAGGGGCGCGCAGAAGGAGGCGCTCGCCGATCCTTCATCACAGTGAGTGGCTGCGTCCAGATGCATGGCCCCCTCGATCCCGAGCCACCCTTTTTCCACCACCACGCCGACGCCCACGCTGAGAGGGAGCGGCAGCACGTTGTGGGCGGCGACGGCCGTGGTCCCGACCTGGGTGGTGCGGGTCCAGACGTCGGGGTCGCTCGCCGCCGCGTTCCGCTCGGGGAACAGCAGACCGGCGAGGAGCAGGGCGCCCGCGGTGATTCGAAAGAGCAGGCGAGCCCTCGGCAGGCTGAACCCTGCGCGTCTTGTGGTCACCTCGTTGGGCAGACGCTGTGAATGTAGGGAAAGTCCACCGACCCCCGGAGCGCTGACGATGCGCGATCTTTTCGCTGTGCCTGTCACCCAGGTTGGACGGCCCTCAGTCCGCTTTGTCGCGTTGCGCGTCGCTGTTTTTTTGTCGCTCCCGGCGGCCGATCGCAGAGCTCGCAACGCGGGGCCGCTACTTCTTCGCGCGACAATCGCGGGCGTAACCGCGCGCCAGAGCCGCGGACTGGGGATCCTTCTTCTCGACGAAACGCGCGTACTCCTCGAACGCCGGCTTCGCCTCGGCGCAACGTTCGGCACGCGCCAGCGCGTTGGCCCGCCCATAGATGGCCAGCGACTGCCCGCGCTCGTCGGCGCCGCCGAACAGTCCTTCGGCGGCCTTGAACTCGGCGACGGCTTCATCGACGCGGTGAAGATCGCTCAGCGCGCCTGCGCGCCGGTAATGGGCCCAGGCGTTGAGCGGGTCCGCTCTCAGCGCCTGATTGGCCAGCACGGCGGCGGCTGCCGATTGGCCGTCTGCCAGGGCGTGCCCGGCGTAGCCCGACATCTGCGTGGCGCGTGGCGCGGGCGCCCCGGCTGCGTCATTCCCCCCTGGCGTCTGCGCACGGGCGACGCCACCCGCGAGCACCAGTACACCCAACCCGAACCACTGCAACTTCATGGTTCCACCCCATTCCACTCTCAAGCGTAAGCCTCGTGGCTGGCGAAAACAGGTGCAGCTCTCCTGCGCGGGTGATCTGTCTTACGCACAAACGGTGCGTCCAGCCGCAGCACACACGTGTTCACCCGTCGGGGAGAGCGGCGCCGGGCCCGTTGAGCGGCCACGCTTCAGGTGAGCCCGGCCCGCTGTGGACGAGCACTGTCCGGGCGCTCGCCAGCAGGAGGCAATCATTCTTTTCGAGCTGATCACCATCGTGGCCCTGATTCTCGTGAACGGTGTCTTTTCAGGCGCGGAGATTGCCGTCGTTTCGGTGCGCAAGACGCGCCTTCAGCAACTGCTCGAGGAAAAACGCGCTGGCGCCCAGGCCCTGGCGCGCCTCCGGAGTCAACCCGAGTGGTTCCTGGCCACGGTGCAGGTCGGCATCACCGTGGTCGGCACCACCGCCGCGGCGTTCGGCGGTTCGCGCATGGCCGGGCACCTGGCGCCGCTCATCCAGCGCATCCCGTGGCTGGCCCAGGACGCGGAGCGGGTCGCGCTGGCGGTGGTCGTCGTGCTGGTCTCGTACCTGTCGCTGGTGCTGGGCGAGCTCGTGCCGAAGTCGCTGGCGCTGCGCATAAGCGAGAGCTACGCGCTGCTGATGGCCAGGCCGCTCCTGGCGCTGTCCTGGCTGGCCAAGCCGATCGTCTGGTTTCTCACCGCCAGCTCGAACCTGTTCCTGAAGCCGTTTCGCGATCGCACCAACTTCATGGAGTCGCGCATCTCGACGGAGGAGATCCAGCAGCTCGTCGAGGAGGCGGGCGAGAGCGGGGCCATGCACGAGCACGTCAGCGAGCTGGCCACGCGCGCGCTGGAGTTCGACAAGCTCTCGCTGGCGGAGGTGATGATTCCGCGCAACCGCGTCGACGCTCTGCCCGTCAGCGCCACCCCCGAACAGGTGCGCCGCTTTCTGCTCGAGGAACGCCGCTCGCGAATTCCCGTCTACGAAGGGACCATCGACAACATCGTCGGCTACGTCAGCGCCAAGGACATCGTGGCGCTGGCCTGGGAGGGCCGCCTCATCGTGCTGCGCGATCTGGTGCGGCCGGTGAAGGTGTTCCCCGAGACCATCCCCGCCATCGACGTGCTCCGCGTGATGCGCCGCGAGCACCAGCGCCTGGCCATCGCCGTCGACGAGCACGGCGGCGTCTCCGGCATGGTGACGTTCGAAGACATGGTGGAAGAGCTGGTGGGCGAGGTGTTCAGCGAGCACGAGAGCGAAGCGACGAAGATGGTGCGCGATGCCGACGGCAGTCTGCTGGTCACCGGCGACGTCCCGGTGCGCGACGTGAACCGCGAGCTGGACATCAACCTGGAAGCGCCCGAAACCGTCACCACCATCGCCGGCCTGTGCACCTACCTGGCGAGCGGCATCCCCAACCGCGGCGCCCGCCTGGCCGCCAACGACGGCGTCGTGCTGGTGGTGGTGGACGCCAGCACCCGGGCGGTGAAGCGGGTACGGGTGATCCCGCCCCTGGCTGTCGAGCCGAAGGGCGAGGTGGAGGAGAGCGCGGACAAGGGCGCAGAGAGAGGTGAGGCGGCGCAGGAGGCTTGAGCGGTTCAGCGTGCAATGCGGGGAGCTTCGCCGCGGGGCCACGACAACAGCAGTCCGTTTCGTGATCGCACCTCGCGCAGCAAACGCGTGGGATCGAGCTGCCCGCCGAGGTTCCGTCCGTTCACGATCACCGCCAGATCCGCGGTGGCCAGCGGCGCGACCTGGTCCAGCGCCCAGGTGAGGGCTTCCCAGATGAGCGGGCCGGGATTTCCGAACACGCCGCCGCCGATGAGGGTGAGCACGACCCGCGAGCGGCGAAGGGCGAGGGCGGCGAGGAGCGTGCCCAGGTAGGCCGCGCGCAAGAGCTGGCCGCAGATCTCCTCGAAGATCCCCGAGGCGGAGCCGTAGGCCCCGGCCGCCAGCGTGGAGGTGAAGACCTGGCCGATGCGGGGGTGGCGCGCGACGTCGCCGTCCCAGTCGTAGCCCAGCACGACCTCGACGTCGTCGTGAACCCCGACGCGGATGGCGTCGAAGCGGGTGGCGAGGGCGTGGAGAAAAGAGGACGGCTCGGCGATCTCCTCGGCGAGCAGATACCCGTTTCGCACGCGCGCCACGCCGGGATCGCACACCTCGCCGAGTAGCTCGATCTGTCGACCGTCGCTGGTCTGCACGAAGCGCTCTCCGCTCGCGCCCGGGGCCGCGTAGTGCCGAAGGAGGGTGGCGGGAAAGGCCGAGATCGAGGCGCGGGGCCCCTGGGTGGGATCGGTCAAGTAGCGCTCGACCGCCGTGAGCGATGGGCCGGGCGCTTCCAGGCAGTTGAACTGAGACGCGACCTGAAAGAGCGTGCTCGCGCCGGCGTGCGCCTGCAGGCTGCCGATGTCGGTGGGCGCCTCGTCGCCCTCGACCACGTACAGGTGAACGCGCGCGGGTGGGGCGCCGCCGCGAAGGGCAGCGACGCGCGTGCGCAGATCGCCGATCGTGACCGGCTCGAAGTGGCCCGCGTGCCAGCTGTGTTCGCCGACCTTCAGCGTGGCGCCGGCGGGCGTGAAGGTGAAGGCGCTCGGATCGAGGCGCACGGCCGACTCGGCTTCACGCACCCTACGGACGGCGCCCCCGCGGGCGGAGCTCTTGACGACGCGCAGGTGGGACGGCAGGGCGCGCAGCAGGGCGGCGTCCCCGGCGGGGTCCCCGCCGTGTTCCACCAGGATATCGATCATGTCCGAGAACGTTAACCCGGATGCGCGGTCGACGAGAACGACGCGCGCCTTGTCCCCTCGAGGGCCAGCGCCGCCCGCGACAACTTGCCTCATTCCCCGCTCTCGGGCGGCAGGCTAGTGATGCGGGCGTGAAGCTCGTCGCCATCGCTCTGTTCGCCTTCCTGGCCGGGGGCTGCGCGCGCGTCAAACCCTGGCAGCGAGAGGCATTCACCAGTGCCGCCATGCAGGCGGGATTCGCCGACCCCGGGTTTGCGCGCGCCTATCGGGGCAAGGTGATCGAAAGCAAGACCGCGGGCGGGCTTCCGGGCAGCGCACCGGGTGGTGGCTGCGGATGCACTCAATGAGGAACCAACATTTCATGATCAAGCTTTCTCGCGCCTCGTTCGCTCTCTTGCTGGCCGCTCACGCTTGTGGCGACGACGCCAAGACGCCGGATCCTGGTCAGCCGGGTGCGGTCGCCCAGGCCGTATTCGTGGCGCACGAGGGCTTCTTGTCCTCGTATGACATCGCCACCGGTAACGAGCGCGCGGGGACGGTGCCCAATGTCAGCGGGCCGGTGGACATCCAGGCCCTCGCCGACGGGCACGTGTTGGTCAACCTCACCGGCCGCAACGAGGTGCTGATTGTCGACGGGCGCACCATGCTCGAGACGGCGCGCCTTCCCTCTTCCACCAAGGGAGCCACCCGCCCGGTCCACTCCTACATCTCGCCGCAGCTTGCCGGTATCCGCTACTGGTTCACGTTCAACGACGGCACGGCGAACATGGCCGCCACCAACAGCGCGCTCTTGATCGACGTGACGCCCGGCCGCCCCAGCTACCTCAAGCCGGTGGGCGAGGTCCCGCTCGGCGTGGGCCACCACAAGGCCGCCTTCAGCAACACGCTCCCCCGCGTGGTGATCAGCAACATCTCGGACTGCGACAACGTGCTCACGGTCTACGACTACGCCGATCCGGCGAACATCAAGCCGCTCTTCACCTTGACCGCCAAGGACGCGGGCTGGGACGGCAGCAGCTTCGCGCGGACCTGCGACCCCAGCTACAAGATGGGCATCCCGGTGTCGCCCCACGGCTGCGCGACCTCCAAGGTCAGCAACGAGGCGTACTGCAATCTCACTGGCTCGGGGGACATCGCGGTCGTCGATCTCGACAACGACGGCTCGGGCGCCAAGCCCTGGTTCAAGCTCTTGGCCACGAACGGCTCCGGAGGCGGGTACACCAAGGCCTCGCGCGATGGGCGCTACATCTATGCCCTTCAGTCCAAGCCGCGCGAGGGCGACAAGAACCAACCGGGTGCCAGCTGTCAGGTCGGGCAGCTGGTGGTGATCGATGCGCAGAGCGACACCGTGGCCAAGCAGTTGCCGCTCCTCTACAAGGGGCCCGGCTGCACTGAGACGCTCGCCGCCACGCCTGCGGAGACGGACGAGCCGGGACATCTGCAAATCAGTGTCGATGGCAAGACGCTCTACATCGCCGTGGGGGGCGGCTTCATGGTGGCGGCGGCGCGGGCGGACCAGCAGCTGGTGGTGGACATCGCCGACCCGGCGAACGCCGTGCAGAAGCCATCGGTCGCGGTGGGGCAGGCCAGCGGGCATCGCGCGGACGTGCTGAGCGGGGACGGCAAGTTCCTGTTCGTCACCAACAACGAGTCGGCCTCTGTCACCCAGATCGACGTGGCCCAGGCCGCGGCGGTGAAGACCATCAAGACCAAGGATCATCCGCTCACGGTGGCGACCTGGGGATCGGCCGAGGGACCGAGCGAGCAGACCGGGCCCATCCATTGATCGCAAGGCTGCTTCGGGGTGCGGCGGCGTTCCTCGCCGTGGCATCGCTGGCCGGATGCAGCCGCCTGGGGACGGGGGCCGGGCGGCCGGGGCTCGCCGAAGCACGCAACTACTACTACGCCGACAACAGTGGGCTGCGGGTGCTCACCACCGCGGCGGTGGTCGAACAGAAAATCAGTCAGGCGGTGACGGCGCTGGCGCGTCTGACCGTCGATCGCATCTCCGTCGATCGCAAGGTCCTGGACCCGGGCGATCCGGGCGCGCTGGCCCAGCTCACCGGACACCACGATGCCGATGCGGTGACCAGCGCCTCGGCGGTGGCCGGGGGCGGCGGGGTGGCAGAAAAATGGCGGACGGAAGGGCTGGTCGGCGCCGAGCTCGAGACCGCCCCTGGGGGACGGCCGGCGAGGGTGCGGCTTTACGCCCGCGGCAGCACCGAGCCGGACTACAAGTCTCTGTCCGCCCAGCTGCAAGGGTCGATCGAGCTCGGGGATCGCAACACCACGCTGGCCGGCTTCGTGGGCGGCGGCAATGACTGGGTGGATCCGGTGGAGAAGCCACCCGGTCATCAGGCGGAGTGGCCGGCGCAGCACCAGCGCCTGGTCCTGGGTGGTTCCGTGAGCCAGTTGCTCTCGCCGCGCCTGGCGGTCGGGGCCGGCCTGGGCATCACCCTGCAGCACGGAATGCTCTCCAGTCCCTACCGGCGCGCGCTGGTGCTCGCTGCGGGGGGCGCTTCGGGGACGCTGTTTCCCGAGGTGCTGCCGCGCGATCGCCAGCGCTACACCGGCTTCGGGTCGCTGTCCTGGTTCGTCGGCCGCGGCCTGGCGGCCCACCTGCAGCTGGGAGGCTACGCCGATAGCTGGGGCGTGCGGGCGGTGGTGCCCGAGGTGACGCTGGGGAAGGACTTCGCCGCCCGGCGTGGCCTGCTGCTCGGCCGCTACCGCTATTACAGCCAGGGCGCCGCTTCCTTCCACGAGAGCCACTACCACTCGCTCGACGCCCGCTACCTGAGCGGCGATCCGCGCCTGTCCGATCTCGAGGACCACACCGTCGGCGTCGAGCTGCGCTGGGTGTTGCTGCGATCGCCGGCGAGCAGCCTCGGATTTTCCCTGGGCTACGATCTGTCTCAGCTGACGTATCACGAGGAAGACAGCGACACCCAGGTGGTGGCGCACCTTCCGATGTTGAACCTCAGCGGCGCCTACTGACCGCGCGCACGTGACAAATCGCCGCCGGCCCGTCAGCATCTTTGCCCAACATGCGGAGCGCTTCTCTCTCGTGGGCCGCCCTGCTGATGCTCCTTGGTGCGGGCCATTCCCGCGCCGACTCTCCGGACGCGAACTACGACGAGTCCCAGGTGGGTACTTACGTCCTGCCCGATCCCCTGCGCCTGGCGAACGGCAAGCCGGTGCGGGATGCCGCCACCTGGTTCGCCCGGCGCCGGCCGGAGATCCTGGAGCTGCTCGAATCGCAGGTCTACGGCCGCAGCCCGGGACGGCCGGCCGGGCTGACCTTCGAGACCACCGAAGCGCGCGGGGTGGCCCTGCAGGGCCAGGCGGTGCGGCGGCAGATCGTCATACACACCTCCGCGAAAGCCAGCGCGCCGCAGGCGCACTTGCTCATTTACCTGCCGGCGGGCGCGCGCAAACCGGTGCCGCTGGTCCTGTTGCTGGCCTTCGGAGGGAACCAGCGCCGTTGCAATGATCCGGCGATTGCGCTGCGGGACGAATGGGTGCGCGGCGCCAAGATCGCGGCGGACGAGAGCACCCGGTCGCGCGACTGCGATCGGGTCGCCCGGACCATCGCCCGCGGCTACGGATTTGCCAGCGTGTCCTATACCGACTTCGAGCCGGACATCCCGGAAGGGCGGGCGCTCGGCGTGCGCGCTCTGGCCGACGTCGCTGCCAAGCCCGCCGCGGATTCCTGGGGCGCCCTGGCGGCCTGGGCCTGGGGCGTCTCGCGGGTGATGGACTACCTCGAGACCGACAAGGAGGTGGATGCCAGCCGCGTGGCGCTGGTGGGACATTCGCGCCTGGGGAAGGCGGTGTTGTGGGCGGGCGCGCGGGACACCCGCTTTGCCGCCGTCATCGCCGAAAGCTCGGGCGAGGGCGGGGCGGCGCTCACCCGGCGCAACTACGGTCAGACCATCAAAGACGTCAACGCGAAGTTCCCGCACTGGTTCTGTGGGAACTACCAGACGTACAGCGAGCGCCCGGCCTCGTTGCCGATCGACCAGCACATGGTGCTGGCCTTGATCGCGCCTCGTCCCCTTTATCTGGCGACCGCGCAAGATGACCGCTGGGCGGATCCGCGCGGGGAGTGGTTGTCGGCGGTGGCCGCCGGTCCGGTCTATCGGTTGCTCGGCAAGCGCGATCTGGGAACGACCGAGATGCCGGCGCTCGGCCACCCGATCATGAAGGATGTGGGCTTTCACCATCGCAGCGGCAAACACGAGGTGACCAGCTACGACTGGGATCGCTTCCTGGATTTCGCCGACCTCCACCTGCGGCACCGCTGACGAATCGGTGCGTCGGGAGCGGCCGCACCAGTCGTTGGTGCGTTCGCGCGGTTCTGGCCGTTCCGCGGGGCAAGCTGGTCCGACCGTGCCGGCGCGACCCTACGTTTCTTGCGGACGCGGGTTGCAGACGGAGGCGAGGACATGCGGAACACAGTGGGTCTTCGGGCGTGGCGACGGCTGCCGGTGGCGCTGGCGCTGATCACGGTGATGAGTTGTGGCGACGGCAGCAGCGAGGGGGGCGACGAGGCCACGCTTTCGTTCGACTTGCCCACCGTGCGCCACATGGGAGGCATCGTGCTGCGGGATCCGCGCGTGCAGCCCATCTACCTGTCGGACTTCCCGTATGGCGGCGAGATCGATCGCTTCCTTCAGCGCATGGCCGGGAGCACCTACTGGACCGATGTGGTCGGCGAATACGGTGTGGGCCGGCCGGTGATCCTGCCCGGGGACGCGAGCACCGTCGAGGTGCCGGCCTCGGTGGACGCGGAGCGCATGGAGGAGCTGTTGAATCAGGTCCTGGCCGCAAACCCCGCCCTCGGTCGCCCGCGTCCCGACACCATCTACGTATTGTTCTTTTCGCCGTCCACCGCGGTCACGGTGAGTGGCTACGAGCTGTGCAACGGCATCGACGCGTTCCACATGGAAGCCACCATCGCCAAGACGACCGTTCCGCTGGCGGTCATTCCCGCCTGCGAGTCCTTTTCCGGTGACGATTCATTGACCGGGGCCGAAGCCTTGACCGTACCGCTCAGCCACGAGCTCATCGAAGCCGCCACCGATCCGTTTCCCTTCAGCAATCCGGCCTATGCCGACGTCGACGATGCCCATGCCATGTGGAGTGTGGCGATCGGCGGCGGAGAGCTGGCCGATCTTTGTGGCAACGAATCGCCGAACCGGACCACTCCCGAGGACATCGGCTTCCCGGTGCAGCGGAGTTGGTCGAACAAGGCGGCCAAGGCCGGGAAGGGCCCGTGCGTTCCGGTTCCGTCCGGCGAGGGCTACTTCAGTGCGGTGGGGCGCATGTCCGAATCGGTGGAGGTGGAGTTCCAGGGTGGCGGCAAGGTGAGGGTGCCCAGCCTCATCGCCAGCGCCGGCACCAGCGCGACCTTGAGTGTCGACTTTCGTGGCGAATCCCACAGCCCCGTCACCTGGGAGGTGCTGGCCATCGAGGATCAAGGCGGCTCCAGCGTGGCCCGTGCGCTGGCGGAGATGCGCAAACCGATGACCGGGAATCGCGGAGACACTCATTCCGTGGAGGTGCTGGCACCGAGCGGCAGCCGGTCGGGAATCTTTCCCCTGCTGGTGCTGTCCCATTCGTCGGCCGGTGAGATGCACCTGTGGGTCGGCACCATCACGCGCCGCTGATCGTCAGATCGGGTGCTTTCCCGAGATTGCGCCGCGTCCAATCGCACCCAACTGCTCGCTGATCACGCCCACGAGGGAACGATCGTAAACGGAAAGGACTGTCTGCCATGTCGAAAACAAAGTTCTGGCTGGTGCCGCTGGCGTGTCTGCTCGCTGGTCTCGCTTCGTGTGACGACGACGATACGACCAACAACGGTGACGGCGGTGGTGGCACGGAGGCCGGGACCACCGAGGACGGCGGAGGCACCACCGACGTGGCCATGCAGGTCGACACCGGTACGGCGAGCGACGCCCGGGATGCCGGAGCGGGGAGCGATGCCCGCGACGCCGGGATGACCGCCGACACCGGCATGGCCGGTGATGGCGGGGCAGGCGACGGAACCGCTGCGGCGGTCAAGTTCAG
>JADMIO011432870.1_pt1 | contig 10599 bp, 4 predicted proteins | sample 8958161 | NCBI WGS metagenome assembly JADMIO01 (sample SAMN16585339, study PRJNA669376) | soil metagenome | isolation source: Crop rotation soil | place: USA: Cullars Rotation, Alabama | collected 2011
GGGAGGGAAGACGAGCGCGGGGTGGACGACGACCGTGCGCGGGCCGAACCGGCCGAGCCCCTGAGACGCCCTACTGGATGCAGTAGAGATCCGGCCCCCGCGCGTGCGCGTTCCACCAGGTGATGTTGGTCGGCGTCAGGGAAGAGTTGTTGTCCGTGAGGATCTTCGGACAGCTCACCGCCCAGAGCCGGTTGTCGTCGAGCAGGAACGCGCCCGGCGTGACGCCGGCCACGTAGTACCCGGCGTTGCCGCTGAAGAGCGACGCGGCATAAGGCACCGCGTTGAAGAGCGTCGAGTCCACGGAATAGTAGTCGTGCGAGAGGTCGTTCGCTGGCGCCCCGAGCGCGAACTGGAGCCGCGTCCCCTGCCGGACGACGGCGAGCGGCGTCCCTGTGGACGAGATCTGGAGCCCTTCGAGCACCCGGCCCACATCCATGCAATCGCTGGTGCGTCCGGTCGCGAGGCTCGCGCCCACGTGCGACAGGTCCCAGGTGGCCACGTTGGGGAACGGCGGGTTCGGCAGCCCGACGGAGCGCATCATGTCGATGGGGACGGTCCCCACCGAGCCGGCCGTGACCGTCGCGCCGGGCAGAGCAGGCAGCGCGTGCCCATCGGGGCGCCGGACGAGCCCCGGCCCTTCCGTGTTGTACTTGTTCGCGTTCACATAGGTGTTGAGGCTGAACCCGCCGAGCAGGCCGAAGCCACCGACGTTCACGCCGCTGTAGAAGTCGACGCGCATCTGCGTCGTCGACTCGACCCGCGCCAGCGCGAACTCGTCCAGCGCGTCGACGTACATCCAGTCCACCCCCGCGCCGCTCGCGAAGGGGAACTGCGCGCCCGGCTGCGGGGCCTGATACGGTGTCTGGTTGCCCGGCGAGGTGAGCTCGTAGGTGTTGGTCTGGAACGTCGGATCCGTGGAGAGGATGACGAAGACCTCGTTTCGCGGGGTATGGTCGACTGGCCACGTCCGCGTGGTGTCGGTATAGACCATGTAGTACCAATAGTTGTACTGGCTGCCGACCCCGAACACGACGCTGGGCTGACCGGCGCCGTAAGGGCCGCTCGTCGAGCCCGTGCTCTCCTGGTGGGGGCGCACGATCGCGTCATGGCCGTTGAGGCGGGTCCACGTGATTCCATCGTCGCTCGACGCCACGCCGATGTGGGTGGAGTAGTAATAGGGGCTACCTCCGTCCGTGTAGTTGTTGGCGCCGTAGTACATATAGTATTTGCCGTTGACGCGGACGACCGAGGGATCGCAGACGTCGTCGCGGTCGAAGCTCCCCGTCACCCCGCTCGGGGGGAGGACGACCTGCGTCGTCCCCACCGGCTGGTTCCGCGCGTGCCACCCGCCGTCGAGGCTGCTCGACTCGGCATAACGGATACCGCCGCTCGAGCACCACCACATCTTGTAGACGCCGTCGAACATCACGGCAGGCTCGTAGTCGAAGTCGGCGTGCGCGAGCGCGACGGCGTTGTTTCCACGGTCCGGCGTCGGGCCGTGGGCATAGCTCACCGAGCAGATCGGCGAGCTCGCCTCGTCGACGTCCTCGCGGGTGTCGTCCCCCGAGCACGCGGCGAGCGCGGCGGCGCCCGCGGCGAGGATGGATAGCTTGGCGGTGAGTCGCGTGGTGGCGGATCGCATGGGATCTTTCTCTCTTTGGTGTCGGCGTGGGTGAAAAGGATGTCAGTCGTCGAGGGGCGACCGCGTGGAGCGGTGGGCTCGCGCCGTCCTCACGGGGTCTTCGACAGGACCCGTCCGCGTCTGACGAGCGCGGCGCGATTTTTCGGCGGGCGCGGCTGGTCGACGAGGGGCGCGCGATCCGTGCGATGATGCGCGCGTGCTCGCCCCGGGAACGATGTTCGACCGCTACCGCATCGAGCAGGAGATCGGCGCGGGAGGCATGGGCCGTGTCTATCGCGCCTTCGACACGCGCTTGCAACGCATGGTCGCGCTCAAGGTCCTCCTCGCGCCCGCGGGGCCCGACGCCGGCACGAGCGGCGCGAAGGCCGGCACCGGCGGCCCCGCATCGGAGAGCGCGCGCCACGAGGCCACCGCGCGCCTGATCCGCGAGGCCCGCGCGGCCGCGGCGCTCGTCCACGCCAACGTGATCTCGGTGTTCGACGTCGGCGAGGTCGACGGCGCGCCCTACCTCGTGATGGAGTTCGTCGCCGGCGTCAGCCTCCGCGCGCTCATGACGGTGAGCACGCCAATCGCGCTGCGCCTCCGCTGGCTCGCCGACGTCGCCCGCGGCCTCGGCGCCGCGCACCGCGCGGGCCTCGTGCACCGCGACGTCAAGCCCGAGAACGTGATGGTGCGCGAGGACGGGGCGATCAAGGTGCTCGACTTCGGCATCGCCCGCGGAGCCGCGGCCTCACCCCAGAGCGCGGATCGGGCGCTCGCCACCATCACCGCGCCCAACGTCGTGCTGGGGACTCTGCTCTACATGGCACCCGAGCAGATCCGCCGCGATCCCGTCGACGCGCGCACCGATCAGTTCGCGTGGGGCATCCTCGCCTATGAGCTGCTTGCGGGCGCGCCCCCTTGGAAAGAGGGCGATTCGATCGCCATCATCGGTCAGATCCTCACGGAGGAGCCCGCTGAGCTACGCGATCGCGTCGCCGATCTGCCCGCGGGGATCGACGCCGTGATCGCGCGCGCATTGCAGAAGAATCCGGCCGCGCGCTTCCCCTCCATCGACGAGGCGGCCGACGCGATCGAGCCCTTCGCCGAGGCTCCGACGTCGCGCGCCTTCCTCGATCTGGCCCCTGTACGCGAGGCGATCCGCAACGCAGCGAGCGCGGCCGAGGCGATGGCGCCGACCCAATCCTCGGGATCGGGCGCCGGATCGGAGGAGGCCACGAGCCTCGCGGGCGCGCCGACCAAGGACGTGAACGCCACCGCAGCGCCGCTCTCGCGCTCGACGAAACAAGCCGCGCCGTCGCCTCCGCGCCGCCGCGTGATCGCGATCGCTGCGGCTGCGCTCGTCGCTGCGGCCGTCGCCTCCGCGGGTCTCTATCATCGCTTCCACGCGCCGAGCGCGGTCCCCAGCGCCGCGCCTCGGGCGCCGCCGTCGCCCATGGCGGTCACCGATCTCCCGGCGCCCCCGTCGAAGAGCTCCGAGGCGATCGAGGCCTATCAATCGGCCCTCCGCGCCTTCCGCTCGGGCGCCCGCTCGCGCGCCATGTCGGAGAACGATCGGGCCGTGGCGCTCGATCCGGCGCTCGCGGCGGCGCATCTCCAGCAGGTGATCATCGCGCTCGACTACAAGATCGACGCGTCGACTCGGCAACACTTCCGCGAGGCCGAGGATCATCGAGAGGCCCTCTCCGAGCGCGATCGCGCCCTCCTCGACGCGATCGAGCCCGGCGTGCGCCACCAGCCGGCCGACTGGAAAGACGCGACGGCGCGGGTCCGCGCCCTGCTCGAGCGGTTCCCGACCGACGCGGAGCTCTGGTACGTGCTCGGGAACGTCCAGCTCTTCCAGGAGGGGACGGAGGCCGCGAACGGGGCCTTCGAGCGCGCGGTCGCCATCGATCCTGCGTTTGCGCTCGCGCACTCGGGCCTCGGCGAGGGATATCTCTATGTCGGCCGCTTCGACGACGCGCGCCGCACGCTCGATCAGTGCATCAAAGCCGTCCCGAGCGCCGTCTCCTGCATGATCCTCCGCACCCGCCTCGCGGTGCACGAGGGCTCGTGCGAGCTCGTCGAGTCGATGGGCCGGCGCATCATGGCGATTGACTCCCAAGATCCTTTGGGCCCTCAGACGGTGTCTGTCGGGATCGCCGGGCGCCTCCCGCTCCCGGCGCTCCGTGAGATCCTGAATCAGAAGCACGCGGCCTTGCCCGCGGCGCGGCGCCGTTGGGCCGAGGCGCGCGACGAGGCGGTCGTCTCCGCGCTCGCGGGGGACTTCACCACGGCCGAGCGGAGGGCGCGCGATCTCGAGCGCGAGAACGAGAGCAGCAAGCAGCAGGGCCCGCACGGGATGGCCGCGCGCCTGCTCGCCGAGATCCTCCTCGAAGAGGGCCGCGATCGCGAGGCCGGCCAGGTGGCCGAGGCCTTCCTCGCCCGCCGCGAAGCGTGGGAGTCCGACCCGCGCGGCGAGGACTTCGCGATGGCCGAGGACGCGACTCCCGCGCTGCTCGCCGTCGCCCGGCGCAGCGGCCGGCTCCGCGACGCCGACTTCGAGAGCGCCCGCGGCGCCTGGCTCGCGGCGTGGAAGGCGAAGTCGGCGGCCGATCTCAAGGGCTTCCTCTGGCTGCATGGCTATGCGTTCCCTGCCGCGCTGATCGAGACACGCGAGGAGGCCGATCGCGCGCTCGCGGCGCTCCCGGCGTTCGCGCCGCTGCCGTCTTTCCGGCCCTTCACGCTCACCGAGGCGGCGGAGGGCGTGACGCTCGCGCTCGCCGGCCGCGCCGAGGAGGCGATTCCAAAGCTCGCTCAGGCGACGCGGACGTGCCGTGTGCTGGACTTCCCGATCGAGCACACGCGGGCGTATGCCTGGCTCGGGGCGGCGCGCGAGGCGGCGCACGACACGCCGGGGGCGTGCGCGGCATATCAGATGGTGATGGATCGCTGGGGGAACGCGAAGCCGCGATCGGTGACGGGGGCGCGGGCGAAGGCGCGTATAACCGCGCTGAAGTGCGGCGCGCCCTGAGCAGGAGGCGGCGCTCGGCGGTATCGCGAGATCCTGACCCTCTGTCTTCGCACCGATCCTCCAACTCTCGTGCTCGAAGATGGCAGAGGCCGCCCCTCCCCTGGTGATCGTCAGTACCCAAGGGACAGAAACGGAGCTAGTTGCAGCGCATGACGACGCAACGGTGCCCGTCCAACGAGCCCGGCTACGAGCGAGCCGCTTCGACCGGGATCGAAGGCCTGGATCATATCCTCCGCGGAGGTTTCCCGCGCGACGAGATGCATTTGATCCAGGGCGCCTCCGGTACCGGGAAGACCACGCTCGCCCTCCAGTACCTCCTCGCCGGCGTCAGGGCCGGAGAGAGCGGACTCTACATCACGCTCTCTCAGAGCAAGAAGGGTCTCGAGGCGATCGCCCGCTCTCACGGCTGGTCGCTCGACAAGGTCGCCGTGCACGAGCTCTCTCCCGGGGGCATCGCCGAGCGCGTCGCCGCGCACCAGACGGTCCTGCACACATCGGAGATCGAGCTCGAGGAGCTCATCGCGGAGGTCCGCGCCGTGGTCGAGCAGGTCGAGCCTCGCCGGCTCGTCTTCGATTCGCTGGGCGTCATCGGCCTCCTCGCGGGCAGCCCGCCGCGCTATCGGTACGAGATCGTCGCTCTCCGCCAGTTCCTGGCCGGCCGCAGGTGCACCGCGCTGTTCGTCGGCGACTCGATGGAGGAGGGCGAGAGCTCGGCCAACACCGAGTTTCATGCCCTCGCCGGGAGCCTCCTTCACCTGGAGCAGGTGACCCCCGACTACGGCGAGGTCCGCCGCCGCGTCCGCGTCGTCAAGGCTCGGACCGTCCCTATCGAGGGGGGTTATCACTACTTCCGCATCCGCACGGGCGGGCTGGAGGTCTATCCGCGGCTCACGCCCTACGGCGCTCCGGAGTACTCGGCGTTCCAGACCGTTCAAAGCGGCATCGTGCCCCTCGACAAGCTGCTCGGGGGCGGGCTCGAGCAGGGGACCACATGCCTGTTCGTCGGTCAGCCCGGCGTGGGCAAGAGCACCCTGGCTGGGGTCTACGTCCGCGCAGCGGCCCAGCGCGGTGACGCGGTCGAGATCTTCCTCTTCGACGAGCGCCCCGAGACGTGGAAAGCGCGGGCCAAGGGCGTGGGGATGGATCTGGAGCCTCACCTGGAGAGCGGCCGGATGCGGCTCGACCTGCTCGATCCCGTGGACATCAGCCCGGGCGAGTTCGCGCAGCGGGTCCGCGAGGCCGTGGAGGCGCGCCGCGCCAAGGTGGTCGTGATCGACAGCCTCACGGGGTACTTCAACGCGATGGCGAACACGTCGATGCTCGTGCTTCAAATGCACGAGCTGCTCACCTTCCTGAGCCGCCACGGCGTGCTCACGCTCCTGCTCTTGTCGCAAGAGGGCTTCATGAGCGCTGGGCCCACTCCGCCTCTGGACGTCAGCTACCTCTCGGATTCGATCCTCGTCCTCCGCATGTTCGAAATCGACGGCGCCGTCCGCCGGTGCATCGCGGCCATCAAGAAGCGCCAGGGCGAGCACGAGACGACGATCCGCGAGCTCTTCATCAGCCCCAAAGGCGTGAGCATCGGAGAGGAGCCTTTGCGGCAGCTCCGCAACATCCTCAGCGGCGATCCCCAGCTGGCCCGCGTCGGGTCCGGCCCTGAATGGGGCGCGGGCGAGCCGGGCGCGCGATGACGCCCGGTGAGCGTGTCCTGGTGCTGGCGCCGGTCGGGCGGGACACTCCGCTCCTCTGCCAGGTGCTGGTCCGGGCCGGGCTCGACGCCGAGCCTTGCAGCGACATGGACGATCTCGTCCGCCGCCTTCGAGAGGGCGCAGGAGCCGTGTTGTTGACGGAGGAGGCTTTGGCGCCGGCGGCCGCGGCGAGCCTCCTCGCGGCGCTGGCAGCGGAGCCTCCATGGGCGGAGCTGCCGATCGTGCTCCTGGGCGCGGGAAATCCGCGCGCGCAGGGAGACGCCGTCGCGACCCTGCGCGCGGCCTCCAACCTGACGATCCTGGAGCGGCCGGTCCGGGGATTGTCCCTGGTGACGACCCTCCAGATGGCGCTCAAGGCCCGCCGCCGTCAATACGAGATCCGCGACTGGATCCAGCGCGAGCGCGCGGCGCGGCGCGAGGCGGAGGCGGCGTCGCAGATCAAGGACGAGTTCCTCGCGACCGTCTCCCACGAGCTCCGTACGCCGATGGGAGCTATCTTGTTGTGGGCTCGCCTCCTCGGCAGCGGCCGGCTCGACGAGGGGAAGGCGCAGCACGCCATCCTGGCGATCGAGCGGAGCGCGGAGGCGCAATCGAAGCTCATCGAGGATCTGCTCGACGTCTCGCGGATGACCTCCGGCAAGCTCCACCTGAGCTTGTGCGAGGCGGATCTCTGGCCGGTGATCCACGCGGCGGTCGACGTCATCCGTCCTGCGGCCGAGGCGAAGCGCATCGCGCTCGAAGCCCTCCTCGAGACCCACGCCGGCGTCGTGAGGATCGATCCCGACCGCATTCGACAGGTGATCTGGAATCTGCTGAGCAACGCCGTCAAGTTCACCCCTCCGGAGGGGCGCATCTCGATCCGCCTGGCGCGCCGCAGCGGTCATATTTGCATCGAGGTCGCCGACACGGGCAAGGGGATCGATCCGCGGTTCTTGCCGTACGTCTTCGAGCGCTTCCGGCAGGCCGACGCGACCGCCCATCGGCAGCAAGGCGGTCTGGGGCTCGGCCTCTCGATCAGCCGCCAGCTCATCGAGCTGCACGGCGGGACGATCTGCGCCGAGAGCGCCGGTCCGGGGCTGGGCGCGGTCTTCCGCGTGACGCTCCCGCTCGCGTCCGCCGGGGAACGGCGCGAAGCGCCCGACATCGGCGCCCGACGCGGCGCGGGTACGGTCGTGGCCGATCGGCCGCTCGACGGCGTGCGCGTGCTCATCGTGGAGGATGACACCGATACACGGGACGCCATCGAGCAGGCGCTCGAGCAGTACGGGGCCAGCGTGACGGCGGTCGAGTCGGCGTCGGCGGCGCTGGATGCCCTGTCGGCGGCAGGGCCCGGCAAGAGGCCACACGTGCTCCTGAGCGACATCGGTTTGCCGAGCATGGATGGCTACGAGCTGCTGCGCCGGATCCGGGCGATGGAGGGGGCATTGGGCGAGGCTCCGCTCCCGGCCGCGATGATCACGGCCTATGCGCGTCCCGACGATCACGAGCAGGCGTTGAGCGCAGGGTTCGTCGCGCACCTCTCCAAGCCGATCGAGCCGGAGGATCTCGCCGCGCTCGTCCTCCAGCTCGCCGGCGGCTCCGCCCGGGCAGGGCTCGCCGGCCCCGCCGCAGCCGTAACCGCTGATGGCGTGTCCCCGTGCGCGGGCGCGCGCGCGAGTGCCCATGCACGCTCGAGCACGATACGTGTCGTCGAGATGGGTTGTGGGAGGGGGGACGAGGGGAGTCGCGGCCGGCAGGTCTCCGGCCGGAGGGGGCTACTCGAGGCCGATGGTCGGCGGCTCCTCGAGGCCGATGGTCGGCGGCTCCATGGGGCGCGTCGAGGCCACCGTGACGCTCACGCTCATCGATCCTTCGCCGGAGGAGAACACGAGCTGCCCTGCGCTGGCGCTCCCGTTCCTGTCGCAGTCGAGGATGACGGAGTGTTTCCCCGGCTTGCCCATGAACGAGCACACCACCGGCGAGCTCGATCCGCCGTCGCGGAGCACGAGGTGCATCGTAACGAGAGAGGGCGAGTCGCCTTCCGGGATCGAGTAATCGAGCGTCTTTTCGCTCGGATTCCAGCGTCCGAGGCAAGCGGGGCACGGCTTGCTGGAGGTCTGCGGGCCGTCGACGTCGAACCCGCCGTCGTCCTCGAGGGGCGTGGGGCTGGGCTCCTCGGCGTCGATCGGCTCGGCGAGATCGCTCTCCTCGTCCTCCGATTGGAGCGAGGGTGAGCCCGGCTCCCCGTCGACCGCCGTGACCGGACCGCAGCCGGCGAACAAGATGCACCCGAGCCCGATGACGAACGCGCGCTTCATTTCAATCGCTCCTCCGAGGGAAGAGGCCGCGCCGCCCGGATAATGGGCGGTGTCGGGCCTCTGCCTCGTGCCGGTCTTCGACACGTGGGGGCCGGTTCTGACACACGCCGGGAAATGAGCCCGCTCGAAGGGGCGTTTTCGCGGATTCTGTAGCTAGGGAACGATCACGCGGAAGCTCGCCCAGTCGGCCTCCGGCGTCTCTTTGCGGATCGCCGTCTGGGCTTCGCGCAGCGCCGCGGCGGGATCGATCGCGGCGCGGTCGGCCTCGTGCACCGCCTGCATCAGCCGCGCGGCGAGCGCGTCGTCGATCGGGCGCGTCGCCGCGATCGCCGCGCGCGCGCCGGCCAGGATGAAGGCCTGCGCGATCCCGAGCCCTGCGGCGCGCGCCTCCGCGGCGGTGCGAGCCGTCTCGCAGCCGGAGAGGAGCACGAGGTCGGGCGCGCGGCGCAGGGCGAGCACGTCGCCCACGGTGAGCCATCCGCCGGCGGCGAGCGGGAGGCCGCTCTCCCAGCCGTCGCGCCCCTCGAAGACGCCGTGGCCCGCGTAGTGGAGGAGCGCCGCCCGCGGCTCTTCGATCGCGTCGCGCACGGCGCGGTGCGACGCCGCTTCGCCCTCGATCCGGCGCACCGTCCACCCGCGCGCGCGGAGCGCCGCCTCGGCGCCGCGGGCCTCCTCGCGCGCAGAAGGCAGGTTGCTGCGAGGATCCGCGACGACGAGCGCCAACGGATCGCCGGGCAGGGCTTCGCGCGGCGGATCGGCCTGTCCGGGGAGATCGACGCCGTAGACGACGGGGACGCGGGTGAGGAGCGGAGCGCCGTCCCAGGGCAGCGCGTGGAAGTCCACCCGCGCGAGCGCGCCGTAGGGCAACACGCGCAGCCGCTTCGCAGAGGCGATCGCCTCACGGAACGGCTCGAGCAGGCGCGCCGCGAGATCGATCGCGGGCGCGCCGGGATCGATCGGCGACAGGCGCCTCGCGACGGTGCCTTGCTCGGAGATCGCGAACCCGATCCAGCCCGAGGGCGCCGGGTGATAGACGAGGAACACCTCGCCCTCGCGAGGCGCCGGGAGCGCCCCGCCGGACGCCCGCTCCGAAGGTCCCGATCGCAGCTTCGCGAGCGCCTGATCGAGCGCCGCGCGGAGATGCGCGTCGCGCCCGGCGCGCTCCGCGACGACGTTGGACAGCTTGCTCACGGGGAGCTTCCAGTCGGCGGCCGCCTCCGCGTCGAGGGCCTCGCGATCGCGGCGATACTCGGCGAGGGAAGCCTCCCAGCGCGCGCGGCGATCCGGATCGAGCGCGCCGAGGCGGCTCGTCCACGTGAGCGCGGCGAGCACGCGCGCGCGCGATCGCCGCGCGGCCTCGGCGGCGTCGGGGCTCCCTCGGCGAAAGAGGAAGTCGACGCGGCGGCGAGCGCTCTCCTCGCGCTTGCCGAGGAACGTCCCTTTCCCTTCGCCGAGCGGCACGAGGTAGCTGCTCTCGTCGAGGAGCTGCTCCGCCTCCGCGTACGCGGCGCGCGCCGGATCCATGCGCCCGAGCGCCTCGAGCGCCTGCGCGCGCCCGAGCGCGGCTTGCCACCGCGCCTCTCGCAGCAGCGCCCGCGCCGACAGCGCAGCGAGCCCGTCGAAGAGATCGAGCGCGCGCGGAGCCCGGCCGTCGCGCAGCGCGATCCGCCCTTCGATCTCGAGCCACTCCGCCCCGCGCACGACCTCGGCGTCGGGGTGGCTCGCGCGCGCCTCCTGCACGTATTTTCTCGCTGGATCCAGCCGATCTCGCGCGAGCTCCGCGTGCGCCAGGTTGGTGAGCACGTCCGCGAGCCGCGCGGGCTCGGGGCACTCGCGGCGCAGGAGCGCGAGCGCGTCCTCGAGGATCGGGATCGGATCGCCGGCGGGCGCGCTGTCGGGCTCGGCGTCGAGGAGGAACCACCCCAGGTTGTTGAGCAG
>JADMIO011507146.1_pt1 | contig 10599 bp, 11 predicted proteins | sample 8958161 | NCBI WGS metagenome assembly JADMIO01 (sample SAMN16585339, study PRJNA669376) | soil metagenome | isolation source: Crop rotation soil | place: USA: Cullars Rotation, Alabama | collected 2011
CGCGACAACTTGTCCACGTGGAATTCTAAGCTTAGGATCCCAATGTGCTGGAAAGCCGCGGCGCCACCGCTTCTCGGCGGCGTGAGGAACAAGCGCTCGGCCCAGGCGCCGGCAAGCTCCGGAAACAGGACCGCCGACGCGGCGAAGCGAACGTTCGTGCTAATTCTGGGTAGCGAAAGAGAAGCGGGCATGAGCGGACTCCTTTAGCGGGATACGGCCCTGAGTGCTTTACGGGGCGCGGCGTGGCGCGCGATCAGCTCTTCGAACGCAGTCATGGAGCGCTTGCGCGCTTCCTTGTCGCCGAGCAGGCGCCGGTGATTGTGCGTGGCGAGCACGATGCCGAGCATCTCGAACGCGATCTGCTCGGGATCGGTATTCGGCTGCAGGTGGCCTTCCTCGATCGCCAGGCGCACCGCCTTCTGCGAGATCGCGTTGCCGCGATGCTGGTTGGCGATGACCGCATCGCGGATCGGTCCCGGGCGGTCGTCGTATTCGTTCGCTGCCGAAATCATGATGCAGCCGCCGGGCAGTCCGGAGGAAAGCGTCCAGTCGAGCCAGCGCTCGAACAGCGCGCGCAGGCGCGGCAGCCCGCGCTCGATCTTCAGGGCAGGCATGAACACCATCTCGCCGTAACGCTGCGCGGCATGCTCGAGCACGGCAAGCTGCAGGTCCTCGCGCGAGCCGAAGTGGGCGAAGAGGCCGGACTTGGACATGCCGGTGGCGTCGGCCAGGCTACCGATCGTCAGTCCTTCGAGGCCGAGGCGGCTGGCGATCTGCAGCGCCTCGTCGAGGATCGCGGCCTTGGTCTGTTCGCCTTTGGTCTTCACTGGCTGCGTAAAATAGTACGAACGTTCGCTTTTGTCAAGACGAAGGCGCGGCAATCCTCGAGCGCCGCGGCGGCGATGTCGGGATAGCCGGGGCGCTCGCTGTGGAGCTGGCAGCTGGCCTCACGGTACTCGAGCCAGGCGCGGTGCGCCTGCTCGAGCACCGCTCGGCGTTGGCCCGAGAACAGGCTCAGCTGTTAGGGGCGGAGAGCATTGCAGCAGGCGCGAATGGCGCGCCCGGGGCATCAGGATGACGCGGCAGCGATCAATCGTGGCGCGCTGGCATCCAGGGCCTGCCGTAGGTAACGCCCGGTGTAGGTCGCCTTGGCAGCCACCTGCTCCGGCGTGCCTTCGGCGACGATGCGTCCGCCGCCGTTGCCGCCTTCCGGGCCGAGGTCGACGACCCAGTCCGCGGTCTTGATCACGTCGAGGTTGTGCTCGATCACCACCACGGTATTGCCGGCATCGCGCAGGCGGTAGAGCACTTCCAGCAGAAGCTTGATGTCATGGAAGTGGAGGCCCGTGGTGGGCTCATCCAATATGTATAGGGTGCGGCCGGTGTCGCGCTTCGACAGCTCGAGCGACAACTTGACGCGCTGTGCCTCGCCGCCCGAGAGCGTCGTCGCGGACTGGCCGAGCCGCACGTAGCCCAAGCCCACGTCGATCAGCGTCTTCAGCTTGCGCGCGAGGGTCGGCACGGCGGAGAAGAACTGCGCCGCCTCGTCGACCGTCAGCTCCAGCACCTCGTGGATGTTCTTACCCTTGTAGCGGATCTCGAGCGTCTCGCGGTTGTAGCGCTTGCCGTGGCAGACGTCGCACGGCACGTAGATATCGGCGAGGAAGTGCATCTCCACCTTCGTCACGCCGTCGCCCTGGCAGGCCTCGCAGCGGCCGCCTTTGACGTTGAACGAGAAACGGCCGGCGTCGTAGCCGCGCGTGCGCGCCTCGGGTACGCCCGCAAACAGGTCTCGAATGGGCGTGAACAGTCCGGTGTACGTGGCCGGGTTCGAGCGCGGCGTGCGGCCGATCGGGCTCTGGTCGACGCTGATCACCTTGTCGAGCTGCTCGATGCCGTTGACCGCGTCGTGCGGCGCCGGCTCGATCGCGCTGCCATAGAGGTGTCGCGCGACCGCGGCGTACAGGGTGTCGTTGATGAGCGTGGACTTGCCCGAACCCGACACTCCGGTGACGCACACCAGCAGCCCGAGCGGCAGGCGCAGCTCGACGTCCTTGAGATTGTTGCCGCGTGCGCCGCTCACCACCAGCTTCTGCTGGGAGCGCTTGCGGTGCGGTGGCAGAGCGATCGAAAGTTCGCGCGCCAGATACCGACCGGTGAGCGAGCCCGGGTTGGCGATGATGTCATCCACCGCCCCTTCGGCCACCACGCGCCCGCCGGCCTCGCCCGCGCCCGGACCCATGTCGAGCACGTAATCGGAGGAGCGGATCGCGTCCTCGTCGTGCTCGACGACGATCACCGAGTTGCCAAGGTCGCGCAGGTGCTTGAGCGTATCGATCAGCCGCGCGTTGTCGCGCTGGTGCAGGCCGATGGAAGGCTCGTCGAGCACGTACATCACGCCGGTCAGGCCGGAGCCGATCTGGCTGGCGAGGCGAATGCGCTGGCCCTCGCCGCCGGAGAGGGTCTCGGCCGAGCGCTCGAGCGCCAGGTAGTCCAGGCCGACGTTCACCAGGAACTCGAGGCGGTTGGCGATCTCGCGCATGATGCGCTCGGCAATCTGGCCTTTCGCCCCCTCGAGCTTGAGCGAGCGGAAAAATTCGAGCGTGCGGTTGAGCGGCCAGCGCGAGATGTCGTAGAGCGTCTGGTCGGCCAGCCGCACGTGCCGCGCCTCGCGCCGCAGCCGCGCGCCGCCGCATTCCGGACAGGCCTGCACGTTGATCAGCTTGGCCAGCTCCTCGCGTACCACCTGCGAGTCGGTTTCGCGATAGCGCCGCTCGAGGCTTGGCACCACGCCTTCGAACGGGTGCTCCTTGAGGGCGGCGCGGCCGCGCTCGCCCGGATAGTGGAAGGCGATCTTCTCGCGCCCGGAACCGGCGAGGATGATCTTCTGTATGCGGTCGTCGAGCATCTCCCACGGCTGCTCGAGGTCGAATTTGTAGTACTTGGACAGCGACTGCAGCATCGAGTAGTAAAAGTGGTTGCGGCGGTCCCAGCCACGGATCGCGCCGCTCGCCAGCGACAGGTTCGGGTGCGCGACGATCCGCTTCGTGTCGAAAAACTCGACGCTGCCGAGCCCGTCGCAGCGCGGACAGGCGCCCATCGGGTTGTTGAACGAGAAGAGCCGCGGCTCGAGCTCGGGCAGCGCGTATTGGCAGGTCGGCACCGGGCAGGCGTACTTCGCCGAAAAGAGATGCTCGTGCGCGCTGTCGGTCTCGACGGCGATCGCGCGGCCGTCGGCATGGCGCAGCGCCGTTTCGAGCGATTCGGCGAGCCGCTGCTTGGCGTCGGGCCGTGCACGCAGGCGATCCACCACCACCTCGACCGTGTGCTTGACGTTCTTCTTCAAGTGAGGCGCGGCGTCGAGCTCGTGCACCTTGCCGTCGATGCGCACGCGGCTGAAGCCCTGCGCGCGCAGCTCCTCGAGCAGATCGACCTGCTCGCCCTTGCGCCCGGTAATGACCGGCGCGAGCACCATGAGCTTCGTGTCTTCGGGCAAGGCGAGCAGCTTGTCGACCATCTCGGCGACAGTCTCCGATTGCAGCGCCAGGCCGTGCTCGGGACAGTAAGGCGTGCCGACTCGCGCGAACAGGAGGCGCAGGTAATCGTGGATCTCGGTGACCGTGCCGACGGTCGAACGGGGGTTGTGGCTCGACGCTTTCTGCTCGATGGCGATCGCCGGCGACAGGCCTTCGATCAGGTCGACGTCGGGCTTCTCCATCAGCTGCAGGAACTGCCGCGCGTACGCCGAAAGCGACTCGACATAGCGGCGCTGGCCTTCGGCGTAGAGCGTGTCGAAGGCGAGCGAGCTCTTGCCCGAGCCGGAAAGGCCGGTGATCACGACCAGCTTGTTGCGCGGCAGCTCGACGCTCAGGTTCTTGAGGTTGTGCGTGCGCGCGCCGCGGATGCGAATGGAATCCAATGACGTCGATGAAAAAGCGAAACTTGCTACTATAACGCGCTTCACTTTCGCGCCGCACCTCCCGTTGAACTCTGATCGCATGAGCGCCGCAGAGCTGCGCGCCGGCGTAAGCCTCGCCGGCGTGTTCGGCCTGCGCATGCTCGGGCTGTTTCTCATCCTGCCGGTGTTCGCGGTGCATGCGACCAAGCTGGCCGGAGGCGACAACCTCACGCTCGTCGGCATCGCGCTCGGCGCCTACGGACTGTCGCAGGCGATCCTGCAGATTCCTTTCGGCATGGCCTCCGACCGCTTTGGGCGGAAGCCCGTGATCTACGCAGGTCTTCTGATCTTCGCCGCCGGCAGCTTTCTCGCCGCCGGCGCGCACGATATCTGGACCGCGATCGCCGGGCGCACGTTGCAGGGCGCCGGTGCCATTTCGTCGGTCGTGGTAGCGCTGGCCGCCGACCTGACGCGCGAGCAGCACCGCACCAAGGTGATGGCGATGATCGGCGCAATGATCGGCCTGGCGTTTGCCGTGTCGCTCGTCGCCGCGCCGATGCTCTACCAGTGGATCGGCATGGGCGGGCTCTTCGCCTTGACCGGCGTGCTGTGCCTGGCCGCCATCGGCGTCGTGAGGGCGGCCGTGCCGGACGCGGCTGCTCGCCAGGCGCCGCCTCCGGCGGCAGGTGCGTTGCGAGCGGCGCTCGCTCCCGAGCTCCTGCGGGTGAACGTCGGCATCTTCGCCCTGCACCTGGTGCAGATGGCGATGTTCGTCGTGCTGCCGCTCCGGCTCGTGGAGACGGGACTCGAGCTGCCGGACCACTGGAAGCTCTATCTCCCGGTGGTGCTCGGATCCTTCGCCTTCATGGTGCCGCCGGTGCTCTACGCCGATCGCCGCAATCGCTCCAAGCCCGTGCTCTTGGCCGGCGTCGCCCTGCTGATCGCCGTGGAGGCGGTGCTGCCGCTGGCTAAGTCAGTACTCGCGCATGCGCTAGCCATCCTCGCCTTTTTCGTCGCGTTCAATGTGCTGGAGGCGCTATTGCCGTCCCTGATCTCGCGCCTGGCGCCGGCCGCGGCGCGCGGGACGGCCATCGGGGTCTACAACACCACACAGACGCTGGGATTATTCTTCGGCGGGCTCGCCGGCGGCTGGCTGGCGAAGCATTACGGGGCGGCCGCCGTATACGCCGCTTGTGCCTTAGTATCGATGTTGTGGCTGGTCGTGGCGGTGCGGATGCGTCCGCCGGCGGCCGCGGTCAACGAGGTTTCGAGTCTCACGTTTACCATCGGATCGGGAGTTAATCTCGAAGGCTTGAGTGAAGCGCTCGCCGCCGTGCGCGGCGTGCGCGAAGCCGAAGTGCTCGCGCGCGAGCGCATCGCGCGCCTTAAGGTCGTGCCGGAGCAATGGGACGAGGGCAGGGTGCGCAAACTGCTTACCGGGGAGGGATGAAATGGCGTCTGTAAACAAGGTCATTCTGGTCGGCAACCTGGGCCGCGACCCGGAGACCAAGTACATGCCGGACGGCGCGGCGATCACCAACGCGTCGCTCGCGACTTCGTTCCAGTGGACCGACAAGGCGAGCGGCGAGAAGAAGGAGGAGACGGAGTGGCACCGCATCGTGTTCCGCGGCCGTCTCGCCGAGATCGCCGGCGAATACCTGAAGAAGGGCTCGCAGGTCTACGTCGAAGGCCGCTTGCGCACGCGCAAGTGGCAGGACAAGGAAGGCCAGGACCGCTACACCACCGAGATCGTCGCCGACACGATGCAGATGCTCGGCTCGCGCGCGGGCAGCGGCGAGCCGCGGCCGGAACCGATGCGCACCGGCGAACCCAAAGGGGGAGCTGCGGCCGCGACGGCGGGCGCGGGCGCGAAGAAGCCTGCGGGCAAGTTCGACGACATGGAGGACGACATTCCGTTCTGAATCAGCGATATAATCGCGCCCCATGCCGATCTACGAATACCGTTGCGCGGTCTGCGGGCACCAGGAGGAGCACCTGCAAAAGGTCTCCGATGCCCCGCTTTCCGTCTGTCCGGCCTGCGGCAAGCCCGAATACCGCAAGCAGCTCTCCGCCGCGGGCTTTCAGCTGAAGGGCACGGGCTGGTACGCCACCGATTTCAAGGGCGGAGCGAAGAAGACCGCCGACAAGAAAGCCGACACGAAGACCGACTCCAAGCCGGATTCGAAGCCCGAATCGAAGCCGGAGTCGAAGCCCGACACCAAAACCGAATCCAAGGCCGCCGCCTGAGCGGCGCATAGGACCCAAGCGGCCCGGCACGAGACCGGGCCTTTTTATTTCTCGCCGTGAAAAAGCATCATCCGACCGGGGCGCTGAAGCGGTACCTGATCACCGGTCTCCTCATCTGGATCCCGCTGATCATCACGCTCTGGGTGCTGAAGATCATCTTCGACACCCTGGATGCGTCGCTGCTCCTCCTGCCGGAGTCGTTTCAGACACAGAACTGGGTTGGCTTTCACATCCCGGGCCTTGGCGCGATCCTCACGCTGGTCGTCATCTTCCTCACCGGCGCGCTCGCCTCGAACTTCGTCGGCGCCCAGCTGGTCGAGTTCTGGCACGACGTGCTGCACCGGATCCCGGTGGTCAACTCGATCTACTCGAGCGTCAAGCAGATCTCCGACACGCTGTTCTCGTCGAGCGGCCAGGCCTTCCGCAAGGCGCTGCTCGTGCAATGGCCGCACCCCGGCATGTGGACCATCGCGTTTCTCACCGGCACGCCCGGCGGCGACGTCGTGAAGCACGTGCCGCCCGACTGCGTCAGCGTCTACGTGCCGACCACGCCGAACCCCACCGGTGGCTACTTCGTCATCGTGCGCCGCTCGGACGTGATCGAGCTCGACATGAGCGTCGACCAGGCGCTGAAGTACATCATCTCGATGGGCGTCGTACCGCCGCTGAACGGCAAATGATGCGCACGCACTACTGCGGTGAGCTGAGCGCCGCGCTCGTCGATCGCACGGTCACCCTGTGCGGCTGGGCGCACCGCCGGCGCGACCACGGCGGCGTGATCTTCATCGACCTGCGCGACCGCGAAGGGCTGGCGCAGGTGGTCTGCGATCCCGACCGCAAGGAGGCCTTCGGCATCGCCGAGCGCGTGCGCAACGAGTTCGTGCTGCGCGTGACCGGCCGGGTGCGCCGCCGGCCCGAGGGCACGGTCAACCCGGAGCTGCGCTCGGGCGAAGTCGAGCTGCTGGCGCACGAGGTCGAGATTCTCAACCCCTCCGCGCCGCTGCCATTCCAGCTCGACGACGAGAACCTGAACGAGAACACGCGCCTGACGCATCGCGTGATCGACCTGCGGCGCGAGCCGATGCAAAAGAACATGCGCCTGCGCTACCGCGTCGCCATGGCCGTGCGCAACTACCTCGACGCCCACGGCTTCATCGACATCGAGACACCGGTGCTCTACAAGTCGACGCCGGAAGGGGCGCGGGAGTTTCTGGTGCCGTCGCGCCTGCACGAAGGGCACTTCTACGCCTTGCCCCAATCGCCGCAGCTGTTCAAGCAGCTGCTGATGGTGGCGGGCTTCGACCGCTACTATCAGATCGTCAAGTGCTACCGCGACGAGGACCTGCGCGCGGACCGCCAGCCCGAGTTCACGCAGATCGACATCGAGACCTCGTTTCTCGATGAGCGCGCGATCCAGGCGCTGATGGAGGGCCTGATCCGCCAGGTGTTCCTCGATGTGCTGGGAGTCGAGCTGCCCAAGCCATTCCCGCGACTCGCGTACTCGGAAGCGATGGCGCGCTACGGCGTGGACAAGCCCGACCTGCGCATTCCACTCGAGCTCACCGAGCTGACCGATCTGATGCGTGCCGTCGATTTCAAGGTGTTCCGGCAGGCCGCCGAGCTGGCCGGCGGCCGGGTCGCCGCGCTCAAGGTGAGCGCCGAGCTCACGCGCAAGGAGATCGACGACCTCACGCCGTTCGTCGCCACGTTCGGCGCCAAGGGGCTGGCCTATATCAAGGTGAACGATCGCGCCAAGATTCCGGAAGGGTTGCAGTCGCCGATCGTGAAATTCCTATCCGGGGAGGTCTTGCGACAGGTGGTGGAGAGGACCAACGCGCAGAACGGCGACCTCATCTTCTTCGGCGCCGATAAGGCGCCGATCGTCAACGCCGCGCTCGGCGCGCTGCGCGTGAAGATCGCGCAGGACAAGAACCTGGTGCAAAAGGGCTGGCAGCCGCTCTGGGTGCTCGACTTCCCGATGTTCGAATGGAACGAGGAAGGCAAGCGCTGGGCGGCGATGCACCATCCTTTCACCGCGCCGAAGGACGGGCACGAGGACCTGCTGGAGAGCGACCCGGCGCGCGCGCTGGCCAAGGGTTACGACATGGTGCTGAACGGCTGGGAGATCGGCGGCGGCTCGGTCCGCATCCACCGCGCGGAAGTGCAGCAAAAGGTGTTCAAGGCGATGGGCATCTCGGATGCCGAGGCGCGCGCGAAGTTCGGCTTCCTGCTCGACAACCTGCAGTACGGCGCGCCGCCGCACGGCGGCATCGCCTTCGGCTTCGATCGGCTGGTGGCGATGATGGCCGGCACCGAGTTCATCCGCGATGTGATCGCATTTCCGAAGACGCAGCGCGGGCAGGATCTGCTGACCGGCGCGCCGAGCCCGGTGGAGGAGAAGCAGCTGCGCGAGCTCAGCATCCGAGTACGGGAGAAGCCGAAAGGTTGATGCGGGCGCTCGCGCTCGTATTCCTACTCGCCTGTGGCGTTGTCCTCGGCTACGCCGGGGACATTGAAGTCCAGGCGTTGCCGCCGGAAGCGCGCCAGACGCTCGGGCTGATCCGATCGGGCGGTCCCTTCCCGTATGCGCGCGACGGCGTGGTGTTCAACAATCGTGAAGCCCAGTTGCCGAAGCAGCCGCGCGGCTACTATCGCGAGTACACGGTGAAGACGCCGGGGGCACGCGACCGCGGCGCGCGGCGCATCATCATGGGGCGCGACGGCGAGCTGTACTACACCGAGGATCACTACCGCACTTTCCGACGCATCATCGAGTGATGGGGAAACTGCTGCAGCGCTTGACTGATCCGGCTCGCTCGGGCGTCTATCGTGCGAGCGACGTGCGTGCCATCCAGGAGGCGACGCGCGGCGCCAAGCTCGATGTCGTGGCGATCGAAGCGAAGGAAGAGCTGTTCGACAGCCTGGCGCGCGCGCTCGATTTTCCGCAATGGTTCGGCCGCAACTGGGACGCGCTCGAGGACGTGCTCGACGACCTGTCGTGGCGCAAGGGCGGCGAAGGGCATGTGCTCGTTTTCCGCAGTTATCCGGAAGGTGAAGAGCTCGGCATCCTGCTCGACGTGCTGCGCTCGAGCGCCGAATACTGGGCCGGTCGCGGCAAGCCCTTCTTCGCGGTCTTCCTCGACCCGGCAAAAAAGCTCACGCTGCCGGAGCTTTACCGCGAGCCATGAGCTACAAGCTGCCGCTGTCGGTGCTGGTGCTGGTGCACACCCGGGACCTGGAAGTGCTGCTCCTGGAACGCGCTTTGCGTCCGGGCTACTGGCAATCGGTGACCGGGTCGCTGGAGAAAATGGACGAGCCGCTCGAACGGGCTGCGCTGCGCGAAGTGCAGGAGGAAACCGGGTTGGACGCGAATGCCGGCCGGCTCGAGCGCTGGAACGTCATGTACACGTTCGAGATCTACCGGCAATGGCGGCATCGCTTCGCGCCGGGCGTAATTCACAACGTCGAGCACGTCTTCGCGCTCGCGCTTCCCGCGCGCGCGCCGGTACGCCTGGCGGCCGACGAGCATGTAGCCTATACATGGCTGCCGTGGCGCGAAGCGGCGGCCAAATGCTTTTCATGGTCCAACCGCGATGCGATAGTGATGCTCGGCGAGCAATGAACAAAGAACGACTCAAGGTCGTCACCCTGAACATCCACAAGGGTCTGTCGCACTTCAACCGGCGCATGGTGATCCACGACCTGCGCGCCGGGCTGGAGTCGCTCGACGCCGACCTGGTGTTCCTGCAGGAAGTGCAGGGGCTGAATCAGCGCTTCGCGATGCGCTTCGCCGGCGCCCCGCTCGAGCCCCAGCACGCATTCCTCGCCGGCGAAAGGTGGCAGCACATCTACGGCTGCAACGCGGTCTACGACCACGGGCATCATGGCAATGCGATCCTGTCGCGCTACGGCTTCCTGTCGTTCGAGAACACGGACGTGTCGGACCACCGCTACGAGCGCCGCGGGCTGCTGCACAGCGTCGTGTCGGTGCCGGGATGGCGGCGCAACCTGCACTGCGTCTGCGTGCACCTCTCGCTGCACGAAGGCGGCCGCAACCGCCAGCTCGAGGCGATCTCGGGGCGGCTCGAGGAGCTGGCCAGCCGGGACGTGCCGATCATCGTCGCCGGCGATTTCAACGACTGGCGCCACCGCGCTTCCTCGATCCTCGAGCGGCGCCTCGGCCTGACGGAAGTGTCGCTCGCGCGCTTCGGCAAGGCGGCGCGCACCTTCCCGGCGGTGATGCCCGTGCTGCGCCTCGATCGGATCTACGTGCGCGGCTTCAAGGTCGTCGGCTCGCAGGTGCATCGCGGCAAGCCGTGGTCCTTGCTGTCCGACCACCTGGCAGTGAGCGCGGAGCTCGAACGCGCCTAGGCGACCAGGCGCAGGCGCCCGTCCTCGAGCGCCGGCACCACGGGAAAAGCATCGATGCGGCAGGCGAACTCGACTTCGTGTCG
>JADMIO010607364.1_pt1 | contig 10598 bp, 9 predicted proteins | sample 8958161 | NCBI WGS metagenome assembly JADMIO01 (sample SAMN16585339, study PRJNA669376) | soil metagenome | isolation source: Crop rotation soil | place: USA: Cullars Rotation, Alabama | collected 2011
CCGGCACGCGCACGGCCGGGCCCGCGCTCCCGGGGATGGCGACCGCGAGCGTGTCGTGCCAGCTGTCGCCCGGGCGCACCGTGCAGTCGGGCATCGGGATCGCGGCATCGAGCGGACCGAAGCCGGCAGGTCCGGCGATCAGCGCGCTGAACTCGCCGGGCAGGCCGTCCTCCTGGACCGACCGGTCCGCGACGCGGCCGCGGGCATCCAGGGTCGTGATGGCGGTCAGCCGTCCCGCGGACGACTGGATGCGGCGGCGCAGCGCGAGCCCTTCGTTGCCGAGGCGGTCGAGCGCCGGCATGTCGAGCGCGATCGAGTCGAAGGTCTGGGCGATGCGCACGCCGCCCGGGCCCTGCGAGGCCTGCTCGTTCGCGACGAGCGACAGCCGCGCGAGCGGCCGCGTCCCCTGGTCCGGCCCGATCGCCGGCGTCATCCAGATCGTGGCGTCGTAACGCACGCGGCCGTCCGAGGGCACCGAGCCCATGGCGACCGCGGTCGCCGGGGCCAGGACGCTCTCATTGATGGACTGGCCCTCGGCCGCCGCCCGCTCGAACGCGGCCGACGCCTCACGAGTGCGGCCCATCCGCTTGGCGAGGTTGCCCAGCAGCAGCCAGGTGCGGCCCAGCATCCAGCTGTTGCGCACCACGCCCCACGCCACGCCGCGTTCCATCTGTGTCCACGACGCCTCGAACGCGAGCAGCCGCGACAGCGCCGCGGTGCTGTCGCCCAGGAACAGCTCGGCCTCGGCGAGGGTCAGCGGGGGTGGCAGGTTGCGCACCGCGACGCGCGCGCGCGCGGCGTCGAGCAACAGGATGGCATCGCGCACGCCCGCGCTGTCCTGCGCGGCCTCCATGACGAGCAGCTGGATCGTGGGGTCGTCGGTCGTGGCGCGCAGCGCGGCGCCGTAGCCGCGCAGCGGGAAGCCCAGCTCGGTGATCGCGCGCAGCGCGGCCCCGCGGCCGGGGTAGCTCGCCGCCGCGCCGCGGCCGGTCTCCAGGTCACGCTCAACCCGGTCGAGGGCCGTGGGCACGACGCCCGATGCGAGCGTTTCGACGACGGCGTCGATTCGCGAGGACTCCTGGGCCCCGAGGGGGCGGGCCGAGGTCATAACGACCGCGGCGACGATGAACCACCATGCGTTGCGCATGGCGATAAACCTCGGAAATCCGGCGCGCTGCCCCTATCGCCGAATGCCGCCTTACGACGCGCGGTGAACGGGCGTGGGGACCGGCCCGATCGTCAGGCCCTGTAGGGGAATCCTGACCCGCCGAACGGGCATCATCCTGTATTGGCCGGGTCGCCGGGACGCGATCTTGAAGGGGTCGAGGATGGCCTGGTCGCGGTGACCGCCACCGACAACGGGAGAACCGCCATGACGATCCTGAGCACCGAACTCCGCCCCGCGCGCAACCCCATGCGCCGTCCCTCGGCGGCGGACGCGAGCCCCACGCCCGCGCCGCAGGTCAAGCCGTATCGCGTGCTCGTAGTGGACGACAACCCGCAGGTCCGCTCGGCCGTCACGCGCTTCCTGCGCATGCACAACTTCCACGTGGACGTCGCGGCCGAAGGCCAGGGCGCCCTCGCCCAGCTGGCGGCGCAACCGTCCGACTTCGTACTGCTCGACGTGGACATGCCGGGGATGAACGGGTTCGAGGTCTGCCGCCGCATCAAGGCCGACCCGCAGAATCACTTCACGCCGGTCATCATGCTGACGGCACTGGACTCGAGTGACGACCGGATCAAGGGCGCGGAGGCCGGCTGCGACGGCTACCTCACCAAGCCGACGCCTCCGGAAGAGTTGATCGCCCGCGTGAAGGCGGGCGTGAAGAACCGCGAGCTGGTGCTGGAGGCGATTCGTGTCGCGACGGCGGCCGCCCTGCGGGCCGCCGCGGCGGTGACTCAGAACTCGTAGGCTTCGACGCGCTTCAGGGCGATGCGGAGCGGGATGATCGTCGCGCCCAGGCACACCGCGGCGGCGAGGCCGAACGCGATCACCATGATCGGCGTGACGGTGAGTGGCTCGTGGTCGAACGAGGCGCGCAGGTAGCGGTAGACCGGGACCGACTCGATCAGGATCACGATCGCCAGCAGCGCGATCGTCGCCATCATGAACACCAGGCCGCCGAAGCTCGTCGGGATCTGCGCGGCGTTTTCCGTCTCGAACTGCGGGTAGAGCGCGCCGAACGCGAGCGCCAGCGCGCTGATGGCCAGCGTGAGCAGCAGGATCGTCCCGACGCCCACCGCCATCATGAACGGCGTCGCCTTCAGCAGCACGTTGGTGAGCACGGTGATCGCCAGCGCGAGGACCAGCAGCGGGATCGTCCCCACCCAGTACTTCGCCCACAGCATCGCGCGCATCTCGAGCGGCGAGGAACGCAGCAGCCACATCTGCCGGCCCTCGAGGCTCACGGCCGGAAAGATGAAGCGCGCCGCGATGGACGCGAGCACGAACCCGGCGAGGCCGAGGTTCAGGAACGACACCACGCTCACCAGGAAGAACGGCACCTGCTCGCCCCGGAACAGCGGGAGCGCCTTGATGTTGAACAGGTAGACCACCAGCAGCGCCGCGAGCAGGATCAGCTGGCTCCACTGCGTCGTGTCGCGGAAGAACAGCCGCAGGTCCTTCAGCACGAACTCCCGCCGTGACGTTCCCAGCGGCTTCAGCACGCCGCCCAGCGTGAAGTCCCAGAAGCCGCCCTTCACGAACCGCTCGGCGCCTTCCTGTGCCTTGGTGAAGCCGACGTGGTAGAGGCGCTGGTGCAGCCACGCGCCGAGGGCCACGAGCAGCGCGGCCGTGCTCCACAGCAGGTACAGCGCGAGCCAGTCCGGCTTGCCGGTGAGGAATCCCATCACCGTCTTCGAGACCCACTCCGATGGCAGCAGGGGCGACGTCGGCGTCTTCAGGATGGCGATGAAGTCGAGGAGGTTCTGGAATCCTTCCGGGCGCGCCAGCCGCTCGGGCCGGACGATGCGGAAGAGCAGGATGATGCCGGCCGCCGCGCCCAGCGCGATGATCGAGAGCAGGTCGCGGGTGCGCCGAGCCGGGAACACGTTGACCAGGATCGTGGTGATCGCGCTGCCGATCACCGCGGGCATGGTGAGGAACGGGACCAGCGCGAGAACGGCGATGATGGGGAAGAGCAGCCCGCCCTTGTACACGATGCCGTAGGCCGTGAGGATCGGCACCACCGCCAGCGCCACCATCCACGACGAGTTGATCAGCGTCTCGAGCAGCTTGGCGATGTAGATGCGCAGCCAGTCGACCGGCGAGCTGACCAGCAGGTCGAGGTCCTTCGCGAGGAAGAACGAGCTGAGCGCGGTGATGATGTTCGACAGGAGCAATACCGAGACGAAGCTCAGGAACACCAGGCCCAGCATCTTGGCCGCGAGCAGTGCGCCGATTTCCTCGACGCCGCGGAAGTACCGCAGGACCTTGAAGCAGAGCCCGAACACGAAGGCCCAGAACAGCAGGCCCACGGAGCCGAGGATGAGCGCCTTGCCGCGGCCGCCCTCGTCGCGCTCCTGGCGCATGCGCGTCAGGAACGTCCGCCACTTGGGGATGAGGACGTGCTTGAGGCTGGGCTGCTGGGCCAGTGCGGTCACGCTTCGAGGACCGCCTTCAGCTCGCGCGCGGCGGCGCCGCCGGTCAGGCGCAGGAACAGGTCCTCGAGCGCGCCGACCTCGTGCTCCTTGCGCAGCTCCTCCATGGAGCCGTGCGCCACGATGTGGCCGCCCTGGATGATCGCGATCCGGTCGCACATCGCTTCGGCGATCTCCAGCGTGTGGGTGCTCATCAGCACCGTGCCACCGCGCGCGCAGAACTCGCGGAACAGGTCCTTGAGCAGCCGCGCGCCGCGCGGGTCGAGGCCCACCATCGGCTCGTCCACCACGATCAGCTCCGGGCGGTGGATGAGCGCGCTCGAGATGATCAGCTTCTGCCGCATGCCGTGCGAATACGACTCCACCAGCTCGTTCTTCCACGACGACAGCTCGAAGATCTCCAGCAGCTCGTCGATGCGCCGCTCGATCACCTGGCCCGACTGGCCGTAGAGGCCCGCGACGAATCGCAGGAACTCGGCGCCGGTGAGCTTGTCGTACACGAACGGCCGGTCGGGGATGAAGCCCAGCCGCGACTTGGCGGACACCGGATCCTTCGCCAGGTCGTGGCCGCCGATCGTGATCGTGCCCGACGTCGGCCGCAGGATCCCGGCGATCATGCGCAGCGTGGTCGTCTTGCCGGCGCCGTTGGGGCCGAGGAACCCGTGCAGCGTGCCGCGCGGCACGTGCATCGAGATCGCGTCGACCGCGCGGAAGCTGCCGTAGAGCTTGGTGAGATTCTCGAGTCGGATCATTCGGTTCCCACGACGGTGACGTGCAGGCGGCCGATCAGCCGCACCAGCTCGACCTGCCGGGCGAGCCCGCCGATCACGAAGCGCAGGTGCGCCGCGTCGGCGGGGAACTGCCCGAAGGTCGGATCCACGGCGACCCACTGGCCCAGCCATACTTCCGGCCAGGCGTGATAGTAGAAGTGCCCGCGCAGGTAGACCACGCCGGCGGCGGTGCGCGCCGGCAAGCCGATGGCGCGGGCCAGCGCGACGTAGAGCACCGTGTGCTCGTTGCAGTCGCCGCTCTTGGTCTCCAGCACCTGCGCCGCGCTCGGCACGCTCACCGTGATCTTCTTCTCGAGCGTCGAGTAGACCCACCGCGTCAGCAGCTCGGCGGCGCGGCCTGCGCGCTGCTCGCGGCCGATGATGGTGCGGGCCTGCGCGATGATCCGCGGATCGTCGGACTGCACCAGCGGCTCGGCGCGCAGCGCCGCCGCGATGATCGTGTCGCCTGCCACGGTGATCGGCAGGCTCGCGTTCATCATCGCCGGGCCGGTGCCCTGCGGCACCTCGCCGAGGCCCTGCTCGCGCGTGATGATCAGCGTGTCGCCGTGCAGCTGCTGGCGTCCGCCCGCGAGGTCGAACCCGCCCAGGCCGACGCTGTCGAGGCGAACTGTCAGGCTGCGCAGCTCGTTCGAGCGCAGCGTCACGTTCGACGCGATCGCCGTGGTGTTGATGATGTCGTTGCCCGCGCCGGCCGCGGCCGACACGCCGCGCTCGCGGTCCAGCCGCCAGTTCTGCACCGCCAGCTCGAACGCCATCTTCCGCATCCCGAAGCCGGTCTCCGACGTGCTCGCGATGACGTCGCCGTCCGCGTTGATCCAGCTCGTGAGGTCCACGCCGTTGGCGCTCTGCCGCACGCGGTACGCCCGCACCGTGTCCACCCGGATCGGCACCCAGTGCCGCGATGTCGAGTCGTAGACCGCGCTGTCGGGCACGACGAACGTGCTCTCGGCCTCGACGTGCAGCTGGATTTCGCGCTCCTGCATCATCATCGGGTCGAACGTGCGCAGGCTATAGGTGCGGCCGGGCTGGAGATTGCCGCCGACGGCGAGGCGCAGCGACACGAGGTCGGCGAGCACCAGCGGGCGCGACAGCGGAATGCGCTGGCGCGAGGGACGCGTGCCGCCCGCGTCGATCTCGACCAGCAGCACCGTGTCGCCCTCGACGTGCCCCTTGGCCTTGAACTTCGCCATCTCGCTGTTGAGCTGGGCGTCGAACGACACCAGGTGCAGCGCGCGCGTGAGGTTGACGATCAGCACCATGCCCACGCGCTGGTTGCTGCCGAGGGCGTTGATGTCGAGCGTCGTGTTGTTCTGGAGGACGATGCCCTGGACGGTGGTATCGATGGTGCTGGTGGCGTACCCGACCTGCTGGCCGCCCATCGACATCGCGTAGTAGCTGGCGCGCGGGCCGACGCGCGTGGCCGCCTCCGCCAGCAGCTCGCTGGTGGGCCGGAAGTATTCGCGCTTGATGAGGAGTCCCACGCCGGCAAGCCACGCGACGGCCAGGACGCCAAGGGTGGCGCGGCGGTTCAGGCTGGGTCCCCGAGGCGTTCCTGGACCATGGCGCACTCGGTATCGTCGGCGGTCACGATCAATAGAGTAGCGGGATGATCGGCGTTCCGCATGTGGGTGCGGGCGGCCTCCAGCAGGGCGGACGCGGCGCCGGCGGCGGTGAGGTTGCCCGCGGCGGGAATCGGCGTCGCGAGCGTTGCGATGTGCCACTGGGTGCACTGCCACAGCGCGGCTTCCATCGCGCGGCGCACGGTGTCGGTGGTCACCGCATCGGCGCCGGCGCCGAGCACGAGGTGCACCACGAATTCGGCGGGCAGGTCGCCCGCGGCCGTCACGACAGCGGCGCCTGGTGGCAGCTCGCGCCGGACCTGTGCCTGCTGAACGAACGACGGCCCCGCGGCCTCGTCGAGGCGGCGCAGGGCCGGGGTCAGGGGTTCGAGCCGGGTGTTCGCGGGCCGGACCACCGCGTCCGCCGCGACGGACGCGAGGTCGCCCACGACCGCGAGGATCACCGCGTACCGGCTTCCCGCGAACGGCGGTACATGCGGGCCGCGTCGTCGGGCCGGCCGAGGCGGTCGTACACGATGCCCAGCCCGTACAGCGCCCGCGCGTGCGTGGGCACCAGCTCAGCCGCGCGCTGGTAGGCGGCCATCGCGCCGTACAGGTCGTCGACCTTGTTGAGCGCCTCGCCGAGGTAGAAGTAGGCGACGCCGCGCGTGGGGTCGATTTCGGCGACGCGCCGCAGCTGCGTGACGGCCTCGGCCCACAGGCCCTTGCGGGTCATCACGACGCCCAGGTGGTAAAGCGCGTCGACGTGGTTGACGTCGGTGCGCAGGACCTTCTTCAGGTCGCGCTCGGCCGCCGCATAACGACCCATGGCGCCCAGCAGCGCGCCGCGGTTGGTCAGCAGCGTGGCGTGCTCGCCGTCCATCTCCAGGGCCCGGTCATACTCGACCAGCGCGCCTTGCGAATCGCCGCCGCGCTCGAGCAGCTGCGCCAGCGCGTTGCGCGCGATGAGATGGTTGGGACGCTGCGCGATGATCTCGCGGTAGATGTTGCGGGCGTCGATCGTGCGGCCTTCGTCCGCCGCGGCGCGCGCGTCGGCGACGCGCAGCTCGATCGGGTCGACCACCGGCTCGAGCGCCGCGACGACCTCGGGCGCGTACGATTCGGCGATCGCGGGCTCTTCGTCGATGGCCGGCGCGGGCGCGACGGCCAGCTCCAGCTCGGCCTGCACCTCGACCGGCGGCTCCGACTCGAGCACCAGGATGGGTCGCTCGACTTCGACCTCGGCCACCGGCTCCTCGACGAGGATCTCGGCTACCGTGCCTTCCTCCTCCTCCAGCCCTTCCAATCCGTCCTGGTTTTCTTCGTGTCCCGGCGCAAGCACCAGCTGCGAAGGATCGATGGAATCGGGAAGCACGTCGAGCGACGGGCCCGGATCATCTTCGAGGGCGACCGGCGCGGCCGGCACCTCATCCCACGGCTCCATGCCGTCGAACGCGAGCATCGGCACGTACGTCGGCGACAATGTCTCGACCGGGGTGATGGAAACGATCGTCTCTACCGGGGCGCTCTCGCCCATCTGCGGCACACCGTGCCGGTTCCGCCGTCTCGACCGCCCCATTCAGGTCTCCGCGCTCAGCCAGTCCAGGTATGGCTTGTGACCACCCGCGATGGGCACAAGGATCAACTCGGGAACGTCGTATGGATGCAGGGTGGGGAACACCCTTTTCAGCTCATCCCACTTTTCTACACGCGTCTTCATGAGGAGAAGCGCCTCGCCAACCTCTTCGATGGCGCCCTTCCATCTATATATGGACGTCCCACCATCAATCACCGTGCCACAGGCGATCAGGCGGCGCTCCACCAGCTCCCGCACCAACTTGCGTCCGGCTTCTACTGATGGCGCGGTGCTGATCGCCATCATGTAAGCCGAGGCATATGCGTTAAGAGTCACTCGCTCAAGCGTTTGCGGGGGGAGCCAATTTGTGAATCCGGGCCTCTAGCCGCAAGAGGCCATCTCACTTTTCGAGGTCGTGGATGAGCTCGAAAAGCCGGTGGGTGAGGTGCGGACGGTAGCCGATGACCCGTTCCCGGGCCTCGGGAGGCGGGCTGGCTGAGAAAAGCACGTGGTCGAAGACGTCTTCCTCGAAGGCGGCGGATCGTTCGAGCGGGTCCTGGGAGTAGGTCTCGGCGTCCATGGTCACCGATCCCAGCCGTCCGGGCCGCAAGCCGGGATGCTCCCGGTGCTGGACCGCGTGGGTGGTCTCGTGGGCCAGGGTTCGCAGGAGCTGCCGCAGGTAGGACCGGTCCCGCCGCACCTTCTCCAGGGATTCGATGAAGATGAGGACCGTCTTGGTCTCGGGGCTGTACCCCCCGACGACGATCCGGTGGCGCCCGTCCTGGGTGGGCGGGGGACCCGGCACGAAGGCCACCGCCAGCTCGCCCTCCTCCCGGGTCTGGGAGGCCCAGACCACCCGGGCGGCTTCGGCGCACAGCTCCCGCCAGGGCCCCAGCGATGCCGCTTCTTCCTCGGTGCCCAGGACGACGGTTTCCACCGCCAGCAGCGGCGGCTCTTCGAAGGCGGCGCTGCCCTTCCTGCTCACCGAGGCTGTTGCTGCCGCATCCAGGCGGGAAGGCCCGCCATGCCGTCAGTGACGAGCTGCATGTAGTCGGGATACGTGCCCGCGCTGTCCGGCGTCGTCATCGCGATGAACCGCGGGAACGACTGGACCAGCTGCGTGCTGAAGTGGTCGGGCATGCTGCCGGGCAGCTGGAAGCCGCGATTGAACCAGCTGCGGATGATGAGGGCCGACGAGCGCGCCGGCAGCGCCCGGACATTCGCGGCGAACGCGGGAAAACTGCCGTCGCGATAGAGGTACATCTCCACGTTCGACACGTAGAACGCCGAAACGGTCCGGCGCGTCTCGCGCAGCCACGCGCCGATGTTCTTCATCGCGAGCGGGCCCGCGAGGTTGCCGACCACGGGGATCACGCGATTCTCCACCTGCAAGCGGCGCACGCGCTGCCAGCGCTCCTCGGTCGCGATGTAACTCGCCTGGTTGCTGTCGAGGTCGTACTCGCCGTAGAGACGGCGGAGGTTGGGATACGCGCGCCGCGGTGGCCGGCCCAAGGACGTAAACGTCAGGTCGAGGCCGTTGTGCGCGAAGTCGTCGTGGAAGCGGCGCAGCGTGGCGCGGTCCTCGTCGGCGAGCGGCACGCCGTAGGCCGCGACGCGCCGCATGAGCGACGCGTGGGTCGCCGCATAACGAACGCTGTCCATCGGCGTGTGGTCGATGTAGCCGAGGACGGCCGCGAGGTCGCGGGTGCCCCAGCGCGACGAATCCGCCGGCGCGGGGCGGCCGAACAGCTGGCACAAGTACTCGATCCGGTTCTCGGACGTCTCGAACATCGCCTTGAGCAGCAGGTGCAGCAGGAGGTTGTCGCGCCGGATGTCGATGAGCACCGCGTACTCCGGCTCGATCTCGGCGATGTACGAGAAGCTCTGCTCGGGGCCGACCCCGATGTAGACGCCCCCCTTTACCTGGAACTGCCGCAGGGCGCCCATGACGTGCAGGTACGACGTCTCATTTGAAACCAGGTTGTCGCTGTCGAAGAAGCCGCCGGGCTCCGAGAGCCGGCCGACGAGACGGGAGAATTCGGTGGACTGTGCCGGCGCGGGCGCGGCGGCAAGAACGGCAGCCAGGAGCAGGATCAGGGCACGACGGATCATGGGCCTCCCCAGTCAGCCCAAAGTATAGCATTTTGGGGCCCGTGCAGACCCACAGGATCGCGGCCGCCCTGTCCGACCGTTACGTCATCGAGCGCGAGATCGGCGCCGGCGGCATGGCCACGGTCTATCTCGCCCACGATGTCAAGCACGACCGCGATGTCGCCCTCAAGATCCTGCGCGCCGACCTCTCCGCGGTGCTGGGCGGCGAGCGGTTCCTGAACGAAGTCCGCATCACCGCGCGGCTCGACCATCCGCACATCCTCACGCTCATCGACTCCGGCGAAGCCGACGGCGTCCTGTTCTACGTGCTCCCGTTCGTGCGCGGCGAGTCGCTGCGCGCGAAGCTGGAGCGCGAGAAGCAGCTGGGGCTCGACGAGGCGTTGTCCATCACGCGGCAGATCGCGAGCGCCCTCGACTACGCCCACGCGCAGGGCGTCGTCCACCGCGACATCAAGCCCGAGAACATCCTGCTGCACGAGGGCGAGGCGATGCTGGCCGACTTCGGCATCGCGATCGCGGTGAAGGAGGCGGGCGGGAACCGGCTGACCGAGACCGGGTTGTCGTTAGGGACGCCGCAATACATGTCGCCCGAGCAGGCCACCGGCGACCGCAAGCTCGACGCGCGCAGCGACGTCTACTCGCTGGCCGCGGTGCTGTACGAGATGCTGGCGGGCGAGCCCCCGGTCACGGGCCCGACGGCGCAGGCGATGATCGCCAAGCTCATCACCGAGCGGCCGACCCGGCTGCGCGTGGTGCGCGACACGGTGCCCGAGGGGATCGACACCGCGGTCGCGAAGGCGCTCGCCAAGGTGCCGGCTGACCGCTTCGGCAGCGCGGGCGAGATGATGCGCGCGCTGGTCGCCGCGCTGCCCACCGGTGCATCGGCTCCGCGCCTGACGAAAGGCGTGGCGGCGGTGGCGGCCCTCATCGTCCTGCTCGTCGCCGCGATCGGCTGGCTCG
>JADMIO011456627.1_pt1 | contig 10598 bp, 10 predicted proteins | sample 8958161 | NCBI WGS metagenome assembly JADMIO01 (sample SAMN16585339, study PRJNA669376) | soil metagenome | isolation source: Crop rotation soil | place: USA: Cullars Rotation, Alabama | collected 2011
GACGGCGCGTTTGGCGCTTTCGTGCTGGCGGTGGACGGCCGGCCGGTGTCGCGCGACCTGCTCGACTCGGCCGGGGAGATCGACTTCCTCCGCCGCCATGCCGGGCTCGGCCAGCAGCCCCTCGACATCATCGACATCGGCGCGGGCTATGGCCGGCTCGCCTGGCGGATCGAGCAGGCGACCGGCGACGGCACCCGGATCTTCGCGGCCGACGCCTATGCCAAGGCGACCTTCGTCGCGGATTTCTATCTGCATCACCGCAAGGCGCGGCAGGCGAAGGTAACCCCGCTGCACGCGGTCGAGGCCCTGCTCGCCGGCACGCGCATCGATCTGGCGGTGAACGTCCACAGCTTCTCGGAATGCAGGCCGGAGGCGATCGCCTGGTGGGTGGAGCGGCTGGCCGCGGCCGGCGTGCCGAAGCTGATGATCGTACCCAATGACGGCGGCAGCGCCGGCGCGGGCTGCGAGACCAACGAACGCGTTCCGATGGCGCCGATCCTCGCGCGTTTCGGCTATCGGCCGCTGGTCAGCGAACCGCGTTATGCCGACCCGCATGTGCAGCGGCACGGCGTGGACCCGACCTGGCTGCATCTGTTCGCGCGGGCATGAGCGGCGCCCGCCCCCTCGTCTCGGTGATCGTCCCGGCCTTCAACGCCGAGGCGAGCCTGGCCGAGACGCTGCGCTCGGCACTGGCGCAGACCTATAGCGAGATCGAGATCATCGTCGTGGACGACGGCTCCACCGACCGCACCGCCGACATCGCCGCCGGCTTTCCGGTGACCCTGGTCCGGAAGGCCAATGGCGGCGTCGCCTCCGCGCGCAATGCCGGGATCGCCGCGAGCCGCGGCGCGTGGCTCGCGCCGCTCGACGCCGACGACCTCTGGCACCCCGCCAAGATCGAGCGGCAGGTCGCCGCCGCTCTGGCCGCGCCCGTGCCGCCCGGCTTCGTCTATTGCTGGCTGCGCTTCATCGACGGCGAGGGCCGGATCAGGAGTTCGTGGCGCCGGCACGACTTTGCGGGCCGGGTGATCCACCAGCACCTGCACACCAATTTCGTCGCCGCCGGCGGCCAGGCCCTGTTCCGCCGCGACGCGGTCGAGGCGGTCGGCGGCTATGACGAAAGCCTGGAGCGCTGCGAGGACGTCCTGCTCCAATATCAGGTGGCGGCGCGCTGGCCGGTTGCCTGCGCGGGCGAATATCTGGCCAGCCACCGCCAAATTGCGGCGCAGTTGAGCGAGGACCGCCACGCCATGCTGCGCGGCTGGCGGCAGGTCCGGCAGCGGCTCCGCGCCACCTGCCCCGGCGTCCGGCACAGCTGCGACCGCTGGACCGATGCGCGGCAATATTATCTGGTGGCGCTGGCCAACCGGGCCGCCGGACGGCAGGCGGCGGCGATGGGACGGCTCACCCAGGCCCTGGTCCGGGACCCGTTCTGGACCCTGGCGCAGCTGAAGCTGGCCTTCGCCCGGCGCCGTGCGCAGGCCCCGGCTGCAGGTGCAGCGCCGCATTTCCTTGAGGTGGACACGACCGTCACGATCGCCCCGCACGAAAGCTCGAAATGGCTCGTTCGCCTCGATGCGATGCGGCTGGCGGCGCTCAAGAAGCTCGACGAGGCCGCGCCCTAGAAGCTCTGTTCCGCGTAGATGCGCGAAATCTCGCCCGCCCACTCGCCATGGTAGAGGTCGAGCAGCCGCTCGGCCGGCGTGCGCCCCGCGGCGAGGATCTCGCGCAGCGGATCGAGGAAGCCCGATTCATTGTCGCCGGCGGCGTTCAGCCGGGCGCGGGCGTTGAGCCCGGCCTCGGCGATGGCGATGACGCGCTTGCCGAGTTCCAGCAGGCTCTCGCCGTCCGGGGTCTGCGCCCTGAGGCCCTCCGCCGGCACCGCGTCGCGGAGCTTCTGCCGCCCGTCCAGCGACCAGTGCTTCACCTGGTCCCAGGCGGCGTCCAGCGCATTGTCGTCATAGAGCAGGCCGACCCACAAAGCGGGGAGGGCGCAGATCTTGCCCCAGCGCCCGCCATCGGCGCCGCGCATTTCGAGGAAGGATTTGAGCCGGACCTCGGGGAAGATGGTGGAGAGATGGTCGGTAAAGTCCGAGACCCGCGGCTTCTCGCCCTCGAAGCCCTCCAGCCGGCCGTCCAGGAAGTCGCGGAAATTCTTGCCGGCGACGTCGTGATAGAGGCCGTCGCGGTAAACGAAGTACATCGGCACATCGAGCGCATAGTCGAGATAGCGCTCATAGCCGAAGCCGTCCTCGAAGACGAAGGGCAGCATGCCGGTCCGGTCCGGATCGGTGTCCGACCAGATGTGGCTGCGGAAGGAGAGGAAGCCGTTGGGCCTGCTTTCGGTGAACGGCGAATTGGCGAAGAGCGCGGTGGCGAGGGGCTGGAGCGCGAGGCCGACGCGGAACTTGCGGGCCATGTCGCCTTCCGAGGCGTAATCGAGATTGGTCTGGATGGTACAGGTGCGCAGCATCATGTCGAGGCCGAGCGAACCGACCTTCGGCATGTAGTTGAGCATGATCTTGTAGCGGCCCTTGGGCATGACCGGCAGCTCGGCGCGGGTCTTGTCCGGCCACATGCCCATGCCAAGGAAGCCGAGCCCGAGCTTGTCACCGACCGCCTTGCATTGGTCGAGGTGGCGGGCGGCCTCGGCGCAGGTCTGGTGCAGATGCTCGCGCGGCGCGCCGGAAAGCTCGAACTGCCCCGCCGGTTCCAGGCTGATCGCGCCGTCCGGGCCGGTCAAGGCGATGACATGGCCCTGCTCGATGACCGGCTCCCAGCCATAATGCTGCAGCTCGCTCAGCAGGTCGCGAATGCCGCCGGGCTCGTCATAGCTGGGCGCGCGATGGTCGGCGCAGCGATAGACGAACTTCTCATGCTCGGTGCCGATCCGCCACGCGTCGCGCGGCTTCTCGCCCTTGGCGAACACGGCGAGCAGATCGTCGCGGCTCTCGATTCTGCGTTCGGCGGTGCCGCCGGTCTCGGTGCGGGTCGTCATCGGCGCGCCTTTAGCCGGGGCGGGGCGGCCCCGCCAGCAGGTTTCGTTGGGCTAGTCATAAGCCATTTTGATGGTCAGCGCGCCCCGTGCTGCGACCAGTCGCCGGCGGCGCCCATCCACAGGGAGATGGCGGCCAGAGCGGCGGTGTCGGCGCGCAGGATGCGGGGGCCGAGCGAGACGGCGCGGGCCTGGGGAAGGGCGCGGATCATGGCGCGCTCCTCGTCGGTAAAGCCGCCCTCCGGCCCGATCAGGATCGCGGCGGGACCCGGAGCAGGGGAGAAGGCTTCGCCGCCCGCTTCGTCCGCGAACCAGAGGAGCCGGTCCGCGGGCCAGTCCTTCAGCATAGCGTCGAGCTTGCGCGGTTCGTCGAGGATGGGGAGGGCGGTCCGCTCGCATTGCTCCGCCGCCTCGACGGCATGGGCGCGCAGCCGGTCCAGATTCAGTTTGTCGACGATCGTGCGCCTTGTGACTGCGGGCAGGAGCCGCGCCACCCCGAGTTCGGTCGCCTTCTCCACCAGCCAGTCGATCCGCCCGCGCTTTACCGGCGCGAAGACCAGCCAGAGGTCGGGCACATCCTCGCGGGTCCGCAGCCGTTCGCCGATCCGCAGCGTGACGCGCTTCTTCCCCGCCTCGACGATCTCCGCCAGCCACTCGCCGGTGCGGTCGTCGAACAGCTTCACCTTGTCGCCCGGCCCGAGCCGCAGGACGGCGGCGAGATAATTGCCGTCGACGGTGACACTCCCGCCTTCGGCCAGCGTCTCATCGACGAACAGGCGCGGGAGGCTGTGCGGGGGCCAGGCGGGGGTGGAGCCGGTCATATCAGCCCAATACCGTTCGGCCTGAGCTTGTCGAAGGCCATTCTTTCTTCTTCCCGAAACAGAAGGAGAGGGCTTCGACAGGCTCAGCCTGAACGGGTAGGGGTTCAGGATGAACACCGCTTCGGACATCGTCCCCGACAGCGAGCGGCGCGGCTTGATCGGCGCGTTGCCGGCGGCGTGGCGGCCTTATGCGTCGCTCATCCGGCTGGACCGGCCGATCGGGGCATGGCTGCTCTTCTGGCCCGGGGCGTGGAGCGTGGCGCTGGCGGGGATGGCTGCCCCGAACGGACGCGAGCTGGACGGCTGGATCCTGATCGCCTGGCTGGCGCTCGGGGCCTGGGCGATGCGGAGCGCCGGCTGCGTCTACAACGACATTATCGACCGCGAGCTGGACCGGCAGGTGGAGCGCACCCGCCTTCGCCCGCTGGCCAGCGGGCGCGTCTCGCTGAAGGGTGCCTGGGCCCTGCTCGTCGCGATGAGCCTGATCGGCCTCGTCGTCCTGCTGCAAGTGCAGCGCACCGCGCAGATCGTGGCGCTGATCAGCCTGGCGCTCGTCGCCGCTTACCCGTTCATGAAGCGGATCACTTGGTGGCCACAGGCCTGGCTCGGTCTCGTCTTCTCCTGGGCCGCTCTGGTCGGCTGGCCGGCAGTGACCGGGCGGATGGACGCCGCGGCCTTCTGGCTCTGGGGCGGCGCGGTCTTCTGGGTGGTCGGCTATGACACGATCTACGCGCTGCAGGACAAGGAGGACGATGCCCTGGTCGGCGTGAAATCCTCCGCGCTCGCCCTCGGCCGCCATGCCCGGCTCGGCATCTTCATCTGCTATCTGCTCGCGCTCGTCCTCTGGACCCTGGCGATCCGCGACGTCCGGCAGGAGTGGTATGCCCCGCTCGCCTTGCTGCCGATGGCGCTGCACCTGCTCGGCCAGGTCGCTGCCCTGACGATCGAGGACGGCGCCGACGCGCTCGCCAAATTCCGCTCCAACCGGTTCGCGGGCCTGCTGATGTTCGCCGCCTGCTACGTGGTCGGCACCGCCTGAGGTTGCTTTTCACCCCTAACTGTCTACGTCGCCCCGATGCTCAGCGTCAGTGAGGCGGAGGGGCGCGCTGGCGCCCTGATCGAAGCCGCCAGAAAAGCCGGGGCCGATGCGGCCGATGTCCTCTATATCGGCGATGCCTCGACCGAGGTGCAGGTGCGCCTCGGCGCGCTTGAGGATGTGACCCGCTCGGAGGGCGAGGAGATCGGCCTGCGCCTGTTCGTCGGCTCCCGCTCGGCCAGCGTCTCCTCCTCCGATCTCTCCGGCGATGCGCTCGCCGCTCTGGTGGAACGCGCCGTGGCGATGGCGCGGGAGGCGCCCGAGGATCCCTATGCCGGCCTCGCGCCCGAGGAGCGGCTGCTGCGCGGCCCCACCCCCGATCTGCAGGCGGACGACGGCGCCGATCCGTCCCCGGTCGTGCTGAAGGAGCGCGCGCTGGCGACCGAGGAAGCGGCGCGTGCGGTCCCCGGCGTCACCAACAGCGAAGGCGCGGGCATGAGCGCCGGGCGGACGGTGGTCGCACTGGCCACCTCGCACGGCTTCTGCCGCGGCTACACGACCTCCGGCTATGGCGCTTATGCGAGCGTGATCGGCGGCGAGGGCGGCGGCATGCAGCGCGACAGCGCCAGCCACAGCGTCCGCCATTATGCCGATCTCGATCCGGCGGAGTCGCTCGGCCGCCTCGCCGCCGAGCGGACGGTGCAGCGGCTCGATCCCGGCACGCTCGCCAGCGGGGTCATGCCGGTCTTCTTCGATCCGCGGGTCGGCGGCAGCCTGATCGGCGCCTTGCTCGGCGCGATCAGCGGTCCGGCCATCGCCCGGCGCACCTCCTTCCTGCTCGGCCGCGAGGACGAACCATTGTTCGATTCCGCGATCGTCATCTGCGACGATCCGCACCGGGTCCGCGGGCTCAAGGCCAAGCCGTTCGACGGCGAGGGCGTGGCGACGGTGCCATCGCGACTGATCGACGGCGGCCGGCTCACCGGCTGGCTGCTCAACGCCGCCGCCGCCCGCCAGCTCGGCCTGGAGACCAGCGGCCACGCCACGCGCGGCGTCGGCGGGGCGCCCGGCGTCGGCGCGACCAACGTCCATCTGGAAGCGGGCGCGCTGAGCCCGGCCGAACTGATGGCGGACGTGAAGCTCGGCCTCTACGTCACCGAGATGATCGGCAGCGGCGTCAACCCGGTGACCGGCGACTATAGTCGCGGCGCCTCCGGTTTCGTCATCCGCGATGGCGCATTGGCCGGTCCGGTCGACGAGATCACCATTGCCGGCAACCTGATCGAGATGTTCCGCACGCTCGCCCCGGCGAACGATCTGGAGCATCGCCGGGCGGTGAACGTGCCGACGCTGCGGGTGGACGGGATGACGGTCGCCGGTGCTTGACCAGATTGCCACCATCGCTGCCGAGGCCGGCAGGATCGCCGCCGACCGCTGCGGGACCGACTACAAGACCTGGGAAAAGGTGCCCGGCCATCCGGTCTGCGAGGTCGACCTGGCGGTCGACGCCTATCTGAGGGAACAGCTCGCCGCGCTCGATCCGGAGGCCGGCTGGCTGTCGGAAGAGACGCTGGACGACAGCGACCGGATCGAACGGCGGCGGCTCTGGGTGGTCGATCCGATCGACGGCACCCGCGATTTCCTGCGCAACCGCCCGGGCTGGTGCGTGTCCATCGCCCTGGTCGAGGACCGGGTGCCGGTGCTCGGCGTGCTCTCGGCGCCGATGCGCGACGAGCTCTGGACCGCCGCGCGCGGGCGGGGCAGCTGGCGCAACGGCGTCCCGCTCAGGGTCAGCCGGCGGGCTGAACTGGCCGGCGCCCGCGTGCCGGCGGACACGTTGCCGAAGGTCGACCGGGATCTGGTCGCCGTGGCCAAGCCCAATTCGATCGCGCTCCGCATCGCCATGGTCGCGGCGGGCGAGGCCGACCTCCTGGCCACGTTGCGCTGGGGCTTCGAATGGGACATCGCCGCCGCTGCCCTGATCGCCGAGGAGGCGGGCGCGACGGTGACCGGGGCGCTCGGCCAGCCGCTCGCTTTCAACACCGCTTCTGGCGAGGCCTTCGGCGTCCTCGTCTCGACGCCGGGCATCCACGCCGCCGCGGTCGCGCGCCTGCGCGAGCGGGCGATGGCGGTGGTCTGAGACCGCAGGAGCGGCTCGCCGAAAATTAGTTGTGCCCGTCCTCCGTCCAACCCGGGACGCCGTTCGTCGAACGTGTTTCGCTTTTTCTGCCGGCTGCTTTATCTTTCCACCCGATAATATGCGGAGAGAGAAGATGGTGGGACGGCATTCGGTCCGGCTGCTGGCCGGACTGCTCGGAGTCGGCGCGCTGGCAGGGCCCGGCGCCGCGCAGGAAACGGCGGCGCCCGCCGCCGTCCCGCCGCCCGAGGTCGCCGCGCCGTCCCCGGTGACGCGGCCGGGGCAGCTCGACCAGCAGCAGGCCGAAACGCTCGGCACCGGCCGGGACGTTGACGAGCGCATGACCGTCCCGGTCAGCATTTCGGGCCGGGGGCCCTTCCCCTTCATCGTCGACACCGGCGCCGAGCGGACCGTGATTTCCTCCGAGCTGGCGCGCAGCCTGGCGCTGCGGCCGGGGCGGACGGCCACCGTCCATTCGATGAGCGAGGTCAGCGAGATCGCGACCGTGGTGATCCCGGCGCTCCAGGTCGGCAGCCGGACGACCGACCAGATCCATGCCCCGGCTCTGGCGCGCGCCAATCTGGGCGCCTCCGGCATTCTCGGCGTCGATACGCTGCAGCGCCAGCGGGTCACGTTCGACTTCAAGCGCCGCCAGATGACGGTGTCGCCGGCGCGGGGACCGGAGGAGCATTGGCCGGACGCCGATACGGTCGTGGTCACCGGGCGCAGCCTCTACGGCCGCCTCGTCCTGGTCGACGCCTCGGTCGACGGCACGCGGGTCTGGGTGATCATCGATACCGGCTCGGCGGTCAGCGTCGGCAATCTGGCGCTGCGCAACGCGCTCGCCCGCCGCAACCGCCTCCGGGAGATTGCGCCGATCCACATGATGAGCATCACCGGCGGGGTGATCTCGGCCGAATATGGCTTCGCGCGGCTGATCCGCGTTGGCGGGCTGGACGTCAACAACCTGCCGATCGCCTTCGCCGACGTGCATCCGTTCCGGCAGCTTCGCCTCACCAACCGGCCGGCCCTGCTGCTCGGCATGGACGCGCTTCAGCTCTTCTCGCGGGTCTCGGTCGATTTCCCGAACCGCCGGGTGCGGGTGCTGATCGACGACGGCGCGATGCTCGACATGCCCGCGCGGATTGCCGAAGCGGGCGGCAGGCGCCGGGCGAGTTAGGGCTTCGGCGAAGAGGCCTGGCGCTCCTCCCTCACCTGCCGCGCAGTTTCAATCACTTGCGCCAGCGTACCTCCCCGGTGTGAGGTGATGCCCTCGGGCAGCTGACCGGTGCAGATATAGTCGATCAATGGGTGCGGGCCGTCGCCGCGCAAGGCGTGCCAGCGTCCGTCCAGCCTGGCATTGTCCTCGATCACGCCTCCGGCCTCGTCATAGAGGATGATGTGCAGCGTCTGCACTCTTCGCCGCGCGCAATCGGTGCGCCATTGCATTCGCGAATAGGCCGCCGTGGTGTCTTCCCCTGGTTGCGGCGCCATGAAGGGAATCTGCAACGTCCAGAAGGTGCGCACGTCGCCGTCACGCTCCACGCTCGCCTCGTCGACCAGCACACCGTTGCTCCCGACCATCGTCACGATGCGATAGGGGCCGTCTTCCGGATGGGCCGATGCCACGCCGCTCCAGAGGGTCAGCAGCGGCAGGGCGAACCAGGTTGGCCACCGGCCTGCCTTCATGATCCCCCTCCCCATTCGCTCAGCCGGCCCGCGGCACCCCGAGCCTTGGAATCTCGATCTTCGGGCAGCGGTCCATCACGACCTTGAGGCCGGCCGCCTCGGCGCGCGCCGCCGCGTCCTCGTTGATCACGCCGATCTGCAGCCAGACCGCTTTCGCGCCGGCGGCGATCGCCTCGTCCACCGCCTCGCCGGCGGCCAAAGGGCGGCGGAAGATGTCGACCATGTCGATCGGCTCGCCGATCTGGCTGAGCTCGCGCCAGACATATTCGCCATGGACGTGCTCGCCGGTTATCTGCGGATTGACCGGCAGCACACGATAGCCGCGTGACTGGAGGAAGGCCATCACCCCGTAGCTCGGCCGGTCCGGCCGGTCCGACGCGCCGATCATCGCAATCGTGCGGGTGCCGGCGAGCAGGTCGTAAATGTCCTCGTCACGGGTGAGCGGCATGCAATCCTCCTGCACGTTGCCCCAGCTGAGCGAGCAACGCGCCCGCGAGTTCCCGGAACAAGGCCGCTTCCTCGCCTTGCCCCGCGGCGGGCGGGGTGCCGGCGTCCGAGGCGCGGCGGATCTCCAGCTTGAGCGGGATCCGGCCGAGGAAGGGGATGTCCATCACCTTCGCCGCCGCCTCCGCGCCGCCGGCGCCGAACGGGTCGCTGACCTCGCCGCAATGGGGGCAGGCATAGCCCGCCATATTCTCGACCAGGCCGATCACCTTCACGTCCATCTTGCGGAACATGTCGATCGCCCTTGTGGCGTCGATCAAAGCGAGATCCTGCGGGGTCGAGACGATCACCGCGCCGGCCGGCTTCCATTTCTGGATCAGGGTCATCTGCACATCGCCGGTGCCGGGCGGCAGATCGACGATCAGAATCTCGCAATCGCCCCAGTCGCCTTCCATCAGGTTGGAGAGCGCCGAGGCGGTCATCGGCCCGCGCCAGGCGACCGCGGTGCCCGGCTCGATCAGCTGGCCGATGGAGAGCATGCGCACGCCATGCGCCGGCAATGGCACGATCATCTCGTCGACCAGCTCCGGCCGGTTGGCCTGGCCCATGATCTGCGGCTGGGAGGGGCCGTAAATGTCGGCGTCGACCAGCCCGACCTTCCTGCCGAGGCGGGCCAGCGCCACCGCCAGATTGGCGGCAACGGTGGACTTGCCGACCCCGCCCTTGCCGGAGCCGACGGCGACGATCGTCCGCTCCATCTTCTCCGCGGTCATCGCGATCTGCGTGTCGGTGACGCCGGGCACGCCGATCATCGCTGCGCGCACCTGCCGTTCCAGCCCGGCGCGCTGCTCGGCGGAGAGACCGGTGGCCTCCAGCATGATCACCGCCTTGCCCTCCTTCAGGCGGGTCATGGCGATGCGTCCCGCCTCGGCAAGACTGCCGCGCCCCGCCGGGTCGGGAATCCGCGCCAGAGCGGCGGCGATCGGGTCGTTCTCGTCGGCCATGCGGGCCAGATAGGGGCTGCGAAGCCGCTTGCCACTGTTTTTCCGCAAATCGCGTCCCTATAGGAGTGCGCATGAGACGATTTTTCGGTTGGCTCCGACGGCCCGGTATAGTGCTCAGCGACAATCGTGGCGGGCCCTGGGGCCCGGGCGGCGGCGATGGTGGCAATGGCGGCGGGAATGATGGCGGCGGCGGTGGCCCGCGCAATCCCTGGGGACCGGGGCGGCGCAAGCCCGAACCCCGCGGCGGCGGCAATGGCGGCCGCAAGGGCGGCGGCGACGTCACCTCGCTCGACGAGTTTCTCCGGCGCAGCCGCGCCCGCTTCGGCGGCGGCCTGCCCAGCGGCCGGCCCTATCTCCTGTACGGCATCATCATCGCCGTCCTGCTCTGGCTCGGGCTCACCTCGGTCCATCGGATCGGCCTTTCCAGCACAGTGGGATCCGAAGCTTGGAATTCACGTGACTTGAAGTCGCG
>JADMIO010023100.1_pt1 | contig 10596 bp, 25 predicted proteins | sample 8958161 | NCBI WGS metagenome assembly JADMIO01 (sample SAMN16585339, study PRJNA669376) | soil metagenome | isolation source: Crop rotation soil | place: USA: Cullars Rotation, Alabama | collected 2011
GCCGCGACTTCAAGTCACGTGAATTCCAAGCTTCGGATCCCACTGTGCTGGAAAGTGGCGATTCATGCGCCTGGAGTAAGTCTCTACTTGTACTCTGCAACACCCCTCCGCTAGTATCCCTCATAACCTGGCGGGGGCTAGGAGACGGAAGGCGGTTACAACCGAATGACCGACACGGAACGGTTAGATGAACTATTGGCGGAAATCAGCCGTTTGACTGTCGTCGCTCGGACTCGCATCGCGCCATTCGGTCGCCCAGTTCTACAAGTAGTTCTGCGTGAACCTGCACCTGCTCAGCCAGCGCAATCACTTGCGCCCGTAATTCAGATATCAGCGTAACGAAGTCCTCTGGCGGTGTGAGGCCGTAAGCGGCCAACAGCGACCCGCCCGCATTCAACGCCTCGTCGAGCGCTTCAATGGTCTGGCGGGTGCCGCCGATCTCACCCGACTCCATCTTGTAGATGGCGCTTTCGGTCTTACCGACGAGGTCGGCAAGTTCTCGAGGTTTGAGACCAGCTGCGTCGCGCAGCTGCTTCAGTGTCTCGCCGCTCCTTGTCCCGTTCATCGTGTAGACCATTTCCCCTCCCGGTCGCGGGTTCTTCTACCCTCGCCGGCTTCGCCTTAAACGCGCCGTGTGTTTTGACGTCACTCAAGGTGATTACAACTATAGACGCCTGTCAATAGCACTATAGGAGCCTAGCTCCACCTTGTCATTTGGCCCAATTTGACGCTGTAGATTCCCTATTGACTCACTCCTGGAGTTGTACTACAGTCTCACTCCATGGTGATCACGGTAGGGAAGGAGCCAGACCCGGCGAAGCGCTTTCGCCAGCACTGGGGTCGGCAGATCGCCCTCTTCCGCAAGATGCGCGGACTCACCCAGGGCGAGCTCGTCGCCGGGATCAATCGGATCGGCGAACCCTTCGGGATTCACGCCACCGCCAACGCCGTCTCCAAGTGGGAGATCGGCGACTCGGCCCCTAGGCCCGAGTTTCAAGTTGCGATTGCACAGGTGCTCGAAACGAAGCACTCGCAGATCTTCAACCTCGACGGAGAAACATTGTGACCAAGGCAGCACTGACCGCCAAGGCCGCAGCCGCTCATTGCGACATGTCGCCAACGACATTCCGCAAGGAACGCAAAGCAGGCCGCGGACCCGACGTGTTCGTAACCCAAGGCGGGCGCGTCAAGTTCCCGATCGTCGCCCTCGACCGCTGGCTTGCCGAGCGCGCCCAACGCGACCCGATTGCGACCGGAGACGCGGCATGATCGACACCGCCGCACTCCGTATCAAAGCCAACATCGAGACCGACCCGATCACCGGGTGCTGGGTGTGGCAGCGCTCCACCACCGGCGGCTACGGCCGCGTTCGCTCCAACGGCCGCCTGGGTCTCGTCCATCGCGTCGCCTACCGCCTGTGGGTCGGCGAACCCATCGATGGGATGCAGATCGACCACCTCTGCCGCAACCGTGCCTGTTGCAACCCGGCGCATCTCGAGCAGGTGACACCGATCGTCAACCAACTCCGTGCTTGCCCGCCGCTGACGCACTGTCGGCGCGGCCATGAGTTGACGCCCGCCAACGTCTACAAGTACCGAGGCCGTCGCGAGTGCAAGGCGTGCAAGATCGACCGCCAGCGGGCATGGCGTGAAGCCAACCCGAACTGGCGTACCGGCGCCACGTCGACGATGCCCAAGGAGGAAGCGGCGTGAACGTCTTGACCCTGACTCCCCGTGAGCGTTGCTATGTGGCCCTCGAGGTGCTGGACGGTTTCGCCGACCAGTCGCCGCACTGTTCGCTCGGAGGAAGTGAGGTCGGCATGACGGCGACGTGGGATCGGTCGAAGCCTGCGTGGACGGCCGTGCTGGTGGTCGCCATCCGGAGGTTCCTCCGATGATGGTCGCAAGCGTAATTATCATGGGCGTCTGCGTCGCGGTGGCCCTCGCCTGTCTGGGTGGCCTCCGATGAGCCAGTGGACGATGTCTGACGGTCACCTGGTGCCGTATCCGCCGATGTGCGCTTACTGCGGTGCGCCGGCCCTCGCCGACCCGGCCGATCTGCCGTATGGCGATCTGGCGGCGTGCTGCAGCGACGCGTGCTCGATCTTGCACGCCCACCGACGGGAGGGGATGTGATGAGCGCCCGCGACGACTACCCGTGGAACTGGCTCGACCGCCACGTCTGGGAGCAGATGTGCGACGAGATCGACAAGCTGCGCCGGTGGAAGGACGACGGGATCACCGTGCTCGGCCAGTGGGCTCGCGTCTACATCGCCCTCGATCGCGAGAACCTTGGCGGGGTCGCGGGCGAGAACATGTCCGACGTTGTGCTCAGGTTCGTGGAGCGAGCGATCATCGAACGCGCTGCGGTGCACGCCGCGCTCGACCAGTACAACGCCGAACCCGGTCCGATCATCGGCATCGCCGCTATCACCGGCATGGCGGCTATTGCGAAGGCGGCCGGACGATGACCGTCGACGATTTCCTGGCCGTGTTCGCGCCGTCGTTCGGCGGCTACATCCTCGGCGCCGACCCCGTCCCCGACACCGTCGACCAGTACGTGTTCCGGTTCCGGCAGGTCGGGTCGCGGGTGGTGCGCCATGTGATGGTGACCGACACGACGATGGCCGGCCTGACGGCTGTCGAGTTGCGTCCCGGCTGCGACGTGTTGAAGCGGATCGAGCGTGCCCGCTGGAACGGCGGTGACGCGGCATGAGTGTCCGTGACGATTACTTCCCTGGCTGTGTTGCTGCTGCGCCGGCCGCTCCCCGCCCGCCGTTGGCGGTGCCGACCACGAGCGGTCCGACGTTGGCCGAGGTTGTCGCCCGGCTGGTGTTCCAAGAGTTGATCGCCCGCGAGGAGGCAGCGTGAAGACGTTCCTGTGGGTCGCGATCGGTGTCGGTTTCGCGCTGGTGTTGCGCACCTATTGGCGTGCGAACGCCGTCGCACCGGACCATCAGCGTGACCGCAACCCGATGGTGAAACCGACGACGACCGTCGTCCTGAAGCGCGTCGAGCGTTTCGACAACGAAGCCGAATAACCAACAGAGGAGAACCAACCATGAGAATCCGTCACATCATCCTGGCTGCCGCAGTATTCGCGGTCGCCATCCCGTCGCACGCCAGCGCGCTCGCCGGTGACCCGGTGGTGACCGTCACCGCCCCCGCCACCGTGCAGGCCGGACAGACGATCACGTTCCACGTCACCATCGACCAGCCGGGCTTCGCACCCTCGAACGGCAGCCAGAAGATCATGGCCCGCTTCGGGACCCGCACGAACAACTGGGCGAACTACACGGTGATCCCGATGACCGTGAACCCGGCGGGCGGCTGGGACTTCACCTACGTCGCCGACACCGCGGCGGTGAGCGCCAACTATCTGATCTTCAGTGTGACGGTGCCGGTGTCGACAGCCCGCATCCCCCGCACCGTCGGCGGAACCGCGTACTTCACGGTGACAGCGTGACCCTCGTCCCGCCGACCGATGACCGGGCGATGAACGAACGGTTCGCGTCCAGCCTGTTCGACGCCGCGTTCGTCCGCCGCCTCGCCCTCGGCGGCAGCGGCGTCGTCATCGACCTGTCGCAGATCCGACGCATCGCCAAAGCCATCGAAGTGCTCAAGGACATCACCCACCCGCAATTCGCACAGGTCGCCCAAGCCGTCGACACCGCACTGGCACTCGACGAACACACCGACAGCGACCCGACACCCCCCAGGGGAATCGCGAGGCCGGGCGCGTGACCACTCAAGATTTCACCGCGGCCACCGTCCCGGCCGGCGGTGACGCCAGCGGAGCCGACGTCCCTTCCGGCTCCGCTGGCACCCCCCTCGCCGACTACCCGGACGACAACGCCGCCATCGTGGACGCACTGCTGTGCAGGCTCGACGACACGTATGCGACGATGCGATGGGCGCACGCCGCTGAAGACCTGCTCGGCTGCAAGGCGCGCATTCGGCGGATCAACGCCATCCTCGAGCGGCTGCCATGACGCTCCTTCGTGGCCCCGCGGACGCCGACAACTTCCGCGTCAAAGTCGGACGATACGGCGACCGTTGGTACACCGACCCGCTACCCGCCGACGACATCGCCGAACCGACCGACGAAGTGTTCCCGTCGGTGTCGACGTGCAAGAAGGCGTCCGGCAGCGACTGGTCATTCGTCGCCCTCAAACGTGTCGCCTCGGCGCTCGAGAACGCGCCCTACAGCGAGCTCGCCGGGATGCCGTACGACCACCGCTACGAGGCGTTGAAGACGATCAACAAGCTCGGCCTCGAATCGGCCGGACGGCGTGGCACCAACGTGCACCTGATGGCCGAAGCGCACCTGTACGGGCGGCTGCCGAGCGTCGGCCCAGCCGACCCCGGCTACGAATACGAAGACAGCGTCGACCAGTTCTTCACCCAATACCAGCCGACGTTGATCGCCGCCGAGTTCGTCTGCATCCACCGCACCTTGAACGGCGCCGGCTACGGCGGCACATCGGACGCCATCGTCGAAATCGACGGGAAACGGTACCTCGTCGACTGGAAGTCGCGGGGCGCCGACAGTGAGCATGGCGCCTACCCGGAAGAAGCGGCACAGATCGCCGCCTACGCCAGAGCCGACTACATCATCGTAGAAGGACCGAACGGCAGCGAACGACAGCGTGTCCCCGAACTCGACGGTGGGCTGATCATCTCGATCAAACCGGACGGCTGCCGCGTCTACCCCGTCGACCTCGACCAGGCGTTCACACATTGGACGGCGTTGCACGCATGGTGGGTTGCCCGCCAGAACGAGCGCGCCGCCGTCGGCCGGCAATGGGCGGCACGCAAGACCGCCGTACCGGCAAAGGCGACTTTGAACCCCGACCCGTCGCAGGGCGGCCCCGTCGACGCATGGGATGACATCAAGGCCAGCTTCGACCTGCTGCCCGCTGAGGCGAAGAAGTGGCGGGGGACCTTGGTCAACGCCGCCCAACGCCACAACGTTCCGTTCCACGTCCAAGAGGTGCGCACAGAGCGCACCTGGTGGCTGAACCGTGGCGTCACCGCCCTCGCCCACCACAGCCCCGACGACGACACTCTGCGCGCCCTGCTGGCGTTGCTGCTGAAAGACGTCGCCTTCGACCCGAGCGTCGAAGCGGGCCACCTTCTCGGGTCACTGGATCACAAGCAGGCCCGTCTGTTCTCTGGCCATGTCGAACGCTTCGTCGCCGACCCCGCCGCGTAACCCAAACCCCAAGAGAAAGAAGAAGCACATGCAAGCCCCATCAGCTCCACGTTCCGGCGACAAACTCGACCTGAAAGAGGTCACCGGCCGACTGCTCCACATCCAAGTGGACGAGATCGTCCGCGACATCGACACGACGTTCGGGAAGTCCGACGCCGTGCGGGCCACCGTCGCCATCCTCGACGGCGACAAGAAAGGCACCGTCCTCGAAGACGTCCTGTTCTTCCCAAGGGTGATCCGTTCGCAGCTCGAGCAGTCGCTCGGCCAGACGGTGCTGGCCCGTCTCGGGCAGGGTGTCGCCAAGCCGGGCAAGTCGGCGCCGTGGATTCTCAACAACCCGACACCCGACGACCTCGCCGTCGGCGAGAAGTACGAGGCCTACGCCGCCCAGCAAGCCCAAGCGCAAGAGGAACCATTCTGACCTAGTTCTCGGCGGAGGGGACCTCCCACCCCCTTCATGCAGTACCGACCCCCGGCGGGAAGCGCGCCGATCGAACCGGGGGTGACCGCAGTCCGGCAGGCGACGGGAGACAACGTCGGGAGCTCGAAACTCCACTGCGGTACGTGACCAATCCACAAAAAGCCAAAGGCGACCGGGCGGAACGCGAGATCGCAGCGCACCTCAACGCCCTCACCGGGTGGCCGGTGCGCCGCAAACTCGGTGCCGGCCGCGCCGACGACGCCGGCGATCTCGACGGCATACCCGACACCTGCGCACAGGTCAAGGACTACACCGACATCGGTCGCGGTGTCCGCGAAGCACTCGCCGGACTGGAAACACAGCGAGTCAACGCCGGAACGACACACGCCGTCGCGTTCATCCGGCGACCCGGCGGACGATGGATCGCGGTGCAGACCGTCGAGCAATGGGCGACAACGATGCGAGAGGCAGTGCGGTGAGCGGTCTCGATCGGATCTCGATGGCGTTATTGAAGGACGTCGGCGTAGACCCCTCAATCGTCAAGAGTGTTGAGTACCAGCACACGGCAGGCGACATACCCGTGATGCGCGTCTGGCTCTACGTTCGCCGACCGAAGGGCGACTTCGAGTTGGACGAGTGCGTCGAGTTCGAGTGGCGGCTCAAAGGGCCGACCACGACTATCAAGCGGGGCACGCCTGAATGGGATGAGTGGCTCGCAAGTCTGCCGCGAGCAGAGGACCAGCCATGACCGCCGCCGACCGTGTCCGCGAGATCGAACAGCCCGGATGGAATGCCGGCTACCTCGCCGGCGAACAGGAACGCAACACCCTCGCCGCCGCCAACGACGAACTACGCAGCGGACTCATCGAAGCCAAACGCGAAGCCGCCACATGGCGAACCCTCGCCACCCACCTGCGCGAACAACTCGACAAGGCGCTCGACCATGACTGACGACGACGAAGACGCCGACATCGCCCGCATGATCGCCCGACGCCGCAACATCGAACGCCTCGGCATCAGCTACTACCTCGGCAACCCAGGGGTACACGGCGAAGGCGTCCGCGTCCCCGTCGAACTCCAACGCGAACGACGCAACGCCCGCCAACGCGAACGACGGGCACGGATGCGCGAACAAGGCATCGTTCGCAGCGACAAGCGGAAGAAGAGCGCATGAGCCCCGAAGAACGGGCATGGGTCGAACGCTGCCTCGACATCATCTACCTCGACCCGCAGACCCGACCAGACAGCGTAGGGCTGCCCTACGGGCCGAGACGCCCCGAACTCGGCCCATCCATCGTCGACCTCCAATGCTGCAACTGCGGCGCAACATGGTCCGGCATCACCGGCGAACCCTGCACCTGGTGCATCCAAGGACTCGAACGCCAGCAGGGCTACCAAGCCGAACTCCTACTCCGCCCACCCGACGTCGACCCCGACAACATCGAATACGCGACACGGATCAAAGCATGGATAGCCCGCATGAAAGTCGGAATCGAAGCCGGGCTTATCACCCGCCAACAAGCAGCCAACAGTTTCCATAGAGAGCAAAAACGTGCGACCCGATTGAATGAAACGGCCGCATGATCGACGACGACGTATTCAACCAAATCATGGACGGGCAGCCGGCCGAAACGCCGCTCATGAAACTCGTCGACTGGGCGTCAGCATTCAACCGGCCACCCGTGGATGCCGTCGTCGACGGCTACGTGTTCCCCGGCAGATGGACCGCCCTCGTCGCCCCCGCCAAAACCGGGAAGAGCACCCTCGCCATGCACATCGGCATCAAGCTGTCCCAAGGCATCGACCCGTTCCACGGCTCGACACAAGAACCCATCGACGTCCTCTACCTCGACGGTGAGATGGGCGAACTCGACGTCGTCGAACGCCTCCAAGCGCTCGATCTCACACCAGCAGACCTGGCCCGATTCCACTACACCGACATCCTCCCGAAGGGCGACACACTGCAGGGTGGGGCGGCGATCGTGAGCACCGCACTGGGGCTCGGCGCCGGCCTGGTCATCATGGACGGCCTCAACGCTTTCGTCACCGGAGCCGAGAAAGACGACACGCCCTGGCGAAACTTGTTCGACCACACGATCGCCCCATTGAAGCGCGCCAGTCTCCCCGTGCTATCAAGCGACAACACTGGTAAGGACACGACCCTGTCGGCCCGCGGAAGCTCGGTGAAGCTCGACAAAGCGGATGCCATCATCGAATTGAAGCGCACCGACAACGGGCTCACCCTCACCACGACACACCAACGCTCGAGCCAGTACACCCGCCGGCTGGATCTCAACATCGACGGGCTCGACGAGAGTCAGCCGATCAACTACAGGCCCGCGCACGGAGCATGGCCGGCCGGAACGGCGCGTCTCGCTGCCGAACTCGACCGGCTCGGCGTGCCCACGAAAGCGGGCCGCGATCAAGCCCGACAGGCACTCAAAGCGGCAGGAGCGACAGCCCCGAATGTGGTGCTGTCGGCGGCGATTCGATACCGGAAAGATCAACTACTGTCCGTGAAATCCGACCACTCTCCGCTACAAAAACTGTCCGCGGACAGGTCCGGACAGGACGACCACGGACAGGGCACGGACAGGTTGAGTGAAAATGACTTCTGACCAGGAACGGAAGCTGTCCACGGACAGGTTACGGACAGGACGGACAACCCGGACGGACAGATGGCCGTGTGTAGAACACGGACAGTTGTCCACGGGGGCAGTTATCCACAACCCAATAGGAGCTCCATGAACTTCGCCCTCGCCGTCGAACAAGCCGTCCGCGACGAAGGCGGCAGCGACGACACCGCCCGACGCATTCGCGAGCGGTTCCTGGCCACCCTCGCCGCCGAGCAGCCCAACCGGCAGGTGTTCAACGCGGGGTTGATCCTGTGCGAGACCGCTGCCCCGATGACGACCCGTGCGGTGTCCCACATCGCCAACGTGATCAACGGCAACGACGGCTACCCGAGCGCCACCATGGGCGACGGGTCACGCTCGAGCGACGCCACCAGTGTCACTGAGCGGGCTGCCCTGCACGCCGTCGAGGACGGCAGCGACGGCGGCCGCAAGCACGAGGTGTACCTGGCCAAGGTTCGCCGCGAGGACATCCGCGACCTACGGCACGCCATCGTCACACAGATCCGCGACTATGTTCGCCTGCTGGGCTACTCACTGCCGCAGGACGACCGCAAGCAGATCGCCATGCTGTGCGACGGTCAGGGCTTCGAGGGCGCCGAGCTGCCGTGGCTGCCGAACAGCCGCGACGAGCGCAACGGATGGCATGACCCGACGTGCGTGGACATGGCCGACGAGTCGAAGCTGTGCCCGAAGTGCAAGATCCGAGAACGCCGTTGGCGTGCCCGTAACGGGTTGGAACCACGAAAGACGAACATGCCGGAGCCGGCAGGAGAGGGGAGAGCGGCGTGAAGACCCGCACCATCGTCATGACCATCTACAAGATCGAGAGCGACCTGCTCAACGTCACCACCCCGGGAGACCGTGGGGAACGGTGGCTGCCCGGGTTCATCCGGGTTGCGGCGCAGGGCGACGGCGAGTTCCATGAGTGGCAACTACAACCGTCGCAGCGTTGCTGGATCGGCGACCGCGTTGAGGTGGTTGTCGTGGAGGACGACCCCGAACCGCAAGAGTCCACCGAGCTGACACCGCCAGCCATCGACAAGCGGGGGAGGGCGGCGTGAGCGACGAAGAAGCCGACCGAATCATCGGGGGAATCATTCGACGATGGGTGACGACGGAGCCTCGTCGTTTGTACTTCAGCTGGAGTGATACCGAACTCACACTCGACGCAGGGATCGACATCACCCCCGAGGAGTACGAAGCACTCAGCACCATCGGCACTGGGCGGGAGTGGTGGAACGACAAGGGCTACGAGTGAAGTCGTGTAACGGTCGCGTTGAGGAGTCCTGAACACTCGTCTGCGAACTCGCGAGCCTGCTGTTCAAGCCCGGCGGGCACGTGGGTTCATCCGGGTTGCGGCGCAGCGGGAGAAGTGAAGTTGTATCCGAGCGTCAACGCCGTGAGCAGGGATGATGCGGTCGTGCTTGACATTTGTACGGAAAAGGCGTAGATTTGGCGCTGGCACGTCACGCCCAAACGCAGGTTTGCGGCTTGTTGACGGCCACTTTCGCGTTCCTGAGGAGTCCAATGCGCAAGCCCGTCCTGGCCACCATCGCGGCCGCCATCATCCTCGCCGCGTGTGGAACAACAACCACACACCATGACGCGCGGCCAGGGCAGGTACGCACCGAAACGTACCTCGCCGGCAGCCCCGACTCGCCCATCGTCATCGGCGACAACTGCGGCCCCACATCATGCGCAAGCGTCGGAACCATCTTCACGCCGCACTACTACACGAACCCCAGCCGAGTATTCGTCACCGCGTCGTCAGGCACCACGTACGCATGGTTCCGGGTCAGCGCACCGTGTACCAACAACACGACCGCTACCGGCGGCTGGCAGAACCTCCCTGGCCCCTACTACGGCAGCACCGCCACATGTCCCGGGACCGAACGCCTCGAGGGTGGCTACTCCATCAACGTCCGGTTCTAGGGCGGGGATTGATGGCGCAGCGCCACGTACATGGCCCCAACTATCGGCGTCTCGCCCCACTGGTACGACGTGCAGCTGCAGCCAACCCTGAGACGAGATGCTGGCGATGTGGGCTCACACTCAGCGAAGCACGAGCACAGCACGGCAGCAGGATCACCTGGACCGCAGGGCACCTGGTGGACAGTCAGCCAGACCACACGCTGACCCTCGCCGACCTGCGACCTGAACATTCGCGGTGCAACTACTCGAACGGGGCGAGCTATGGCAACAGGCAACGCACCGAGCCCACGTCGCTCGAGTGGCGCTGATTCTTTAAGCACCGACGAGGCGCGGAAGACCTTTCCAGCACATTGGGATCCTAAGCTTAGAATTCCACGTGGACAAGTTGTCGCG
>JADMIO011285711.1_pt1 | contig 10594 bp, 11 predicted proteins | sample 8958161 | NCBI WGS metagenome assembly JADMIO01 (sample SAMN16585339, study PRJNA669376) | soil metagenome | isolation source: Crop rotation soil | place: USA: Cullars Rotation, Alabama | collected 2011
GGCCCTGCCCGCCGGCGTCACGCCAGAACTGATCGCGGCAGGCGACAAGGTCTATCACTCGTCCACCTGCGTCGCGTGCCATGGTCCGGACGGCAAAGGCTCGGGCGTCGGCCCGGATCTCACCGACGCGACCTGGCTGTGGGGCGATGGCAGCCCGGCGGCGATCGCCAAGGTAACTAACGAGGGCGTTGCATCTCCGAAGCAGTTCCGCAGCCCGATGCCGGCCGGTGGCGGCACGCCGCTGGCGCCGAACGACCTGTCGGCGGTGGCGGCCTATGTCTGGTCGCTGAGCCACAAATAGTTTTGTAAGTGGCGTGGAGTTGGGAGCGCTGGCCTCGCCAGCGCTCCTTTTATTTCGGGCTAACGCGGATCAGCCGGCCGCCTCCATCGGTGAGGACGTAAATCGCACCGTCGGGACCGACACCGATGTCGCGATAGCGTTCATCGCGCGGCGAAAATCTCAGCCGCTCCTCGCCCTTCACCTTGTCGCCATCCATGGTGAGGCGCGCGACGTAGTGCGAGTTGAGGCCGGAGACGAAGATCGAGCCCTTCCATTTCGGGAACAGACTGGCGTTGTAGAACATGGCTGCGCCGGGCGCGATCACCGGGTCCCAGTAATAGACCGGCTGGTCCATGCCCTCCTTCTGCGTGCCCTCGCCGATCTTGGCGTTGCTGGGCGGATATTCGATTCCATACGTGATCGTCGGCCAACCATAGTCGTGGCCCTTGCGGGCGATGTTCAGTTCATCGCCGCCCTGTGGCCCGTGCTCCATGGTCCAGAGCTCACCCGTGTTGGGATTGAGGAAGGCGCCTTGCACATTGCGATGGCCATAGGACCAGATCTCCGGCCGTGCATCGCTGCGGCCCACAAAGGGATTGTCCTTCGGGATCGATCCGTCGGTGTTGATACGAACGACCTTGCCCAGATCGCTCTTCAGATCCTGCGCCTGCACGCGGCCCTGGAGGATGGAACGCTCGCCTTGTGTGACGAACATCGAGCCATCGCGGGCGAAAACGATGCGTGAGCCGAAGTGTAGCGATGAATGAAGCGAAGGCGTCTGGTGATAGATCACCTGCACATTGTCGATCTTCGGCGCCGTCCCTTCAGTGAGCCGGCCTTTCGCGACTGCGGTGTTGTTCGAGCCATCCTTCTGCGGTTCGGAGAAGCTCCAGTAGATCACGTGGTTGGTTGCGTAATTTGGATCGAGCGCGACATCGAGCAGGCCGCCCTGCCCGCCGCTGTCGACCGCCGGCACATTGGCCTTGAGCGGCGCGGAGAGCTTGCCGTTGGTCACAATGCGGAACTGGCCGGAGCGTTCGGTGATGATGATCGAGCCCGACGGCAGGAATTCGAACGCGAAGGGCTTGTTGAGACCGGTCACCACATCGGTCAGCTGGAATTGCGTGTCGGTGGTGAGGTTGGGCGCCCGGGTCTGATTGATAAAGGCAGGCTTGTAGCCGGCCTGGTTGCCCCGCCCGGTTTCGGCCGGCGGCTGAGCCCATGCAGAAAAGCTGATGGCGGAAAGACCGCAAACGGCGGCAAGAGCGAAGGCGGAAACGGCAAGAGCTGGGCGCGGCATGGGTCTCCTCCGTCTGTCGATTTGGCGATCCGGCCCGGCAAATCCAGCGTAGCAATGCGGGAATCGCACCCCGCAAACGTTTTTGTTATGTATCGATTGTGCAGAGGTATTCGTATCAGTCCTCGGATAGCTGCTAGATTGGCAGCGACGACCGAAGCCGGAGGCATGTTCTTTCCATGCGCTACGTTCTCGCCCTTCTCGCCCTGATCCTTGCGCCGTTCGCGCCGGCGGCCTTTGCACAGGCGCATACCCAGCAAGCCGTGTTCGCCGGCGGATGCTTCTGGTGCATGGAGCATGACATGCAGGCCATCCCGGGCGTGATCAAAGTCGAGTCGGGCTATACGGGCGGCTGGCTGAAGAATCCCCACTATGAGGATGTGACCAAGGAGACCAGCGGTCATTATGAGTCGGTGCGCGTGACCTTCGACACCGACAAGATCACCTATGAGCAGCTTCTGTCGCGCTACTGGCCGCTGGTCGACCCGACCGACAATACGGGCCAATTCTGCGATCGCGGGCCAAGCTATCGTCCGGCCATCTTCGCGAGCCCGACGCAGAAAGCAGCCGCCGAAGCCTCCAAGGCCAAGATCATCGCCTCGGGCCGGGTGAACGGCAAGGTACTGGTTCCGATCCTCGATCTCGGCCCGTTCTGGCCGGCGGAAGAATACCACCGCGACTTCGCCAAGCGGAACAAGGAACACTACACCGATTACCGCCAGGCCTGCGGCCGCGACCGCATCCTCAACCAGGTGTGGAAAGCGCCCTGAACGTTCGCATCTGGGGCGTCAGGATCTCACGTCTTCTCCGGCTTCGGACCATCCGGCCGCGTGCCGACATAGATCGCGCTCGCCAGCAGGATCACGCCGATCAGGCCAGTGACCCAGAGCTTGAGGTGGACCAGCAGCACGATCGCAAACGAGATCGCCATCGACACGATCGCGATGATCTTGGCCTTGCGCGGGATCGCCTTGTGTGTCCGCCAGGCGCGCACGCTGGGCCCGAGCTTAGGATGACTAAGCAGCCAGGCTTCCAGTTTCGGCGATGATTTCGCAAAACATCCCGCCGCGATGATGAGGAACACCGTGGTCGGCAAGCCGGGAATGATCAGGTTGACCACGCCGATCACCACACTGAGCAGGCCGACCGCGAGATAGATCGGCCGCTGCCACGCCGGCGTGGTCAGTGTCTTGGCTTCGGCTGCGATCGTGGCGGTGGGATCGGGTTGATCGGTCATTGGCGGCCACAGGCTATCCGTGCCGCGCATCGGCATGCAAATCCCGCTTGGCGTTCTGTGGCACACCGAAATTGTGGGCTTTCACGCTTTCGGGAACCCAGAACCATGCGCTTGGCGGGCGGAATGAAACGGGCCATTGTCCGCGCCAAAGGCCGGGATCGGAACGCTACACGGCCTAAGGGGAGAGACATGTCCACCATGACCTGGAAACTGGGCGCGCGCGCCTTGCTGGCTGCAGCATCGCTTGCCGCGCTGGCCGCCTGCGGCGGCGAAAAGCCCGCACCGGCGCCTGCAGCGGCAGCCGCGCCTGCGCCAAAACCATCGGACGATGCGAAGTGGCCGGCTCAAGCCGCCGATGCAACCAAGCTGGGCTTCACGGCCGACGGGCTTGCCGCCCTCGACGCACGGATGGCCAAGTCGGTCGCCGACCACGACGTCGCCGGCATGGTGGGCATCCTGGTCCGTCACGGCGAAGTCGCCGACTTCAAGGCGTTCGGCGTCCAGTCTGGCGATCCGGCGACCGGCGCCAAGATGACCCAAGACTCGCTGTTCCGCATCTACTCGATGTCGAAGCCGCTGACCGGCGTCGCGATGATGCAGCTCTATGAGCAGGGCAAATGGCAGCTCGACGATCCGGTGACGAAGTTCGTTCCAGAGTTTGCCAACCTCAAGGTGCTGACCTGGGACAAGGACGGCAAGCCGGTGATCGGCAAGGACGGCAAGCCCGTCGTCGTGAACCCGACCAAGCCGGCGACCATGCGCCAGCTGATGAGCCACACGGCGGGCCTCGCTTATGGCCTCTGCTGCACCGACCCCGCCAACGACGCCTTCCGCAAGACTGAAGTCCTCGCTGCTCCCAATCTCGACGAGATGATGAAGCGGATGGAGGCGATCCCCCTGCTCTACGATCCTGGTACACGCTGGAGCTACTCTGCTGCCGTCGATGTGCAGGGCTACATCGTCCAGAAGATCTCCGGCCAGAAGTTCGGCGACTATCTCAAGGCCAACGTCTTCACGCCGCTCGGCATGAGCGACACCTCGTTCTACGTCCACGATGACCAGAAGGCCCGCTTCACCGACGTCTATCACTGGGACAAGGATAAAAAGGCGTTGGTGATGAACGAAGTGAGGCCGGACCGTCCCGGCTTCACCGATCCCAACCGTCTCGAGTCGGGCGGCGGCGGCCTCGTCTCGACGGCGCACGACTATGCGCGGCTCTGCCAGATGATGCTCAACAAAGGCACGCTGGCCGGCCATCAGCTGCTGAAGCCGGAAACGATGGCGCTGATGACGCAGAACCACATCGGGCCGCTCGGCGTGAACACCGACGGCACCAAGGCGCAGGGCCTGCCCGGCGTTGGCTTCGGCCTTGACTTCGCGATCTACGAGGACTCGACCAAGACCGGCCAGCCCTATGGCAAGGGCACGTTCTACTGGGGCGGCGCCGCCGGCACGTGGTTCTGGATCGACCCGGTCAACGACCTCTTTTTCGTCGGCATGATCCAGTCGATGGGCGGCGCCCGGCCTGACGCCATGAATTACCGCGCCGACTCGGCCAAGCTGATCTACGCCGCGCTCGGCCAGCCGCCCGTCGCGCCGGTCACCGAAGGCCCGCCGATGGCGCAAGGTCCCGGCGCCCCGCCTGCCGCCGCTCCCGCTCCCACGAAAGCGCCTTCCAAGCCCAACTAGCGCGTGACTGGAAGTCGCGTGCTTGAATCGAACGACAACAACCAACGGACAGCTTTGAGAGGGAGTAAATCGGGGATGTCGGAACACCGTAAATGGAGCCGCGCATGGCTCGGCGCTGGCCTTGTCGGCGGACTGGCCAGCGTGCTCGTCGCCTGCACCACGATGGGCGGCGGCGGATCGAGCGCCGCGAAGTGGCCGACGCAGGCCGATGTGGTCTCGCCTTCGCCCAACTTCACGGCCGACGGCCTTGCCGCGCTCGACGCCAAGATGAAGGAAGCGGTCGACAAGGGGCAAGTCGCCGGCGTCGAATACCTCGTCTTCAAGGACGGCAAGGTCGGCGACTTCAAGATCTACGGCAACCAGTCGGTGGGCGGCCCGCCGATCACCGAGAATACGCTCTTCCGCGTCCGCTCGATGTCGAAGCCGATCACCGGCGTCGCCATGATGCAGCTCTATGAGAAAGGCCTGTGGAAGCCGGACGATCCGATCTCGAAATTCCTGCCTGAGCTGGCCCACCTCAAGGTCGCGCCTAATGGCGGCAACGACATGGATCACCTGGTCGACGCCGACCATGTGCCGACCATGCGCGAGCTGTTCACCCACACCGCAGGCTTCGGCTATGGCCTTTCGGCGGCGACCGCGGTCGATCGCGCTTTCATCGAGCGTAGCCCGATGGGCGAGAAGGACATGGCGGCGATGGTGAAGCGCGTGGCGGAGATCCCGCTGCTCGCCCAGCCCGGCACGAAATGGTCCTACTCGATCGGCATCGATGTGCAGGGCGCGATCGTCGAGAAGTTGTCGGGCATGACGTTCGGCGAGTACCTCAAGAAAAACATCTTCGCGCCGCTTGGCATGAAGGACTCGGGCTTCTGGCTGACCGACAAGGACAAGCCGCGCTTTGCGACCGTCTACCAGCGCAACAACGAGACCGGAAAACTCGACGAGTTCCCCGATCCCGATAACCGCTCCTTCTTCAGGCAGGACCATGAAGAATCGGGCGGCGGGGGCCTGGTCTCGACGGCGCACGACTATTCGCGCTTCGTGCAGATGCTGCTCAACAAAGGCACGCTCGACGGACACCAGATCCTGAAGCCGGAGACGGTGGACCTGATGTTCCAGAACCAGATGCCGGCCGGCGCGCAGGGCCGTCCGTGGGGCTTTGGCGGTTCGCTGTCGGGCCCGACCTCGGACCGTTCGCCGCAACCGCCGGGCACGTTCTCTTGGTTCGGCATCGACGGGACATGGTTCTGGGCCGACGCCACCAACAAGCTGGGCTTCGTCGGCATGATCCAGCGCCGTGGCAATGGCGGCCCCGGCGGCGTCAACTTCCAGGGCGATTCAGCTGCAGCGGTCTACAAGGCGCTGATCAAGCAGTAGCTCTGGTCTTCGAATTGGCAGAGCCCGCGGGAGCAATCCTGCGGGCTTTGTGTTTTGGGGCGCACGCTCAACCGTTCAGGCCGGAATGATCCGCCTGGGATGCTTCCGCCTTCGCCCTGTCGGGCTTCGGCGCGACGAGGTCCCTCCATCAAATGGAGGGCCGGGGACGCGGGATCGCCCGCGTTGGTGTGGCTTGGGCTTATGAGGCCCCTGCCGGCCGTAGAAGAAAGACGCGAAACCCCGCGTCCCCGGAACCGTTTCTTGCGCCGGCCTCGAACCGGGGCGTGTTTCAACCCCATGACGATGCCGCCGGCGGCGTGCAGAGGCCGGAGTGTTCGCAAGGGGCGCTCATGCCTTCCCCTCTCCCGCTCCCTGGATCCCCGCACTTATGACTTCCGTGCAGGCTGCCACGCTCGATCCCATCGCCCCCGCGCCGTTGAACATCGCGACTGCCCTCCATGCGGAGGCGATGGGCAGGATCATAAGGCCGTTCCAAGCGCTGCTGATTTTTCCCGGTTTGGCCCTACAGGATTTTTGGCTAGCGGTTTGAGAGTGTGGGGGAAGATTTTCCGGAAGCCCGCGGAATAGCGGGGCGGGCCCCAACCAATTTCCAGCGCCGGCGGCTGCCCCCACCGTCTCGCGTGCTTCGCACGCGATCCACCTCCCCCAGTGCTGCGCACTGAGGGAGGAAAACCCCGGTATTTTCCTCCCTCGGCCGAAGGCCGGGGGAGGTGGATCGCGACGTCTTCGTCGCGAGACGGTGGGGGCAGCAACGAACTGTAGCAGCGCACGCCAGTGCGCGTCCGTCGAACCATGGGGCGTCCTCACCACGTCGCCGCAGGCGCAGCACATAAACGCCGTGATCAGGGGGCATTTCTCGCAGTTGCAGCGTCAGGTTCGTAACGCATATTACGCGTGTACCCTATTGACGGGCGAGATTACGGGTGTACTTTTCAGCTAGATTACAGGTGTACCATGCAGCCGATCTCCGAAGCCGAAAGCCGCATCATGGAAGCACTGTGGCGCAAGGAGCCGCTGACGGCGGAGCAGATCATCGCCAAGGTCGGCGCGGCCAACGACTGGGCCCCGGCCACGGTGAAGACGCTGATCACACGGCTGTTGAAGAAGCAGGCGATCGCGGGCGCGCGAGAGGGAGACGCGTACTGCTACCGGCCGCTGATCGCCCGGTCGGACTGGGTGCAAGCGGAAAGCAAGGGCCTGCTGGACCGCTTGTTCAAAGGTGAAGTCGCCCCTCTCGTCGCCCACTTCGCCGAGCAGCGCCAACTGAGCGCCAAGGATATCCGCCAGCTGAAGGCGCTGATGGCCAGGATCGAGGAGGATGAGAAGTGAACGCTTCGATCCTTGAGGCCCTGGTCGAGCTCAACATCGCGGGGGCGGCGGCGATCCTCCTGGTGCTGGCGGCGCGCAAGACGGTGCATCGCCTGATGGGGCCGGGCGCGGCCTATCTTCTGTGGGCGCTGGTTCCTGTTGCGATGCTGGCGACCTTCATCCCTGCGCGCACCATCCTGGTTTCCCGCGAGGCCGGGCATCTGACCGGCGCGGTGTGGGACTTCGCTTTCTCTCCCCTGGGCTCTTCCCTGCTGATCGCAGCATGGCTGACCGGCGCAGGCGTGATGCTGGCGCAGATTGTGAAGCGGCAACGGCTCTTCATGCACGATGTGGCGCGCGGCGAGGCCGGGCCGGCCGTGGTCGGCTTCTTCTATCCGAGCATCGTGACGCCCAATGATTTTGCGACTCGCTTCCTTCCCTTCGAACAGAAGCTGATCCTGGCGCACGAGCAGGTGCACCTGGAGCGCCATGACGCCCGGATCAACGCAGGCGTGGCGATGGCGCGCTGCCTGTTCTGGTTCAACCCGCTTGTCCATGCCGGCGCGCAGGCGCTGCATGTCGACCAGGAATTGTCGTGCGATGCGGCAGTCATCGTGCGGCGCCCGAAGGCTCGCCGCGTCTATGCGGAGACCCTTCTCAAGACCCAGCTGGCGATGCGTCCCTTGCCGGTTGGGTGTTATTGGCCCGCGGGGACTTCTCATCCTCTGACGGAACGTATCGCCATGCTGACCCGATCGCCTTTCTCCGACGGCAGGCGGCTTGCGGCCGCGGCCGCCGTGCTTGCCCTGGTTGGGGGCGGCGGCTTCGCGGCGTGGGCTGCCCAGCCTGCCCGCGAAGTGCTCGCCGACTCGCCGGAAGTGTTCGTGACCTTCCAACCCCTCGCCGATGAGGCGGGGATGAAGGTGAAGCTGCTTCCAGCCGATCCGGATGAGCTGAAACGCCTGACGGCGCACGCGAGGCGCTAGCCCGCAGAGACAGACAGGACAAAGAAAGGACACGCCTCATGTACGAGGCCTTGAGACAACGCGCGCCAAATTCAACCCGGATGACCGGCGTGATGACGGCTGTGATGCTGACGATGGCGGCGGGTTATGCGCTGTCGAACGGCTTTGCCAAGAACATCGCGAAGCTGGTGGAGACCGCCACGACGGTGAACATCGTGGAGGACAAGCAGGAGATCGTCGATCGGCTGCCCACAGACCAGCTGAACACCACTATCGATATCAGCGATGTGCCAGTTCCGCCGATCGATCCGCTGGTGTTCGTTGGGCCATCCGAAGACGGGATCACGGTCAAAACGGGTCCGACGCCGCCCGAGGCAAAGATCGGCCCGCCTCCCCTGCCGCCAGCGCCGGTGCGCAAAGCGCCGAAACTGATGGCGGGGCCAAAGCCGGACTATCCGCTCATCTCTGTCCGCGCGCAGGAGCAAGGAACGACTGAACTGTCGGTGTGCGTCGGCGCAAATGGACGAGTGAACTCGGCGAACGTGGCTTCTTCCAGCGGACATGCGCGGCTGGACGATGCGGCTTTGAAATGGGTGCGCACGTCGCGCTTTGCCCCTGGCACGGTGGACGGCGTGGCGCGCGACGTGTGCGGGCACACCGTCACCTACGAATGGAGCCTCAAGGACGCAGGCCAATAGGACGAGTTGAAGCCCTGCCCCAGCAAGGCAGGGCAACCGGCACATTGTGACGCCCCAACGTCTGGCCGGTATTCTGCGCCTCGCTTCCACCGGAGCGAGGCGCTTTTTTTGCTCAGCGCCCGCCGCGCGCGCCTTCGATCACCGAGCGGCGCAGGCGGACCATGCCCTTGATCCACCGGTCGTAGTCGCCGGTCTTGCGCTGCATGTAGGTGGTGACCTGCGGGTGCGGCAGGATGAGGAAGCTTTCGTTCGCCAGGCCCTCGACCACTGTGGCGGCGACCTGTTCGGGCGAGAGCACGCCATCGACATTCTGCGAACCGGCGGCGCCGCCGAGCATGGGCGTATCGACGGCTTGAGGGCACAGCAGGGAGACGCCGATACCGTTCTCTTTCGCAGCGATGGCGAGGTGTTCGCCGAAGCCGATGGCGGCATGTTTCGTGGTGGAATACGGGGCCGAGCCGATCTGCGACAGCAGTCCGGCGGCGGAGACGGTGTTGAGGAAATAGCCCGACTTGCGCGCGATCATGCCGGGCAGCGCGTAGCGGGCGGCGTAGACATGCGCCATCACGTTGACGCCCCAGGCCAGCTCCCACTTCGCGTTGGCGGCGGAGCCGGGGTTGTCGATGTCGGGATCGGCGCCGCCGACGCCGGCATTGGAGCAGAAGAGATCGATGCGGCCGAACCTCTTCTCGGCAAGCTCGACCAAAGCCTTGATCTCGTCTTCCTTGGTGACGTCGGTGACGCGCACGACATCGATGGCGCCGGGGCCAACCTCGCCGCGCGCAACTTCCTCGCGAGATCGGCCGGGTCTCCGCAGACTGGCGCTGACCCCGACTGCCTTTAGTCCTTCGCCGTTGGTGTCGGCCAGGACGAGCGCTTTCGCTCCTTCTTGTGCGAAGCGCTCCGCCAGCGCCTTACCGATGCCGCTGGCCGCGCCGGTGACGATGACGACCTTGTCCTTGACCTGCATGGGCAGCGCTCCCGAGTTTCTGTTTCGGAAGTTGCTACGACGGCGCGGAGGCGCGGTCTACGATCAGCCGGCCGGTTTTTGGGCCGGGGCGGCAGGCGTGTAGGCGAACCCGGCCTTGTAGGCCTTGGTCAGCTCGGCGAAGGCGGTGTCATAGGCGGCGCTCTTGGCCTCGCTCACCGGCATGATGATCTGCGCGAGCTGATGGCCCTTGGTCGTGTCCCACGCATAGGACATGACCGCGATCTGGTTATTGCCGGCGTCGAGCACCGTGCGCGATTGGCCGAGCAGGCGGCCGACGTCGGGGTCGACCGTAGCGACGGCCGAGGCTTGGTTCGCAACCTTTTTCCCGTAGGCGTAGGCGTGGCGCAGGCCTTCGGCCTCGAACCAAAAGGCCATCGCGGATGGCGTCTTGGCGACGGGATAGTAGGCGAGCCTCACCTGCTCTGGCGACATGGCGATCCACGCAGTGGCGTTGGCCTCGACCTTCCAGCCTTTGGGCGCCGTTTGCGCATGGGCGGCGGCGATGGAAAGTGCGGCGAGGACGGCGACGGCGGCATGACGGAACATGGCGAGAGTGTCGCGCTGACGGGCGTGGCGAGCAAGCGCGGAGTGCTGTCACGCAGCAGTGAGCCCGTCCTCCTGGTTCGACGGGCGCCGCTTCGCGGCTGCTCACCATGAGGACTACGCAGCGCCAGCGAACCTGTCGAAGCCCTCATGGTGAGCAGCGCGGCGCGAGCCGCGCGCCCGTCGAA
>JADMIO011661012.1_pt1 | contig 10594 bp, 10 predicted proteins | sample 8958161 | NCBI WGS metagenome assembly JADMIO01 (sample SAMN16585339, study PRJNA669376) | soil metagenome | isolation source: Crop rotation soil | place: USA: Cullars Rotation, Alabama | collected 2011
GGAATGCTCGACAGGGATGCCACTTTATGGTGCGGGTATGTTCTTAACACATCAGCAGGGCAGATCTATTTTGCGGGTGATACCGGATACAACGATCAGACCTTTAAAGATATCGGGAAGCGTTTCCAGAATATCAGGCTTGCGATTGTTCCGATTGGCGCTTACAAACCGAGATGGTTTATGTCACCGATCCATGCAGATCCGGAAGAAGCAGTGAAAATTCATCTTGACGTTAGAGCACAAGTGAGTGTGGCTTCGCATTTCGGAACATTTCCATTGGCAGATGACTCCTATGATGATCCCGTCAAAGAACTGGAAGCTGCAAAGCTAAAATTCCACTTGCGTGACGATGATTTCGTTGCACTGCAGGAGGGAGAACCTTTCACGCTTCTTCGCTCAGAATAGTTTCAGCTGCTGAGGCTTGTCTTTTTTTGGAGGCTGCGCTTTTCCGAAAACTGTCATGCCGCCATGTTTATATGACTCATCTCGTTCTTTCTGAACAACGTCATTGAAGAAAGGCCGGGGTTCAAAATTCTTTTCTATCCTTTGCGCGATTGTCGAGAGCTGCCTGATCGCTTTTTGCTTGTCTGTGTCACCAATCTTCGCTTTTTCAATTGAAGTTTTCAAAACATTGATTGTCTCGTCATAAACCTTCAGCGGAACAGGAAAAGGATGACCGTCTTTGCCGCCATGGGCGAATGAAAATCGGGCGGGATCGTTGAATCTTGTGGGAGAGCCATAGATTACCTCGCTCACCAGTGCGAGCGATTGGATTGCGCGGGGCCCTACTCCTTCCAGCAGCAGTAGCGGCTCGAAGTCAGCAAGTTGTTTTTCATGTGCAAGTGTAAGAATGGCACCAAGTCGTTTCATGTTTACATCGCTTGCCATCACTTCATGGTGGCGGGGCATCACGATCTTTCTGATCTCTGCCATCATCCTTTCAGGATTTTCCTTTGCAATATTCACAATGCTGTTACGTGTAACGGCAGCCTGATCATCCGCGAGATTCAGAATGAGTCCCTGATTTTCTCCCGTAATACCCGAATGCGGTGAGTTGAGATAGGATTGAAACTCGGTTGAGTGCCAGTGATACCTCCGCGCCATTCCCGATGCATCGTTTAAACCCTGCTGCACAACGGCCCATTCTCCTTCGTTAGTCAGAATGAAGTTGTGCAAATAAAGCTGAAACCCATCTTGTATAGCGGTGTTGTCGACCTTGGCTGCGAGTTTGCTTGACCGCACGAGCGCATCGCCATCCAAGCCGGTTTTAGCTGCAATGGCAATCAGTTCCTCAGGAGTTTTTCGCGAATGCCGGCCCCGGCCGCCACAGATGTAAATGCCGAGTTCGTGTGAGCGCGGGTTGATCGCACGTTTAAGCGCACCCATCACAGAAGTTGTGATCCCGGATGAATGCCAATCCATTCCCAGAACGCAGCCGAATGACTGGAACCAAAGCGGGTCGCTCAGCCGCTTCAACACTTCCGGTTTTCCGTACTCGAGAATGATCGCCTCCACAATTGCTCCACCAAGCGAAGTCATTCGCTCGGCAAGCCATTGCGGAACTCGCCCGTAATGAAGCGGAAGATCTGCGTGCCCGGTTCTACCCATCTCTTTATCGCTATTTACAGCAATTTATGAAGAGATCCGGGAAATGAGACTGATCAACTCTCTCTTTTTAACAAGGATTCGTGGTAATCGAGCAAGGTCATGAAATCTTCCAGCGTCTTCAGTCTTACTCCGTTGCTTTGGATATAATACAGGATCTCTTTCCTTTCATCTTCCATAAGCTCCAGCGCATTTTCTTTCGACATCGGAAGCACCTTGCCGGATTGATTGTCGAGCAGATAACGGTTGTTCACAATAATTTTCTTTCTGAATGGATTGAATTGAAAGCGCTTTGTCTCGAAACCAAGCGTCTTGTGGTTGAGGATGGCAAGTTTTTGATTGGCGTAAACAAGCTCTATAAAAATTTCATGATTTCTTGTTGACAGATCGGGTTGTAACGAAACGGTTATGAATTTGCGCTCAGTGTTGTGTTTTTCATCGAAGTACGAGAATGAAATAACATCTTTCACGGTGAGAACGCGAACGCGGTTGCCCTTTCGGATCTGCAGAAGTCCTTCAGCTACTTTTCGTGTAAAATAAAGATTACCGGTAATCGTGTCTCCCGAAAACATTACAACGGTACCGCTATGCCATGCGTGCGGATGTTTGTCGCCCGCAGTGCCGGCAAATACAAACGATGTTGTTAAACAAAAAATAATACAGGCGCAAAGAAACACAAACAGCCGCTTCATGGGGTAGGGGTTTACAGAATGAAGGTACTTAAAAAACCTGTAAGGAATTTTCGAAATGTCTCTTCTTCTTACATGGAGAAAGCAGAAAGGAAATTAATTTAAATTGAATTCAGCTTTATAGCCGCGCAGCTGGTTCCACAGCGCCTGTTGCCAGGAAGGATCGGCATCCCATTTGCGCCCGAGAAAAACATTTTTCGTTTCAATGTGTTTGAAATAGAATTTAAAAACTTCTTCGTTAGCCGGAATATTTTTCAGCTGCGGAGTTTCGCCCATAAACGTCATTGAAACAATTGCACTTTGCGCGCGCGTGCCCTCATAACCCAATACGCTGCGAATAATTTTGTTGCGGGCATGCGCAAAACGAAGGACATACAGAAACCCAGCTTTTCTCAACTCTGCCTCGGAAGTGCCGGCCTCGGTGAGCGTATATTTGTAAGGATACGATTTCATGATTTCCTCCAGCTCTTTGTCCATTGCCTCATTGCCGAATTTTGGAACTGCCAGCTGGTCTACTTTCAAATCAACTGCAAAGAACTCATTGCGGTTTCCATTGATCGCGTTGATTGAGAATCCAGTCTCCGGAAAATCGTTAATGAGTAAATTGGCGTTTTTATAAGTGTTAGCTGCCGTGCGATACACTTGCAGCAGCAACTGGTCCAGCGATTTGTGTTCGGTAGTCCAGGCATTCTGATCCTGCTCTACAAGGTTTGCTTTGCCGTTGTATGACGTAATAAAAATCCTGAAGCCGGAAGCGTCTTTCTGGAGTATAACAAGATTTGAAATTTCACGGGTGTTGAGATGTTCTGCCAGCGCTACCAGCGGATCGCGGCCTGCGTAAACAAGATCACCATCAAACCAGGCTACCGCATCGATGCCCGTTTTCTGAAATGATTTTTGCACACTCTCCATTTCTTTCACCGACATCGTATAAGGAAAAAATACAACGCTGCGGGTGCTGAGAATTTTTTCCGGAAGTGGCCCCCCGGTTTTCAGCCGCGCCATAAACTGCTGTTCAGTAAAAGGAAGTTGAGCTGCCGCTGAAAAGAAGCCAAACAGGAGGATGGACAGAAGTAACTTCACCGATTGCACAATTTAATTCAAAACGAAATATCTGATAATGTATTTTATATTCCAATAAAAAAGCCGGTATCGTCTGCTTTCACAGGATATGTTTTCAGGTCGCCTGAACGGCCCTGTATCTCCCTGCCATTGTTAAGCTCAAAACAGTAATTGTGCCAGGGACAAATGATTTCCCCAAGATAGTTTACATGTCCTTTACTGAGCGATTCCCCGTTGTGCGAACAGCTGTCCTGAACGGCTGCGAAATTTTGATTGTGACGAACAACGCAAATACGCGTTTGGCCAATAATTACGAGCTGCGGCCTGTCTTCCGGAATCCGTTCCTCTGCCTGTTTTCGCGTTGAAAAGATCTTGATCCATTCCATAACTTAATTGTTGCCGTGGCTTGCGATTATCCCTATCTTGTTTTCCGCTCAAATTACATCAATGATCGCTATGAAGAAATTGTCTCTTTCCGTTTTGTTACTCGGTTACGCATTCCTGGCCCTGGCTCAGGCACCTGCGAAGCTTCTTGCAAAGTCTGAACAGATGGCGAAAGACATCGAACCCCGTGTTGTTGAATGGAGAAGACATTTCCACCAGTTTCCAGAGTTGTCGAACCGCGAAGAAAGAACGGCAGCCAAAGTAGCAGAACATTTAAAGTCGCTGGGCATCGAAGTGAAAACCGGAGTTGGCAAAACCGGGGTTATCGGACTTCTGAAAGGATCTAAGCCCGGACCTGTTATTGCCCTGCGTGCCGACATGGATGCACTTCCGGTTTCGGAGCGAAATGACCTTCCCTTTGCATCGAAAGAAAAAACGATCTTCAATGGCCAGGAGACTGGCGTGATGCATGCCTGTGGTCATGATGCCCACGTGGCAATTCTCATGGGCGTAGCCGAGATCCTTGCAAAAAATAAAAGCGATCTCCGCGGAACGATCAAATTCATTTTTCAACCTGCCGAAGAAGGACCGCCAGCCGGAGAAGAGGGCGGAGCACCGCTGATGATCAAAGACGGTGCACTCGAAAACCCAAAAGTTGACGTGATCTTCGGTTTGCACGTGCGCGCGATGACACCGATCGGTAAAATAGAATACCGCCCGCTGGGAATGATGGCATCTTCCGATTGGTTCACGATAAAAGTTTATGGAAAACAATCGCACGGTGCAGCGCCCTGGCGTGGTGTTGATCCGATTGTAGTGTCTGCGCAAATTATCAACAGCTTGCAGACCATCGTCAGCAGAAACATGGAGCTCACCAAAGAAGCTGTGGTTGTCAGTGTCGGAAGGATCAACGCAGGGATCAGGGAAAATATTATTCCCGAATATGCAGAGATGGGTGGAACGATTCGAACACTCGATCCTGAAATGCAAAAGCAGGTACACGAACGACTCAAAACAATTGCTACCAATATTGCCGAAAGTGCGGGAGCAAGAGCTGAAGTGATCATTGATTCCAAAACACCGGTAACTTATAACGATGCAGCCCTTACTGAAAAACTCGTCCCCGGTTTGCAACGAGCCGTGGGGGCCGAAAACGTAATTCGCATCAATGCGGATACCGGAGCTGAGGACTTTGCTTTTTTCCAACAAAAAATACCCGGGTTCTTTTTCTTTGTTGGCGCCTGTTCTCCGGATAAAGATCCCACGAAGGTGGCTTCTCATCACACACCCGAATTCATGATGGATGAAAAAAGCATGGCCACGGGCCTGAAGGCCATGTTGAATATCACATACGATTATATGTATCAACCAGTGAAATAGTTTCGGCAATTTAAACTCAAACGATATGCCTAACGCCACCAATGTAAACATCAATGCAAAGGGAAAAGATGAGAATACCTTCGATGCCATTGTTATAGGGTCGGGAATCTCGGGTGGCTGGGCTGCCAAGGAATTGTGCGAGCATGGGTTGAAAACGCTTGTATTGGAAAGGGGACGAAATATTGTTCACAACAAAGATTATCCCACAGCAACAAAACATCCCTGGGAACTTCAATACAGGGGAAACATTACCCGGGAGCAACTCGAGGCAAATCCGAAGATCAGCAAGACCTATGCTTTTCAGGAAGATGTGAAACATTTTTTCGTTGAGGATAAAGTTCATCCTTACGTGGAGGAAAAACCGTTCGACTGGATCAGGGGCTATCAGGTGGGAGGAAAGTCGATCACCTGGGGAAGGGCCACACAGCGTTGGAGTAAATACGAGTTTATCAACCCGGCAAAATTCGGGTATGGCATCGAGTGGCCCATTGGCTATGACGATGTTGCTCCCTGGTATTCGCACGTTGAGAAATTTATTGGCATCTGTGGAAACAAAGATGGCATCGAAGCAATGCCGGATGGAGAATTTCTTCCGCCCTTCAACATGAACTGCGTTGAATCACATCTGAAAGAAAGTATCAGCAAGCATTACAAAGATCGTTATTTTGTTCACGCGCGGTGGGCGCACCTCACGGAGCCCAAGGAAATTCACCTTCAGCAGGGAAGGGGAAAATGCCAGGCCAGAAACCTGTGCATGCGCGGATGTCCTTATGGAGGATATTTCAGCTCGGTGTCGTCCACGCTACCCTGGGCAACAAAAACCGGCAACCTCACCATCCGGCCTGACTCGGTTGTTCATTCAATCATTTATGATCCGCAAAAAGGAAAAGCATCTGGCGTGCGGATCATCGATGCCAATACAAAAGAAGTTACTGAATATTTCGCCCGAATAATTTTCTTGAATGCATCTGCACTCAACACCAACCTCATCCTGTTGAATTCAAAATCCGACCGGTTTCCAAATGGGTTTGGCAATGACAATGGACTGCTTGGCAAGTACGTTGCATTCCACAACTACCGCGGATCTGCAGGAGGATTGATTGAAGGTTTTGAGGACCGGTATTTTAAGGGCCGCAATCCAACAGACTCCATTCTCGCCAACTACCGGAATCTCAGGAAACAGGACACAGACTATGTGGGAGGTTTTACGACTTTTGGCGGAGGATACCGCGCGAGAAATCCGGAAGTACAGAATGCATGTGGTGGAGAACTGAAAGATGCGATGGCCAAACCCGGACCCTGGCACGCCTACATGTACCTGCAGGGTGAAACAATTCCAAAAGAAAAAAATCATGTTCGCCTCAGTGATACCGAAAAAGATCAGTGGGGAATTCCGCTCATCGTAACACACGTTGAGTATGACGACAATGATGAAAAGATGTTAAAAGATTTTCTCACCGAAACAGCAGACATGCTGGAAAAGGCCGGCTGCAAAGACATTTACACCCACGACACAAAACAGGCTCCGGGCCTCGACATACACGAGATGGGAGGATGCAGAATGGGCAAGGATCCGAAAACATCTTTGCTCAACAAATGGAACCAGTTTCACAACTGCAAAAATGTTTTCGTTACCGATGGCGCATGCATGACAAGCACTGGAAATCAAAGTCCTTCCATTTTATACATGACCTTAACCGCAAGAGCTGCAAACCACGCTGTTGAGGAACTGCGCAAGGGAAATTTATAGTTGCTTCTGTATTCCTTGTGCCTTCGTGCCCTGGTGGCATGATTGGTAACGTTTGTCTGAGCAAAAATAAAGCTTCCCTTATTCATCACAGGATTCTACAAAAGAGAGTTGGTTTTTCCCGGTATTTTCAGGCATAAGATTGTTGGTGAGAAATCTGATCTTAACAAATTCTCGTATTTGTATGTTATGAAACATCTGCTGGGCTTTATTCTTTTGCTGCCGCTTACAATTCGTGCCCAACAGGTTGTTGTGTCGTCTGCAAACCCTGAGTGCCTCTACCGGGAAATCAACTACTCACTTCTTCATCACCATCCAAAGGTTGCATTGCGCGCCTTTAAAAAAATTGTCGATTTCTATTGTGACGAGAAAAGAGGAGACGAGCTTCCAGAGAAGTATTTTGGAATGGCGCTTGGCCTGGCATTGAATGGATACTACAAAGAATCAATTTCGTATCACAAGAAAGCGATCAGACTTCACCATCGTTATCGAAAAGGTGAGCCACTTGAAATTTCCATAAACCTGGGGCTAACCTACTACCTCGCTGGTAAAGAAAAGAAAGCAAAGCGCATTTTGGGAGATTCAATCTGAGTCGATTTTTAGCTATTCCCCCCTGCCGCTGACAGCTCATTTATATCAATCATATGGGATAAGCTACATCCTGAAAAAAAGTTTCTATGCGGGAATGCGCAATCGATTTCCAGAATTCAGTAATCTCCGCAACCTAAACCCTCAAATTACCGTTTAAATGCATATTATTTATTACATCGTCATAACTGTCGCTTGGTCGAACACATAGAAAAATTTCACTAAAATTGAGAACCACAAGCTTCTTTTATATCGTTTATATGATCAGAATGATCACCCGTACGAAGTCACATCTGACCCCTAACATGAACATCCGTTTCTGGGAGAATCTGTTCATGATGACTTTCATGGCCCTTGTTTCGTTGGCCATCATTTACTTTTCTTAATCGCTTTTTTTATTTCGGAATTTGCTCGCGATCTCACGTTTTTCGGGAGACTTTTTATGCTATGCTTCTAATGTTTGGAATAGTCTTCCATGCATTTTAATCTAAGCAGGTACATTGACCCCCCTTCTGCGTGTATTTGAAAGCACCAGGGCCTCCGTAATTTTATTCCTGAGGGCTTCCGAAGAGCCTACATGGTAGAAATGGTTGAATGTTTTTATTTCTGTAGTATTCCAGTGTTCCTCTAAATGAGAATTTTTTCGATATTTATTTTCTAACCACATGGACAATGCAAAATCACACGGAAGCCCTTGTGAGCACACTGCTAAGTCTATTGCATCTTCTGTAGACCAAGTATTGAAATAGTCGGCATGACGGCCCACATATGGCGGATCCATATAAACGTAGTCACCTCGTTGCGCCAGGGATAAGGTTCCTCGCCAATCAGAGTGAATGAATTCCCAGTCCTTGTCTTTCATTACCTCAGATACGTTCTTCAATTGATTTACTATTTTCGTAACATAGGCCTTCGCAAATCGATTCGGTTTGTGCCCAAACGGGACATTGAATCTTCCTTTTGAGTTAAATCTCATCAGCCCATTAAAGCACGATCTATTTAAGAAAAGAAACTTCAATGAATCTTCCTGGTTGTTGAACTCCTCTCTAACTTCGTAATAGTAGTCTGCCCCTTTGAGTAGTAAATTATTCCCCATCTCCTCCAAACCTGCTTTTACAATGACATGGTCCAACTCACCTGAATTAACGCGGTTGTAAAAGTTAATGATATGCTGATTAGTGTCTCCAAACAGTGCGCGAGCTGGAGCAATATTAAATCCCACCACACCAGATCCTAAAAAAGGTTCAATCCATTTTCCCCTGCCTTTCCAGGAGATTGATGAGGCAATGAACGGAATTAATTTTGTTTTAATTCCCTGACATTTGATAGGGGGTACGATTACTCTATTAATATCGTGAGGTAAAAAATTTATCATGACTGGGTTTCCTCAAGATCGTTTATTTCATCATCGGGATTCACAATGTCTCCTGTCGAAAGTTTTTTATCAGCCTTCGCTATTTTTTGTTTTTTCACTCTTTCAAATTTGCTCCAGAATTCTTCGAACTCTTCCACCGTTTTAAAGGTTCCTTTGCCTTCCTGAAAATCTTTGACCGAAGCACTTTTGAAAGAAGATATATTGGTGGTATTAGAGCTTCCTTCGAATTTGCCCGCAATCTTATATTTCTCTTGAATAAAATATTCAATGTTAGTATAAGGTGTTTCCAACATGCGTGCGTCAAGAATCTCTTTTATGTCAGTCACCTTACAATTTGGATTTCTATCATAAATAAATCCAATAACCCAATGACTAGCATATTCGGAGTATGGGAACAAAATTCCTTTCTTTCCCTTTGGGTCACGCAAATACGATCGATGTGACCCCAGCGTGAATGAAAATGGAATCACGCTGCCAGTTTTCGTTCTCCTTCTGTAAGTGGTTTTTATATCGATTGCTATTTTTTCATCCGGGCTTTCTTCACTGACCAATGTAAATTCCGGATACTGATTTTGCGCTGCCTTATACACTACCATATTTTGTTTTTCCGCAATTCTGATAATTATTGGTTCGCATAATATTTCAAAAATTCCCGATAAAATTTTCGAATCATATGAAAGGGTGTAAACTTTAGACTTCCGCGTCAAAATTCCAACTAAGTCCCAATCAGGCCCAGACGGATAAAGTTCTTTCAAAGTCTCCTCGAATAAGACAGGAATATCCATTGTGAAATTTTACCTATAAATAAAGGTAATTTTTTCATTTTCTACCCTCTTTAATTCTTGTGCTTCTATGTTCTTCTTTATCCTTATATCATCTGGTCGTCTCGTTGTCTTATTTTGAATGTTTGGCGCCACGACTGCGAATCCGGATTCATTGATGTTAGATTTTTTAGTCATGCTCGCTTAATTGATATTGTTGAGTCTTATACTAGTAACATCAATATATTCAGTAATACTATATTATTGAATGTAATTGACATCTTCTGTCAGTAGGGACAGGGAGTTAACTAGCCACGCTTTCGGCCACACCAAAACGAAAAAAGCTCTGAAGATCAGAGCTTTAATTCAGATGTGCGTACCCCGGACGGGAGTTGAACCCGTACAGCCATTACTGGCCACAGGATTTTAAGTCCTGCGTGTCTACCAATTCCACCACCAGGGCATCTTTAGTAATTTGGGCCTTTGTCATTAAGGCATCGGGAAATGCATCTGTTATGACCCCCTTAAAAAACAATCCCCTCTCCGGAGGAGAAGGGTTCGTTTGAGCGGGAAACGAGACTCGAACTCGCGACCCTCACCTTGGCAAGGTGATGCTCTACCAACTGAGCTACTCCCGCTTATGACTTTTTATAAATACCGGGGGGATGATGCTCTATTCCCGATAGCTATCGGGAAGCTACTCCCGCTTATTTTCCCTTATTTATTGGTAAAGGGACTGCAAATTTAGTGGTCAATCCTAAATTTCCAAATAATGACTTACGCTTTATCCGTAAAATGACGGATGGCCTTTTCTGAAGTGAATTTTTGCTGATTGTAGCCCTGCGAACCACCTTTCGGGATGGAAAGCGATTTCCAGTCCGCACCCTTCAGCATCTTGGCCACATAGAGGATCTGGCCAATATGGTGCGGGTAGTGGGCCAGCTGCCGCTGAAGTGCATCCATGGCGGTTTGACCCTCATTGCGGATATAAATGATCTTTTCA
>JADMIO010001501.1_pt1 | contig 10593 bp, 12 predicted proteins | sample 8958161 | NCBI WGS metagenome assembly JADMIO01 (sample SAMN16585339, study PRJNA669376) | soil metagenome | isolation source: Crop rotation soil | place: USA: Cullars Rotation, Alabama | collected 2011
CGAGCTGAAGACGACCAGTGCGGTCAGGGCGAAAACACCGCCGATCAGCCGGTAGCGCTGACGGTGACTGCCAGACAAATGGGAGTCGGCCTCCTGTTGCACCCGGACTTCAGAGGAACTTTTCGCTGTTTGGATGTCAACGCCAGACTTGCGGAAAACGCGTAAATATAAAAAAGCTGAAAACTATTGCGCAGGAAGGACCTGACCGCGCACTTCTCCGAACCCGACGCGATAGCCGTCCGCCTGCGCCCAGCCCGTGATCGAAAGGGTGTCGCCGTCTTCGAGCCATTTGCGTGATTCGCCGTTGGCAAGATTTAATGGATTCGCTCCGCGCCAGGTCAATTCGAGCATGCAGCCCCGCGAGGTTTCTTCCGCTCCGCTAATCGTCCCGCTGGCGAGCAAATCTCCCGGACGCAAATTGCATCCGCCAACGCTGTGATGGGCCAGTTGTTGCGAGATGCTCCAATACAGATTTTGAAAATTGCTGCGGGTAATTGTTTGCGGCGCCTTCATTTTTTGCGTCTGCAGGGAGGCCTCCAGGATGATGTCGAAGGTGGAGTCGGTTTCCCTTCGAAGGTAAGGCAAGGGCTCGGGATCTTGCCGCGGCAAAGGCCGGCGGAAGGGTTCCAAAGCATCCAGCGTGACCACCCACGGTGAAATGCTGGTGCAAAAGTTCTTCGCCAGAAACGGTCCAAGGGGCTGATATTCCCACGCCTGGATGTCCCGCGCGCTCCAGTCATTCATTAAGACCATGCCGAAGATATGTTCCTCCGCGTTTTTGATCGGGATGGGCTGGCCTAACGAATTACCAGGGCCGATCAGGAACGCGGTTTCAAGTTCATAATCGAGACTCTTTGAAGGCCCGAAAACAGGCGCCTCTGCGTTTGGCGGCCTGGTCTGGCCGCAAGGCCGGCGCACTTCCGTCCCGCTGACCACAATCGAGCTGGAGCGCCCGTGATAGGCGACCGGAAGCCATTTCCAGTTCGGCATAAGCGCGTTTTCGGGGCCGCGCAGCATTGTTCCAACGTTATGCGCGTGATGGTAAGACGAATAAAAATCGGTGTAGTCGCCGATGCGCGCCGGCAAATGCATCGTGACTTCGCTTCGCTTGTGGAAAACTTCCTCGCGCAACCTGGCGTCGTCGCGCAGCCGCGGGTTATCGGCCGAAAGAAGTGACTGCAAAATTGCCCGGACACTGGTCCACGCCTGCCGGCCGAGCGCCAGAAAACCATTCAGCGCATCCTCTCGAAACACCGGCGCAGCCATCGCCTCCTTGAAAAAGCCGCGCGCCTCCAGGACCGCCAGATCAACGACAAATTCGCCGAGCGCGACGCCGACACGGGCGTTTGCGTCGCCTCGGGGGTGAAACACTCCGAAGGGAAGATTTTCCAGCGGAAAATGCGAATCGGCGGGGTAATCGATGAATGATTTCAGAGGCATGTGAGGGTTTTCAGATGGCTACATCAAACCGCATTCCCGCAGATCTTCCCGCGGCTCGTTAAAGCTGCAACTCCCAAAAGATGTAATGAGTTGACGGTGCTTTTCGACCCGATCAGTGGGGACCTCCCAGTTGCGCCACTTGAAACCGGAACTCTCAAATGAAAACTGGCCGATATCCTCGCTTTCGAGAAGCGGCACAAGTTCGTCGGGCTCGAGTTGGTGCTCAGCCGCGACAATGCCGGCGCCGAGAACATTCAGAAAGCCGTACATCTTCGCCTTCACCTCCGGACGAAATTGCCGGATGGGATGATGCAGGCCAGCGGTAAATTTGATCGGAACGCGGTGACGCACAGCCGCGACAAGCGCTTTGGCAATTTTGTTCGCCGCCGGGAACGCATCCGCCTGAACGCCGCCGGTGCGCAGTTTGAATCCCAGCCGATGTTCACCGAGGGCCTCGTTAGTCTCGGCCAGCCGGGCGATGGCCAGAGGGGCCTTGTCCGCCGGAGCTTCCCAGAACGTCGGGAGACCGAGAGGTTCCACGATCCTGGCAATTTCCGGGATCACATCGAGGCCTTCCTTCGGCAGGGCCATTTCCAGCTGCTCGACATGGACCGGGTTTTCAACGCTTTTGAGCGCGGCGATCTCTTGCGCGACCAATTTCAATTCATCACGAAATTCGCCGGCCGTCGCCTTGCCAGGGCCGAGAGCGGAAAGGCGCAAGGGATGGTCGCGGCCGAAGCGGTCGAAACCTGCGGCGGCCTCTTTGAAACGCGCCACCGGGAGAACAAAAGTCGAAAGCATCCAGCTATCATCGCTTCGAACATACTCAGCCTGGTTTGCCAGCGCAGCGCTCAATTCCAGACTGCATGGGGGGAAAAGGCCGGCGTAATCGATCGAATGCGCCAGGAGTCGACGCAATGAATCAGGCTCCGACATGAAGGATTGAATCTCGTGCTTGCACCGCTTCGTCAACTCTGGCATTCACCGGGACGCGCACGCTTCCCCGCAAATGCGTTCCTGTGATAGAGTGCGCGCGATAACCGAGGAAAAATCATGAGCCTGACCAGATTCACCAAATTCGTCCTCCTGCTCGCCGCGAGTATTTCCCTGAGTTTCTTCCTAGCGAATGCCCAAACCGGTAACACCGGAGGGTCGAGCGGCGGGACAGGAGGCGGCCAGCACGGCGAAGGCAGCGGGCCGTCCGGAAGCTCGATCCCAACCGGCGGCGCTTATTTCGAAGGCGACCCGGACAAGAATCCTTACGCCAGCCCCACGCCCACGGACATCACCGATGGAGGGAAGGCGGAACCTTCGGGCACGCCGAAGCATCGACATGGGAAAGGCTCCAAGGACGCGCCGTCGCGTTGAACCGCGATAGCGATTTTAAATCTGGGCCTGACTGGACTCGAACCAGTGACCCTGCGCTTATCAAGCGCATGCTCTAACCAACTGAGCTACAGGCCCGCGGGAATTGAGTAATAGTTGAGACTTCGCTCTCGCGCAACCTGCAATGGAGGGTCGTCTCCCGCGAGACCGTTCGATTGGCGTCGCAGGAGCTCCGCCCTCCACGTCTAAACCACCGATTACGCTCCCGGGAAGATTACACGGATGCCGCCACGGCTTTTCTTCGCCGGGCCAGCAGCGCACACATCGCCACCGCGCAAAAAGCCCCGACGCAATCGATCATGACATCGTGGGCCGAGGCGGTGCGCGAAGGGATAAACCATTGATGAAATTCATCCGAGGCGGCAAAAAGGGCCGCGGCGAAAAAGGCGGACAGGCCGAGAACCGCGGTGGAAAAGGAGAAAGTCCCACGGAATGCGCGCCAAAGGAGCGTCGCCAGGATAGCGTATTCGGTGAAATGGCCGAGTTTGCGGATCGTCATGTGCACCGTAGCGATGGCCGCTGCTGATATTGATGGATCCAGCCAGCGCAGCAGGGGCACGATAAACCGGGAGGTTTGTTCAGCGGAAAGAGTGTTGGACGATCCGAGGAACACCAAAAGCATCCAGGCAATGACGGGCATCCAACTACTGACGAAACTGCGCTGCTTCATGTTCAAATGAAAGTGACCATAATAGTATCATCGATCATTCCTGACCACGGGTGCTGTCCAGATTTGCCGGCAAACGATGTTCCACGGCACAAAGTCGGCTGAGAGCGACGGAAGATGAGCGAGCATAACTTCGACAGCCCATTGCTGTTTGAGCCGATCTTCCAGGAACGCATCTGGGGAGGGCGCCGCCTGGAAGAGCATTTCGGCAAGGATCTTCCGCCGGCTCGCAAGATCGGCGAATCGTGGGAATTGGTCGACCGGCCTGAAGCGCAGAGCATTGTGCGGCACGGTCGCTTCAAAGGCATGAGCCTGCACGACCTATGGGCGAATCACCGCAAAAAGGTATTCGGTGAAGTCACCGATGCCGCGCGCTTTCCGCTGCTCATCAAGCTCCTCGATGCGCGCGACACCCTCTCGCTCCAGGTCCATCCTCCCGCGGACCTTGCTCTTGATCTCAACGGTGAACCGAAAACGGAATTTTGGTTCGTCGCCCAGGCGGACGAAGGCGCCAAAATTTACGCCGGCCTGCGCGAGCCTTTGTCGGCCGAGCAATTCGGGCAAAGTATCGGCGAAGGAAAGGTGACCGATCACATTCACGAGATTCCGGTCAAGGCTGGTGATGGCATTTTCCTTCCCGCGGGCCGTTGCCACGCCATCGGGGGCGGCAACTTGTTAGTCGAAGTGCAGCAGAATAGCGACACGACCTATCGGGTTTACGATTGGGACCGGGTCGATGATACCGGCCGGCCTCGCGAGCTTCATATCGAACAAGCGCTTCGCTGCATCGATTTCAACGATTGCCGGCCGGAACTCGTTAAGCCGCGCGGCGAGACCCTGATCAAAGACCAACTCTTCGAGATTCAAAAATGGGACGTAACGAGTGCGCGTGAACTGATAGCAGCGGGCGGTTTCGCAATCGTCTGCGCCCTCAGCGGAACATTGACGCTCGGCGGGGTTGAGATTCAACCTGGGGACTTCTGTCTTTTGCCCGCGGAATGCCAGAGTCGCGAGATCGCGCCCTTAACGAAGCCCGCGTCGATCTTACGGATTACCATTCCGAGGCAACCGTAAAAGGATGAAACCCGGGAAATGGACCGATTAAACGGTTAGCCAAAAATTGCGCGACCGCTGCCCGTTCGTAACCGGAATGGGCGCCGTCTTTGCCCGATCGTTCAACTCCGCCGTCCGCGGAACAATCACCGTAGCTGTTCCGCAGATTACGAGACAGACGCCGACGATTGCTTTCTTCAGCACCGAGTTCATCAGACGAGATTGACGATTTCAGCCAGAGTCGTGCCGCAAGGCAATCCCTTTCTTCCCAAGGACCGCAATCTTCCCTCGCCGGCCGCCTAATTCGTGACCTGGCCACTCTCGCCTGCCAAGCGCCTGAGATACTGGAAACTGTACAGGCCGCTGTCATGTCCGTCGCCCCACTCCGGCTGAACGGCGTAACCGCCCACGATGTTGAATTTCTTCAACTCAAAACTCGCCGGGGTATAAGTCACGTTAGGCCGGACGACGTGGCCGAGAACATCCGGCTCGCCCCCGCAGGCGGCGCAGGGGCAGGCTCGCCGCAATTCTTCCACGGCCAGGAAGGTCTCCGATCCATCGTTCCAGCTGATGGCCAGGTCACTCCCGATGACCTGCATGTTCGCGGGACTGAGGATCATTCTTCAGATTCTGAGCGCTTCGGCTTGGGGCGTTCGCCGAAGATTGCTGTCCCCACGCGGACCATGGTCGCGCCTTCTTCGATCGCAATGGGATAATCATTCGTCATTCCCATGGATAACTCCGCAAACTGCACCTGAAACTCTCCCTGGAGGGCGTCGCGCAATTCGCGGAGCTGAACAAAGAATTTGCGCGAAGCCTCGGCTTCCGGAGCAAGCGGCGGAACGGTCATCAATCCCTCAATCGTTAGGCGGGGAAGCGCCAGCAATTCTGCCATCGCGCTTCGCAGGGTTTCCGGCCGAAATCCAAATTTACTCCCCTCGCCCGAGACATTGACCTCGAGAAGAACCCGGGGCCGGCTGCCGACCTCATCCGCAATTCGATTCATCTCCTGCGCCAGCGCCAGCGAATCGACGCTGTGAAAGAGATCAAAAAGCGGGAGCGCATGGCGGATCTTATTCTTCTGAAGATGACCAATGAAATGCCACTCGAGACTCGAAGGGAGTTCAGGAATCTTAACTCGGGCTTCCTGCACCCGGCTTTCGCCGAAGAGAGACTGACCGGCCGCGTGCGCCACGCGGACACTTTCCGCCGGATGCGTCTTGGAAACGGCGACGAGGCGAACGTCGTCGGCTGAGCGTCCGGCCTTGCGGGCAGCGTCGGCCATGGTCGCGCGAACCCGCTGCAAATTTTCCCCGATCGTCGTCATCCGCCAAACGCTAGGCTGAATGGCAATGCTGTCACCCCAGGCTGCGTAAATAAAACTCCGTGAAGGAATTATCGGATTGCCATGACTGCGCGGGGCTCGTCATACTCCGACTATGAACTTCAATAAGAATATCGGAATGATTCTCCTGGCGGTCTTTTTGATCCTGTCCGGCCTGATGTCACTTAACATTTTGGCCGTGGGAAGCACCGTTTTGGGCATCATCGCAATACTCGCCGGCATTTTCATTCTCATCGGCAAATAATCGATCGATCGCAGCTGCCCAGCCGAAATTAAATTCTGGCCTAACCAGCCAGGATTTGTTTCATCTCCGCGGCCAGGCGCGGGCCGATCCCCGCTTCTTCGTGTTTGAAGTAGATGTAGAGATCACTCCAGGCCGCTCCTTTTTCCTGCGCCACCTCCGCCCAGCGTTTCACATCCGCGCTGCTGTAGTCCTCGCGCCGTAGACGCAGGTATCCAAATCCGGCCGTAGCCACCGGGGGAGTGGTGATTTCTTCCATGTCGGCGATGCACAGGGCGGCGTTTCGCGACTTCAAGGTTTCATAGACTTCGTCGTCGAACCAACTCTCATGGCGAAACTCGAAAGTGGCGCGCATCCCGCCAGGCAGGCAGTTCACGAAATCAGCCAGCAAAATCGTGTCCTTCTTAAAATTCGGCGGCAGTTGAAACAAAATCACACCGAGCTTCTCTCCCAGCGCGGAGGTGACGTCATGAAAATATCGCATCGTGTCCGAACACTCGCGCAGCCGCGCGTAGTGCGTGACTTTTTGCGGCGCTTTCAGGCTGAATTGAAAACGCGCGGGCGTCTGCGCCTTCCAATTCTCAATCGTTTTCGGCGATGGGATCCGGTGGAAGGTGTAATTCACCTCCGTGGTGGAAAAACGCTCCGCATAGTAGGGCAGCATTTTCGCGGCGGGAAGGTCTTCCGGATAGAATTTCCCCTTCCACTCGGCGTATTGGAAGCCGGATGTGCCGATCCAGGATTGCATTGCCCCCTTCCGAAGATCGCTCAGGCGGCCGGGGATGTTCCGCGAAGCTGCCGCCGCCGAAACTCCATCGCCCAAAGCGCCGCGATCGCGAGAATGTCGCTCGTTAGGTGAGTCGCCTGCACGCTGCCATAGGTTGCCGGCGTCAGGGTCGGCTCGAGCGGCCCGCGCACTTTTACCAGGGTCGGGGCGGTCCCACCGGGATCGAAGCCTTTGATCGCCTCGAGGGTGGCAAATCGCTGCGCCGTCACGTCGTGCATCGCATCGAGGTTCTTGTAGGCGAAGAGCGCGAACAAGATCGAAACGATCAGGGTCGTTAAGGCCGCCGGCTGTTTGCGCAGCGAGGAAAAGGCAAGCATCCCTCCGACGATGATGACGTAGAGGTTCCAGTACGATTGCATCGCGCTGGCGCGCTCAAAATACAGCTGAATGAGTTCGTTGTAGTTCATAGGAATGCGAAACTGCGAACGGTTGCGATTTCGATCATGTCCCGCACGGAACCGGGGAAGCGAGCAGAAAAGCATCCCGGCGCAGCGGGGACTTCAGGTCCACAAGAAATGTTTCCAACGCCTGGAGAGTGGCACCCGAAAAGAGGACCTCAGGGCGGGCCCGGCGAACGATGGCCATTGCCTCCCCCACCGTTTGCGCATCGCCGCGAGACAGAAGGTAGGCCGCGACGGCGGCAGCGCTGCGGGAATAACCGATCTTACAGTGAACATAGACCTGTCCGTCAGCCACCGCGGCCCCGATGAATTGCGCCATTAACCCGAGCTGCTGCGAAGTTGGGGCAGTCAGGTCGAGGACGGGAATGGAACAATACCGCAGGCGCCGGAGAATGCGCGATTCGGGCAATTCCGCCGACAAATCAAGCACCGCGATGACTCCGGATCTGCGAAGAACGCGCGCTTCACGGTTGTTAGGGCGGCGTCCAATCGAAACCGAAGAAGTAATCGCGGCGCGCAAAGGAATTTTGTGCCGGTAATAATGCAGAGAACAAAATTGGCCAAGAATGCATGGCCCGAGCGCGAACCAGCTCGCCGAGGGGATTGAACCGTCGCTTCGTTTTCTAAACGTCCCTGGACCGGCGCCAAAATAGGCGGTGGCGGCAAGGGAAAGGGAAATACCAATCCACCCGAGAAGGCCGCAACTTTTGGGATCGAGCAGGCAGACAGCCAGGCTGCAAGCTGCGCCGGCAAGGTAAAGGAGCCCGATTCGAACATTGGGCGTAACTGGGTGCGCGACTTCCCTCTCGAAACGAAAAGCATAAATGCAGTAACCGGCCAGGGCGGCGCCACAAACAATATCGGCCACGTGGTGCTGGTGTGTCAGCAAAGGCGACAGAGCGATCAGGCCGAACCACACGCAGATAAAAACCCGGGAAGCGCCGCGAGTTCTATGAAAGTAGAAGTCGAACAAGATCAGACCCAGGGCGGCATGCAAAGACGGGAGCAGATTGTATGGACGATCGATCTTGAGAAATTGCGCGAAAACTTGGCCTAACCAGCCGCTGATTTCATGAGGCGGATCGGCGTACCGAAGAGGGATAAGAACAAAGCAGCATCCGGCCACGAGAATGGCTGCGCTGATTCGCGCCGCAAGCACGCCCAATTCCCTGCGCGTCCGGCAGAGAAAAGGCGCGGCGACGAAGAAACAATCAAGCGAGAGGTAAGGCGGGACGAAAACGGGTACGAAAGGAATGCCGCGTTCCCATCCGTAAACAAAGGTCGAAACGTGCATTCGGCGGGAGGCCAGCCAGTTCGTCGTCCCGTAAACAACAATGAAAAGAACCGACAACCCCACCGAGGCCCCAAACGAGCGCCATTTGGAAAGGCAGCTTTCCGGCGTGATCACGAGCGACGGCGCGCGATCGAAACGGTGAACATTCCCCATCGATCGATTTGCATGCTCAGTTTGTCGAAACCGGCCCTGTCTATCAGCTGATCCATCTCCGCGGTGGTGCGCCGACGCATGATCCATGGGTTTCCGCGATGATTGCGCAAAACCCGCGCGATGAACTCAATCTGCGGATGCCAGGGCTGGTTGGTATAAATGAGGTATCCGCCAGGCTCGATGGCATCGGCCAGGCCGGCTAACGACCGCTCCACCATCTCGTTGGAAGGAAATAGCTCGTAGAGGCCGGAGACGATGCCTATGGCCGCGCGGGGTCGCACATTTTCGCCCGCGCCGGGATCAAAGGCGTCGACCCCTTCCGCGACAACACCGTTCAGTTGGAAGTCGTCGGCCAAAGCGCGGATCCGAACGACATTTTCCTCGTCGTAATCGCGCAGCCGGGCGTGCACTTCGATCTCGGGAAAAGCGGCAATTGTTTCGATGACATATCTCCCAACTCCTGCGGCCACATCCAAAATCCGGACGGATCGACCCTCATCATGCACCCTCTGAACGAGTGATCGCAGCGCGTCCTGCAAATTAATCCGCCGCTGGCGGATGCCACGCCAGCCGATGGTATCGAGATATGACCGGTCAATCAGGCGCCCAATGCCTAACGACCCGCGAGCCTGGTTGCGATAGACGTAGTCGAGCGACGCGCCGGAATCGAAGCCGGTGCGCCAGCCGGTGGCGATGCCTTCACTGAGATGCCCGGCGACACGCAACCCGGCGCGGGCGATGGCAAAACCTGGTCCGCCGCCGTTGCCGGTAGTCATCGCTTCATATTCCCGCCAGGTATGTGACGGCTCGACTCGAGGAGAAGAAACCGGAGCGTCGGCAAGGCGTTCCGCGACAAACTTTCGGATGCATTCGTGCACGCGGCCTCTGTCGACATCATGAAAGATGGCATGGCAGGCCGTGGGAAAGCTTTCGAGTTGTTTGATCGGAGAGGAAAGGCGCTCGAAAAACTTGTGCTGAGCGTCTTGTCGAACGACCCAATCATGTCCGGCGGTCAGCATCAGGATTGGCACCTCTATCGCGCCGGCATCGGCGATCAAACGCTGAGCGGTATCGTTTAAATCAATCAGCAAGCCGGTCGAGATCTGACGAAAGATCAGCGGATCGTGATCGTACCGTTCCGCCTCCACCGGCACCCGGGTGAGCATCGAACCGCGGACATAGCTTTTAACCTGTCCCTCGCCGAAATAACGCTGCCGAAGACGAAGCGCCGGCAGGGCGAAAGGCAGGTAAAGCTTTACTCGAAAAGCGGCGGTCGCGAGAATCAGACCGCGCAAGGCCGGCGCGTAATCATGCACCCACGCGCCAACCGTGACCGCGGAAAGACTGTGCGCCAGAGCGATGGTCTGCTCCGGTCGCAGATGATGCGTTTCCCAGATGTGCCGCGCAAAAATGTCGACGTCCCTTTCCAGGTCGGCCACGCTCGCGGCGAACCCGCGCGCTCCATCGGACTTCCCATGTCCGCGCGCGTCCCAGGCGAAAATTGCCAGGCCAGGCAAGCTTAGTGCCCTAACGAGCTCACCCCAGCGGCCGGAATGTTCGTGTCCGCGATGAAACAAAAGTAAGGCATGCCGGACGCCCTCCTCCGGGAGCCACGCCCGGTAAAAGAGGCGCGCCCCGTCCCAGCTCTCGATGAAGTTTTCCGTCGGCTTCATAAGCCATTTCTCAAGGCAAGCACCGCCTCGCGCAGCTCGGAGGCAATCAAAGCAGCTTCGGCGCGGCTTCTGGACCCATAATGCCTCGGCCGACCGATGATCAGGCGCACTTTGCGGGGCCGGAAAAAGTACGTGCCCTTCGGCCAGACACGC
>JADMIO010604214.1_pt1 | contig 10593 bp, 10 predicted proteins | sample 8958161 | NCBI WGS metagenome assembly JADMIO01 (sample SAMN16585339, study PRJNA669376) | soil metagenome | isolation source: Crop rotation soil | place: USA: Cullars Rotation, Alabama | collected 2011
CGCGACAACTTGTCCACGTGGAATTCTAAGCTTAGGATCCCAATGTGCTGGAAAGGGCGAACTCCAGACTCCGATCACCATCACCAACACGCACTCGGTCGGGGTGGCGCGGGACGCGACGCTCGAGTGGATGGTGAACGCCGGCATCGGAAAGGGCCAGGACTGGAGACTTCCCGTCGCCGCCGAGACCTACGACGGCTACCTGAACGACATCGACGGGTTTCATGTGAAGACCCACCATGTTTTCGAAGCGCTGGACGGCGCTAGGACCGGCCCGATCGAGCTGGGCAGCGTCGGCGGGGGCACCGGCATGATCTGCTACGAATTCAAGGGCGGCTCGGGCAGCGCCTCGCGCATCGTCTCGGTGGCAGGGACATCATATCGGGTCGGCACCTTCGTCCAGGCCAATTTCGGCAGGCGCCACGAACTCACCGTCTGCGGCATCAGGGCCGGCCGCTCCCTGACCGGCGGTGAGATCCGCAGGCGGTCGAGCAGCTCCGTCATCGCCGTCATCGCCACCGACGCGCCGCTTCTTCCGCACCAGCTTAAGAGGCTGGCCAGGCGGGTGCCGATCGGCCTCGCCCGCACCGGCACCATCGGGCACAACAGCTCGGGTGACATCTTCATCGCCTTCTCGACGGGCAATGACGTCGACTATCGACGCGACGTCGTCATGAGGCAGGCGGAATACATATCCAATGATCACATCGATCCGCTGTTCGAAGGGGTTGTGGAGTCCGTCGAGGAGGCGGTGCTCGATTCCATGATTGCCAACGAGACGATGGTCGGGATCGACGGCCGCACATGCACAGCGCTGCCGCGCGACCGTCTCGTCGAGCTCCTGAAATCGGCGACCGTCGCTAGATCCGGTTGAGCGGAACTTTAAGGAAGACGTTGCCCTCGTCGTCGGCCGGCGGCATGTTTCCGCCCCGCATGTTGATCTGGATCGAGGGAAGGATGAGCTTGGGTGCGCCGAGCGTCTTGTCGCGCGCCTCGCGCATGGCCACGAACTCGGCCTCGCTGATCCCATCCTTCACGTGAACGTTGTTGGCGCGCTCATCCGCTACCGTCGTTTCCCACGCATATGTATCGCGTCCCGGCGCCTTGTAGTCATGACAGAGGAACAATCGCGTCTGGGGCGGAAGCGACAGAACTTTGCGGATAGAGCGGTAGAGGGTCGCTGCATCCCCGCCGGGGAAGTCGGCTCGTGCGGTACCGAAATCCGGCATGAACAGGGTGTCGCCGACAAAGGCGGCGTCGCCGATGACGTAGGTCATGCACGCCGGCGTATGGCCCGGCGTGTGCAAGACGTTGGCATCGATGTTGCCGAGCTTGAACCTGTCGCCGTCGCGGAAAAGGCGGTCGAACTGACTCCCGTCCCTCTGGAACTCGGTGCCTTCGTTGAAGATCTTTCCGAAGGTTTCCTGGACGACCATGATCTTCTCGCCGATGCCGAGGACGCCCCCGATCTTTTCCTGCAGGTACGGCGCCGCCGATATGTGGTCGGCATGCACGTGCGTCTCGAGGATCCATTGGACCCTGAGCTTCTCTTGTTTCACGTGGGCTATGAGTTTGTCGGCGCTCGCCGTATCGGTGCGGGCCGCGGCGCTGTCGTAGTCGAGAACGGAATCGATGACGGCTGCGGCACCTGTCTCGGGATCGCTCACGACATAGCTCACCGTGTTGGACGGCACGTCGAAGAAACCTTGGACCTTAGGACGGGTCATAACCCCTTCTCCATCTGAAGCTCGGCGAGACATGTCGCACCAGCCACATGCCCAATCCCATGGCAACCAGGAATATCACGGGATTCCATGAGCCCGTCACCAGACTGGCAACGGCTGGCCCCGGGCAGATTCCGGAAATCCCCCAGCCGATTCCGAAAACGACGGCACCCACCATGAGCTTGGCATCGACCGTCTTTGCCGAAGGTCCGGAAAAGACGGGTGCGAGCACGGGTTGCGATCGGTGTGCCGCCAGACGATTGCCGACGAACGTTGCCGCGAGCGCCGCGCCCATCACGACGAGGAGGGTGGGGTCCCATGACCCTGCCAGATCGAGGAAGTTCAACACCTTCGCCGGATTGGCCATGCCTGAAATGCAAAGTCCTGCGCCGAACAGGCAGCCTGCCAGGAATGCCGAGAGATTGCGCATGGTCTACGCGCCGTGCCGGATCAGGAAGACCACTGCAACGGCGGTGGCCATGAAGGTCGCCGTCGCGACGATCGACCGGGTAGACAGACGGGCGATACCACAGACGCCGTGACCGCTCGTGCACCCGCCTGCCAGGGTGGTTCCGACGCCGACCAGCAGTCCGGCCACCGCCAGGCCTGCTCCCTGAACGGGAAAGACGATGCTGCCAGGCTTGAACCATCCGGCGATACCTGCGATGACGCTACCCGCCAGAAGCCCGCCGATAAACAGCAGGCGCCAGTTTCGATCGTCGCCAGCAGGGCCAACAAGGCCGCTGATGATGCCGCTGATGCCGGCGATCCTGCCGTTGAGTACCCACAGCACCGCCGCGGCGAAACCGATGAAGGCACCGCCGACCAACCCAGCTATCGGTGTGAATTCCGTGGGCATGGTGCGTCCGCGGGCAAGATTAGCCCCGGCACCGATGTGATCAAGCCCTTCCGCTTCGTTGGGGACCTGGCCAGTTCCCGAACAGCCGCCCATCGATGACCACGAGCCCCAGTCCGATGGCCGCGAGGCCTGCAAGGTCTGGTAACGACAACCTCTCGCCGAGAAGGGCCACGCCCAGGAGAAGTGCGGTTGCGGGCACCAGCAGTGTGACGAGCATGAGGTTCGTGGCCCCCGCCCTACGCAATAACGAGAAATAGACGATATAGGCAAAGGCAGTGGAGAGGACCGCGAGCCCGGCGACAGCCGACACGCTCGTCAGGGACGGTGCTTCACCGAGCCAGGGACGCTCGACGGCAATCGCCAGCGGCATCATGACGAGGCTCGCTCCTGTGAGCTGGCCGGCCGCGGTCACGATAGGCGGATCGCTGCCGAAGCGGCGACCGTAGACGCTGGCGCAGGCGTAGGATAGCGCTGCGATGAGCAGGGCAAGATCCGCGGCTGCCAACGCCGATGTGCCGATGCCGCTCATTCCCACGATGAGGCCGACGCCGACGAGACCGGCGATGATCCCGCCCACTGCCTGCAGGCGCAAAGGTTCGTCACGCAGCGCGAAATGGGCGACGACGACCGTGAAGAGCGGCGTTGTGGCGTTCAGGATGGCCGCGTGGCCCGATGCGACATGGGTCTGGCTCCAAGCGATGAGAGAAAAGGGAAGGGCGTTGTTGACCGTCCCCATGACGATCCACTGCACCCAGCGCATCGTCGCACGCAGCGATCCGGGATTGGTCGCGGCAATGACGATCCACAGGCACGCCGCGGCGATGCAGACCCTGAGTGCGACGACGGTGAGCGGTTGAAATCCGCGCAGCGCGACTTCGACGAAGAAGAACGAGCCGCCCCACACGAGGCTCAGGACGCACAGCTGGAGCCAGTCCCTGGGCCCCATGACGCGTTTGATGGTTGGCTGCATCCCGTGCTCCATAGAGAACACGGAAAGATGCAGCCACCCGATTCGTGCGCAGGGTGGAATTTCGCGGAAACCCTTTGTGCCGAGGGCTACTCCGAAAGGTACATGTTGCGCGCCAGCGCGTCTTTGATGACGCCGAAAGCGTCGGCCAGCTCGTCGTTCGTATCGGTGTTGAAGTAATAGGTGCCGTCCGGCTCGTTGACGTCGCCGGCGCAGTTCCGCAGGCGGGTCTCGGTCTCCGCTTCCATCGAATCATTGAGGTCGAACGACACCGTGATCACCCGGACGCCCTCATCTTTGAGGCTGTCGCAGATCGCTTCCAGGTTCTCCTCCGCCTGCTCGGGCGAACGATCCCAGATGTTGTTGCCCGGCCCCCAGCCGTCCGCCGTCTGCCGGCCGTCGGTCAGGAGCACGACGGCCTTGAGGGTGCCTTCGGTCCCGAAGCTCGTTCCCGTGGTGTAGGGAGCATTCGGCGAAAGCAAGTGATAGGCCCACTCCATTCCGAGCGCGATGTGGGTGAGGTTGTGGGGCTGCATGTTCTTGATCTGAGAGATGGTCGACAGATGGCTGTTCGACAGGTCACGGACGTTGAGGTAGTTGCCGCCATAGTTCGACGAGCAGCTGCCCTCGTCGATGAACTTGGTCGTATTGCTGGTGGAACTAGTGGTCGGCGTCGTCGAGCGGGTGTTGTAAGGATATTTGCGGTCGGATACGCACCGGGTCCAGTCTGACGACGACGTCTGGCCGTTGTAGTACTTTCTGGGCATGGTGACCCTGACCATGTCGGAAAACGGCACGAGGGCGAACTGGACGTCCCGATTGGTGCCGTCCTGCGAAAGCTCTTCGATGAGATTGACGGTCTCATCGCGCATGGTGCGGTATTTCTTAACACCGTTGACCTTTTCCTCCATGGAACCCGAGTAATCCATGACCAGGACGATCTCGCCCTTGTTGTGTTCGGAGAAAATCGGGAGGCTGGCAGTCGACTTCGCATGGATGTCGTTGAAGCCCTGGCCGAGCAAGTTTCCCATCACCGTGGGAACGTCGACGGTCGATTCCACCGTCATCGTCTGGTCGTCGTCGTCCGGCGTTACGGTCGGTTCACTTCGATGTCCTTCAGCGGCCCGGAATCGCTCTTGTTCTTGTTGATGTAGTCTTCGGCAATCGCCGTATAGTCGTCGTTCCCGTCGGCATAGGCGCTGGAGGCTGCGAGCGCCGCGGCATCGCTGAGGGCCTGCAGTTCCGTCTTGGCCCCTACGAGATCCGAATACTCTACCGCCACGGCGGCGGCCATCACGCATGGAAGGGCGACGAGACCGAACATGACACCGGTGCTGCCTTTGCGGTCGCGAAGGAACGAACTGATTGACGCCGTCAGAAGTCGCATGGTCCTCGTGCCTCGAGCTATTGGTTGAGGTAGGGAAGGTCGGCGAGCACGGCCGTCGCATCCGCGGTGTTCGCGGCGCAGTACGCCTCGAGATTGTCGCGCATCTCGTCGCCCACTTGCTGGAAGATGCCGTTGACGCTCTCCGAGGAGGTATCGGTGTTGGAGATCCTGTCCTCGATGGTGCTGGTGAGACGGTCCCAGTCCTCTTCGGTGATGACCATCTCGCAGGCGCGGATCGTCATCATCGTGCGGTAGTAGACTTCAAGCGTTGCAGCCGATGCACCTGTCGGTACTGTGGCGAATGCGGCGACACATGCACATGCGTGCGCGAACGACACAACCGACTTGCGAAACGATACGACGGACACCCAGCTCATGATGCTTCCTCTTTTCATCGACGTTCTTAACGAGTCGACAGCGCGGATGATTGCTAGGTCGTAACGTCAAAGATTGAACCGGAACTTAAAGTGCCCGGGATTTTTTAGTGCGATTTTTGCGAGTAGCTAAAATGCAATGCAGAGGCGCAACGCATCATAAATCGCGGCGTGAATATTGCGCGCCGCGACAGCATCGCCGATGCGATAGAGTGCGAAACTCCCGGACGGGTTGGTGATGTTGTGCTGCGCCTTGCCGATGATGAACGCTGGGTGATCGACCGCGCCCAAATTGTTAGAATGCGGTTTCAGTGCGAAATACAGCTCGTCGAGAGGAAGTGTCGCGGTTTCGACGACGACCTGGTCGACGAGCCGCGCTGCGGTGTCCGCCTCTCCGTAGGGGCTCCATAAAATTGCAGCAATCTTGTTTCCTTCGCGTTTGATGGCCCGTAACCTTGTCATCGGTGTAATCTTAACCCCATGTTTTTCGAAGGCCTGCATGTAGGGCACGAGGTTTAGGCCGCCCATGTCGGGCGCGAAGAATCGCTCCGGGCTGACGAGTTCGACTCTGGCGCCGCCTTCCGCCAGGAACTCGGCGGCCGCCATGCCAGGATGGGCGCCGTTGTCGTCGAAAACGAGCACGTCGTCGCCCGGCCGAGCATCGCCCGTAAGGATGTCCCAGCTCGAGGTCGCAAGCTCGTTGCCCTCATCCAGCAGATCGATTTTGGGTAGGCCGCCGGTGGCGATGATGACGATGTCCGGCTGGAGCGCGGTGATGTCGTTTTCGTCGGCAAACGTATTGAATCGCAAATCGACGCCGAGCATTTCGCACTGCGCGAAACGCCAGTCGGCAATGCCGATGAGCTCCTTGCGCCGTTTGATTCGCGTTGCTAGGCGAAGCTGTCCGCCGGGCGCATCGGTGGCTTCGAACAAAACGACCTTGTGGCCGCGTGACGCGCTCACCCGCGCCGCCTCGAGGCCCCCCGGGCCGGCGCCTACCACGGCGATGAGCTTTTTCGGGCCTGATGCTTTCGGGATCTCATGAGGAATGTGCGCTTCCCGTCCCGTCGCCGGATTGTGGATGCACAGGGTCTCGTGCCCCTCGTAGATTCGGTCGAGGCAGTAGGTGGCTCCCACGCAGGGGCGGATGTCGTGCTCCCGCCCTTCCATCACCTTCCGCGCGATGTGGGGATCGGCGATGTGGGCCCGGGTCATGCCGACCATGTCGAGCTTGCCCTCGGCAATGGCATGGCGCGCCGTCGCGACGTCGTTGATGCGGGCGGCATGGAAAACTGGAAACCGCGTCGCGGTGCGAATTTCGCCCGCGAAGTCGAGATGCGGAGCCGATCGCATGCCGGTCACCGGGATGATGCGGGAGAGCGGCGTATCGTGGTCGATGTGGCCGCGGATGACGTTCAGAAAGTCAATCAGGCCGGACTGCACCAGGAGCCGGCAGATCGCCAGTCCCTCCGCTTTGCTGATCCCCTTGTCCCAGTCCTCGTCGGCCACGAGCCTGCAGCCGACGATGAAATCGGGCCCTACCGCCGCCCTGACCGCTTCCAGCACCTGGAACGAGAATCGCAGCCTGTTTTCCAGCGATCCGGAGCCGTAAGCATCCGTTCGCCGATTCGTGGCCGGCGACCAGAACTGGTCCATGAGATGGCCGTAGCACTCGAACTCGATGCCATCGAGGCCGGCAGCCTGCATCCGCTGCGCAGCGGCCGCATAGTCCTTGATGATGCGGTCGATGTCCCAGTCCTCGATCGCCTTGGGCACCGCGCGGTGGGCCGGCTCGCGGATCGGCGATGGTGCAAGCACCGGCAACCAGCCCGCCTTGTTCCAATTGGTGCGCCGGCCGAGATGCGTGAGCTGGATCATGACGGCCGTGCCGTGCTCATGGCACTCGTCGGCCAGCCGCCGGAGCCAGCCGACGATCTCGTCCCTGTAGGCGAAGAGGTTGCCGAAGGCGGGCGGCGAGTCCTGGGAGACGATGGCCGAGCCCGCCGTCATGGTGAGCGCGATGCCGCCCTTCGCCTTTTCGACGTGATAGAGCCGGTACCGATCCTTCGGCATCCCGTCTTCGTGATAGTTGGGCTCGTGCGCCGTCGACATGATCCGGTTGCGCAGCGTGAGATGCTTGAGGACGTATGGCTGCAGGAGCGGGTCTGAAGATCGGAGGAGGGTCTGCGAGCTCATGTCATTCTGCCGCTGCGACTGCCGGAGACCGGCTCGCGATCGTCGTTTCTCGCCCCGGCTCGGGGTCTTTCGGCACGAGAAAGGACAGCGCCAGCGCAACTCCCGCCATCGCCGACCCGATCAGGAAGACGGCCGCCGGATCGACGTCCCACATGATGCCGAGGGGAATGGGGATGGTCACAGCGGCAATGTGATTGATGGAGAACGCGACGCCCGACGTCGGCGCGATGTCGCCGGGGTCGGCAATTTTCTGGAAGTAGGTCCGATGCGCGATCGCGAGGAAGAAGAAGGCGTTGTCTAGCACGTAGAGGCCGGATGCGAACCACGGATTCGTCGCCACTGCATAGAGGATGAAGATTGCGACTAGGCCGACGTTCTCGATGATCATGGTGTTGCGGTCGCCCAACCTGGCGATGAGCCAGCCGAGCTTGGGGGCGGCCAGCGTGTTGATGGCGGCGTTTACCAGCATCAGGAGGGTGATTGCGCCGACGTCGAACTCGAACTTCTGCACCATGAGCAGAACGGCGAAGATGATGAAGATCTGGCGCCGGGCGCCGCTCATGAAGGTAATCGCATAGTAGAGCCAGTACCTGCGGCGCAGGACGAGCTGGCGGCGCTGCGGAACCTCCTCGCGGAAGAATGGAAACCAGAAATACGTGAAAACCGCGACCACCACCGTCAAAAGCCCGCCCGCGAGGAAGACATAGACGTAGTCGAGTTCGAGCCATTTCCATGTGATGAACAGGACGCCGTATGCGGCGATCGTCGCGAACGACGCCGCCGAGACGACCTTGCCGATGTCGACCGCGGCGGACTTCTTCTCGAACCACTGCAACGCCAGCGATTGGTTGACCGTCTCGTAGTAATGGAAGCCCAGAGACTTGATCATCGTCGTCACGTAGAAGCCGAACGCGCTCGGGAAATAACCCGTGGCTGCGACGCCGAATCCGATTGCCAGGAGCGAAAGGAGGCCGAGCGTCTGCTCACGCATGACGAAGAGAAAGAAAATGGCGGCGAACGACAGGAAGCCGGGAATCTCGCGGACGGTGTGCAGGATGCCCATTTCCTGCCCGCGAAACCCGATTGCGTCGATGGCGAAGTTGGTGTGCAGGGCGTTCCACGTGGCGAAGCCGAACTGGTTCGCCACCGCCATCAGCATCAGCGCCAGGACCGGCCGCTTCCAGTAGGAGGCGTCGGAGATCGATATCGTGGGGTGGCGAAACATGCCGGCTTATACCACGGCCGGATTTGCCTGGGCATGCGGCGGCCGCATGCGTGGCCGGCGGCGCCGTCAGCGCAGCAGGGCGCCTGCCGTTTTCCTGAGCGCGACCGGGGAGGCGAGGTAGGCCCGCCGCAGCCAGGGCCGCAACTTGTCGAGATACAGGCTGCCGTGGATCCGGCCGGCAAGCGACAGCGGATGCCAATAGTCGGCGACCGGGATCGTATCCGAGCTCCATGACACCTTGTGGGGATCGGAGGGAACCATGAGGTCGAAGACCGACACGCCCGCCGCCAGCGCCTGCCTCTGGGACAGATCCATGTGCAGGCGCGCCGGCGATGAATCGGTTAGCTCCGGATCGTGCGCGGTGATGAAGCCGCAATGGCGGCCCTTGAAGCGGAAGCCCACCTCGAAGGAGATGTCGCGGTCGCCGGCCCGCAGCAGCGACGCGACGACCTTGAATTCACCGTGAGCTCCGAAGGCCAGTGCCTGGAGAAAACCCGCAAGGCCCGGGGCGTGCAGCGGAATGCTGGGAAGCCCGCGGTCGACCAGCCACCGCCGTTTCGCTCCGACCGCCTTGTCGATGGTCGCAGCAAGGGCAGGTCCACCCTCTAACGTCTGGAAGGTGATCGGGCCAATCCGTTCGAGGTCGTTGCGGATCTTCACCCTCCGCCGGCGCTGCACCTTGCTGTAGCGGGCCAGATAGGCCGCCTCGTCCGCGAATTGCCGGAGATCCATGAAAGGCGCGCCTGTTTCGTCGCCGATCCGGGTGAGGGTGTTGGACAGAAATGGGAAGGCCGCGGCGTCGCGGCGGACATGGCGAAGATGGAGACCGGTGAAATCGTCCTGGCTCGCGATAAAGGCTAGGGCTGCGGTCATCCATGCCACGACGTTGAGGTCCGGCGCTGCAAGGACGTCGCCGTATTGCGAGTAGGGATGGCTGAGCCACTCCAGGACCCGAAAGCGCGACCCGCGCTCGCTCATCAGCGGCCACAGGAACACGAGCTCGTTGGCCGCAAATCCGGCGACCACGAACGGCTCGTACGCCGCGCCGAAGCTTTCCAGCCATTGGCTGCACCACTGATGGCTCTGGAAGAGGGTGTGCGAGCCATTGTCGCGCTCCTCCAATCTCCGCCACGCCCCACCGATCGCGCATACATCGAGCGGCGTTCGAAGCAGGGTGAACCTGCAGGCGTTTGATCGGCGATTCGGCGGTTGGGCAATCAAATTCATCTAAGCTACTGAAATTGTTTAGCTTAGGGCATTATATCAAAAGTTGCTTACAGGAGGTAAAGCAATCAGAGAGAGAATAGGTCAAGCGGGCTGAACGCGTCGACGCGGTCCGATCGCAATCGCCAATCCTGCGACGATGATCGCGCCGCCGATCACATTTGCAGTCGTCAGCTCCTCGCCTAATCCGATGACTGCGGCAGCGACGCCGACGACCGGCATGAGGAGCATGAACGGCATCAGGACGGATACCGGATGCCGCCGGATCAGGCTGTACCAGAGCGCATACCCGCAGAAGAAGCCGAGGAAGCCGAACGCTCCGGCGGCCGACCATTGCCAGACGCTGGCGCTGCGCAGCGCGTCGAGCTGGCCCGATTCCAGGAGCACGGTTGTGAGAACGAGTTGCGGCACGGCATGGAGGGATATCGTCCGCAACAGGATGATCCCGTCGTCGCGGCCGTACTTGCGCGCAATGACCTGTCCGATCGACCAAGCCAGGGATCCGGCGACGATCAGGAGGACAGGACCGATCGGCGGCATGAGGTCGGGCAGGCCGACGATCACTGCCACGCCGGCGAAGGCGGTTAGGATTCCGGCAAATGCCCGTCCCGAAAGATGTTCGCTGCAGAATGCCCAG
>JADMIO010690607.1_pt1 | contig 10592 bp, 13 predicted proteins | sample 8958161 | NCBI WGS metagenome assembly JADMIO01 (sample SAMN16585339, study PRJNA669376) | soil metagenome | isolation source: Crop rotation soil | place: USA: Cullars Rotation, Alabama | collected 2011
CAACTTGTCCACGTGGAATTCTAAGCTTAGGATCCCAATGTGCTGGAAAGATTGAGTCGGCAGCAAGGTCGCGTAGATTTCGTAGGCTTCCCTGACTTGATACGTTTGCGGCGTCGTTTGCGCCAGGGTCGTCGCCGGCACGCACAAAATCAGAGCGATATAAACAAGAAGGGATCATAGAAAGTCCTCGCCCGAGCACGTTATGTTTGGGAAGATGACTGCCGGAAAGAATTAGTTGGCTGGCCGCCCGAGTTCCATTGCCTTCAAAAGCTGATCGACCAATTCGATTTCTTCGTCGCCCGGCTCGAGGTCTTTGTACTTGTGCAGCGCCTGGCGCGCGCCCGCGACGTTTGCCAGCCGGTGATAAACCAGCGCGAGGTTGTAATACACCAGCGAAAAGTTAGGTTCGATTTGCGTCGCCGCTTCGTAGTGCAGCCGCGCCAAAGGAAAGTCGCCGGCGTCGTAATAGAGATTCGCGAGGTTGTAGTGTGCTTCGACGTGACGCGGATCATGCTTGAGCGACTGCGTGAAGTTGTCGAGCGCGCCGACCAGATTTCCGGAGTCCAGCTCGATGATGCCAAGGTTGCAGTAAGCTTCGGCAACGTTATCGCCCGCCGCGATCGCTTCCTTATAAAACTCAATGGCCTGCATATCGGCTTGCTCATGCAGCAAAAGAGCTTCTTCGAACGGCGTCAACAGACGCGAAACCTGCACCTGACCTGGTTCGGCACGGAACAAACTGAGCTGACCCTGAAGCTCAGCTTCGATCTGTTTGATCGTGAGGCCTTGCGCCCGCATTTCGCGCACGCGGCGAAACAGCGTCAGCGCATGAAAGTCGTAAGTAGCTTCGACGTCGTTCGCGGCAGGCGCGGCCTGAATGATCCCTGTTTCAGTCCAACGCCGAATCGTGCGCTCGCTCAAACCAAACATCTGTTTGATTTCGCGAATCGAGTAACTGGATTTGACGCGTTGGTAATCCGCCTTGGCGGGAACAGGTTGAGGAAACGAGAGGACCTTGCGGCTTTTGTCGGCCATTTACGGCCTAAGCGTACACGAAAATCCTAAAGTTTGGGTAGAAAAAACAGTCAGAACCGCCTGCGGTAGCAGGCGCTTGATCCAAAAAAGATGCTCAGAACCTATGTTCAACCCATCCGCTACCGCAGGCCGTTCCGACGCCCGCTCTCGCTCAGCACTTCACATAGCCGAGCAGCCAGAAAACGATGATGAAGATGACGATCATCGAGAAGCAGCCGCCGCCCCATTTGTAAGCGGCCGCACCGGCCAGACATCCACGCAGAGGTCCTTCCATAAGTTATGCCGCCTTTGCATCCGCTGAGTCGCGGTCGATTAGTTTTGAGAAACGGCTGGTCTCGCCGCTTTCCAGCTCGTCCTGATAGAGGAACGCGAGTTTGTTCTTCTCAAACTGATCGAAGAATTGTTCCCAGGTAATCTCCTGCAAACTCTCTTCGCCGCTGTAGCCGGGATAATCAATGCGCAGAAGACCGCCGCCGCTCTCGCCGGCTCGTTCGGTGCCTTTGACCTTTGCGGGGCGACCGCCGCGCGCTTCGACCCATTTGCGAATTTCGTCGTGGTTCGTGGTGGTTTTTGATTCAGCCATGATGACTCCTTCGTGCGCGTCGTAAGTGCAACCGATGTGCCCAGAAGCCTGACCCCGACGATCGGTCGCTGAGGTTTCAATTTTCATTATGAATCGCGATTTGATCCAAAGACGTTCGAGGTCGAATAACTGTAAACGACGTGTACGCGTCCGATACATCGCCGTTCCGATTCTGATTACTTTCGAACTCAAAAAGCGTCAGCGCATAAGAAGATCTTGTGCTCAGCAAGATCGAAAACTTCTGATTCCGGCGTTGGCGACGATGTAGTGTTCGCTTCCGAACAGAGTTTTAAAAAAAGGTGCGCAGGTTGCTTAGAAGTCCGGCAAAGAAAGGGGGTTATTCATGCCTAGAGGAGATAAAGGAAGTTATACCGACAAACAGAAACGCCAGGCGGAGCACATCGAAGAGGGTTACGAAAAGAAAGGCGTCTCGAAGAAAGAAGCCGAGAGTCGCGCCTGGGCGACGGTGAACAAAGAATCCGGCGGCGGCAAAAAGAGCGGTAGCGGTCGCGGCAAAAAAGGAAATAAGTCGTCTTCTAAAAAAGGTGGCAAGAAGGGCGGCAAGAAAGCCGGCAAGAAGAAAGGCGGCAAGAAGAAGGGCGGCCGTAAGAAGAGCAGCAAGAAGTAAAGACGAGGAGGCAGGAGTCGCGGGTTCGCGGATAACGTCATTCTCCGCTGCCCTGATCCTGTCTCCAACGTCTTATCTTAACTTTTGATCATGGCACCACGACAAACATCTCGCGCAAGATCGCGCAAAACTTCAACAAAGAAATCCAACGCTCGAGCGCGCAAACGCCCTTCGGCAAAATCCAGTCCTGCGCCAAGTCGCGGCAGTGAGGTTCGGCAACGTGAAGAGCCAAAGTCGCCGATGCCTAAACAACATCAGCAGAAGCCGGGCCTAGAATCCAAAGTCACCCCACGCCCGCGTTACGAGGCGCCGAACTACAAAGGAGCGGACAAACTTCTGGGGCAGGTCGCGCTGATAACGGGTGGCGACTCAGGCATCGGGCGCGCCGTCGCGGTGCTGTTCGCGCGCGAAGGCGCTGATGTCGCGTTCACTTATTTGGAAGAAGAAGAGAACGACGCGCGCGAAACGAAGCAAGCTATCGAACGTGAAGGACGACGCGGGTTGATGATCGTCCTGGACGTGCGCGATTCAAAGTCGTGTCAAAAAGCTGTGGACACCACGCTGAATAATTTCGGCAAGCTAAGTGTCCTGGTAAACAACGCGGCCTTTCAAAAGAGCCAGGAAAGCGTCGGCGACCTGTCGGAAGAGCAATGGGACCGCACGTTCCGCACAAACATCTATGGCTACTTTTATATGGTGAAGGCGGCGCTGCCACACATGACGAAGGGCGCGGCGATTATCAACACGGGATCGATTACCGGCCTTGAAGGTAGCAAGCACCTGCTTGATTATTCGGCCACCAAGGGCGCGATTCATGCGTTCACGAAATCGTTGGCGCAGAACCTTGTTGAGAAAGGCATCCGCGTGAATTGCGTTTCGCCCGGGCCGGTTTGGACTCCGCTCAATCCTGCTGACAAACCAGCGAAAGAGGTCGCGAAGTTTGGCGCCGACACGCCGATGAAACGACCCGCGCAACCGGAAGAGATTGCGCCGGCTTATGTCTACTTCGCTTCCGCAGTCGATTCGAGTTACGTCACTGGCGAAGTGCTGACTTTGTTAGGTGGCGAGACGACTGCCGCCTGAAGATGCCGCCCTTTGCCACGGCCGCAGCCCGTTAACTACATCAACAAAGATTTTTAGCGCTTCGATCACTGCTAACAGTTCATCGTTACGAGTAGGATTGGGCTCCAGCCTAATTCAAAGACTCACAATTCAAGATTCACGATTAACTGCTCGGTATGTTATCTTTCCGAAGGTTGCTCCCGCGCCTCTCCGACAAACACCCAGGGGTTTTCTAAATGAAATATTGTCCAGCTTGCAATTTTACTTTCCCCGATTTTCATCGAGTGTGCGACTTTGACGGAACTGAGTTGGCGCCGGACCCTCCGCGACTTCCCAAAGCGGCAGACGCACGCCGCTCACGGCTTCGCCGAGTTGTAACGTCACCTGCGCTCCTGACGACTTTGGCGGTATTGGCCGTTTTCCTGAGCGCCGTGGCGATCAGCCTTAAGCTGCCCGCGCCGACGATTCCAGTCGTGAAACAAACTCCGCCGTCGCGCGGCATCGCCCCGGCGCCTGCCTCCGCTTCACCGCAACTGGGAGATGGAAGCGACTCGCCTACGACTTCGACGCGCCGAGATGTTGTAAGGCTCAACAACTCCACGAGGTCGGCATCAGCATCGCGCGGGCATCGCGCGACTTCAAGTGGGATGGCACGGCTGCGTCAGAGAACATCGACTGACGATAGCTCGCGTTCAGCGACAATCGCTCGGCAAGCGAACCGCGAGCAGCGGTCTAAGGAAGAAAACGATCCTAAGCTTGTCGCGATCCTAAAAACGACGTGGAACGTGCTGAAGAAACCTTTTAAGTTCTGACTCGCTGCCTGTCAGCCTCCGGTTGAAGTTACCAAATCGATTTTCGTTGACGGCGTGATATCGGCCTCAAGCACGCGTTGCATGTACTTCAGCACACGCTTGTTTTCGGTGGGGTTCTGCGACACGACGCAGTCGCTGGGAATCACCAAACGATAATCGCGCATGAACGCATCGTTCGCTGTGAAGAGGATGCAGATGTCACCCGTGTAGCCCGCCAGGATAAGCGTCTCAGCGCCGAGATGTTTCAAAAGCAGATCGAGTGTCGTTGAAAAGAAGCCGGAGTGCTTCGGCTTCAGCACGAAGTAATCGTTGCGGCCAGGCTTCAGCAGCTCGACGACTTTGCGGCCACGCACATCGTCTTTCAGGCAATGGGAGACAAGCCGCTTAAAATCTGAACGCCACTTGCCGAAGTTGTCGTTGACATACACGGCGGGAATACGCGCGCGGGCGCAGCGCTCTTTGAAGGCTGCAATGCGTTTCGCCGCGGGCAACGCGTGACGCAGAAGTTGGGCGCCGCCTTCGAATTCAAAATCGTTGATGACGTCGATCAGAAGCAAGACGACGGGTGAAGTGTCCGGCGCGTTGCCATGAAGATCTGAATTCTGCTTCGGCATCGCTTAGAAATAAGAGTCTGCACAACAGAACGAGCGGCCTCTAAGCCGCTCGTCCTATTGATTGAAGAAAACTGCTGCTCAGTAGTTCGGCTTTGCGTTTCCTGCCGTTTTCGGCGTCGCTTTCGCGGCCGGCGCAACCTTTAGCTGATTGACGACCTTTGTGACGCCTTCAGTTTCTTTGGCGAGCTTTTCTGCTGCCGCTTTCGCTTCGGCTGTCTCGACGGTGCCGCGCAGGGTGACCACGTTTTTCACCACGTCGACATTTATGTTTCGTTCCGGAGTGGTTGAATTCGCGATCAGCTGGGCGACGATCTTCGTGTGAATCCAGGCATCATCGAGCGTGTCGCCGATCGTCTCGCCGGCACTCTTCGCTTTCTCGCGCGCTTCCTGTGCCTCGCGTTCAGTATATTCGCTGCGCGACTTTGCCGGAGATGCGGTGGCCGTCGCCGCCGGCGTCGCCATGTTCGCATTCATGTTTGCGTTGGTATTGCTATTGGTATTCGTAGCGGTATCAGTGCAGCCAACAAGTAATAAGCCGGCGACTATCAACACGGCCGGCAGATAGAATTTAGTCATGCGATCTCCTTTCCTGACTTAAGCGTTCTGACCTAAACAGAAGAACGCCAGCGGCTGTTAACCGCTGGCGATCTTTTCACCGATGTCCTCGACGGCATCGCCGATGACCCGTCGAGCTTTCCCTACTTTCTCTTGTACCTTGCCTTCGGTGCGGTCCCGCGTGCCTTCATCGTGCAGCGCGGGATTGTCGGTTATCTTACCCAGTTCCTGTTTGGCTGTGCCTTTGATCTGCTTTGCTTTGCCTTTGACTTCGCTTTCGTAACGCATTTTGTTATCGCTTCGTCACACCGCGGTGCGACGCCCAGTGACCAACTGCAGAATCAGCACAACCAGCGCCACCAACAGAAGCAGATGTATTAAACTTCCGCCCACGCCGCCGATGAAGCCCAGCAGCCAGAGCACCAACAACACCATCAAAATTGTCCACAACATGAGTTCTTAACCGTCCTTTCGTCGAAACGTTAAGCTTGCCCGCCGTGGTGCAATCGGCAAAGGTCATGCCACCTCAGAAAATTGAATTTGCGCCAGTTTCTTTGGGTGTTTTGACCCAAAAAAGAACGTGAATGCATCGATCTGAAACTGATCGATGTGAAGAGTTCGCGCCGTGAAGTGCGGCTTATCTCACCATCGTGCCGGTGCGGCGCCAACGAGTGTTGCTGAAGAAATCGATGGGGCTGGCGAATGGTTGCGTTTCGTCGTACGACCAATAAACAAACATGGCGCGGCCGACGATCAGGTCGCGCGGTACAAAGCCCCACGCGCGGCTGTCCAGGCTGTTGTCACGATCGTCACCCATGACGAAGTACGAGTTCTCCGGAACTTTCTCAGGCTTGCCCACGGCGTAATGAAAGTCTGGGCTGATCCCGACACGCTCGCCGCGGCGTGCCGCCTCGACTGTGTCCTCAAAATAATAGACGTCGTACTTCTCGTTGCCGGTGCGCGGTGTGTCTTCGACAATTTCCAGCGGCGCTTTCTCGTTGACGTTGCGCGCGACGATTAAGTGCTCAGGCAGCGGCTGGCCGTTGATGAGGACCTGCAGGCCTTTGACTTCGACAGTGTCGCCGGGCAGACCGATAACGCGCTTCACATAGTTAACTTTGAAAGGAATATTGTCTTCCTGCTGATCGCGTTCGCGATTATGAGGGTTGCCGGGATATTTGAAGACGATGATGTCACCGCGGCGAATTTCGCGTTGCGGCAGCAGCGCAAATTGCGGCCCGGGCGCGAAGAGGAACTTGTTGACCAGCAGATGATCACCAACCGTGATGGTGTTCTGCATCGAGCCCGTCGGCACTTTCACCGCCTGCACGATGAAGGTCATGCCGAACAGCGCCATGATCACCGTCACCACTGCCGACTCAAAGTATTCGCGGAAAATAGTCTTCGGCGGTCCCAGCGGCTCAGCTTCTTTCTCTTTCTCAACCGCGCGCTCGCGACCGTTGCGGTTAACGTCGCGCGCGGAAAGAGGCTCCGCCTTCGGCTTCTCGGTATTGACTGTCGTGTCACTCATCAAAAGCATCGTAGAGGTTTGAGATTCAGAGTTCAACTTTGACGCGCTAATCTCTACCCATTCGATTCCATCTGCTGCAAAGCGAGTTGCGCGGCGGCGGCTTCCGCGGCCTTGATGGTTTTTCCTTCGCCGCGCGTCGCGCCGCCATTCCACTTCAGCTCGACGTGAAAGGTGCGATGGTGCGGCGGGCCAAGCGTCTCGATGACCGTGTAGACAGGCGCGGGTTCGTGATTCGCCTGCAGCCGCTCCTGCAACATCGTCTTCGGATCAGCAGCCGCCGCCGCGACCGGATCGGCGTCGCGCAACTCTTGAGCAAGCGTGCGACGCACGAAATCATTCGCCGCCGACAAGCCGCCATCGACAAAAACCGCGCCGATCACTGCTTCGAAAACGTCGGCGAGCAAAGCCGCTTTGCGGCGGCCGCCGCTTTTTTCTTCACCGCGACCGAAACGAACGAAATCGCCGAGGCCCAAATGCGTCGATGCTTTCGCCAGCGTGGGCGCGCTCACCAAACGATGCTTCATGCGCGAGAGTTCGCCTTCCGTTGCGTGCGGATAGGCGCGGAACAAGTAGTCGGCAACCAACAAGCCCAACACAGAATCGCCCAGAAACTCGAGCGCTTCGTTATGCAGACGGCGAGCATCTGCTCCAGATCGCGGCGACACTTGCTCATGTGCCCACGAACGGTGCGTCATCGCCTGCGTGAGCAAATCGCCGTTGCGAAATTTATAGCCGATAATGTCTTCGAGTTGATCGAGGTTGTTCAAGCGAAGCGATTCTAGCAAAACGCCGAGCGCAGCGTCGAAGTGACGTGCGCCCGGCGTGATCGATCCGGAGCTTTTCGTTTCAACTAACCGCGACGATGATTTGCGCGACGCGGCTTTGGTTTCGGTGTCGGCGTACTGGTTGGTTTCGCCGGCGCGCTGGTCTGTGTGCCGGTCATTGAGCCGTTGCCGCTACCTGGCGATGAACCTGCAGGCTTGGCGTTAGTCGTAGTCGGCGCCGCGCCCGTTGACGAAGCGCCACCGCCAGTCGGAGAGCCCGAACCCGCAGGCGACGGGGTTGTCGTTGCGGTCGGCAATGTGGTGATCGGCGTGGGCGGTTCCGGCAAAGGCTTCGAAAGGATGCCGGCGACTAACTGGTCAACGCCCTCCTTCGTCTTGTTGCGGAACTCATAAAGTTCCGTCAGCGTTTCCATCACCGCTTTCTTGTCGGCAGCGTTCGTGCTCAGCGCAGCCGCGCGGGCGTACGCATCAATCTGCCGATCAAGCGCCTGATTTAAATTCGCCAGCACGAGTTTGCTCGCGTCGCTTTCAGGCTGGCCGATGTACTTCTTGTAATCCTCCGTAAGCTTCGCGACGGGACCTTCTCCGTACGCGCCGGCGAGTTCGTTGTAAAGCAGCGCGCTCTTCTTGAGGTCGCTTTCATATTTCGCCGCTTTGACGAAATAAGCGATTGCGTCATTCGGCGAGTTCTTCAACGCCGCTTTCGCCAGCACATAATTCATCGCTGCGAGTGCCTGATCTTTTGTCTGGTAAGTGGGAGCGAACGGCTTGCCGCCTTCGATCAGGTCGATCGCCTTTTTTGCGGCTGCGGCTGAATCCGACATGACATTCGGATCGCCGAGACCTGCGCCCGCCATGATGATGTAAATCACGGCATTGTCGGCGTTGCTCGGGATGGCTACCAACTGCTTGCCCACGCGAATTTGGTCCACGTAATTTTTGTTTTTTACTGCCGCGTCAAAATCCGTGGCGAGCTTCTTCTTGATGACCAGATCCTCATAGTCACCCTTGAATTTTTTCAGCGCCTTCAGCTGCGGCGCCCAGGGGCCATCAGCCGGCTCATTCGGGCAAGCTGTTAAAAAGTCATTAGCCGCTTTGTAGGCCACGTCTTGATCGCTCTGCCGGTTGTTGTACCACTCGGTGTACTTAGCGGTTTTGAATTCGTCAGTGCACTCCTGCGTCTGGGCCCAGGCAGCCACGGTTGATAACGCAAGCAGGGCTGCGAGTGCGATTGCGCGATTGATCCATTTCATGGTCTTAACTAAAGCCTCCGATCGATCCCTTTTTAAATTCTTTTCGAACTTGCCTTCACTAGCCGAGAGCAAGAGTGCGTCCTAGGATGCACTTTTCCACTTGCTCGTTGTAACGATGAGCAACTGCGGTGCCACGCAGCGCGGGTGAACCAGGGAAGAAACCGAAACGAGCGGCAATAATCCTGCAACAGGCGAGTTGGTGTCAAGCTGGAATATCGTGAATTCCGGGCTGCGTCACAATCGCATGAAAAATGCCGAACTCTCGCAAAACACGTGAGTTCGGCATTCGAAAAATCCGCCTGTGGCGCGGTGCTAAGGTTGCGGTTGAGGCTGTGGTTGCGTGCGACGCGTACGGCCGTCAGGCGCTTCCTTCGTATTTGTTTTCGCCGGCGCACCCGTTTTGGGTTTGTTCTCAACCGGCATGGTCGTCGCCTTTACCTTCAGATCAATCGACGGCGACTTTTGAGTGTCGGCGGTTCCGTTGGCAGTAGCACTGTTCACATCTGCTTCGTCGTTTTCTTCGGCTTCGGTCGCCGCCTTCGTTTCAGCAGCTTCTTCATCGAGAGCGACGGCTTTCTTGTTCGGGTTCGTCGATTCGTCGTCCGGGCCCTCAGCCACCTGGAAGTTGATTTGAGTGCCGAAGCGCGGACTCAAAGCACGATAAATATTTCCGGCGATTGCGGCCGGCACGTGATTGTGCGCGTCCGTGCCGCGCGTGATCACGACCACGGCCAGACGCGGATTGGCGACTGGCGCATACGAAGTGAAGAGACCCACCCAGGCGCGTGACGCGTCCTGTCCGATGCACGTCCCGGTCTTGCCGGCGACGGTCTGCTCCGGCCGATAAGCCTTGCGACCTGAACCGTAGTTGACCGCGCCGATCATTCCGGGAAGCATACGCTTCCAAACGTCGCCTTCGATGTTGACCTTGCGGCGCACGTCGGTCTTGAAGACTGTGTTCTCAGCCACCGTTCGCGGCAGATGCGGGACCAGCAACTTGCCGCCGTTCGACATGGCTGACACAAGCGTCGCCAACTGAATCGCGGTGACTTCAAAGTCGTCGCCGTGCGAGCCCATGCGATTGAGCGCAAACCCTGATTTGAAAAGCGGCACGCGACCCGAATACTCGTTCGGATAATTGATCCCGGTCTTTTCGCCGAGACCGAGTTCGTGCGCGTACGACATCATCTTCTCAAAGCCGACCTGGCCACTGACGTGCTGAAAGTAAGTATTGTTGGAATAGGCGAGCGCGTCCGTCAGATCGATTCGATAATTCCCGCCATCGCTGACGGTTTCGACTGGCTGGATAACTTTTTCGCTGACGCCGGCAACGCCCGTAACCAGTTTGATGGTCGAGCAGGGTTTGAAGCCGCGCCGCACCGCCCAGTCCTGATTCACAACCGTGTAAACGCGGCCGCTCTTTGGATCCATCACGACGACTGTTCCCGCGTGATGACCGAGCGCGTCAATTGCAGCGCGCCGGACGTCGAGGTCTTCGCCCGTCGTGTTGTCTTTCGCGATGTTCGACTGCACTTCGTTGCGCAGCGCTTCGTCGATAGCGCGTTGGCGCGCGATGGCCGCCTGGCGAGCCGCTTCAGCGCGTCGGCGCGCTTCTTCGATGGCGCGACGATTGCCGCCGCGGAAGCGACGCATCTCTGAAGCGATCTGCCGCTTGCTCAAGCCGCGCCGGCGCAATTTCGCGATATACGCAGACTCTTCGCGCGCTTGCCGAGC
>JADMIO011413778.1_pt1 | contig 10592 bp, 6 predicted proteins | sample 8958161 | NCBI WGS metagenome assembly JADMIO01 (sample SAMN16585339, study PRJNA669376) | soil metagenome | isolation source: Crop rotation soil | place: USA: Cullars Rotation, Alabama | collected 2011
GCTGCAAGCGCTTCACGGATCACCCCGGCGAGTCGGCTTCCGGCACTCTCGACAGGCTTGTTCAGGACGTCATCCGCCGCGACGCCCAATATCTGCTCGGCCCTGGGATTAAACCAACGGACCACTCCGTCCAGATCAGTCGCCACGATTCCCGGCGGGATTGCCTTGAGCAGGGTTTCCGCCAGCGTCTTTTGCAGGGTCGCTTCTTCGTTAAGAAGGGCGTTTTCTAAAACAGTCGAGACGTGTTCCGCCAGGAGCATCAAACTCTGGAGATCGCGATTGCTGAACTCCTGCCCAGTGGCGCGATGCCCGAAAAACATCCAGCCGCAAACCCGCCCAAGGTCGCAGCCATACAGTGGCGCGATGGCTTGGGCTCCAAACGAATCCAAAGCGCGGCGAAGGACGGCCCGCTCTTTTTGATCGGCCGCATGCGCAAGATTTGCCCGCGAAATAACGTGGGCGTTTCGTTCGAACCAACGGACTAACGGGTCGCGAGGGCCAAATTCGAGCTCGTTGGTCTCCGCAAAACAGCGCAGCCCGGCCCGAAGCCGATAGGTTTCGCCTTCCCGAATTTTTGAAAAAATGCCGACGCGCGTAACACCGGCGGCGTCAGCGACCCCTTCGACGGCATTGGCCAGCAACGCGTCGATGCTGTCGAACCGCCGAAAGAGTCTGGGAAATCGGAGCAAAGAAAAATCGCCACGTCCATCGAATCGCTCTGTTTCAGTTTCAGCCCGGTGTGGAGTGGGAATCGCCCGGGCATTAAATCCAGGCTCGTCTTTCAAATCTCTATTCTCCTGCAGCAATTGCAGATGATCGAAGGCCCGTGTCGCCAGAGCCTGAAAAGGGCGGCGTTCAATGTCGATATCTTCGGCCGCGTAAACTCCAGATTGTTCGGCTTCACGTAACGGATCGGATCCCAGCTTCCCTAATACGATGACCAGAACATCCCGCGATTCGGTTTGAATTTGATCCAGCAGCTCCCGGGAGTCCTTCGCCCTGAGATCCATGATGAGCAGCGCCGAATCGGCCTGTTCCAGCACTGTTTCGACCCGGTCGGCGCCGGCCACGTGACGCACCTGCGCCGTCGCACGCAGGTACGCTTTAATTCGCCGAACGAGGTCTGGGTCTTGCGTGTATAAAACGCACACCGATGCGGAACTCATGCCGCCGCCACCTCTCGATCAACCCGGTACAGAGGAAATAGAATGTGGAAGGCCGTGCCCTTGTGCTGTTCGCTCTCCACTTCAATCTGACCCCCGTGTTCCTGAATGATCCCGTGGACAACTGACAGTCCCAATCCCGTCCCGTAATCCTTGGTGGTAAAAAACGGGTCGAAGACATGAGGAATATCTTCGGCGCGGATTCCTTCACCGCTGTCGCGAATCGTAATCCGGAGCACTTCTCCACGTGAGCCGTTGGATTGATTGAGTCCGGAAGTCCAGGCCTCATCGGTGCGGATCTCAGTGCGGACACTCAGCTCGCCCCCATTTTTCATCGCATCCATCGCATTAATAAAGAAGTTCAGGAAGACTTGTTCCAGCTGGTCCGGGTCGGCCCGTATTGTATCAACATTTGCGTCCCAAGAACGAGTTAATTTGATGGATTTTTGATGGAGACGGTGGCCAACCAGCTCCAGCGACTTGTTTAGAATCTCATGAACATGCATCGGCTTGAGCATCGGCTTCGCCGGCCGCGCAAACCGGAGTAACTGGTTTACCAGGGAATCGATCCGATCGATTTCGTGCCCGATCAAGTTCGAGAACGTGTCCCGGAAATCCGAGTCCTGATAACGCTCCGGCAACAACTGGGCGAACGTTTTGATTGAAACCAGTGGATTCTTGATCTCATGAGCCATGCCGGCGGAAAGCGTTCCCAGGCTGGCCAGACGATCGCTTCTTCGAATCTGGAGCTCGAGGCGCTTGAGCGATGTAATATCTGTCAACACCATCAGCGCGCCGAGAACCTGCTGGTCTTGACCGTGAAACGTAGACGTGCTCGCGCGAACGATAATTCCGTCATTGCCGGATCGAAGCACCAGTTCGGTGTCAACCTGGCTTTCGCCCGTCTCCAGTATTTTCAGGAAAGGCTGGCGCAGCAGTTCGGGCAGAACCTCGAGAGGACAATCCAGGATTTCATGCGAATTGAACCCGGTAATCTGCTCCGCTTCGTTATTGAAAACAGTGATCCGATGATCCGTGCCGACGGCGATGACACCGCTGGTCAGACTTTCCAGCAGGGTTTCGTTGTAGATCTTGGCATTCTGCACTTCGGTAAACAACTCCGCGTTCTCGATCGCTACCGCGAGTTGTCCGCACAAAACCTGCAACGCGCTTTGTTCCACCGTGCCGTAGATCCGGTTCGATTGCCGCGCGCCCAGCAACATGATTCCAGCCAGCTGGTCGCGGGCGAAAATTCCAATGGCCAGCGCGATCTGGAGAGAATCCAGTTGTCGCATGACCAACTGAAGCTGCTGGGTCAGCGGCACCCGATGCAACTCATCGAGAACGATCGGTTCCCTCTCAGATTCCAGCTGCAGCACCGTTGCCTGGTCGCGCGTCATCTCCAAACGCTGGCGCGAGCCGGGCTCCGTAGCCGGATACTGTTGCGAAAATCCAATCTTGTCCGGTAACAGTATGAAAATGCGGTCTGTCCCCACCGCCTCAGCCACAGTGTTCGCGAATCGATCCAGCAAATCTCGCAACGTGGTCACCGAGCTCAGGATCTTCGCGGCTTTGCTGACCGTGGCGCGAAAATCCAGCCGGTGCGAACTAATAAAGAGCCGTTCAGCCAGGTGCTGGGAAACGCCGCGAGCGGGCGCCATGGCGATCGCAATGACAATCGCCGAGACCACGTGAGCGATCGAATGGGCATTCGGGACGGAGCGGAGCACCAGAACCAACAGCCACCACACCACGGCATAGAGCCCGAGAAGATATACTGACAGCAACGTATATGAAATCAGCCGGCGGAAGAGGATCCCCACGTCCATCATCTTTCGGGTGGCGATGCCGTAGGCAATGACCAGCCCGAAGACAACGCCGCGAAACGGAGCAAACCAGATGACTTCCCCGGGATTGATGAAAAAGCGAAGAACGGCGTTGGTCAGAAGAGAATAAATGATCGTTGAAACCGCTCCAGTTAAGATGAATGCGAGTTCCGTTCGCTCACTGCCGCTGGCTCTTTTTAAGTCACGAAGATAGGTGAAAATGAGGGCCGCGATCGCCACGGCGAAGTAGGCGATAAAAGCGTAAAACCCGGGGCCATAAATTGGAACAAGTCGGGCCGTCATTGCGTCCGGCTGCCAGACAATCGAAACGCCGCGCAGGAAGAACTTCGTCTGGTAAAGAACAATCACGGCGAAGGTGACAAACAAAGCGAGGCGTGAGTGCTCCACGATGCTGCGCCATCCGCGTCGTCTCTCCCGGATCGACAGTCGAAGAGTATTGAAGCTTAAAAGAATGAGCGCTGCGGCGGTGTAAGCCGCGCGGATCGCCCGCTCACCATCCACCTGACCGGTGGCGTGGAATGCGAGGTACAACGCTCCCAGCCAACTGGCGATCGCCAGGGATAGAATGAGAAAGCATTGATTGGTTGGGTGGCGGCGGTTGGCTTGGAATACCGCCAGGCCCAACCCGATCTGAATCACCAGGGCGATGAGGATCGGTGTGCTGGAACTATTCATTCGTGTCCATTCAAGCGATTAATAACCAGCGTGCTGGCGGTCCCGCCCATACCGCGAACATTGATCAAGGCGCAATCGACCTTGGCCTTCCTGGCCCGATTCGGGACAAAATCCAAATCACAATTGGGATCTTGCATTTCATAGTTCGCCGTCGGCGGAATGATCTGATCTCGAAAGGCCAGGGCGCAGGCAATAATTTGGAACGGCCCTCCAGCCGCCAGCGGATTTCCCGTCACCCCTTTGATCGAGCTCACTGGTAACGAGTAGGCCCGCTCCCCGAAAACCTTCTTGATTACGTTTACTTCAACCAGATCCAGAACCGGATGGCTTGGCCCGTAAGCGGAGATGTAGTCAACGTCGGCCGGAGATCCCGCAGCGTTCGCCAGCGCCAGCTCCATTGAATGCTCGAGTCCCGATCCGGGTGTCGTCGGATCCAGATCGCGTTGTTTGCCAAAGCCTCGGATTTCGAGATAGGCGCGTGCGCCCCGCGCTTGGGCGCGCTCCAAATTCTCCAGCACGAAAACTCCCGCGCCTTCGGAGATCACCCCGGTATCCCGGTCCAGATCGAAGGGGCGACTTGCTTTTTCCGGCTCCCCGTTCCGCGTTGAGCTCAACCCGCTCGAAATAAAGCTGGCCATGGTCAACGGCGTGATCGGCGCGTCTGCTCCTCCAGCGATGGCGATTTCGGCTGCGCCCGATCGGATCATGGCAAACGCGTCCGAAACCGCGTCCAACCCGGAAGGACAAGCCGACGAAACGGTGGCGGCGTGAGCCGAGATCCCGATTCGATCAGCGATTGTGCTGGCGGCAGCTTGAGGAATCGACGCTGCGGACGACATCACCGGAGCGCGATTTGGCCCATGATCCCGCATGGAGAAATAAACGCTTTCAATCACATCGATGGCACTGGTGCTGATGCCAATAACAACCGGAGTCGGGCTCGGAAGCTCCAGATGATCCGGATCGAGTCCTGCATCCTCCAGAGCCATCATCGTGGCGGCATAAGCCAGCTGGGTATGCCGGGCCATCCGCTTCGGTTTAAGCGAGGGCTCAATGTAGTCCAGAGGATTGAAGTTTTTTACTTCACCGGCAATGCGGCTCTTAAATTCCGACGCATCAAAAAGCGTGATCGGACCGATCCCGCTTCGTCCGTTCAAAATCGAATCCCAGAATGTCTCGATACCCGTGCCGTTAGGCGCGAGCACACCCATCCCGGTGACGACGACGCGATTTCGCTTGGTCATGAGAAAACCCTCCGGTTAGGGAATGGCCAGGACTTCAAAAAGGGACGGCGCGTGAGGCCAAGCATCCGGCGCCGGTGCAAACCGGCGAATCCCGACCCCCGATTTCTTAACTTTAGAAAAATGGCGGCCACGAGCGGATCACGTCGCATTCTAGACGCTACATTAATCCCAGTCATTATATTTTTCGCGCCAATTCCAACCCAATCTCCAACGAAACTTGTGAGTTATTCACAATTCGCAGCTTGCGCGCCAACCAAAACCAATTCAGCTTCTCGCGGCTTAGATTATGGCGTTTACGGCTTTTGTCATCTGCCTCCCTCCACGGCACGCCGTTAGCTTCTATCCCCGCTGCTACCCTCATGACCGCTCAGTCTGAACAGCCCGAAATCCTTGTCATCGATGATGAAGTGGGTCCGCGCGAGAGCCTTCGCATGCTCCTCAAGCCGGACTACCAGGTTCACACCGCTGATTGCGTCGAGACCGGTCTCAAATATTTGAAGGAGAAACGGCCGGACACGATTGTCATGGATATCCGGATGCCGGGCATGACCGGGATCGAGGGCCTTCGCAAAATCAGGGAGATCGACCCGCATCTCTCCGTGATCATGCTTACCGGTTTTGGAGCGCTCGAAACTGCTCGCGAAGCACTTCGGTTAGGCGCTAACGATTATATCAGCAAGCCGTTCGATGCCACCGAAATGCGCGAGATCATCGATCGCAATGTCGAACGCACCCGCGTCCATCGCGGCGCGGAAAATACCGCTACCGAAATCCAGGAGCTCAACAATCGGCTTCTCAAAGAACTCGCCCAAAAAGAACGCCTGGCTTCGCTCGGCCAGGCCTCGGCCGAATTCGTCCATGATCTCGGCAATCCTCTCACCATTGTTTGGGGTTATGTCCAGCTCCTGGCCAAGAAGTTGGAGAAAACCGAAAACGGAGGAGCCACCGAGAACGCCGCTTCCATCCGTGAGCTGAATATCATCGAGGAAAATGTCCGTCTCTGTCGTGAGCTTCTTACCATGTGGCAGAGCTACGGCAGCGTCGAAGCTTCTCCGCGCAAACCGATTTCCGTATCTGAAATTGTCCGCGACGTCTTGAAAAGCCTCGGACCGGTCGCGGCCCAGAGCGGCATCGAATTGAACTCCGATGTTTGCGCCGACCCGTGCACCTTACACGGCGACACGGTCCAGATAAAACGCGCCATTCACAATGTTCTTCTCAATGCCCTGCAGGCATCGGCGGAGAAAAAAGGCCCGGTCTCATTGAATTGCGTGCGGAAAGATTTCTATGTCGACATCGTCGTTGAAGATAATGGCGACGGAATCGACCCCGCTCAAATGAACAAGATTTTCGATCCCTACTTTACCACCAAGCAGCACAAGAGTGGAACCGGTCTGGGACTTTATATCACCAAGAAGGTCGTGGAAGACCACAACGGTTCCATCAAAGTCGACAGCACGCCCGGCAGTGGAAGCACTTTCACACTTCGACTTCCGTTGCTGAATAACTAGCAGACGGATTTTCGCGCTCGCAGAGAGACGCGGTTTCACTTGTCAGTCTCTGCGCCTTTGGTTTTGCTGAGCGGGTGGCATCTGCTTACAAGGTCGCTCCCCTTTTCCTCATCAGAATGCCGGGTGCGTCCTTTACGGCGCTGGGCCGGATGGCAACTCCCAAAACCAGCGCCGCCGCGCGGCGGCTCCTTGTCATTCGAAAAAACTTCGCCGAAGCCAGGGCTGCCGCGGAGAAACTTCTCGCTCGCCGGGACAACGGCCTTTCCCCGGCAGAATTTCACGACCTCCGATCTTCCATCCGTTCAAATGGTCCGCCAAAGCTAAACTCCAGTCTGAATCCGGATTTTGTCGCTTATGCAGATGCGGCAAAGAAATTGAACGCGGCGGTAGTGGACGCTGAAACTGCACTGGCCAGTGAATTGACCGGCGCCCGCGCAGCTTTGCTGGAAACGTCCCGAGAGATTTTGCCGCGTTACTTGATTTTCGGCGCGACGGGCGCTGCCGAGCTTCTGAATGAATCGACTTCCCATCAAACAAACAAGCTGCCTGCCCGCAACAAGCGGGCCCGTGAAAGAGAACGGCATTTGTTGCTTTACTTGCAACGTATCGCGGCCAAGAGCGACACATTCAGCGAGTTCGGCCCGGCCGGTTGGGGCACAGTCGACATCATTTCCGATGCAGTGAGAATCGACATCCGCCCTGGAATTGCCGCGCGCGAGGCATTTATGGAACGGTGGACGGCCCACGCGGCCGCTGCAGCAATCAACGCCGATCCGGAAGTTTTGCTCGAGCTGTCGCCGCGGCGAAATCCGAACGGCAGAATTGACGGTGTCGAATTCGTTATCACCGATTCCGGCGAAAGGGTGAAATTAGATCCCTCCCAGCTCGCACTGATCGAGCGATGCGACGGCGCCACGCCAGTTCATGCATTGGGAGTTCCTCTCGAAACGATCTACGCCCTGGCCGAGAAGAAAGTGTTGCGTTGCCAAATGGAAGTTCCAGCAATGGACCCGCACGCGTTCAACATCCTGTGCAGTGATGTCGAGCAATGGCGGGCCGGGCCGGCCCGTGACAAATGGCTGTCCATTTTGCAGCCGATTGCCGAGCTTCCAAAAAAATTCGCCGCCGCCAGCGCAACAGAAGATCGGCATCGAATCCTTTTGGAAGCGAAATCACAGCTCGAAGCGTTCGGCGCGCACAAGAGCAGCGACCGGTTCCTCTATTCCGCGACAAACCCGATTGGAGAAGAATGTTTTCGCGAATGCGGATTTTCCATCAACGAAAAACTCATCGACGAAGTCACGATTGATGCCGCGCCCTGGATCGATTTGTGGCGCGATTCCTACGCTTTCGTGGCGAGCCGCGTGGCAAATGGTTTGCGTCGTGTCCTGGAGAAAATGCCGGTAAAAGAAAACGGCGCGGTGCCGTTGCCCGCCTTTCTGCGCGAATGCGAAAACGGAAAGCTCTCGTTAACCGGACCGGGCCTGGTGGCCCTGGCCCACATCGGATTTCAAGAAATAAAGGGGGCGTTTCGCGAGATGATAAAAAACCGGACAGACCAGGTCGAATGCCAGCTGACCGCCGACGATTGCCATTTTGTCCGCAAGAACTTCGACTATCCAAAGTTCGATGAATACACCTATCCATCGGCGGACTTGCAATTGTCGGCCGAATCGACGGAAGCGGTTTCACGCGGAGATTACCAGTGGATTTTGGCGGAGTTACATCCGCCCGTCGCGTTGTTGCATCACGGCGGATATTGGAGTTGCCCCGACAAGACGGCCCTTAACGAGTCGCTCAGCCAGACGATCAATGGCCGCCCAAATTTCCATTTCGGCTTTTATGCCGCCGATTTCACATCGCACACAACGGTGCGTCTGTTCGATGCGCTGCCGAGTTCTTCAAACTTCGTGGCGCCGCAAAGACCAAATCCAGGCTGGCGCACAATCCCCCCGTCGGAAACGGAAGTCTACGTTGATTCAAGCAATGGCGATGTCTGTTTGCGCAAAATCGGCAGTCACGAATTCCTTGGATCATTCTCGCGAGCCTGGGTCATCCCGCTTGGGTTTCATCCATTTCAATTTGGCATGTCGCCGCACATGCCACGTTTGCGTTGCGGTCGCGTGATCGTGCAACGCCGTTCCTGGACGATAACGCTGGACGAACTGGGTCCGGGGAATTTCACCGGCGTCTCCCGGGACCTGGTCGTCGCAGTAGAGCGATTGCGGGCGGAGAAGGACTGGCCGCGTTATGTCTACGTTCGTCCCACTGAACAGGCCCTTCGCCGAAGCGGAGTGGAAGGGCGGGACAAGGACACGAAGCCAGTGTTCGTAGATTTGGAAAGTTATCTCTTTCTGGAAATTTTTCATCGATGGTTGAGCAAAGCGGGAGAAATCGAGGTCACAGAAATGCTGCCCGATCCGGATCATTTGTTGTGGAATGAACTCGATGGACGGCGCACCTTTGAATTGCGAACGCTTATCGTTCCGCGCTCATGAAAATAATCGCCATCGCAAATCAAAAAGGTGGAGTCGGCAAGACGACGACCGCCGTCAACCTGGGGTGCGCCCTGGCGGAGCTGGATCAACGCATTCTGCTGGTGGACCTCGATCCTCAAGCCAACGCGACGAGTTCGTTCGGATTGCAGGATTTGAGTGAAACCAGCCTTTATGAGCCGTTGCTCGGCTCAGCCTCAATTAGCGATAAGATTCTGCCGACCCGATGCGAGCGGTTGTTCATCGTGCCGTCCGATCTCGATCTGGCCGGGGCTGAGGTGGAGATCGCGCGCATGGAGAATCATCTGACGCGACTGTCCGAAACCCTTAAACCACTGCGCAATGATGATACCTTCGATTTCGTTCTGCTCGATTGTCCTCCGTCGTTAGGCATTTTAATGACAAACGCCCTGGCCGCTGCGGACGAGCTCCTCACCCCCATTCAGTGCGAATATTTCGCCCTTGAAGGAATTGTTAAGATTGTTCGCGTAGTCGAACAGATTCGCGACTCGGGCGCGAATGACCGCCTCGAGATCGGCGGAATTGTCATGACCATGTTCGACAGCCGGACCAACCTCAGCGAGCAGGTCGTAGCCGACGTCCGAAAACATTTTGGGCCGCGTGTTTACCGGACGGTGATTCCGAGAACGGTTCGATTAAGCGAAGCCCCGAGCTTCGGTAAATCGATCCTCGAATATGATTCGAGTGGAACCGGCGCTTCGGCCTATCGCTCTTTAGCCAAAGAATTTCTTAAACGTCACTCGGGCTCGGACCGCCAGGCCGCCCCGGACCGATATTCTGCTCCAGCCCCTTCTGTTGCGGCATCGCCAAGACCAGTGCCGGAAATCCCCTGAGATTTCTCTCCGCAACGGAGTGCGATGTTCGATTTCCGGACTTAGCCCAATCCGAGGCAGTTCTATTTCAGAAAGGCATGATCGCCAATCCGCGAGCAGCCTCTCAAATTAATGAAAACGAAAGAGGGGCCGCTTACGATTCATAATTAATATGGCGGCAAAGGATGACGAATATGCGCACCCGGCCAGGCCGCCGGACACGACCAGCCTGGAAAAGGTTCGCGATGCGGCCCGCGATTGCACGGCCTGTCATTTATATAAACACGCGACACAAACCGTTTTCGGCGAAGGACCCAAGCGTAGTTTGATCATGTTCGTTGGCGAACAACCAGGCGACTCCGAAGATCTGGCCGGCAAACCATTCGTTGGTCCGGCCGGAAAAATCATGGACCGGGCGCTGGAGGAAGCCGGAATCGATCGCAAGAAAGTTTATGTCACGAATGCGGTGAAGCATTTCAAATGGGAGCCGCGAGGAAAACGGCGGATCCACAAAAAACCAAATTCGCGAGAGATCGCCGCATGCCGGCCGTGGCTGGAAGCGGAGCTACGATTGGCGAAACCGAAATTGTTAGTCTGCCTCGGCGCGACCGCGGCTCAGACAATCTTTGGCCCATCCTTTCGAGTGACGCGCGATCGCGGCAAGATTCTGGCTTCGAATTTCGCGCCCAAAGTGATGGCCACAGTTCACCCTTCCTCCCTGCTAAGGCAGCCCGACCAAGAATCGCGCGAGCGTGAATATGCTCACTTCGTGACGGACCTTCGGACAGCGTTGAAAGCTGCCGGCCAAAAATAAGCTGTAGCGG
>JADMIO010107688.1_pt1 | contig 10591 bp, 6 predicted proteins | sample 8958161 | NCBI WGS metagenome assembly JADMIO01 (sample SAMN16585339, study PRJNA669376) | soil metagenome | isolation source: Crop rotation soil | place: USA: Cullars Rotation, Alabama | collected 2011
ATTCAAGCGCTGAAAAAATTCAAAACCGAATTGAAAGGAACGGTCGAAATACGCAAAAAACAAGAAGCTGACGCTGATGCAGCTAATAAATTCAAACGTGAAGAGGCATATGCGCAGTGTGGGAAAGCGTGTGATGTGGCTGATGCCATTACAAAACAAGAATACAAAATGTGCGCGATGCGCGAAGCCGAATGCAAACAGCGGATTCGTTCACAATATGCCAAGATGAATGATTGGCACGCAGAACAAATGTGGAAATTACACCCGCGTGCAGGCGAATGTATGGTGGCTGTGCATGATGACACATGTGTGCCCAGTAGTGAAGACGTTACTCGCGCATGTTTTGAGGAACGGCGTTATGCTTCTTACGAGTATCCGAAACACTCGTATCGCAAAGATCTTATTGCTTTTGCAACCGGTACAGAATGCAGGCGCATGTATTATAATACTGGCACAGCTTGCGGTTGTCCATGCTTTACGAACGTCAAATCTGACGTCCTACGCATGCCATTGATCAGTTCGCAACCCCACCAGAGTCAGCAACTGATCACCGTGGACCCCAAAACAAATTATGATACAACGGGTTTATGCGACTTGCGAGAATTCGTGTTGCAAGATGGTGTTGATGCGCTCATCAGTGCGGCAGTCAACGCTTTCGTTGCCAACTCCCTTACGCAAAGCTCCCAGGGTGATTTGTCTCGTTCGGTTGCAGCGGAGACTTTGGGCGACAGCGCCAAAGGTGCCTGTGGCACCAAAGACACCAAAACGGCAACCGGTTCCATGCAAAGCCGAACACTTTCTGTGTTTTTCAGACTCGACCCTGAGCTTGAGCCGGTTCGCGCCTGGAGCTGTAAACTCGAATCGTTCGAAATTGAAGTCGCACCGCCAGCTGTTCGTTTGTTACATTTCGTTCACGTGGCTTGTCGGGTTACAAACTTTGCGGACATTACCATGGCGAACATCGTTGCGTACGCAGGTATCCTTTTTCTGTTTCTTGTTATATGATATATCTCGGTGTACGTTTAGTGTTTTAAATAACTGTAGCTCAGCACCCTGTTAAATGGGGTGAAGACATCGATCCTGAATGGAGCGCGGATGACGACGACGACGCGAGCGAGGAGCAGATCGGTGACGTGGATACGGATGCGAAGTTCAACGGTTTATTGCGTTTTACGTCCCAACCTCAAAGACTTCCCCGGCCCGGGGGGCAGCCTGTCCCGCCAAATCTTATCGTGTTTTGGCATTACAATCCGAGTGCGACTTCGTTGCCGGTTGTCGTGCGCGCGTTCGCTTTGGGTATGACTGCAGTTTAGAACAAAAATTGTGCCTACTAGAGGCTATTTTTTATCTGTGTACACCCTTAAAAAATTACATTAGACATTCAGGAACGATGAGTTCGTTAGATCCCACTTTGCTGAAACAATATGAACCACTCAAAGAAGCAGCAAATGACCATATAATCCGCGCTGCAAGACACGTCGTTCGAGAGCAGAAGAATAGGACTAAAATTACACAAAAGGAAGCCGAGAAGCAATTTCGGCTTGCCATTGGGCAGTACAAGGGCACGTTTTCGAATACAATTAACAACATGCTGGCAGACGTTCGTAGAAATAGGTCAAGCTATACAAATGATTGGATGCTCTTATGGACCACTCGGTTGTTGTTATATGTGGTTCGGACCAGCCGACTGCCACAGGAGCTCATTGTTTGGCGTGGGGTTGTAGACCCCATATATAATGAAAAAGAAACTGCTGCGAAGTTGGCGCAGGAGCGAGCATCTATCGTTTCACACGACGCACAACTCGCATTACGCGAGTATGCACAACACGAGTTCGCATCCGCAGAAGCCTGTGCGGGCCGTCGTAAACTCAAGAAATTGTTTAAAAATGACGACAAGAAATTGGATGAGGCTATCATGCACGTACAGCAATGGCAAATCGATGATAATAAGCGAGAGAGTGCAAATATGGATTGGGAACGCAGGTGGGGATCTCTGCAACCCAAATTGCAGAAAGTTGGAGAAACAGTTGTCCTTTCTCGTGCATTTATGTCAACGACGATGAGTCGCAGGATAGCACCAGGGTTTGCGCACCACGCGTGCTGTTTATTAGAAATATACCTTCCATCTGGATTTCCAGCACTCGGGATGAACGAAGGAGAATTTGAAATCTTATTGCCGCCATGCACCGCTTTCAAAGTACTCAAACCTCGGAAAACTCAAGATCTTGGGACCATTTACCGACTGCGTGCAGTTGGAGTGCACATGCCAAAGCCTGATGCTGTGGAGATTGGCCGGATTATGAACATGAATGTCGAACGTTATGAATTAATTGAGGACTCCGTCGAAGCATTGCAAACCGAGTCAAAATGCTCTTCGTCGAATTTGTTCGAAGTGAGCTAATTCTAGTCCCTACAGTCGCCACGCTGCGCCTGGCTTCTTTGCCGCCCAACACGGAGACAGTGGTTCGAAAATACATATGTAATAAACATTTTTCAAACTCATGTACATTCTGTTAAGAACGAGACACTTCTAAATATGGCACACTTTGTCAAGCGGCCAGACAATTATGATATACCAGAGTATGAAGACCCTGCATTTCTAAACGGTCAATTTCCAGAAGAGGTTGCCAAAAACATTACAAAATATAGAAAACTGCGCTTTCACACAGTGGATGACGGAGTGGTAACAACATGTGCGCGTCGACGTGGCCCTCTCGCTGCTGCAAGAAGCAAACAAATGCAGGACGAGTACAAAAAGACCGCCGCGCCACACATTTTCGCAAAAGATACACAACCCCCTCCAGGACGTAATGCGCAGCCTTATTGTGGTGCGAAAAAGGATCTTCGACTTGGCTTGCTCGAATACGAGTGTATGAAAGCCAATTTCCCGAAAGATCGATTCCCGAACCCATTTCCTTATTACTCGCGTGTAGGTCGAGCGAGCGAATGTTGGTTGCGTGCGCAGCGCATTGTAGGTCTCATTGGTGTGCGGGCCATTGCGCCTGCTCTAGCACCTGGGGCTGCCCCGGCGGGAGCCGCGGCAGCTGCCGCTCCACCAGCAGCCCCGGCAGCACCGGCCCCAGGTGCAGCAGCAGCAGCAGCGCCAGCCGGTGCGGGAATGGCTCCGATTGCAGGTGTAGACGAACCATTAGATGGCGGAGGAGGAGGTGGCGGCCGCGGCCGAGGCCGTGGCCGTGGTCGCGGCCGTGGTCGTGGTGCCGGAGGCAGAACTGGAGGTGTTGTGACAAGAGGTATCGGTCAAGGAACGAGACGGAGTCGCCGTCAGGTTCGACGTGTCTGAATGGCTTCTGAGGTGATGCGTTAGGGACGGCTGTGTCGTTTGTGGTGAGGTTCGACGCAGTCTCCAGCGTTTTAAGAGCGTCAAGCAGTGTTTCGACGTTGCAGAAAAGTAAGGTAAGTCAAACCGATAGATACAGTGAAAGCGTTCGTTTATATAATTGTGAATGTCATTGGTTTCATGTGTGAAACAATCGAGATGTGGCCCACAATATAATAAAAAGTTGCCAGGAAAATGGCGAATGGCGCGGCGAATCACGCTGTCTCCATACATATGTATCGCACAAGCTTCAACAATGAGCAAGGAGTCACAACGGTCGGATTGATCGTAAGCCAATTGCGGATGTAACACTTGAATGTGTCGATCGGTTTTGATGTATCGGAGCCAATTTTGCGGCTCAAGTGGCTCCAGGCCTGGCTGTGCTGTCGCCAGCGATCGATTTGTGGTGGTCGTGGTTCGACCGTTTGTAGGATTCATGGGAGCAGGCCGACTCGACATCAAACGTACCCGATAGCAGTACGCTTGAAGCATGAAATCTATGAACCCATTGGTGACGAGAGGGTTGTACATACTTTTAATATTGTGAGCATGCAAGGTGCGAGACACATCGAATCCCGTGGCGCGTGAAATAAAACAAGTGGACGTTTTCAACACCAACATTTCAAAGATGGCGTCCCATAGATAGGAGAAGGATAAGAACGTTGTTGCGTCCGCATTTTGCGGCCGAATTTCGCTCCCCTGGTCTTGTCCATGCGATGCCCGACCAATGGCGCAACCTTGAAGGTCTTGAAGGAATAAACCGAGTTGATCGTAGTACGGAACAAAGGTATCAATCAAAAAGGTATAGGATACATCAAAGTTTAGAAAGTTTGGGAGTTCTAAATGACGAAGCATAAGGGTCAGTGCGTAAGTTTGTGAGGTTGCAGCTTGCATTTGTTGATAAATGTGATCAGGAATCGCATTGGCATGACGAAACATTGCAAACGCTTTTTCGAGACGTTGCACTTGTTGATGCCTCCACTCAGCATCCAATCGATCCATCATGCCATTGGATGTGCCGGTCGTTAACAATCGAGTTGTGGCTCCAGGTGAAGCACCCAGAAGAGTTCTTTGCTGTTCGGCCATCAATTGTTCACGTAAGTCATACTGTTGTTGTTTTCGGATGCGTTCTTCAAGTTGTTTTTGCTTACGGTCTTCTATGCGCCGTCGTATATCTTCTCGTGTCTTCACATACGTTTCATCGGAATCAATCGAATGCATCTGACCGTCGCTCCAACATAACATTCGCACTCCTCTCAAAAAAGAAACAGCTGGCGGCGGCGAACTAGTTGGCGCAGTCGCGCTTCGTTCGACATGCATCTTGCACGTTTGTTGAAGATCTTACCATGACTGAATCGGCAGGATCTAGAGGCAAGGTATCATATTCAGATGTAATCGTCATACGCATCGAATGATTCGTCAACGTCAGTGGCTCTGCCAAGGTCACTAAGAGTGACCGGGGATCTGAAGAATCCAACTTGTGGACGAATGGAACCGCGAGACGCATTAAAGTTGACCAATCCTGCGCAACGCGTTGCCAATCGCGCATCCATCGATGTACCGGTCGTCGACAAAATGCGTATTTTAATAGATAGTATGCTCGTACGGCTGTTTTATATGGTGTCCAAGATGTATTCTGTAAAATAAAGGCTTGCATAAAAAAGTGTCGCAACTCACGATTCCATGCCAGATTGCACATGTCGAGCGTTCGATGATGTGAAGGTGTAAATGTGTGCAAATATGCAGCCCAACTTTCGATCCATGCCTCGTACACTTTGTACCGTTTATCTTGCTCACTTGAAAATCGTGCGTCAAATGCAAATGCATGCAGCAATTCATGAATCAAGACCTTTGACCACTCTTCATAGCGCCACAGCACGATACGCACATGGCCGTTGTGGCCATTGGCCCAACTTGTCTCTCCACTGTTTACATTTGTTGGTGTCAACCGTGTCTGTTGTGTCGTGTTAAAGCTTGCGCGCTTTCGTAATGGGGTGAGCAACAGAACGATATGTATGGATTTTGGCGATTGTATCGGATCGGAATTCTGTAAAAGGTCCCGTAAAACGACGGTTTTCAACCACGTGTAAACGGCTCGAGTGTATTGGTAGATCTTGTTCGCACGCGGGTGAAAGAGACGTGACGACGTCCCATAGACGCTTAACGACCATGGAGCAGCCTCCAATCCTCTGAAGTGTCTTTGCATCCAGTTTCGCCCTTCAATTTGTGCAAAGATGTATGTTCGAATGTCAGGACTACAAAACGATGCACCATCACACAGCTCTGGACAAGCCTTGACCATCGCGTCCGTCGTTTCAACGTATGTCACCTCCCCTGGAGCATCTAATGCAGTCTTTTGCTCAGTCTCTTGTTTTTCCTTTGATACATCTCGATCTATGAGTTGCTTCCATAACGTAAACCATCTTCCAGGATCCATGAAGGCGATCAAAAAACAGATGTATTAACGATTGGGACTTGTGGAAAAAATATACAAACTAACATATAACAGAGATACGACGACGGCCTACGTGAATGTCATCCAACGTGTCCGCGGTGGCACCGAATGCAAAACATCCGAGCTCTGCTGCGAACGGGTACAAATCCACGACAGTGGCTGTGCCACATTCGTTCCTTAGCGAAATGATGGCAAGCGAATACTTGCCTTCGGCGATGACACCGCTCTGTCATCATATGCAACGCCGCGGATCTGATAAAGCGACATTCCATAATTATACGCGTGTCTACCATCATTTGTTTCAACATTGGACGCGTGATGCCTTCAATCTGCTCGAGATTGGCATTGGGTCGATTGACGCATCCGTTCCGTCAAATATGGGGCCCAACGGTACACCTGGTGCGAGTTTGCGTGGTTGGAGAGATTATTTTCCAAAAGCGAATGTATTGGGCGCGGACATTGATCCGCAAACAATGTTTAGTGAAGATCGAATTTCCACATGTGTGTTGGATCAGCGGTCGCCACATGTTGCCAAATACTTGGATGGAATGAAATCCATGTTTCCGAGTTTTCGAGTGATTGTAGACGATGGACTGCATGATGGCGCAACCAATTTACACGTTATGAAACACTTGCTTCCTCGCCTGGATGTCGGTGGGTACTATGTGATTGAGGACATTCGACCTGATCAACAACCCATATTCTCCGCACGTCGATTTTATCCCGAACAACATTTTCCTTCACCATCGGCATCCGCCGAATCCCAACCCCGCTACCGTTATGAGTTTTGTCACTTGGCGTACTCGGCTCCTGGTGTGCCAACAGACAATTGTCTATTTATTGTACAACGGACGCAATAGGTAACCCTAATGTACATTTGTACCAAAAACGTATACGCATAAGCTAAAAAATACAGAATGTTCACGGATGCCACTGGCTTCCGTTCCAGTGCGAATGGGGCTCTCCCGAGTGCGTTGAGATGTCGTTCCAACGATCTGGATCACCGCGATGCGGCCTGCCGTAAGCTCCGTTGCCAACGTGCAAGCCGCCAGTCTCTGGATACGTCGTGGAGCGGGTGCCCGGCACTTCCACCCCATTACAGTAAGTTTGCCACGTATTACGGCACCAAATTTTCGTCGCATAAATGTGGTAGCCAGTCCATCGACGATCGACACTGACAACCCGTCCCGAATAGTCTTTCCAAGTGTGGAACACCAACCCAGAATCATGGTTGTTGCGATGCGTGCAAATCTCCCTCAGCGTTACGTCGGCGCACGTTGTGCCTTTCGTATTGCCACATGCCGCATTCGCGCATAGGATTGGAGTCGCGCGATTGTGACCACATACGTGTGAAGCTCCGCCGTGCCCGCGAGCCAAGATGCAAGGTCGTGCGACGCCACACCCGGCATTGCAATCTGACAGACAACAAGCACCGCAGTCTGGAATCGGTTCCCCGCACCGATGCCCCATGTTGTGAACACGACGTCTGTTACAAGGCGAGGTCTTTGCAACGCAAATATGCGGACCCGCATGCGTGACGTTTTGGCCAAGACATTGGCATTTGTGCGTCGGGTCACCGCACAAAGCTTGCGCATCACACTGTTTCCAGATTTTCTCCAACTCTTGGTTGCATTGGGCTTGCAAGAGGTCAGAGCCACATTTGACCGCCGCAGCCGGACCGACGGCACTCGTTAAATACGCTTGAAGTGCAGCATGGTGACGATTGGCATGATCCGCTGTTGAAACAACACAGGTGGAATCTCCTGGCCGAAGTCCTGCTGAATAGTGAGAAACCATACAGGTCTTGGCGAGCGTCTTGTTCGCTTCCGAGGACAAGATGACGTTGCGCTCGACGATTTTGAGCATCGCGGGGTCCTTGTGTTCCTTTTGAATCGTCTGCAAAACATTCTGGCGAAACTCGTCCCAATGCTCAACCGATGCGAACAAGAGATCTCGCGGACGGAAGGCGTCGATCTGCGCTTTTAAAACTCTACCGGCTTCGAGAAACGCACCGGGATCCTGTGGGAGAAGCTCCACTCGCAAGTCGAACAGGAAATGGATGTCTGCCTTCATGTTGTGTTCCACGGCCAATTGCTCGACGGCAGCGCGCGCTTCAAGGACATTTGTCTCGACTGGTACATGCGTGACGCACAAAATTAACAGGCGACGCGACTCTTGACCACCATTGGCCTCGAGATGTCGGCGGGCGAGAACTGCTGCACTTGACGCGCGTTGTAAAAAATCCACAAGATCGTCGCGCTGCAATCCTTGTTGTACGTAGAGCACAATGGTGCTGGACAAGATCACGGAGAGCATCAAAATGGCGTCTTGTGCGGTGACCATGGCCTCGCATTCCACGAAGGACTTGCCAGGGAAGTGACGAACGAAATCCGCGGTTTTGTCCGCGCTGCCGAGGCCCTCCGGATCAATGTGTAATCGGGACGGGCGATGAATGAAATCGAGGCCACGCGTGGTACGAGCCATACCATTATGGCCGACTTCAAAGCCGCGCGGGAATCGTTCGTCCTTGTTGTTGAGCACGTTAAATAAGTTGGCAGGATCTTTGAAGTCCGAGAAGGCGTCGAGCAACATCTCAAGATTCTTGAGCGTTGACTTGCCAGGCTTCTGTGCTCCCACTGTGGAGATGACGCTGTACGGTGCTGTCTGATGGATTTGCTCCGGTGCTTGAATCGCTTCCCATCGCACCGTGCCGCCTGCCTTATCGAACACCTCACGCACAATGTTCGCCATGACCCTTGGTGAGCTTGAATAATAAACTTGAATGTTATGTAAACTTTCCGACTGTCGTTTAAACTTGAACAGATATGTCATCAAGTGTTGTGCATCGAGATGGTGGCTGGAAATTGGAACAGCTTCGCTTTCTGCGTGACGATAGAGAATGCTGTATCATCGGCTGCGTCGGCGTGCAAAAATCGTGGAAAAGTTCGTTGATGAATGCGCTGTTGTCCGATGGAATGGTGTTCGATGTGGGCAACGACGGCATGCGACAAACAACGAAAGGCGTGCAATGTGCACAAATGCTCGGTCCAAACGGCACAACTTGGCTTTTACAAGATTGTGAAGGCACACAGAGTGCGGACCGACATCGAGACCACAAAGGGAAAGAAGGACTTGTCGTCGCGGATTGGCTCGACCGATGGTTGTGGTTGTATATATCGCACACGTCAAATATTGTGCTATGGTTTATCAGCGGACTCGCTTTGCCATCGCTGAATGCGTTCGCAAATGCTGTTCGATACGTGTCCCCTTGTTCATGTGTCATTATTCCAATCGTGACCCATGTGCCACTGAGTACGTCTTCAAAAAGCGTGGGTGACATGTTAACTCTTCTTATGCCACTTGCGCCAATGGCGCCAATTCTTTTAGATCCAGTCATCGTTCCCTATGGCATCGAACACCTCCCGGCCGTTGCAAGTTCGCTTCGCACAACTCTCTCGCAAGTGAAAACGAATCCATTTCCGTCTCTACGCAAATGGGATCAAGAGGTGCGGCAAACGGTGTCGATGGTGCTTCGAACCGATCCCACCAATCTTCACGAGGGGCACTGGGCATCCGATCTTGAACGCAAATTCCTGGAAGTCATCCGCTTACAGTATTGTTCGCGCGTTCCTGCTTCGGAGCTTGTCTCTCCGGAAGAACATGTACAATGGAAAAAAGATGCCTTGGCTGTCATGGACCGATTTGTTTGGAGTTCAGCGCTTGGGCCGCTTATAAAGACCATGAAACTGCGAGCCTTGGACACTCTGGATACATTGTTCACTACCGTTTACCAGTCGTGTACATTTGTCAATGCGTGTACACACCCTTGTTGTGGCGGCAATCAAGCGCACAAAGGACGCCACCGATGCAAACTATTGACCAATGTTATGTGTTCGAGAAACCAACACCTTCTACCTCCTTATGAATGCGGATTTGGATTAGGGTTAACTCTGAAGCCGATCTGTTCCGAGTGTTGTCCAGGTCAATGCGTCACATGTTCGAAATCATGCGGCTTGGGTGCGACTCACGCAGACATGCATGACTGCACCCATCCACGAATCGTTGAATGCGTGAACAAATGCGGCTGGACGTGGACAGTTAAGTGTTCGACTCAGCTGCCTTCTCAGGGCGTGAATTGCATGCGCTCGACGACAGTTATGTGTCGAGACGGGTGTGGGACCATGAAAACGTTTCTTTGCTGGGAAGGGCTCAACACCGACTGGAGTTGTGGCCAAACAAGCAGCCGAACCTGCACATGTGGCCGATCGGCGACGGTTTCTTGCCACGCCTATACACACTACTGGTGCGGCACCTGCGATCCATTGGCTGGTCAGAAGAGGCAAGCAAAGAAACGGCAACGAAGGGGACTTTTTGTCGGCGTCCTGGCGAGCGCGATCACTCTTGGTGCAGGGAGTGTGTTGATCGGTCCAGCCACGTTACTCTCCAGTTCGTTGCTCGGAGGCAGTGCCGCATTGGCTGGTGGTGTAGCGGGTCGAGCCGCAGGTATACCTGGATCCCTGCGCGATACAAAAGGCATTGTTAAGAGTACACTTCTTGGCGCTGCATCGGCCGGTGCCAACTTTGCATTAACCCCGATCGCAAATGCGGCGGTTCATGTGGGTTTGGGCGTCGCACAACATCAGGGTGTCGCACAGATCATGGCCGTGGCTTTGGTGAAGTCCGATAATGCGTTTGTTCAAGCCGGTGTGGCAACGGCTGCGGCTGCGATTGACAGAAAGTCTAATGCTCTAGAAACAGGACTCGCATCGCTCGTCGGATCCGTCACACAAAGCGCTGCC
>JADMIO010361878.1_pt1 | contig 10591 bp, 8 predicted proteins | sample 8958161 | NCBI WGS metagenome assembly JADMIO01 (sample SAMN16585339, study PRJNA669376) | soil metagenome | isolation source: Crop rotation soil | place: USA: Cullars Rotation, Alabama | collected 2011
CGCGCCAGCCCGACGGGTCGATCCGCGTGCGCGGGACGATCGGCCGCAACTCCGGTCCGCTCAAGTACTCGCTCGTCGTCGACAACCCGGCGATGTTCGCCACCGGCGCGCTCCGCGCGTCGCTGGAGAAGCTCGGCATCACGATCGACGGCCAGACGCGCATCGGCGCCGCGCCGGCCGGCGCCACGGAGATCGCCGCCGTGTCATCGCCGCCGCTCGCGCAGATCGTCGGTGAGATGGACCGCGAGAGCATCAATGTCGTCGCCGAGATCCTGCTGCGCGCCACGGCTCACGCCGCGCTCGATCAGCAAGGCTCGGCGGAGACAGGGTTGGCCCACCTGCGAGACTTCCTGTCGAAGAAGGTCGGCGCCGCGCCGAACGTCGTCTTCCTTTCCGACGGCAGCGGGCTCTCGCTCAACGACTCCGTGACGGCGCGCTCGATGGTCCAATTGCTCGGCTACGCGCACAAGGCGGAGTGGGGCCCCGTGTTCCACGCCGCGCTTCCGGTGGAAGGCGAATCGGGAACGCTCAAGCGTCACGGCCGCGGCACGCCGTCGCGGGGAAATCTCCACGCCAAGACCGGCACGACCAATACCGTCGCGGCGCTCGGCGGCTACGTGACGGCGCGCAACGGCGAGGTGCTCGCGTTCTCCCTGATCTACAACGGCGCCGATCGCTGGAACGCCAAATTGGCGATGGACGCGATCGGCGCCACGATGGCGGAGTTCGCCCGGGAGTAGTCGCGAGTCACGTCTCGCGAATCGCGACTCCGCGCTTCGCCAATTCCGCGATGTACTTCGGCGCGTCGATCGCCTCGTCCGGCGTATGGACACCGGGCCGGACTTCGCGGCGTGCCTGCATCAGGCCCGTGATCGAGAGCGAGTAACCCGTCGTCCGCATCATCGCGCTGATACCGTGCTTCTCGTCATACGTGTCGACCAGCTCGAACGTCTTCGTCGCGGGCTTTCCTCCCGCGATGCCCTTGACGATCACGCGCATCGCCACGAGATCGCGCCCTTCAGGCTTCGTGAGCTTGGGCTGTACCTTGGCGATGAATACGTCGCGCGGCACGACCTTCGTGCCCTTCACGTCGACCGGGTCGTTGTCGATCAAGCCGAGGTCGCGAATGCTCTCCATCAGGGCGGCGTGCCCCGGATAGCGGAGCGTCTTGTATTCCATGGTCGGGACTTTTCCCTCGTACCGCGTCGCCATGGTGGAGAGGCCGCCGGCCGTGTGGAACGCCTCGAGCTCCGCGAAATCGAAGGTGACCGGCTCGCGTTCCGAGAGCGCCTTCACGCGCGTCGGCTTGCCCTCGCGAAGCACCCACGAGAGCGTCGTGTAGTAGTCGAGCGCGCCCTCGAGTGAATACACCAGCATGTAATTGAGCGGCGGTTCCGGATGCTGCGGCAATCCACCGACGAAGATCTTCACCGACTCCACCCGATCGAGCTGCTTGATGCCGTACTCGGCGAGGATGTTCACCATGCCAGGCGCAAGCCCGCAGTCGGGTACGACGCTGATGTGTTTCCTGTTCGCTTCCCCGTCGAGCGTCTTCTGCCGGAAAACGATCTCCGTGTTGCCGCCAAGGTCGCAGAAATGGACGCCGGCCTCGACCGCGAGCTTCGCGAGGTCGTAGTTGAAGTAGTACGGGATGGCGCTCATCACGGCATCGCTCTCGGCCATCGCGCCCCGCACCGCATCATGGTCGCGAACGTCGAGCGCGGTCGGCAGCAGGCGCGGGCCGGAGAACGGCTTGAGAAATTCGGGCAAGTGCCCGATCTGAACGCTGGCGAGCCGAACCGATTCGACGTCTGTATCCTGCAGCAGGTCGTAGGCACACGCACATCCCTGCAACCCCGCGCCGAGCACGAGCATCCGCATGCTTCAAGTTCTCCGTGAAGCCCATGGAATTCCCTTCAGAGCCTTGAAAGGTACATGGGCCCCGCTACGACTGTCACCTACGCGCACGATCCTCGCACTGACGCGACTCTATGCCCATGACTGAACGAGATACCGACTGGCGCCAGCACATCGTCGACACCGACGCGGGGATCGGACGTGTCATCGGCGCGACGCGCCGCATCGCCGTGCTCGGCATCAAGATGGAACCGGAGCAACCGGCGTATTACGTGCCGGAGTACGCGCAGAGCGCGGGATTCGAGATCGTTCCCGTGCCGGTTTACTATCCGGATGCCGCCGAGATCCTGGGCGAGAAAGTATACCGGAAGGTTGCCGACGTCCCGGGCGAGGTGGATCTCGTCAACGTCTTCCGCCGCAGCCGTGACGTGCTCCTCCACGTGGACGACATCATCACCAAGAAGCCGAAAGCCGTGTGGATGCAGCTCGGCATCGCGAACGACGAAGCCGCCGAGCGCTTTGCGCGCGCGGGGATCGACGTCGTGCAGAATAAATGTCTGATGGTAGAGCTGCGACACCATCGGCGCTGAGCCGGCGCGGGGACCTTCAGGAACGACGGAGGATGCCCCCTGACGGTCTCGAGAAAGTCTTGCAGCTCAGAACGTACCTTCAGGGTTCCAGTATCAGCACGCCGCGCCGCGTGTCGATGGTCCAGCGACGATCGCGCAACATCGGAGCGATTTCCGGCAGCACCAGCGGCACCCAACCGTTCGCCTGATTGATCGAGAAGATCGCGTCGGGACCGATGTAGAACGGAAACTGTGTCGCCGGCGGAACGGCCGGCGGCACCGTGCCGCCCAGCCGCAGCGTCATGAGGCCAGCTTTCGGATCGAAGGTCGGCGCAAAACGCATCAACGTTCCGAAGCAAATCGTCGCCTGAACGCCGTCGCGCAGCGTGGTGACGAGCAGCGGAACGTTCGTCGCCGACATTCGCCCGAAGCCGACCGAATCGGCGACCGCGGCCGCGATACGCCGGTCGCCGACGCTGTCCGCGGGATACGTGCGCAGCTTCGAGGCGGCGAGACTCGTGTCCGACAGGCGCAGGCCGCAGAACGCGCGCGGCCACACCTGCGCCACGATCGGGCGTCCGTTCACGCGAAGACGGACGGCGCCGATGTATCCGTCGATCGTCGTCCGCGCAAACGCGACGAGCACGGTCGAATCGGGCGACGTGATCTTCGAGGGATGATCGGCGAGCCAGCGAATCATCGCGCGCTCGCCCGCGGAATAGAGAGTGGGATCGAGCGACGGAAGCTTGGAGTACTCGCCAAGATCGGCGTAGATCTTCGAGAGGGCGTAGTCGGCCGCGCGGCGCGGCATTCCGAACTGCCGCGCCTCCTCGACGAGCACGGCGCCGATACGCCATGCGCCGCGCCCCCAGAGATACATCCCGAGGGAGAAACGGGCGTCGGGGTCGCGCGGGCGCGCCCGCGCGGCGGCATAGTACAGCGACTCGGCGCGCTCGAACATGCCGCGCCGAAGCAGCGAGTCGGCCGCGCGCGACCGCTGCGCCTGGCCGGAAATCGGCGCACAGAGACACGCGAGGACGGCGACGACGATCGTTCGGGAACGACTGACCATCACGGCGATACGCGAACCACGGCGAGCAATTCGACGTCCGGATCGAGCATGACCGCCGCCGGCGGCGTCGCGAGCGGAATACGGACGACGGGCGCCGCTTGCCCGGGCTTGAGCGTCACGCTCGCCCGGCGCTTCGCGCCCGTGGAATCGACGACCGCGAGCGTGAGAGGAAACTCGAACTCCCCAAACCGTCCGCCCTGCTTCAGCGCGACCGCCACTTCGCGCGCGCCGGCATCGTAGGACCAGCTTGCTTCGACCTCGGGGTAGCCCGGCCGGCGCAGCCACTGATCGAAGAACCAGCCGAGCTGCTGGCCCGAGGCCAGGTCCATCTCGGCCCGAAGGTCGTCGGTGACCGCCGTCGAATGCTTGTGCTTGCGATAATACTCGCGGATCGCATCGAAGAACGCGCGCTCGCCGATCTGCTTGCGCAGCATGTGCAGCACGAAACCGCCCTTCTGGTAGCTGTTCGCGTTGAGCAGCGCCATCGGGTCGGTCTCGATCGTATCGATCACGGGGCGGCGCGTGACGGCCCCCGTGTCGGACAGCACGACGCGGCGAATGTCCTCCATGGCGCCGCGGAATGCGCTGTCGCCGCGCGCCGCGCGCGTCCATAGCGCGGCGAAATAGGTCGCGAAGCCTTCGGACAGCCACAGGTGCGGCCAGTCGCGCTCGGTCACGGCATCGCCGAACCACTGATGCGCCGTCTCATGAGCGACGAGGCCGTCGCGGAGCGTACGATCGCGGAAGCCCTCGTCGGCGTAGAAGATCGCGCTGGCGTTCTCCATACCGCCAAAACGCGTCGACGACTGCAGATGCGCGAGCTTCTCGTACGGGAAGGGCCCGACGAGCCCGGCGAACAGCCGGACGATCTCGTCGGCGCGCGCAAACGGCCCGGGCACGAAGGCGCGCTGCTCCGGCGCCGTGTACACGCTCTGGTGGAGGCAGCGCTGGCCGTCGGTGAGACCGCACGCCGTCTCGCCGAGCGAATACTCGACGAGCGGCGCGGCGGCGATCACCATGAGGTAGGTCGGGATCAGCTTCGATTCACGCCATGTCGTCTCGGTGCGTCCGCCAAGGTCGCGTTGCGACACGAGGCGCCCGTTGGCGACGACCGTCTCCGATTGGGGGGCGGACACGATCCACGTCACCGTCGCCTTGTCGCTCGGATGATCGATGCTCGGGATCCAGTGGCGCGCGCGATTCGGCCAGTTGTCGCCGAAGTACGTCCAACGCTTCGCCGAATCCTGCCGGACGATGAGCCCGTCCTTCACCGGCCCATGATACGCCACCTCGACGCGGAAGCTCGAACCGCCGCGCAGCGGAATCTCGATCGTGGCTGGCGAGCGGACGAAGCGAGTCGTCTGGCCGTTGACCGTGACGCGGTCGACGGCGAGGTCGAGCAGATCGAGGGTCAGCGTGTCGGCCTTCGAGACGCGTCTGAGGCTGATCGTCGCCGACGCGCGGATCATCGACCCGCTGTCCGGGAGCTCGAGCGAGATCGCGTAGTCCTGGACGTTGAATGCGTAGCGTTGCGCGTGCGCCGCGGAGGGCGCAGCGAAGCAGAGGAGTACCGCGGAGGGCGCAGAGACACAGAGGCCGCGGAGAAGAACACCGACCGCGGTTCTCTGCGTCCTCTGCCTCTCTGCGCCCTCCGCGGTACTATCTCCCAAACAGCTTCCCCAGCAGCCCGTTTTCGCCGGGCGCATTACCGCCGGCTCGTTCCGCTGCCGCCGCCACGAACGCATCCGCGAACTCGATCGTCGTCTGGTACCGATCGTCGGGATTGCGCGACATCGCCTTGTTGAGCACGCGCTCGACGGCCTCCGGCAAATCGAGATCCGAACGCATTTTTCGCAGCGGCGTCGGATCGCTGCGCAGCCGGGCGATCATCATCTCCTGCTGCGTGCGGCCCTGGAACGGCAGCTTTCCCGTCAGCATCTCGTAGGTCATCAGCGCGAGCGAATAGATGTCCGTCCGCGCATCGAGCGGCTTTCCCCTAAGCTGCTCAGGGGACATGAACTCCGGCGTGCCGAGGATGATCCCCGTCGCCGTCAGCTTCTGCAGCTCCGCGCCCGCCTTCCGCTCCTTCGCCAGCCCGAAGTCCATCACCACGGCGTAGTCCGGAGCGCCCGGGCGCTTGCACACCATGATGTTCTCGGGCTTGAGGTCGCGGTGCACGATCTTGAGCTCGTGCGCCACGTGCAGCCCTACCGCCATGTCGTGCACGAGACGCGCGGTCTCCTCGAGCGGAATGTGGCCGAGCCGGTTGGTGCGGTCGGCAAGGATCTCGCCGTCCACGAACGGCATCACGACGTAGACCAGTCCATCTTCCGTCTCGCCCAGCCGGATGATGTGGCAGACGTTCGGGTGCGCGAGCCGCATGCCGAGGCTCGCCTCGCGCTTGAGCCTCGCCATGGCGTTGGCGTCCTGCGAGAGCGCCGCCGACAGCACCTTGATCGCGTACCGCTCCTTGGTCGCCACGTCGCCCGCGAGATACACGAACGACATGCCGCCCTCGCCGACCTTCTTTTCGATCTGATAGCGGCCCTGCAGCGTCTTTCCGACGAGGTTTGCGTGCGTGATCGGCGCGGCCATGCCCGACCGGTCGGGCACCGCGGTGTTGCGCACCGGCGTCGCCGTGGCCGTCGCCGTCGGCGGCGTTCCTCCCAGGAGGCGGGTGCCGTCCTTGGTACAGAAGCGCGCGTCGTCGGGATACTGCGTCCCGCAAGTGGGGCAACGGCTCATCGGCGAGATCTCAAGGTCTCAACGGTTGTTGAGGTGCGTTCAGGTGCGTTCGGGTGCGTTCAAACGCGTTCAAGTGCGGACCTGGTTGCGGCCGCCGGATTTCGCGCGATACAGCGCCTCGTCGGCCCGAGCAAAGAGATCCTCGGTCGTCGCGACGCGAGGCGACGGAAAAGTGGCGATACCGATGCTCACCGTCAAATGGACCGGCCGCTCCACGCCCACGTCGAACGCCTGGCCGGCGATCCGCTCGCGCAGCCGTTCCGCGAAGACCACGCCGCCGTCGGCCGCCGTTTCGGGAAGCAGCATCACAAATTCCTCACCGCCATAGCGCGCCACGATGTCCACCTTGCGCACGGCGTCCTCGAGCAGGGCGCCCAGTTGGCGCAGCACGCTGTCCCCCGCGAGGTGTCCGGCCGTGTCGTTGATCTGCTTGAAGTGGTCCACGTCGAGCAGCAGCAACGTGAGCGCCCCGTTGAAGCGGCGCGCGCGATCCACCTCGGCGGTCAGACGATCGAGCAGCGCGCGGCGATTGAGCACGCGCGTGAGCGGATCCGTCGTCGCCAGCGCCTCGAGGCGGCGATTGTCGGCGCGCGTCGTCTCGAGCGCCTGCGCGCGGCGGATCGCCGCTACGGCGGCGCGAATCACGACGTCCGCGAACTCCACGTCCTCCGTCGTGAGACTGCGCTCGCCGCGATCGGTGCGCAGGAACAACACCCCAGAGCGCCAGCGGTCGATCGAGAACGGGATCGTCACCACCGACCGGATGTCGACGCTCTTCCCCTCGCGCGCCCACAGCTCCCGCATCCCCGCGAACAGGGGATGCAGGCGCGCGTCCTCCACCAACACCGGCCGGCTCGACTCGAGCGCCGCGGTGATCTCCGGATACTGGTCGAGCCGAACCTCCACGTCGTGAATCGAGGAATCTTCGTGCGCGGCGGCCACCGTCCCCACGATGTCGCCCGGCCGCGCGAGCACCACGGAGCAGTGCGAGATCTCGAGCGCCCGGGCGACGCGCCGCGCCAGGATCCGGTAGATCTCGGTGGCCGAGAGCTCGCCCGTCACCTCGTGAAGGATGTCGATGAGACGGCGATTGCTGACCGCATCCTCGCGCGCCCGCTCCAGCTCGCGCGCCGTGTCCTTGAGCGCCTCGCGCGCGGCGCGAAGCTGTCCGCTCGCGCGCAATTGCGTGCGCACGCGACCGAGCAGCTCCGGCACGCGGAACGGCTTGCTGACGCAGTCGTCGACGCCCCACGGCAGCCCTACGCCGCCGTCCTCGATCGCCGCCCACGGCGCGGTCACGATCACCCGCACGTCGTGAAACCGCTGGTCGCCGCGAACGCGCTCGAGGATGTCGCCGTCGCGCTCCGCGACGTCGCCGTCGAGCAGGATCAGATCGGGAACGCGGATCGCGAGGCGCGCGAACAGATCGTCGCGCGATCCGGCCGAATCGACGGCGTAGCCCTGTTCCCGCAACAGCCACGACAGCGCGCCCGCGACGAGCGGGTCTTCCTCCGCCACGACGACTCGCCCACCGTCACCCGGCGAGGAGGCCACGAAGTCCGTCCCACTCGATGTTGCCGCCGCTCAGTACGGCGACCGTGGCCCCAAGCGGCACGAACCTCCTCGCCAGCAGCGCCGCCACGGTGATCGCCCCGCTCGGCTCGACCACGAGCTTCATGCGGTCCAGGAGCATGCGCATCGCGTCACACAGGGCGTCGTCCTCGACCGTGATCACGTCGTCGAGATACTTCTGATGGTGCGCGAACGTGACGTGCCCGATCTCCACCGCGAGCAACCCGTCGGCCAAGCCGCCATGCGCCGGGATGCGCACCGGCTTTCCGGCCGCGCGCGCCTGCGTGAGCTTGGGCGACGTCGCCGGCTCGACGCCGATCACTTTCGCGTTCGGCAGCTTGAGCTTGATCGCGCTCGCCACGCCGGCGCTGAACCCGCCGCCGCCCACCGGGACCAGCACGTTCTCGATGTGCGGCGCGTCGTTCGCGATCTCGAGACCAACGGTCCCCTGCCCCGCGATGATCAGATTGTGATCGTACGGCGGGACGAGCGTCGAGCCCTCGCTCGCGACGAGCTCCTCTGCCTTTTGCAGGCGATCGAACGTCGTCGTCCCGGCGAGGACCACGCGCGCGCCGAGCCGTTCCGCGCCGCCGCGCTTGGCCGGCGTCACCGTCGTCGGCATCACCACCGTCGCGGGCACGCCGAACAGCTTCGCGGCGAGCGCCACCGCCTGCGCATGGTTGCCCGAGGACGGCGCAATCACGCCGCGCTGTCGCACCTCCGGATCCATGTTCGCCAGAAAGTTGTACGCGCCGCGGAACTTGAACGCGCCGCCGCGCTGCAACATCTCGGGCTTGATCCACACCGGCTTGCCGACGGTGTCGGAGATCACGTCGGCGGGAAGAAGCGGCGTGCGCACCGCCACGGGCGCCAACACGCCGGCCGCGGCCTCGAGGTCGCGGAGCGTCACCAACTGCGATTCGGTCAAGAGAATACCCGGTTGCGTCCAGCCGTTTTCGCCTTGTACAGCGCGGCGTCCGCTTCCTTGAGCAGCATCTCCGTCGAGATCGGATCGCTGCCGCGGCCGAGCGCCACGCCGATCGAGATCGTCGCGCTGATCGGTGTGCCCGCGGGGCCGAACGTGAAATCATCCACGCGGCGGCGCAGGCGCTCGGCGAATGTTAGCGCCCCCTGCCAGCCGGTGTCGGGAAGCACGATGACGAACTCGTCGCCGCCGAAGCGCGCCACGCAGTCGGTGTCGCGCGCCGTGGACTTCATGATCCCGGCGACTTGCTGCAGCACGATGTCCCCGATGGGATGGCCCCGGGAGTCGTTGATCGCCTTGAAGTTGTCGAGATCGATCGCCGCGACGGCGACGGTGGAGCCCCGGCGGCGCGCATGGCGCAGGTCGGCGCGCAGCTTGGTCTCGAGCGATCGGCGGTTCATGCAGCCGGTGAGCGGGTCGCTCCCGATCTGTTCGGCGAGCCGGGCGTGCATCGACTGGAAGCTGCGCGCGAGGAGCGTGAGCTCGTCGGGCCACCGCTCGGCGCCGAGCTGCGGGAGCGACGCCGCCTCGCCGCGCTCGACGACCTTGCAGTACATCCGCAGCGCGTCCATCCGCTCGCGGAAGCTCCCGAACGTGTAGATGAGGACCGTGCTGAGGAGCGCGTAGAGCGTGCAGTTGAACGCGATCGCGAGCGCCGGGGGGCGAGGACCCGCGCCGCTCGCGAAGGGGGGCATCACCAGCAGGAAGAACAGGTAGGCGAGGATCGTCATCGCCGCGGCAAGCGTGCCGTGGCGGCGCCCGAAGTAGAACACGCCGAGCTGCATCGACAGGAAGCCGAGCAGTAGGATACGGTGCATCGCCTGCGGCGCGCTCGTGAGGTACACGAACGCCGACAGCGCGAAGATGTCGGTCGTGAGGAGCAACGCCGGGAACCACGTCTGCGCGAATGGACTCGGCCGCCGCTGCAGGATCCACGACGTGATCATGACGACCGCGACGTAGCCGACGGCCACACCGGCGAGCGGAATGAGAGCGTCCTGGATCGTCGAGCCGAAGAGGAGCGAGAGCAGGACCATCGCGCCGAGCGCGAGATACCGGACCCAGCGCTGCCAGAGGAGCACCTCGCAGCGGAGCTTGGCTTGCTCGCTGAGCAGCGTCGCGCCGAGCTCCACCGAGATCATCGGGAGCTCTTGTGTCACCCTCATCGTACCGGTGGTCGTGAGGGGCAACGGCGGCGTCTCTTCTCGCTCTGCGCGGACGGGGGTAGACATCGAGGGAGGAAAGCGTCCTAAGCTACTCCGGGGCAGGGGCACCGGAAAGATTGACGTGTTGAAACATTTTGTTACAGCATGTTTTCGCGGTCCCGGACAGCGCGCCACCGCGTCCAGATGGCGATGACTCCGCGGCTTTCCGGGCTAGCGACCAATTCCGGCGGAACCTTGGCCGGGTGCTTGTATACCTCGATGGCCGAGACGTGGTCCGCCAGCAGCTCGGCGTCGAGATCATCGGATCGAGCTGCGTCGCCGCCGGCTCGAGCTGCATCGCGGCGCGTCGTTCCCGGATTCAATATCCAACGTAACCGTCCGGAGCGTGAATCCGATCCGGCGGAACGCAAAGCCGACCGTGCCCTTCGGGAGCTGGCGCCTCTCGAAGTACCCGTCGGCGCCGGTACGCGCGACGCGCGCGGGTTTTCCATTCTCGAGCTGACTGATCTCGACGTCGGCCAGGGTCCGCCGGCCGGGTCCGTGACGACTCCGGTCAGTGTGAGGTTGCCGCTCCGCGCGAGCGCGGCGCGCGCTATTCCTCGCCGTCGTCGCCGTCGTCACCGCC